>WBZR01004294.1_pt1 | contig 11768 bp, 13 predicted proteins | sample 5204231 | NCBI WGS metagenome assembly WBZR01 (sample SAMN12412403, study PRJNA552823) | activated sludge metagenome | isolation source: activated sludge from anammox sidestream of wastewater treatment plant... | place: USA: Virginia | collected 2017-08
TGTTGGTGTCGCCCAGCATCGAGAGCATGGCACCGTCGTACTCGGTGATGCTGAACAGCGGGGCGCCGAAGCCGACGAGGAAGCTGAACAAATGGGCTTCGAGCCCCGGCTGGTCGAGCTTCTGGATGCCGGCCTGCCAGCCTTCGAGCGTCCCGGCTGTTGCGATGCCGTTGACCATCTCGGTGCTGACGCGATCGGAGACGCCGGCCGCCTGCGCGCCGTCGGGCGTGTAGAGCTTGCGGCCGAGGAGGAAGCCTTCTTCCTTCCAACCCATCGAGCCGTATAGCTTGCGCAGCTTGGTCTTGCTTTGGAGTTCCTGCAGGTATCCTGTCATATAGGCCGCCATGAATTTGCTGTTCTCGGGCTTGACGGAGTTGTCCATCAGGACCGTCGTGAAGTCGCGCAGCGACGCGACGAGCGCGGAGCGGAAGCTGAACTCGCTCCACCCCTCGTGGGGCAGGTGGTGCCGCACCCGCGTGGCCTCATACCCCATGTCCATGTCCTTGCACAGTTCGACAGGGTAGAGGTCATACGGGTAGAAGCGCACCGGCACGCCTTCGACGTCAACATAGAGCCCCGGCTGGTCCTCGGTGCCGCGCCGGAAAGGCGCCGGGGGATTGGGTAGTTCGACCGTCTTGTCGACATTATCCTGCTTGATCGTGAGCGTCGGCGGCGCGGCTTCCTTGATCTCGATGCCAAGCTGGATGGGCGAGGTGATCTTGCCCTTGTACTTGCACCCCTTGCACGCGTCGGCGTACGTGCCCTCAAGCTTGGCACAGGTGGTCGGCGCCATGTGCTTGATCTGGTCGAGCTTTCGCTGCGTCTCCTCCTGCTTGTAGTCGGCGTGCTTGGCGCTCCACTCGTGGACCTTTGCCTCGCCTTCTTCCGCGAAGGCGACGACCTGCAGCGCGTGATACCACTGTGGCTCACTGATGCCACCGAAGTCCTTGAGCAGCTTGACCTGGGCGCAGCGATCGGCCACGCGGTCGGCGTTGGACTTCTGGTAGCCGCCCACCGGGACGATGAGCCCGAGCGGATTGACCTGTTGCGCCCGCGCCTCCTGCGGTGTCTCGATGCCGTGCGTCGCTGCCGCGGCCTCGATCAGCTTGTGGAACGTGACGTGCTCGATCGGGTCGACCAGCGCGCCGCAGGTGACGGGCACGGCGCCGGGCTTGCCGTCCTTGATCTTGCGGTTGTGCGTACCCACCGGGCGCAGGACGCTGGCCTCGTCGGACGTGCGGCTTGAGTCGGCAAGCAGCCCGCAGCCAGCGGTGAGGGCCTTGAGCTGTGCGGCTGTGTGCGACCACTGCCCCGGCATGATCGGGTTGACGAGCGGCCAGTAGACGTGCACGCCATAGCCCGAGTTCACGATCATCGGGCGGGGCAGCCCTGTCTTCACGAGGAACTGGCCAAGCGCGCCGATGGCGGCAGCCTGGGTCGGGTACTTGGGGGCCTTGCCTATCTCCGCCGGGCCGACGTCGAGGTCGAGCCAGAACGCCTTGACCAGCTTGACGTTATCCTTCGTGCGGTAGTGGCGTTTACCATCCTTACCAGTGACGAACTCGGTCCTGTAGCCCGAGCAGGCATAGTAGACGTTCTGCGCCTGCTCCGCGTCAAGGTACGTGATCCGCTGGGCGAGTTCTCCGGTTGTTTGGCAAGCTATGTGCTTGAACCCGTGACCGTTGGGCGACGGGACGGCGGCGAAGTACCAGCAGCCCTCGGGCAGGATGGCCCGGAGGAAGTCATGGGTGTCCAATGGTTTAGCCCTTGGGCTTAGCCAGATCGTGCAGGGCCTGCTTCATCTTGAGCAGGCGTTCTTTGCGCTGCGCCGGGTTCTTCGACAGCGGCAGCAGGCGCTTGTCCATGGCGCCGAGCAGACCCCGGGTGTAGAGCTGCTCGCGCAGTACGACGGTGCGCTGCAGCGGGGCGGACGTGCCCGAGTACCACGCGTAGATCGTCTGGCGTGACACGCCATAGATGTCGGCCAGTTCGGTCTTGGTCAGGCCCGAGTCATCGAAGACCCGGGCGAAAGCTTCACGGTTGAACATTGTCGTCTCCTTTTGGTGGCCGCCCTCATGCGGAAGGCGGGCCGCTACGGAACCCCTTGCGCTGAGGCGCGCTTCGAGGGCGGCCACCAAAAAGCGGGACAGCCACGAGGGCAGCCGTCCCGCAACCAAGCTTACGCCGTAGGCGTCTGCATGGCGCTGCGCAGCAAGGCGTCGAGATCCCCGCCGAGGTCGGCCGGTGCGGCGTTCGCGAAGCTCTGCGCCGGAGCGGCAGGAGCCGGGGCAGCGGGCGCCGCAGCCGGCGCCGCATCAGCCTGTTTGGCCGCCGGACGACCGCGGCGCTTGCCGGTGGCTGTAGCCGCCGGTGCTTCGGTCGTAGCCGGTTGAGACACACCGCCAGGGGCCGGTTTGCCTGCCAACGTGGCGTACACGGCCTTGCCAGCGTCCGAGTCGAGTCCGCCGGAGGCGTCCACCGCGAGCTTCACGTGCGGGGGCAGGCCCTCGAACGGGTCGGCCGGCTTGGGTGGCTCGGCAGGCGCCGGGGCGGCGGGCTTGAACTGGGCGAGCAGGGCCGCGCCACCAGGCGAGTCAGGGCCGCCAACCGCCTCGATGGCAGCAGCGATCTGATCGGTCAGACCGTTCTTCCATTCGGGCTTCGCCTCGGCGGGCGCAGCGGCGGGGGCGGTCGGCGCAGCGGGAGCCGCCGGGGCAACAGGCGCGGGGGCCGGAGCCGGGGCGGTAGGCTGAGCGGGCGTGGCTGGAGCAGCCGCACGGGGCGCCTGCGGGGCCGACTTCCTCGGGCTGGCGATCAGGCGCACGTCGTCCTCGGTCTCGCGCTGGCGCACGATGGCCAGCTCTTCCGGGGTGAGGTAGCGGCCGAACTTGAACTGCAGCTTCGGGAACGTGACCGTCGGGTCGAACTGGATCTTGGTGACGCACGTGCTGATCTCGACCCCCTTGCTGTCGAGCAGACGCACATACTCGGCCCACGGCTTGAGCGAAGCCGGCGTGATGGTGAAGGCGATGGCCTTGCTCTCGTCCAGCTCGGCGACGGGCAAGATCACCAGGCGCTTGTTGTCCGAGCACGCCTTGATCTGCTTGCCTTGCTCGGAGATCTTGCTGCCCCATTGGTTCTGCGGGCAGCCGGCGCAGTTGGTGCACTGCGGCGTCGCGACGTGCGGGTCCGGCGTGATGCCGTCATCGGACGAGCAATCCGGCTCACCGGCGTCGCCCTCGGCCCACTTGTCCTTGTAGAAGATCTTCGAGATGCCCGGGTTGAATCCGACGACTGCCACTTCGAGCTGCATGGCGGGCAGCTCCGGATTGTTCGGGTCGGTCAGGAGGATCTTGTCGTCCCCGTCGATCATGTGGAATTTGGCGCCGCCGATCGAGATGCGCGGGAAGCCGCCGGCCTTGATGCCGCCCATGGCCGCCAGGTTGCGCGCGCGGGCCGCGTCGGTCGAGGTCTGCAAATAGGACGGGATTTCAGGGATCACTGCGAGTGCTGTACTCATTGTTGCTCCTTGTGGTTGAAGTGGTTACTTACCACGACGAATCTGGATCACCTTCATCGAGGTCCAGTTGACGCCGGGCGGCAGTTCGTTGTGGGCGTCAAGGTACTCCTTGACGTTGGTCTTGTTGGCCGCGACATTGAGCAGCGGCCATGCGTCCTTCTCACGGACGAAGGACATGAACTCTTCCTTGTTGGCGACGCTGCAGCCGTTTTGCGTCGTGACGAACGCGGTGCCAGCGGCGCAACCGAACGACGTCTGGCCGGTCGTGTTGGCCAGCCCCATCAGGTAAGCCTCGATGCCCTCCTGCGCCTGCTTGAAGCCGGCGACCTTGGACTCGTACGCCGCCTTCGCTGCGTCGATCGCATCACGCAGCTCGATGTACTTCGCGATGATGGCTTCGACGTTGGGCGCCGTTGCCGCTTGGTCAGTCATGTTTGAACCCCCGTGGTTGATGAAACGTATTGCGCATTCTGCCTGATCTATTTTTGCTTGTCAAGCTTTTTACAGCGGCATGTCCGGCCAATACCGGTTCCCTTTACGTCGGTTTTCTTCCGCACTAAGTAGCTGTAAGTTAGCTACGGTATGTAGCCCACACACCCGCGGGTGCATAAGAGGGACTATGTGATCTACCTGCAGCCTATACTTAGTCGCCTCCGCGTACACACGGCGGATTGCTATCCGATCTACCCATCCAGGTACCGCGCGATATTCCGCCGAACGACGGTTTGCCCACATGGCCCGCGCTTTATCTGGGTTCTGTTTCACCCAAGCCGCGCGCTGTATAGCTATCTTGCCCGCGTTGCGCAGCCGATACTCCACGGCGTAATGTGGGTTAGCGGCGTGAAATTTCCGATTTCTAGCGTTAAAGCGCTCCTTGTTTTCACGGTAATACTGTGCCGCGCGGCGTTTGATACTTTCTCCGTGCCTATCTTTATAGCGCGCCTGGTTATCTATGGCTACAAAAAGCTTTCGTTTCTCTATTAAATCGGCTTCCACCGCGCGGCACTGCTCCGCCGCAGCCGCGTAGAATGCTAATCCCCACGTGTCTTCCACTTATGACGCTTTCTTTTGTCGTATAAGCTGCAACCACTGAAAAACTTCTTTGCTTAGCTCGGACCCGTCATGCCGGTCGGGGTGCACGAGCTGCAGGAGCTGCCGCAGTCTTTGCTGCGTAAGAGTCACCAGTATATCACTGTTCGCAGCAGGCGTTGTAGGCGCCCCCCATGTGGCTGTCCGGCGTTTCATCCCAGCGTCCCCTCCTTTGCCATCGCCAGCAGCACGCCCTGGGTGCGGCCACGCTCGCGCAGCCGGGCGTAGATACGTCGCTCGATCTCCGTGCCGGCGATGTGGATGATGTACTGATTGTTCTTCTGCCCTGAGCGGGTGATGCGCCCGTTGGCCTGCTCATAGATGTCGTTGCTCCATTCGGGGCCATACCACACAATTGTATTGGCCTCCGTCAGGGTAAGCCCGTGGCTCATCGTGCCGGCGTCGGCGAGCAGCACGCGCAGCGCCGGGTCTTTCTGGAACTCCAGGAAGATCGTCGCCCGCTGGCTCTTGGACACGCCGCCGTGCACCATGGCGCACTTGAAGTCCTTGCCCATCTCACGGTACAGCATCTCAAGCGGCGCACGGAATGGCACGAACACGATGACCTTGTTGGTCGCCTGCTCGATGATCTCGCGGAGTAGCTGTACGCGCGGAGCCGCGTCGACGTTGCGTACTTCCCCCTCCTTGTCGTACACGCATCCGGCGGCGACTTGTAAAAGTTTACTCGCCTTGACCCCCTCGTTGACCGCCGTGACCTTACCACCTCGGATCTCGGTGAACAGCTCCTTCGAGATCTCCTTGTAGTGCCGCTTCTGCTCGGCGGTCAGTTCGCACTCGCGGGTGACGTACATGCACGGCGGCAGGTCGAAGCACTGGTCGCGCTCGAAGCGGACGGCCGGCTGCATGACCTGATGCACGATCTTCGCAGACTCGCGCCGCGGCACCCAGATGTACTCGGTCATCTGCTGCATGACCTGCTGGCGGAAGGCGGAGAAGTATTCAGGCGCCCGGTCAGGCGTGACGAGCTTGACCTGCCCGTACGCGTCTGCCGGGCTGTTGGGCGTCGGCGTGCCGGTGAGGCCCCACACCCACATGGGCGGCTTGATCAGCTTGTTGAGAATACGCCACCGGTTGGTCTGCGAGTTGCGATAGACCGCCAGCTCGTCGATGATCACGAGGTCGATGTCGTCCCGCAGGAACCGCGCGTCGACCAGCTTCTTGGCGCCCTTGACCTGTCGATAGATCATCTCGGCGATGATGTCTACCGCGTCGTGGTTGATCACGTAGAAGTCGAACGCGTTGTTGGCGAACAGCCGCTTGCGCTTCTCCGCCGTGCCATGCAGTACCGCGATGCTGCGGTGGCCGAAGTGGTTGAACACCTCGTCGCTCCACACGCGGTCGAGCGTGGACAGGGGCGACAGGATAAGCGCCTTGCGTATCATGCCGACGCGCATGAGGTAGTCGGCGGCCCACAGCGCGGCGACCGACTTGCCGGTGCCGATCTCATTGAGTACATACGCTCGATGGTTGAGCGTGCAGAACGCCGAGGTCTCGATCTGGTTGGCGAACGGCGCCGGGATCTTGCTGATGTCACGCGGCCAGTCGTAGTACGTGCCAATAGGCGACGGTACGGGGACGCCAATGTGGCGTAGTTGAATCGCCTCGCGCACGTTGAACGGGACAGCCCACAGCCGCTTACCCTGGATGTCGAATGGTCGGGCTGTTGGAATGCGAACCGGGAGATCGCTGTCTCCCGGCACAATGATCGCCCGGTGTTCTTTACTGACGAGGAAGGTCATTCTTCTCGGCCGTTGATCACCCGCATCTTCTCCGCGTGGTCGAGCCACTCCTGGCAGTCGACGCAGCGCACACGCCCCATTTGGATTCGGACAACGTGAAGCTCGACCTCGCAGTCGACGCAATGCACGCCGTCGAAGTCGGGGTGCTGTTCGGGGGCGACCTTGAGGCGCTGATTGTGCAACGAGACTTCCTGATGCAGCTCGTTGACCGCCTGTGCGTCGTCGATGTAATCAGCCATTGTCTTTTCCGGTGGTGCGCTGCGTGAGGAGGTGGTGCCAATAGTCGTGCTGCATGGGGGAGATCGGCAGAAGTCTCAGCGCCTCGCGCAGCACCGCCGCGTCATCTTCGCCATCGACCATCATAGCGATCCCACCAGCGTCAACGATGCCACGGAGCTGGTCGACCTGCTGCCCGGTGGCACCCGCGTTTTTCTCACCACGCCGTCCGGGGCGCTTGGCCTCGACCGCGACGAATAGCCCGACAACGGACCCAACCATCTCGGGGGTAATCCGCACAGGCACACAGCCGACCCGATCGGGGATTCCGTGAACGCCCATGCCGGTCTGGATGGGCGCGTATGACCACGCAAGTGCGTCGTCAAATACTTTCTTGACGAGCTCCTTGACGTCGTTCTCGGTTTCGACCAACTTTTTAACCACGCTCATCCTCCCTCTTCTCGTGCCGCGCTCGCCACGCCGCCTCGTCTGCTGGCGACCTCACGCCGCGAACGGCAGTTGTCTCGACATTATACAACTTTTGCGTCACCGGGTCACGCCTTCGTTCAAGCAACCGGACGAACGTGACCTCTGGGTAGGCGCAGCGCCCGGCCCGGGCCTGCTCGCGCTTGAACTCGGGCAAGCAGTCGGTGCAGTAGTGATCGAGCGGGCGGCCAGGCAGCGCGCCTGCCATTTCGTTTAGGCGATTCCACTCGGCCCAGTCGCCGCGCCAGCATTTAGGCACGCCCTGCATGCTGCCTCCCCCTGACCGGCGGGACTACTATCCCGTCCAGAAAAATGCTAGTAACCTGCCGCTCGGCATCGAGCAGGAAGTGCAGCACCTCGCCGTTGGCTTTGGTCGCCTTCGACGCGAGCCCGGCGACGTAGCCCGCCGCCTGCAGGTTGGCCAAATCATCGCGAACGACTACCCCGTCGGCGTCGCAATAGTCGACCATGTGGCCGTCCTTGCGCAGTACCTCGAAGCAGCAGTCGCCGAGGACCAGCACAACCACGTCGCTCACCCGCGATACCTCTCCGCTGCTTCGGGGCACTTGCCGTACTTGTTGACCGTGCACCAGCCGCACTTGCCGGGGCCGGGCTTGGCGGGCCACGCGTCCATGACGTAAGCTTCCTGCATCTTGGCTGGCTCCTGCAGCAGCTCCTCCCACATGCGCGGCAGCTCCTCGCGCTTATAATACTTCACGTCGGGTACGCCGTCCTTGAGCCACAGGTAGGCCGAGGCGACAGTATCGACGTCGGGGTAGTGCTGGAACACGACGGCCGCTGTGAGCTTGAGCTGTTCACCGTCGAAGCTCATCTTGCCCGTGTTGTGCGTCGGGATGAACTTTTCAGTGCAGAGATAGGTATGATCCGGACTGTCGACTGCGATACACTGCGTTGGCCTGGGTTCCACTTGTTCGACAGCCACGATGCGCCTCCGCGTGCCGTAACCGGGCCCGAAGTCTGCGCAGGCGCTCGCTTTTCGCGGAAGTCGGAAAGGGTTAAATCCGTGCGGGCGGAACACGATCGGATACGAACGCGTCGTTAAGCCGAAGCCTTTCGCTTCTACGTCCGCTGCTGTAGCTCGCTGCCCGAGGCTGAGAATCAATTCCAAACATTGCGCCGAGAATGACGCGTCTGTCGTTGTCAGCACGACTTGGCGTCGTACGTGGTTAACGCTGCCATCACCGTCCATAATGCCTTGGAGCAACGCAACACGCTGCGCCTTTGAGGCGCGTAGGTATAGCGCCGGGATGTGCTTGTTGCCAAGAAGCCCAAGCCCCCGCAGGCCCGAGCGCAGTCCGAGTACTGTGTGGACCCGACACTTCCCATCCCGCGCCCGCTCCGAATAATCGTGGCTGATGTCATACCCGCACCGCCGTACTTCTTCCCACACGAAGTCGTCTGGCTTGGAGATCTCGCCGGACGTATGCTTACCATCAGCGAGCCACAGCCCCAACACATAGGGGTGTATTGGCAGATCCGCTTCCGGCAACTCAACAGCTCCGCAGACAGGGATGCACATATTCGGACGCAACGCTTCCGCCGGCAGCACCTCCCCAGAGACGAGACTCCATAGATGCTCGCTGTCACACACAACACTCGTAGTGTCATCGAACGTGATCTTGTAGCATGGGAGGTGTTTCACACGGGACTTGCCAACGACGCGGCAGGGCACTCCGGCTGCAGAGAACACCGTGTCGCCGAGCGCCACCTCACCCATGGTCGTCCAGCCTGTCGGGGTCGGCAGCGGCGTGTCGAGTGGCAAGCCTTTCCAGTCACCAACAAAGCAGAACGGCGGGGCGAGTTTCATCACGTCGACAACCGCACGGACGTACGCATCCTTGGCGAAGTAGCCCGTCGGTGTCAGCTTCTCGTTGAGCGTGAGCTTGATCTCGGTGAAGGTCTGCCCAGGCATGGCAGCGATCGCGGCGGCGATGCCTTCGTGCTTGCGAAACTCCGGCGGCAGCGGTTCATTGGTAGCGAGCCGAAGCTCCAGCGCCTTGTGGCATCGCTCGCCGTACTTCATCTGCTCGGACTGCTCGAAGGGCACGTCCTTCTTGATGTTGAAATGCCAGAACTGCTTCCGGCACTTCTTGAACGTCTCGATGCGTGAGTGCGACCACGCGAGGAGGGGTTTGGTTTCGGTCATGCTGCTGTCTTGCCTACGCGCCGCATGCAATTCTGCAACGTCCGCGCCTGGGCTTCGGCGTCGGCGAGCGCGTCGTGTGCGACCACGGGCTTGACCCAATCGGACTCGACGCCGAACTCGGCCATGACTGTGCGGAAACAGCGGACGTTGCGGTAGCCCCACGGCGTGCGCATGCCGGCGTCGAGGTACGCCTGTTCAAGGATCGCGATGTCGAAGTTGGCGCCGTTGCTCCACACATAAGGGACACCGGGGAGCGACTTTATCCATGCGTCGAACGCAGCAAGCCCCGCCGCGAGTCGGACGCCGCATCCACCCTTCTGGCAGACCTGTTCACGCGCTTCGTCGCTCTGCTGCAGCCACCACAGGATCGTGCTCGCCGTTGGCCGCCGCCCGCTGGCCATCGAATCTTCAAGCGAGATCCCTTGGTGGAACGTAGACTCGATGCCAACCCCGAACTGACTGAAAGCTACCGCCCCGATCGACAGGATGGGCGCGTTGGTGCCGAGCCCCATCGTTTCGAGGTCAATCATCACGTCGATGCGCTTGTTGCTCATACTTTCCCCCATTGAATCCACGGTTGGTCGGTCTGCGTTTTCTTCCCATCCACCTGCACGGGCATGTGGAACGTGATGCCGCGCTCGGGGTGGGTGATCCACAGCGCCTGGCGCGGCGGCTCGAAGCCGTAGTTGTTGTTGTACGCGTACTCATTGTAGCCGATCAGCGACCCGTTGACAATGAATTTCTGCGTCTGCATGAGCTGATGCCAATGGCCCATGACGATCGTGTCGTAGTCGGCGTTGATCTGCATGTTGCGCGCCCGCTTGCGATGGTCGCCCCGTACGATGGGGCCAAGCGGCCCGATAAGCGCATCGCCGCCACGGAATTGGTCCCCGTGGGTGAGCAGGTAACGATGCCCGTACACCGAGTACAGCGCGTCGGCGCCGTCGGGGATGTAGAACGTGACGCGGGCATCGCCCTCGAATCGCTTGGCGAGGAAGGTGTAGAGCAGCCAGTCGAAGCTGGTGAAGTTACGCCCCTTGGCGCGGATCTTCTTCGTGTTGCGCCCGTGGTTCCCGCTGACGCACGGCACAAACACCCGGCCGAACTTGTCCGCCAGGGTCTCGATGCACCACGCGAGCACCCCCCACAGATCAACCACCGTGGGCATCACCTCACGCTCGTTGGTGGCCACCAGCTCCTCGTGGATGTCGCCCGTGATCATGTCGCCGCCGAGGGCGAAGACGATGCCGGGGTATGATGGGTTGACCATGTGGTTATTGAGCAGGTCGATCGTGTTGTTGATCATCCGCTTGGCACGGTCATGCGCCGTCTTGAGGCCGTACTCATTGACGCCGCCGATCTGCGCCGGGTCGACCACCTCACCCCAATGCCAGTCGGAGGCGAGCAGCGTGGGCACGCCGGGGGCGCTCTTCGGCGCTTTGTTGTTGAGCAGCCACGTGGGCACGCGCACCGGCTGCTCGGCCAGCTTGATGATCTTCTCGCGGATGTACTTGGCGTCGAGTGTCTCGCGGCTGAAGCTGGCAATCTGCGCCTTCAGCGTGCGGATTTCGTCCTTGAGTTCGACCGTGGCGCTGACCTCGCGCGGCGTCTCGACTGGCATGCCAAGCTTGGCTGTCCGCACCCGGCTCTGGAACGTGGTGCGCGGCACGTTGGCCATCTGGGAGGCAAGCGTGAGATTCCCGTTGGCCTTCTTCAGCAGGGCGAGCGTCTCGGCTCGCAGGGCGTCGCTCATCGGGCTGTTGGCCATCAGTTTGTCTCCTTGTCAAGCCATTGCGGTAAGTCTTTCACCCCGTCGATATGCAGCTCCACGGTCGTAAAGCCGCCGACATCATAGAAAGTCATAACACGCCCCCGAAGATGCTTTGCCATCTGCTTGGCGATCTCGCGCACGATCGGTTCAGCCTGTGCATCAAGCTTTCGGTATATCGCTTCGGTCAAGGCCGCCTCCATACCGTCAGTAAGCCGGGCGGCCAGCGTGTCGATGTCGTATCGGATGGTAGCCATCAGGCATTCTCCTCATAAATGACCGGGTTGATCGTGATCGCGTGCTGCTCACCACTGGCATAGCCGGGCCAATCTTCCATCTTCGTCGGGCGGAACTCCTCGCTGCCGCAGGCCATGCAGCCGACGTAGTGGTCGACCGTCGCGTGGTGGTTGCCGTACATCTCCTGGTGCTCAGGAGGCATCTCGTCGTAGGCGGCGTTGAACTGGTCGACTTCGCGCTGCGCGTGCTCGCGGCTATACGCCCTGTGAATCCAGCCGCACTTCTTGCACGTCACATAGTCGGGCACGCCGAGTTCGAGGCGTGTGCCCTCCGGGCTGCTGAGCATGAGGCTCGCCGCGGTGCGGAGCTGTGCGGTTGTCCCGTTGTTGTAGATCACGCGGTCCTGCGGCAGGATGTCGAGGCCCTTCTCGGATACGTAGTCCTGCTGCGACGCACCGGTGTCCTTGCGCCGGAGGTGCCAGATAACACCGTTGAGCCTCTCGATGAACGCGCGCTCGTTGGGGA
>WBZR01000996.1_pt2 | contig 11767 bp, 12 predicted proteins | sample 5204231 | NCBI WGS metagenome assembly WBZR01 (sample SAMN12412403, study PRJNA552823) | activated sludge metagenome | isolation source: activated sludge from anammox sidestream of wastewater treatment plant... | place: USA: Virginia | collected 2017-08
TGATCGCGTCCTGGACCTGGAGCCGCAGCGCCTCGACCGTCTCATCATCGGCATCGCTTGGCACGAAGATCGGCTCGCCAAACACGAAGGCGCATCGCGAGAACGGGCACGGAATCAAGTACCGATCCCACGTCTTGACGTACGCCCCACGGCGAGCCGACGAACCGACGGGAACCAGGGCGCAGCCGGACTTCCGCGCCATCATCATGATCCCCCCCTGAACGACATGGCTCGGGCCCCGTGGGCCATCCGGGGTGATCGCCATCTCGCCGCCCTTCCTCAGGACGCGGATCGACTCGACGAGCGCGCGTTCGCCGCCGCGCCCCGTGCTGCCCCGAATCGCCTGAAACCCGAACTTCGTGAAGATGCGGGTCTGCAATTCGCCGTCGCGCGAAAGGCTGAAGATGCCCCAGACGCCACGTCCCTTGAAGAAGTTGGCGGGGATGAACGACCGGCCATGCCACCCGGCGTAGATGCGGCCCACCGGCAGGTCTTTGACGTTCTCCCAGCCCTTGGTCTGGATCCTCAGCGTCAGACCGATTCCCCGGGCGACCGCGTAGATCGCGCCGCTCAAGACGTAAGGTCGGCGGTCGCGCCACCACTGCTTCACAGGAGGCCCCGCTGGCGGGCAAGTTCACAGGCAGGGTGGAGCGCATACCGGTCCGCCAGTTCCTTCAACCAGGTTTCGCGGTCGGGTGGCTCGGTCAGCCCCGCCATGGCCAGCAAGGCGTCCGGTCGCTGCCGATCGTCGGGATCTCCTCCGATCACGCTCAGGAGCAATCCCTTGCTGAGGTCTGGATGCGTCACGCGGTACTTCTCGGCCAGTAGAGTTCGGCGCAGCGACGGGAGCCGGACGATCTGCCCGATTCCGATCAACCGAGTGAGAATCTGTGGGTGATCGGCCTCCGGAGCCGCTTCGAGCATCTGGGTGAGCACCTCAGCTTCGTGCTCCTTATCGCCCAGAAGACCAAGCGTGTCTGCCTTCTTTCTGAGTGCCGAAACGTCCCCCGGATGCTCAGCCAAGTGCAGCTCGGTCGCCGCGAGTTTTGCGGCGGGGCTCCGCTCGTCCAGCCGATCCATGACGATGTGGCCCATCTGGCGGTCGGCATCGCGCGGCGCTCGAAAGAGTGCGCTCAAGAGCAACCCGGCGCCGAATCCTCCCAGATGCGCCCAGAACGCCTGACCTCCCGCGGCGCCCCCGATCGTCACGAACGCACCGAGCACTTGGAGTCCCAGCCAGGTGCAGGTCACCGCGAGGATGGGCACCCCGAACTTCGGAGCCACCTTCACATGAAGGCGAGTGTAGCGAATGCTGTAGTACGCGATGCACGAGGCGACCGCTCCGCTCGCCCCGATCAACGGAGCGGGGCTCTCGGTCTGGCGGGCAAAGAACCAGAACGCGACGACCCCAACAAGGCCGCCGATGAAGTACGCGAGGATGAATCGCAGCCGCCCTGCCGCCTCTTCGACCGCGGGCCCCACCGCCGCCAAGAAGAGCATGTTGCCGAGTAGGTGGAGGACGTTCTGATGGAGGAAAAGGCTTGTGAACGCGGCTAGTGCCGAGGGCCTTTCCGCATCGAATCCGTAGGTCGTCACCCACTCCGGATGAAACAGGATAACGTAGGCGGCGGCGATGTTCGCGGCCACCAGGCTCAATGTCATCAGAGGGACGCGGGCGCCATCCTTCAAGCCTCTTGCAGCATATCCTCCGTGATGTCGACGTTCACGTACGTTTCCTGGACGTCGTCGAGATCGTCGAGTGCGTCGAGGAGGCGCATAAGTTTCGCGAGGTCGTCCGACGACGGGTTCGCCTTGTTCGTAGGCAAATACGTCAGTGCAGCCTCGTTCGAGGCGTATCCCGCCTTCGCGAGCGCGTCGTTCGTCACATGGAGGTTCTCGATTGCGGTGTACACCGTGAAATCCTCCTCGTCGACGATCACGTCGTCGGCCCCGGCATCGATCGCGGCCAAGGTGAACTCGTCCTCATCTCGGCCGTCGCGGGGGATGCTGATCTCGCCAAGGTGCTTGAACTGCCAGCTCACCGAGCCATTCTCCGCCATGTTGCCGCCGTTCTTGCTGAAGGCGTGGCGGATCTCCGAAACCGTTCGATTACGATTCTCGGTGTACACCTCGACCATGATCGCGGCGCCGCCGGGGCCATAGCCCTCGTAGGTGATCTCCTCGTAATCGGCGCCCTCGATGACGCCGGTCCCTCGATCGATTGCCCGTTTGATGTTGTCAGCCGGGACGGAGCTTTCCTTCGCCTTCGCGATCGCAACCCGCAAGCGCGCGTTGGTATCCGGGTCGCCGCCTCCCTCTCGAGCGGCGATGATGATCTCACGGCTGAGTTTCGTGAACAGCTTGCCGCGAATCGCGTCCTGCTTGCCCTTGCGTAGTCGGATGTTCTTCCATTTGGAATGGCCGGCCATGAGTCAATTGTGACATAGGCCTTCTCAGGTTCAAACCTGGTCAAACGGGAATGCGGCTTCGGAAGGCATGGCAGATCGCGATCGCGAGCGCGTCCGCGACGTCGTCCGGCTTCGGGACCTCGGGAAGGCCAAGCAGTTTCGCGACCATAAACTGGACTTGTTTCTTGTCGGCCGATCCAGTTCCGACGACGGCCAGTTTCACTTCCGGCGGCGTGTACTCGACGCAAGGAAGGCCACGCTGCGAACCCGCAAGCAACACAACCCCCAATGCCTTCGAGACGTCCATCGCCGTCGTGCGATTCGCGGCGAACATGAGCCGCTCGGTCGCCATCGCGTCGGGGTTGGTCTCCTGCATGAGGAGCCCCAGCTGCTCGTAGATGAGGCGCAGGCGGTCCGGAAGGTTGATTCTCGGCGTCTCGATGAGCCCGTACCGCATCGCGGTCAGCCGCGAACCCTCCCTGCGGACCAGGCCATAACCGATGCGCTCCAGCCCTGGGTCTACGCCGAGGATCAGCACGCCTCATTGTGCGCGAGCCCAGGCTCAGGCCGCTACCGGAGAGCCGCCTTGGCGGCTCTCCGGCGTCGTTCGGTTAGTCGGGCGTCTTGCTCTGGTCGGCGGCAGGCTTGTCGCCAGGGGCGGCGTTGGTGGGCGGGTTCGTCGGGGCGGGCTCTTCCTGGCCCTTGCAGCCTACGAATACGGTGGCGATGGTCAGTACGGCCAGCGCGAATGCAATCTTCTTCATGCGTTGTCTCCTGTCGAGCCTCTTGGTGCTCGACCGTATAGTCGGAGCCCGTGGGCCGTTGGTTGGGCGAGGTGCCAAAATGCCTACAATGACTTGGCGCGGCGTATTCCCGGCGATCACCACCCCGTTTCGCGACGACCTCTCGGTCGACCATACGTTCCTCTCTCAGCACATCGAGGCGATGATCGCATCGGGTTGTGAAGGGTTGGTCCCGCTCGGGTCGCTCGGAGAAGCCGCCACCTTGGACCACGACGAGAAGCGCGCCGTCTTGCAGACCTGCGTCGACACGGTGTCAGGCCGGATTCCCGTGGTAGCCGGAGTGTCGGCACTATCCACCGCCGAAGCGGTCTCCCTCGCCAAGGACGCAGAATCGCTCGGTTGCCGCGGCCTCATGGTGCTCCCCCCGTACGTGTACAAGGGGGACTGGCGCGAGACCCAGGCGCACTTCCGCGCCGTCATCCAAGCGACCGGGCTGAGCTGCATGCTCTACAACAACCCGATCGCTTATGGAACCGACGTGACTCCTTCCCAGATTCGAGAGCTCTGCAAGGAGCCAAACCTCCACGCGGTGAAAGAGTCGAGCACAGACGTGCGCCGCATCACCGCGATCCGGGAAGAAATCGGCGATCGGCTTGCCATCTTTGTGGGAGTCGACGACGTGATCGTCGAAGGCATCGCGGCGGGCGCCGTCGGCTGGATCGCCGGCCTTGTGAACGCCTTGCCCGACGAGTCGGTGGCACTCTTCGAGATGGCGCTTGCCGGAAGCCCGAAGACCCGCGAGCTGTACGAGTGGTTCCTGCCATTGCTTCGGCTCGACACCGTTCCCAAGTTCGTCCAGTTGATCAAGCTCGTGCAGCAAGAAGTCGGTCTCGGCTCGGAGCGGGTGAGGCCGCCGCGCCTCGAGATCGTGGGTTCCGAGCGCGAGGCCACCCTCGAGCTGATCGGCAAACACCTGGCAAACCGTCCGGCCTAGCGGTCTCGTTCGATGAGGCGGATCCCGTGGGACTCGATGTCGAGGACCCGCTCCCGGTAAAGGGTGCCGATCAGCTTCTTGAATGACCCCTTGCTGAGCCCGAATCGACGGTGAATCTCCTCGGGCGACGACTTGTCGTTCACCGGAAGGAAGCCGCCGCTCGTCCGCAGCGCGGCGATCAGCCGATCCCGCTGATCGAGGACCGCTTCATAGCCCTGTGGGCGAAGCGAGACTGCGACCTTCCGATCCTCTGCCCTGATCTGTTTGACGAAGCCATCCAAGACTTGGCCGATCACGAGATCGTCGTGCCATTCGTCGGGAAACAGGGTGCCGCGGTAGTAGCCGTCGATGATCACCGTCGTCGCGTTCGGCCGGTGTTCGACAATCATGATCTTCACCGGCTGGCCCACGCGCAGCCCTTCGCCGTCCACCCGAAGGAACCTGGCGAGCTTGGACGTGCAGACCACGCGGCCGCTCGCCTCGTCCAGATACACCCGCACCACGACATTGCGGTCCTCCCGCATCGGCGTAGCCTGCTCGCCAAGCGGGCAGAACAGGTCCTTGTCGATCCCCCAGTCGAGAAACGCGCCCGCGGAAGTCACCGCGATCACACGCATCAAGGCGAACTCGCCCACTTGTGCGAGCGGCATCTTGGTCGTCGCGATCGGCCGATCCTCGGAGTCGGTGTGCACGAAGACCCGTAACTTCCTCCCGATCCGGACGTCGCGCGGGCAGAGCCTGCGCGGAAGCAAGACCTCGCCGTCCTCGTCGCCGACGTACAGGCCCTGCTGCGCCTCGCGAATGATCGTCAGCTCTTGGACCTCGCCCATGCGCATGAGGTCATTGTGACGCTCTCGGCACCTTACAAGTCGAACGTCATCCCTTCCCGCACGACGTCCTTGGCTTTGCCAAGCGCCTCGTTTGTGTGATTCAGATGAATGAACCACAGCTTCGCTTTCGAGCCCTGAAGCAGCTCGCGGGTGTGCGGCATCATCGGATGGGGGATCTGGGTGATGTCGCGAGCGCCGATCTCCTCCGGCGTCGAGAACGTGCCATCGAGGAACAGCAAGTCCGCGCCATTGGCGACGTCTCGGATGTCCCGATCCCACTTCTCCCAGCGATCGATGTCGGGGATGAAGATGGCCGCTCCGCGTGGCCCCTCGATCTTGAACCCGAGCGTGTCGGTGAACTCGTCGCGATGGGGCACGGTGAAGCCGGTCACACGAATCCCGCCGGGGAGCTCGACTGCCCGATCTGGCGTCATCGCGTGGTACGCGAGGTTGCGGTCGAGGATGAACTTCCACGGGTCGTTTCCAGCCAGAAACCGACCCATTCGCTCGGTGCCGAACACGTTCACTCCTTTCCAGTCCACCGATTCTCGCCCGAAGTAGAGGAGCCCCGTGTAGTGCCCCATGTGCCCGTGGGTCAAGAACACGCCGTCCGGTTTCTTCCCGCCGTTGAGCGCGGTCAGTTGCGCACGAATGTCAGGCGTTGCGTCGAACAGGTAGGACTCGCCGGTCTGGAGATTGCGCAGCCCGAGGCAGGAGACCTTTTCTGCCTTGCGCCGGCCCTTCTTGACCTCGGCGCAAGCCCCCTTGTCACACCCAAGATGCGGCATTCCCGCATCTTGGGTGACTCCGAGCACGACCAACTGCCATCCGGTGGCGGCGACGAGGGCGATCGACGCGATCATGGGCTACGTCGTCAATACTTGCGATTCGGCAGCTCAGCCGCAGCCACCGACTCATCGAAGATTCCGTCCTTGATGATCGTCCGCTTCGGGAGCTCCTTCTTGGCCATCACTGCCTCGATCGCATCGAACAGCGGCGGCCCGAGCAACGGGTTGCACTCGACCGTGCAGTTCAGCTTCCCCGCGATCATCGCCTCAAAGGCGCCGCGCACGCCGTCGATCGAGACGATCACGATGTCTTTGCCTGGCTTTTTGCCGGCTTCCTCGATCGCTTGGATCGCGCCAAGGGCCATGTCGTCGTTGTGGGCATAGAGGGCGTTGATCTGCGCACCGGTTGGACTCTTCAGAAGGGCTTCCATCACTTCCTTGCCCTTCGCACGGGTGAACTCGCCGGTCTGAGAGAACACGATCTTCATGTCTGGGCTCTTGGCGAGTTCGTCGGTAAAGCCCTTCTTTCGGTCGTTGGCGGGGGCGCTGCCGGGCGTCCCGGTCAGCTCCGCGATCGTCGCCTTTCCGTTCATCTTCTTGGCGAGCCACTCAGCAGCCATCCTGCCTTCCTCGATGAAGTCCGCGCCGATAAAGGTGACGTAAAGGTCCTCGGGGACGTCCGGACGTCGGTCCGAGACGATCACCGGGATGTTTGCCTCTTTGGCCTCACGCAGGACGTCCTCCCATCCGGTTTCGACGACCGGCGAGAAGGCGATCACGTCCACCTTCTGGGCGATGAACGAGCGTAGCGCCTTGATCTGGTTTTCCTGCTTCTGCTGGGCGTCGGAGAACTTGAGATCGATGCCCCGCTTCTTGGCCTCGTCTTGGATCGACTGGGTATTGGCCGTTCGCCAAGCGCTCTCCGCTCCAATCTGGGAGAACCCGACGACGAGCTTCTTCGCCGCCGGCGGAGGCGTCTGGCCCGACGCGTTTGCCTCCGGGCTAGGGGCGGGCGCTTCTTCCTTCGAGGAGCAGCCGGCGAGCGCAATGAGCACGACCGAAGCGATGGCGAGCTTTCTCATGTCGCCATTGTAGAGTGCTTCGACCCGCCCGTGCAACGTCGCCGCCCGATCGCCGGCTTACTGTTTCTTGGGAGGCCCACCGTTTCCGTTACCCTCCCGCTTGGTGCCGACCCGCTGAATCACCGCGACTGACACGCTGAACTCACTGGTATCGACGGTAGCGATGCGCGTCCGGTGCTTGGGGACCAAGTTCCCAAACTCACCTTTGGGATAGAACACGACCCTGCGTAACTCGGCGCCGAACGGCACTTCTTCGAGGCTCCGGAGGCCCTGCGTCAAGATCGCCGAGCGGTGCTTCTCGGCGAGGTTGGGCACCGTGATGTCCGCGATCGCCGGCATGAGCCCCGCGCCTGCCACCGCGAGTTCAAGTCCTCTCCCGGTCAAGATGTTCGAGCCGGTCAAGGCAGTCAGGATGAGTTGGGCGACTGAGATTGTCCTTCGCAGCCCCGCCTCGGACGTCTCAAACTCCCGCCCGTCCTGTGCCAGGAGCATCATCTCCATCGAGACCGGCTTATAGCGAAAGCGTGTTCTGATCTGCTTCAGCTTGCCGTCGGAGTCGACGTAGGTCGACGTGGGCAGGTTTGGCCGGGAAGGTGGAGTCTCGGACTGGACGACAAAGTAACTCCTCTTCTCTGGATCGGACTTGCTGGTTGCCATGATCCGATACCGGCCGGTCCCTGTCACAACGATCGAACCAGCCTTGGGATTGATCGTGACTTGCCTCTCGTGAGACGTCGTCCATTCGAAGTTGTCAGGAGCTTCTCCCGCATCGAGCGACAGCGACGTCCCCGACACGACGGTGATCGCATTCGCTTCCGCATCCTCGTGAGACGGATGCATGGCGAACTTCTGCCCGTCGACCGGAACCACCCGGAACAGTTGAACGACGGTGAACGGTTTTCCAGCCCGGGTCATCTTCGCTCGCAAGGCGACAAGGCCAGGCTGCTTGCCAACCACCAGCATATCGTCCTTGAGAAAGTCGACCCTGCCGTCATACAGGGCGTCGGTCGACACATCGATGGTCTGCACGTCCACTCCCGTCTCAGGTATCCGGATCCTCACCACTTCCCCAACTCTGATGTAAACCGGCGCAATCTTCTCGGCTGAGATCCCTATCGCTTGCGGGTCGATCCCAATGCGCGTTTCACGGACCTTCAACAGTTCGCCTCGGGCGTCATCGGGAACCCTGTTCTCGTCATTCTCGTGTGCAGGCGTGAAGTCCCTCACCACGTCCTCGAACTTCACCGGCACCCAGGGCGCTTTCTTGTCGCTCGTCGGACGTTTTTCGAACTCGACCGCTGTATCGAGTGAGCCCCCATAAACGAGGATCGCTTCCACCTTCTGGCCATTCTCCAGTGCGTCCAGTTTGTTGACGACATGGCATGTCATCACCCAGTAGTCTCTCTCGATCAGGGCCCCGAACGTGCGCTTGACATCCGCCGGATCCATCGGGTCCAACGTCACCTTGATCTTCGAGAAGTCGGCAATCGCCACCACGTCGATCGCGAACTCGCCGCTGACCTCGTTGGCATCGTCGACCTTGACCTTGAACGTGTACGTACCTGAGCCGACCGTTCGGGCGACTAGGACGACGGACGAGCCGGTCGGTTCTGTGTCGTCGGGCCGCGTCGCGATGACGTCGTTCCCGTCTTTCAAGGAGATCTGAACCGACATCTTCTTGAATGGAATCTGTCCGTCCTGCTTGGACGCGAGGGCTCGGAAGCGCGCGCGCATCTCCTGGCCGATCACCATCCGGGTCGAAGGCAGCTCCACGCCGGCAAGCTGGGGTGCCTCCGCGACCTCGACGATCACCGACGAGTTCACGTCCTCACGCACAGAGCCGTCCCCGTTGATCAGGTAGACATAGAGCACGCATCGACCGGGCTTCGAGGCACTCAACTTCACTGAGTCTCCGTGTGTGCTATCGAGCGATGCCGTCTCGATCGACTGCACAATCGTGTCCGACGTCGTGCCATTCGACCGGCCGAAGCCCCACTTGATCGAGCGGCCGGCAACTGCGGAACCCTTTGCGGTCACTTTGGCGGACAACGTTACCGAAGCGCCAGTTCGAACCGTCGACCCAGAGTCCAGGCCTTCAATCTCAATCTTGTCCGCATACGGGACGACGTACACTGGGACTTCGGCGGTCGTCGGGTCTGGCTCGACCAGCGAGGCGATCTCGATAGTTCCGCCGGCCGACGCCGATGCTTCGACCTCGAACTCCGCACCTGCTGCGAAGTCTCGAGACAGCCCGTCACCTTTGTCCTTGCCGCTGAAAGCGAGCCCGGTTGGCAGGGTCACGCGCACGCGTCCATCGACTGCGTCCTTGCCCACTCGAAGCTTGCACGTCAACCGCATGCTTTCGGGCGCCCCACTCTCCAAGTCGACGCGTTCCAACGGTCGATCCCCTCGGTATAGAAATGGCTTCCCGCCCGGTTGAAACTGGGTGACTGGGAGTTCGAGAGCGGCTGCGTCTCCGACCTTGGCGACCAGGTTGTGGGTCTTCGTTCCTTTCACTTCCGGAAACTTCAAGATGAGATCCGTGCTGCCGTCGAGATCGACCTGACCGTGTTTGTCCGCCTTTGGATGCGAAATCACTCCGTCGGGAATCGTCCACGTCACTTGCTCCGGTCGCCCCCCGTCCGCGCTCTTCACAGAGTATTTGGTCGGATTCGTCGACTGTGAAACGGCGGTAGGGCCATTGATCGACCAATCTTCACGCTGTGAGACAGCCGGGCGGCCGATTACCAGTGCTAAAACTACCACGATTGGAACCATGATGTAATCCTCTGATACGTATCATAACATGAAGAATCAGAAGATGAGCACTTTTTCATGAAAATGCCGACACGCGCCGCCCTCAGTGAAATGTGCAGCGCAGGCTGAGGATGCGAAACCGCACCTTGGAGACATGGTTCCCATGAGGCATCGGCGCCTCGCCGATGAGAGATCGGCAATGAGTGCGCCTCTACGGGCGAGTGGGAGACGCGAACCAGCACCTCGGCAAAGCGCCGAAACTAGGTAAGAACGCGGGGAACGAGCGGGCTAGATGCCGTAGCTGGGCTTGATCAGCCAGGCTTTGGGAACCGGCTTGAGGCCACAGACGACCATGTTGAACTCGGGGCTCTTGAGCACCGAGGCGGCGACGCGGAGGGTCACGACGCCGTGCTCCGTCTTGAGCTTGACCGTCTTCAGGTTCACGAGCTGCGTCCGATTCTTCTTCGGAGCGCGGAACTTCCAGGCTCCCGAGTGCCGGTGCCGGATGTGCTTGGCGTTGTTCGCCTTCTTGCCCGTGACTTGACAGATGTTCGCCATGACGATGCCTTGCGCCAACTTGCGCGAAAGGAGATGATACCTCAACGCCACGCTTGCCGCAACCATCGGCTAATCTCCGAGGATGAGACCGCACCTGTATCCAGCCGCGGTGACCCCCTTCGACGCCCGCGGACGAATCGACATGGGAGGGATCGCGCGGCTGCTCGCCTGGTTCGACGCCGCCGGCTGCCGAGGCGCCGTGTTGGGTGGCACGAACGGTGAAGGGCCCTCCCTTAGCGCGGTCGAGAAGCGTGATCTGATTCGCGACGCACGCCCTTTGGCGGGGAGCCTCGAGCTCATCCTCGGGATCTCGACCCCGAGCTCGGACGAAGCCGTTTGGCTCTGCAAGCAGGCCCACGCTGCGGGGGCGATCGGCGTCCTCCTCATGGCTCCCGGCTACTTCCGAGAGGCCTCGGCAGCCGGGATCGAAGCGTGGTTTCGCTTCGTCATGGACCGGTCTCCATGCCCGGTTTTCGTCTACAACTTCCCCAAGCGGACGGGGATCGAACTGTCCCCCGAGCTTCTAGCCTCGCTCTCGAGCAATGAGCGGTTTGCCGGTGTCAAAGACAGCAGCGGAGAGCGAGCCAACCTTGCCGCGTATCGAGAGGCGGTGCCAACTCACCCCCTGTTCGTTGGCGATGAGACGCTCCTTTGGGACGCGCTGAAAGCTGGTTGGACCGGATCGATCAGCGGCGCGGCAAACGTCGTCCCATCGTGGCTGGCGAGCGTGATCGCCGAGTATCCCAGCTCAGATGTGCGGTTTGAGCAGCTGCTGCCTGTTCTCGAAGGATTCCGAAGGGCCCCTCAGCCGGGAACCCATAAGGTGATTCTCCACCGCTGGGGCATCTTGCCCTATCCCGACCTTCGGCTCCCGCTCGTGGCGCCGTCGGGCGAGCAAGTCGATGCGATCGAGACGCTCATCGATCGCACGTTGGGGCGGCGCGGTGGGCTCTGAGCGGAGGGTGGAGCGGGAGACGGGATTCGAACCCGCAACATCAACCTTGGGAAGGTCGCGCTCTACCGTTGAACTACTCCCGCTTGTGACTCACATGGAGCGGGCGATGGGAATCGAACCCACGTGGCCAGCTTGGAAGGCTGGAGCTTTACCATTAAGCTACGCCCGCGCTCCGTCCAATTGTATACCCTGACGGCCGAGGCGTTCCGATTTGGCTTCAAACTGAGAGGATCGGCGCATCGCGTCCGTATAATCCGGATAGATGAGCACCATTCGCATCGTGGGCCTCGCCGTCGTGGCGTCCGCCCTGATCGGTTCCTTCGCGTTCGCGCGCCAGGGAGCAAAGGTCGGGACGAAAGCTCCGGACTTCTCGGCAGTGGGAACCGACGGCAAGACGTACGACCTGAAGAGCCTTGGCAAGAACGGCGACGTTTACCTCTACTTCATCAAGATCGGCTGCCCCGTCAACCATCGGGCTGCGCCGCACTTCAAGAAGATCGCCAACGCCTACGGAGCGAAAGCCAACCTGATCGGCATCATCGACGGTGACCTGAACGAGGCGAAGCAGTGGGCCAAGGAATACGGAACGAGCTTCACGATCCTCGCCGATCCCAAACTCAAGATCATCCGCGCATACGGAGCCCAGTACTCA
>WBZR01004295.1_pt1 | contig 11767 bp, 9 predicted proteins | sample 5204231 | NCBI WGS metagenome assembly WBZR01 (sample SAMN12412403, study PRJNA552823) | activated sludge metagenome | isolation source: activated sludge from anammox sidestream of wastewater treatment plant... | place: USA: Virginia | collected 2017-08
GGTGCCCTCGGCATACTTGCGCCCTTCGTGCAACAGCGCGATGCGGTTGGCGGCCAGGCGGGCCACGTGAAGGTCGTGCGAAATGATGATGCTGCTGGTGCCATAGGTGCGCTGCAGCTTGAGGATCAGCTCCACGATCTCCTTGCCTGTGATCGGGTCCAGGCCCGTGGTGGGTTCGTCGTACAGCACGATCTCCGGCTTGAGGATCAGGGTGCGGGCCAGTGCTATCCGCCGCTTCATGCCTCCGGAAAGCTCGCTGGGGTACAGCTTGCGGGTGTGGGCCAGGCCCACGGCCCCGAGCATCTCCTCCACCAGCCCGTCCGCCTCGCCAGCGCTGGTGGCCAGCCAATGGCGGCGCAGGGGGAAGCGCAGGTTCTCCTCCACCGTCATGGAGTCGTACAGCGCGCTGCTTTGGAACAGGAAGCCCACTTTCACCCGCAGGTGGTCCAATTCCTCCTGGCCCAAGGCCAGTACGTCCTGCCCCAGCACCTCGATGCTTCCCCCGGTGGGCATCAACAGGCGGACGATGCATTTGATCAGCACGCTCTTGCCGCTCCCGCTCTTGCCCAGCACCATCACGTTCTCCCCGCGGTACAGGTCCAGGTCGAAGCCGCGCAGCACCCTGTTGTCGCCGAAGGCCAGCTCCAGGCCGCGCAGCGAAAGGACCTTTTCGCGCGGCTGCGGGGCGGTGGCGGGTGTTGCCGGGGAGGCCATTCAATTCAGTCCCATTAGGTCGGTGATCTGTACCGCGAGCAGGTCGATGATGAAGATGAGCAGGGACGAGTAGACCACGGCATTGTGCGCGCTGCGCCCCACGCCCTCGGTGCCTTTGGCGGTGGTGAACCCCTTGAAGCAGCCCATCGCACCCACCACGAAGCCGAAGAAGATGCTCTTGATCAGGGCCGGCAGCACGTCACCCAGCGCCAGGGAGTCGAACACTTGCCGTTGGAAGAGCTGCCAGCTCACCGGTTCCTTCATGTTCATGCCCACCCACGAGGCCCAGATCGCGATGCCGTCGGCCAGGATCACGAGCAGCGGCACCATGAGGGTGGTGCTCCAGATGCGCGTTACCGCGAGGTAGCGGAAGGGGTTGGTGCCGCTCACCTCCATGGCGTCGATCTGCTCGGTCACCTTCATGCTGCCCAGTTCGGCGCTCATGCCGCTGGCGATCTTGCCCGCGCAGATCAAGGCGGTGATCACGGGTACGATCTCGCGCACCATGCTGATCGCCACCATGGCCGGCAACATGCTTTCGGCACCGAAACGGGCCAGGGTGGGCCGGCTTTGCACGGTGAGCACCAGGCCCATGATGAACGCGGTCACCGCGACCAGGGGCAGGGAGCCGTTGCCGTTCTGCACGCTTTGGCGGATGAACTCGCGCCATTCGAACCGGCGGTGGAACGCATTGCCGAAGAACCGCGACACGAACAACGAGAACCCGCCGGCCTCGGTGAGGAACACCTGGAAGGGGCGGGGACTGCTGCCTTTCATGGAGGTAAAGTAACCGGGGCCGAAGGAATCCCGGGAGATTTTTATCAGGACCGGGATGGTGCGGATGGCAATGCCGGATCTCGAGGGTTACTTACGGCCAGGTCAACGTCCCACCAAACGGAAGGCATCCCCGTCAAACAGGCCGAGGTCGCTCATTTTCAGGTGGGGGATCACCAGCAGCGCCATGAAGCTGAGCGTCATGTACGGCGCGGCCAGCGTAGACCCGAGGGCCTTGGCCTGTGCGTCGATGCGGGCATAGGCCTCCGCGGTTTCGTAGGCATCGGCATCGGTCATGATCCCCGCCACGGGCAAGGGAAGCACGTTGGTCGTTTCGCCATCCGCCAGGCTCACGCCTCCACGCGCCTCGATCACCAGGTTGATGGCCGCGCACAGGTCCGCGTCGTTGGTGCCCACCGCCACGATGTTGTGGCTGTCGTGCGCCACGCTGCCCGCAATGGCCCCGCGCTTCAGGCCGAAGTTCGTGATCCAGCCCGCGGCGGGCGGGGCATCCTTGTAGCGGTTCACCACGGCGATCTTCAGCAGGTCGCGTGCGGTGTCCGGCACGAAACGGCCATTCTCCACCTTGCCCTTCATGCGCTCCTTGCCGGTGATCAATTGCCCGTCCTCGGCGACGATCACCCACAGTTCTTCATCCGTTGCCGGGACAGCGAGATCCTCCGGCTTCTTGGCCGTGCATCGGAATTGGTTCGGCCGCTCCTCCTTCACGGAAGGGATCAGCGTCCTGCCGTTCTCCGCCACCAGCTTGCCGTTCAGCCAGGTCTGAAGCACGCGGAAATCCTTCAGGTCCTCCACCACGATCAGGTCCGCGGCATCGCCCGTGCGCAGGCGGCCGATGGGCAGCTTGTAGTGCTCCACCGGGTTCACGCAGGCCGCCTGCAGCACCTTGAACACATCGATGCCCTTGGCCACCGCCCGTGCGCATAGCTGGTTGATGTGGCCTTCCACCAGGCTGTCGGGGTGCTTGTCGTCGCTGCAGAACATCATCTGGTCGTGATGTTCGTGCATCAGGCCGATCAAGGCCTCGAAGTTCTTCGCGGCGCTGCCTTCCCGGATGAGGATCTTCATGCCGTGCTTCAGCTTGTCCAGGGCTTCTTCCGCGGTGAAGCACTCGTGGTCCGTGCTGATCCCGGCCGCGATGTAGCGCCGTGCCTCCTCGCCGCGCAGCCCCGGCGCATGGCCGTCCACCGGCTTCCCAAGGCGGTGGGCGTGGGCGATCTTGGCCATCACCTCCGGATCGCCGTTCAGCACGCCGGGGAAGTTCATCATCTCGCTCAGGTAAAGCACCTCGGGCTTCTGCAGCAGGGCCTCCACCTGCGCGGCATCGATGGCGGCACCGGCGGTCTCGAACACGGTGGCGGGCACGCAGCTCGGCGCGCCGAAGAAGAAGTGGAAGGGCGTCTTTTTCCCGTTGGCGATCATGAACTCCACGCCTTCCACGCCCAGCACGTTGCCGATCTCGTGCGGGTCGCTCACCGTGGCCACGGTGCCATGCAGCACCGCCAGCCGCGCGAATTCGCTGGGGATGAGCATGGAGCTTTCCACGTGCACGTGCGCATCCACGAATCCAGGCAGGATGTAGCCGTTCACCGGTCCCGCCACTTCCGTGATGCGTGTGATGCGTCCATTGTCGATCTCAACTTCGGCCGGATAGATGCGCCGGGCGCGGATGTCCACCAAGTTGCCTTGCATGCTGGTCATGCGCACAAAGTACGCGCAGCGTAGCCTAACGTCCCAGCAGGTACACCTTGCCGATCCGCATCCACATGCCGATGGCCGTCACCAGCCATGCTCCCCAGGCGACCCAGATGAACAGCGGCGAGATGTCCTTCAGCAAGGGCACGTTGAATAGGCCTGCGAGGTGCCAGGTACACAGGGTGTACATGCCCAGCGGGAAGACCATCGACCAATAGCCGGGTTGGTAGCGCACGGGCACCGAGCCCAAGCGCCACAGGCCCACCACAAAGACCACGGGGATCCACCACACACCGGCGATCCATGCGAACACGGTGAGCACCTTCAGCGTGGGGACCAGCTCGGTCCACAGGGCATGTTCACCCACGGTTTCCGCCAGGGTGCTGCCCGCAAGGGAGGTGATGGCCGCGGCCCCCATGTTGATCCAGTAACTGGGCTCGAATTCATTGGCGCGCAGGACGGTGAAGATGGTGCGATAGAAGATGATGCCGATGAACACGAGGTAGAACAACCATCCGAGCAGGTGGAAAAGCAGGGCGGTGAACAGGGTGGTGCGGGGCGGTATCGTCCAGTGCAGCACGTTGGTGCAGGCCAGGATGGCCAGGGCCTGCACCGATACCACGAAGAGCAGCCACGTGCCGTTGATGCCACGTTCCAGCGAGGGCTTGTGGGCCCGAACGGTGACCAGGATGAAGAAGGTGTAGGCGAAAAACAGCCAGGTGATCAAACCGGTCACCCAGAAGGCGGTGGCCACGGCATGGTTACCGGGGAAGTGGGCGTATTCCTGGCCGAGCAGGCATGAGGCGGCCACGATGGTGAGGAACCCGGCGCCTTTTCGGTGCGCGGCCAGGTCGTTCCGGAATTGGGGGAAGAAGAATGTCAGGCGCAGGATGTAGAGCACGGCCAGCGCGGCGTACTCCACGTTGTTCAGTGCGAAGAAGACGCGCCCGGCCGTTCCGTGGCCCAAGGCATCCGAGGCCAGGGCGATGATGCCCGTGGACATCGGCAGGGCGAAATAGGCGGGTGAGAGGGTCCGGATGCCCTCGGCCACACGGTGTTGCCAAGTGGCGGCGTTGGTCATGGCGTGCAAGGTAGGGCACCGCTTCGGCGAACGGCCGCACCAGCCGCACGGTCCGGCACGGCCTGTGGCGGCGCATGGGGCTACCTATCCGGCGAACATCTCGCGCACCCGCTCGAAAAAGCCCTTGTCCTTGTTGGTGGGCTTCGGCTGCAGGCCGGGGCTGGTGCGCAGCTTCTCGAAGATCTTCTTCTCCTCCTTGCCCAGGTCGGTGGGGGTCCACACCATCACGTGCACGAACAGGTCGCCATGGCCGATGCGGTTCACGCTGGGCAGGCCCTTGTTCTTCAGGCGCAGTACATGGTTGCATTGCGTGCCGGGATCGATCTTCACCTTGGCCTTGCCGTTCACCAAGGGTACCTCGATGGTGGTGCCCAGCGCGGCGTCCGCCACGTTGATGAAGGCCTCGTAGTGCAGGTTGTTCCCGTCGCGCTTCAGCTCCGGGTGGTCTTCCTCCTCGATCACCACCAGCAGATCGCCCGGGATGCCACCGGCCGGGGCCTCGTTCCCGAGGCCGCTCAGGTTGAGCTGCATGCCCTCCTCCACGCCCGCGGGGATCTTCACGGTCACCACGGCCTCCTCCCGCACCATGCCATTGGCATCGCTTCCGGCACCGCGCTTCTTTACCGTTTGGCCCAGGCCGCCGCACGAAGGGCAGGTGGTCACCGTCTGCATCTGGCCCAGGAACGTGCTCTGCACCCGGTGTACCTGTCCCGCACCATGGCAAGTGGGGCAGGTGCCGAATTCGGTACCCTTCGCCCGCACCAGCTTGTGCAGTTTCAGTTGCTTTTCCACGCCTGCGGCGATCTCTTCCAACGAGAGCTTCAGCCGCACGCGGAGGTTGCTCCCCTTCACCGTGCGCCGCTGCTGTCCGCCGCCGAAGCCGAAACCCCCGCCGCCGAAGGCGCTTCCGAAAATGTCGCCGAACTGCGAGAAGATGTCCTCCATGTTCATCCCCCCGCCCTGGAATCCTCCGCCTGCACCTGCGTGGCCGAATTGGTCGTAACGGGTCGCCCAGGATCTCATACGCGCTGGCGGCCTCCTTGAACTTCTCCTCTGCAGCCTTGTCGCCCGGGTTTTTGTCCGGGTGGTACTTGATGGCCAGCTTCCGGTAGGCCTTCTTGATCTCGTCCGCGCCGGCATTGCGCCCAACGCCAAGCACCTCGTATGGGTCCCGTTTGCTCATCGTTCCTGCCCGTCCGTTGGGGCCGGTATCATTCGCCCACCACCACCTTCGCGTAGCGCAACACCTTGTCGTTCATCAAGTAGCCGGTCTCCACCACGTCCAACACCTTGCCCTTGAGGTCGTCCGTGGGAGCGGGCATCCGGCTGACGGCATCATGGAATTCCTCGTTGAAGGGCTCGCCTTTGGCTTGCATGGCCTTCACGCCTTGGGCATTCAGGATAGCCACCAGTTTCTGGTAGATCAGCTCAAACCCCTCCCTCATGGCCCCTGCATCGTCCAGGCCAACGTTGTGCGCGATCGCCCGTTCCATGTCATCCAGTACCGGTAGCACCCTACGGATCGCATCGCCGCCTGCGCCTGCCAGCAGGTCCAGCTTTTCCTTGGCCGTGCGCTTGCGGAAGTTGTCGAATTCGGCATACTGCCGCACATACTTGTCGTTCAGCGCCTGGTGCTCCACCTTCAACGCATCCAGCTCGCCGCGCACGCGTTCCACCTCATCGTACCCCAGCCGCACATTGTCGTCCACGGTGCGCTCCGCCGCAGCAGCCGATGCCTTGCCCATGTTTTCAGCCAACTGTTCCTTGGATGGTTTTTCGTCCACTTCCCCGGCGGGACTGACCTTCGGTCGATCCGTCATTTTCTTTTGTCGTTTGCGAAACGGGTTGCCCATGGATCAAATACGGTGCCTTTCGGCTTGGTCGCCGTCAATGCGGCGCGAAGATGGGACAAATCGACAGCGAGACATACCCCTCCCGCCATTTCCGCAGGCCGGCACTTCCTCCGCGTGACGGGTCAGAAGCTCTTCACGTAGCTGTCCAAGGCTTTGTCCAAGGCGCTGCCGCGCAGGTTCTTGGCCACGATGATCCCGTCCGGGTCCACGAGGAAGTTCATCGGGATGGAGTTCACGCCATACAAGCGGGCACCGGCCGAGCTCCATGCCTGCAGGTCGCTTACGTGGTAGGGCCACGCAAGATGGTCCTGTTCAATGGCTTGTTGCCAGGCCTTGCGGCTTTTGTCAAGGCTTACGCTGTATATGGTGAAACCCTTGCCGTACTTGAACTTGGCCTTGCTGTATTTCTCGAAGGCGCGCACCACGTTGGGGTTTTCGTGGCGGCAGGGGCCGCACCAGCTGGCCCAGAAATCGATCAGGACATACTGCCCCCTGAGCGAAGAAAGCTTGAGCACCTTGGAGCTGTCCGGGTTGTAGAAGGCCAGCTCGGGCGCCTTGTCGCCGATCGCGGTGCCGGACTTGCCACCGCGTTGACCGGTGGTGAAACCGAAAACGGCCAACAGGATTACGCCGGCCACCAGGGCGATACGGGTCTTGGTCATCAGTGATCGGAGGTTCATGGGGCAAATCTAATTTGCAACAGGGTCGGCGCGTATCCATTACCGTGCCGGAATTGGACCGCTACCTCTGGGTTCCGGGGGAGGCGGACCGTTCGGCCTTGCGCCTTTCCTTCTTCTCCTCCCGGGCCTTCTTCCGGGGTGTTGCCGACTGCCGGGGCGAGCGGTCCAGCAGGGCGTTCAGCGCATTGTCCAGGGCCTCCCCGTGCAGGTCCAGCCCGATCACCCGGCCTTCCGCGTCCAGCAGCACGTTGGCCGGTATGAAGCGCACCTGGTATTCGTTGGCCGCGGCGTTCACCCCGGTTTCCACGGCCCCCACATGCCAGGGCCATTCCAGGCTGTCCGCCGCGATGGCCTTCTTCCAGGCTTCCAGCCCGCCCTTGCGGTCCAGGCTCACGCTGAAGACACGGAAGCCCTTGGCCTGGGCGAACAGGGTGTCCTTGTAGGCGCGGTACACGGCCCTTACGTGCGGGTTTTCCATGCGGCAGGGGCGGCACCAGCTGGCCCAAAAGTCCACCAGGGTGATGTACCCGCGCAGGTCCGACAGGCGCAGCGTGTCGCCATCGGGGTTGGGCATGGCGATCTCGTATGCTTGCTGCCCCGTGGCAATGCCGGTCAGGCGTTCCTGGGCCTGTGCCCGTGGGAGTGCAAGGGCGGCGGCGAAGGCGAGTGCGGCGGTGGCGCGGGTTTTCATGGCGCGGATCTTTCGGGCTTCTGCGGCGAGCTACGGGAATCGTTCGATCTTGGCGCCGAGGGCGTTCAGGCGCTCGGCGATGCGCTGGTAGCCGCGGTCCACCTGTTCAATGTTGTGGATGGTGCTGGTACCTTCGGCGCTGAGCGCGGCGATCAGCAGGGAGACCCCGGCACGGATGTCGGGACTGGTCATGGTGATGCCGCGCAGGGGCACCTCGAAGTCATGGCCCACCACCTGCACGCGGTGCGGGTCGCACAGGGTGATCTGGGCGCCCATCTCGATCAGTTTGTCCACGAAGAAGAGGCGGCTCTCGAACATCTTCTGGTGGATGAGCACGGTGCCCTTGGCCTGGGTGGCGGCCACGATGACGATGCTGATGAGGTCCGGTGTGAAGCCGGGCCAGGGGGCATCGCTGATGTTCATGATGCTGCCGTCGATGAACCGCTTGATGGTGTAGTGGCCATGGGCGGGGATGTGGATGTCGTCCCCGCGCCGTTCCACGGCGATGCCGAGCCTGCGGAAGGTATCGGGGATCAGGCCGAGGTGCTCATAGCCGGTGTCCTTGATGGTGATCTCGCTGCGGGTGATGGCGGCCAGGCCGATGAAGGAGCCGATCTCGATCATGTCCGGCAGCATGCGGTGCTCGGTGCCGCCGAGCTGCTTCACCCCGTCGATGTGGAGCAGGTTGCTGCCGATGCCCCCGATCTTGGCGCCCATGCGCACGAGCATCTTGCACAGTTGCTGGAGGTAGGGCTCGCAGGCGGCGTTGAAGATGGTGGTGCGCCCCTCGGCGAGCACGGCGGCCATCACGATGTTGGCGGTGCCGGTCACGCTGGCCTCATCCAGCAGCATGTAGGTGCCCTTGAGCTTTTTGGCCTCGGCCTTGAAGAAGCCTTCCTGCCGGTCGTAGGTGAAGGTGGCGCCGAGCTTTTCAAAGCCGATGAAGTGGGTGTCCAGCCGCCGGCGGCCGATCTTGTCGCCGCCCGGGGTGGGGATGTATCCCTTGCCATAGCGGGCCAGGGTGGGGCCCACCACCATCACGCTGCCGCGCAGGCCGCCGCCCATCTTTTTGTATTCCGGCCGCAGGAAGAACTCCAGGTCCACGTCCTTGGCCTGGAAGCGCCAGTCGCCCTCGCCGAGCTTCTCCACCAGCACGCCCATGGCGCGCAGCAGGTCGATCAGCTTGTTCACGTCCACGATGTCGGGCACGTTACGGATGATCACCGGCTCGCTGGTCAGCAGCACGGCGCACAGTATTTGCAAGGCCTCGTTCTTGGCCCCTTGGGGGATCAGTTCGCCGCTGAGGCGGTGTCCTCCCTCGATCTTGAAACTTCCCATTGTATCTCGCCGAAGCCTTGGCGAAGGCGGATGCCCCCTGAGCTTCCTGGTTTTGGTTGTTCTTCCCGCCGAAGCCTTGGCGAAGGCGGATGACACTCCGTCCCGTTGCTCTCCGGCCGTGCGCGAAGCAACGCATCATCCGTTGCCGTTCCGCATCGCGGGGCAACGGGCTATCAACACCGTGATGTAGGTGGATCGTGCGGGAGGCTCAGAACCGCTTCTTCTTGCGGTTGCGGCGGTGCTTCTTGCCGCCGCCGTGCTTGCGCAGGGGTTCCGCCGCATTGCGCGGGCCGGTGCGTTGGGCCTGCAGGATGGACTCGCTGCTGAGCAGTTGTTGGTCCGGTTCCAGGCGGAGTTTGCCCTTGCTCAGCTCGTGAAGGTCCTTCACGATGGCCCCGTCGCCCACGTTGTCGCGGTTCCAGGTGAGGAATTGCTTCTTCATCTGGTTGGCGATGGCCAGGGTGAAGGCGGTCTTGGCGGGCCCTTCCTCCATGGCGATGCACTCGGCGATCAGGCGTTCCACCAGCTTGCCGTAGTGGCCGAAGCGGATCTCCGTCTTGGGATAGGGTACCGCCTCGGGCTTGCTCTGGCGTGTTTCCGGCGCAGGCCTCGGGTAGGGCCCGTCCACGTCCAATTGGTAGCCCGCCATCACATGCACGTGGTCCCAGATGATGTGGTCGCCGTTCTCACTGCCGCGCAGCTGGGGGTTCAGCTTTCCGATGGCCTGCACGATGGCGCGGGCCATGCGGGTACGCTTCCCGCGGTCGCTTTCCTCCACGCAGAGGTCCACCATGCGCTGGATGTGCCGCCCGTATTCGGAAATGACCAGCTGCGGGCGCTGGGTGTTGTAGTCGAAGTCAAAAGCCATGGGGACGGGATGCTGGGCTGCCCTTCAAACGGTGAAGGTCCGGGCCGGGTTGGCGATGCCCCGGACAGCGGGAGGCCAAATGTAGCGGAAGCCGGGGAACCGCGGGTTCATTCCTCCAGCACCCGCAGCTTGGCGAAGCGCAGCAGCAACTGTTTTTGCCCGGCGCCGGGGAAGAAGATGGTCGCCTTCTGGTCCGGGGCGGCCCCTTCCACCTTGATCACCTTGCCCTTGCCGAAGCGGGCGTGCTCCACGGTGGTGCCCGCCGCGATGTCCGCCGCCGGGGGGGGGGCCAAGGTGCCGGTGGCCTCCAGGGGCCTTCCGCCGGGGCTGATCCGCTTCAGGTTCCGCCGGCCCGTGACGGGCGCGGGTGCCGCGGGCTTTTCCCGCTCCTTGAGTGCCGGCCGTTGCCCGCGGGCGGCGGGGCGCGCCGTGAAGCCATTGCGTTCCGCGAAGGAAGGCCGGGGGCTGAAGCCCGACCATTCCTGGCGGCCCGGCAGCACCAGGTACTTCCGGTCGATCTCCTGCAGGAAGCGGCTGGGCTCGGCGCTTTGCAGGTTGCCCCATTTGTAGCGGCTGGAGGCGTAGCTCAGCGTGGCGCGCTTCTCCGCCCGGGTGATGGCCACGTAGAACAGGCGGCGCTCCTCCTCCAGCTCGGCGCGGCTGGTCATGTTCATCATGTTGGGGAAGAGGTTCTCCTCCATGCCCACGATGTACACGTAGGGGAATTCAAGCCCCTTTGCGCTGTGGATGGTCATCAGGCTCACCCGGTCGCTGTCGTTGGGGTCCTCCTTGTCGGCGTCGGTCAGCAGCGCCACGTCGATCAGGAAGTCGGGCAGGGTGCGCAGCACCTGCTCCCCCTCGGCCTGCACCTCGGGGTCGGTGCCGGGCTCGGTGGTGGCCGCATGGCCCTGCGGATCGCTGAATTCGCGCATGCCGTTCAGCAGCGCCTGGATGTTCTCATAGCGGCTCACGCCCTCGGGCGTCTTGTCCTGGAAAAGGTCCTGCAGCAGGCCCGTGGTGCGCGCCACGTATTCGCCCAGGACGTACGCGCTTTGCGTCTCCAGCATGGTCTGGAAACTGCGGACCATCATCACGAAGTCCGCCACCTTCTTCCGCAGCCCTTCATGCAGGCCCGCTTGGTGCAGGTGCTCGTTCATGGCCGCCCAAACGCTTATGCCGTGCTGGTTGGCGGCCACCACCAGCTTGTCCACCGTGCTTTGGCCGATGCCCCGGGCGGGGTAGTTGATCACGCGCTTCAGCGCTTCCTCGTCGTTGGGGTTGCACGTCAGGCGGAAGTAGGCGATCAGGTCCTTCACCTCCTTGCGCTGGTAGAAGCTGAGGCCGCCGTAGATCCGGTACGGGATGTTGGCCTTGCGCAGCGCCTCTTCCATGCTGCGGCTTTGGGCGTTGGTGCGGTACAGGATGGCGAAGTCGCGGTTGTGCAGCTGGCCGTGCATCTTGGTGGCAAAGATGTCGTCGGCCACGAAGCGGCCCTCGTCGTTGTCGCTGATGCTGCGGTTCACCAGCAGGGGGGCGCCCTCCTCGTTGGCCGTCCACACGGTTTTCTCCAGCCGTTCGCGGTTCTTCTCGATCAGGCTGTTGGCCGCGCCCACGATGTTCTTGGTGCTGCGGTAGTTCTGCTCCAGCTTGAAGACGCGGTGGTCCGGGTAGTCGGTCTTGAAGTTGAGGATGTTCTGGATGTTGGCCCCGCGGAAGGCGTAGATGCTTTGGCTGTCGTCGCCCACCACGGTGATGTTCCCGTGGCGCGCGGCCAGGGTGCGCACGATGTTGTACTGGGCCAGGTTGGTGTCCTGGTACTCATCCACCAGCAGGTATTGGAAGCGCTGCTGGTACTTCAGCATCACCTCGGGATGGTCGCGGAAGAGGATGTTGGTGAGGAACAGCAGGTCGTCGAAGTCCATGGCGCCGGCACGGTAGCAGCGTCCGGCGTACTGCTGGTAGATGGTGCCGATGTGTGGGCGCAGGTTGGCGGCATCGGCGGCCATCAGCTCGGCGTTGTCCAGGTAGTCCTTGGGCCCCATCAGGTTGTTC
>WBZR01004297.1_pt1 | contig 11763 bp, 8 predicted proteins | sample 5204231 | NCBI WGS metagenome assembly WBZR01 (sample SAMN12412403, study PRJNA552823) | activated sludge metagenome | isolation source: activated sludge from anammox sidestream of wastewater treatment plant... | place: USA: Virginia | collected 2017-08
CGCCGCCGGCAAGTTCCGCCCAGGGGCGGAGACGGTGATCAGCGTCGTCCGCGGGGCACAGTCCGGAGCGGCTCAACAGGATGCGCCTTGCAGCGGACTGCCGACCCAGCCCCTGCTGAACGCTTACACCGATATGTCTGAGGGAATCGTGCATGACGCGGGGCGGGTCTTGACGATTCGGTAGTATGTGTGATATAGTAATTTAATCCTGACTTACGCAACACCGTAGTTGTGCAAGCTGCATGATGTGGATGCGGTCACTCGGCCGCCATGAAGGGATGGTGCTCCAATGAGGAGTTCGACATGAGAATCGAAGTGTTGGCGCTTGGCGCTCTCATTACGCTGCTAATACCAGCGACATCGCACGTGGTATCGGCACAAAGCCCCTGCCCGCCCACACAGGTTACGATGCCACTGGACGTCATAGCGATGATAGGCGGCGACTACAGCGATTTCGGCTTCTCCCAGGAGCCAACGACCTCGAACATCTCCATCGGGCAGTTTGCCAATGCACACTCGATGACCGAGGACTTCGTCTTGGGCAACACATCTGGAGCTGCCCAGATCGTGGCTACCAGCTCGTGGCTGGCGCCGATAAGTCAGAACGGATCCATCGTCGAAACCATCACCTACTTGGCCGACGGATCGAGCTGTGTCTTGGCCGGAATTGGAGACGGGGCGGAAATCGGGACAGCAATCTCCCAGATGGGAAGCAGTGATATCCTGTTCAACGAATGGCCGCAAAGCGCCTGGTTCAAGCTGAACGGCACGACCGTCACCGGCTTGAACACCGCGGCGCTTGCTTTGCACCCCGACCCGCTGAGCCTGGCAGATTATCAGACAGCGGTTGTCGATCGCTACGAAGACAGCGACTTCGATCCCGACCTATCCGGCAGCCAGATGGCCAGCGAAGACATGCGCCAAGCGGAACGCCCGGAGACGAGTCGACCGTTGGTTCTCGCGACGCTTATGAGCGCGCTTGGCGTTCTCGCGGTATGGGCGGTGCGCCGCTTCCGATAAGAAAGACGTTCCCACTCTGATTTCGCACCGCTGAAGATCTCAAAGCCGACCCTGTACGACTACCTCGACCGCCGAGCAGGCCACCTCCGGGCCTTAGCGTGCGAAATTTCCCGTTTACTACGCAAGCCCCGACCCGACCCCATCCGCCACTTCCACCATCCACCATGTCCAATTATGTCGAGCTGCACCTCCACACCCACTACTCGTTCCTCGACGGCGCGAGCGCGCCCGACGACCTCGCCGCACGCGCGGCGGCGCTCGGGATGCCGGCGCTGGCGGTCACCGACCACCAGGGCCTCTACGGCGCCGTCAAGTTCCGCAACGCCTGCCGCGCGCACGGCATCCGGCCGATCTACGGCGCCGAGGTCACGGTGGCGGGCGGCGCGGGGAACGCGGGGGATGCGGGCGGCGCGGGAAATGCAGAGGATGCGGGCGGCGCGGGCGGCATGGGGAATGCGGCGGGCACGGGGGGTGCGGGGCGCACGGTCGCGGGCGGCGCGGCGGCGGGGAGGGGCACCGGGACAGGCTCCGCGCCGCTCCCCGCCGGCCACCTGACGCTGCTGGTCGCCTCCGCCGCCGGCTGGGCCAACCTGTGCCGCATGCTCTCGGCGGCCGGGCTGGCCGGCGCCAAGCGCGACCGGCCCGTCACGTGGGACCTCCTCGCGCGCCATGCCGACGGGTTGGTGTGCCTCACCGGCTGCCGCGACGGCGTCGTCGCCGCGCCCGCCCGCCGCGGCGACCGCGCCGCCACGCTCGCCGCCGCCCGGCGCCTGGCCGGGATCTTCGGGCCGGACCGCTGCTACGTCGAGCTCCAGCGCCACCTCGACGCCGGCGACCGCCGGCTGTGCGCCACCCTCGTCGGCGTGGCGCGCCACCTCGGGCTCCCGCTCGTCGCCACCAACAACGTCCACTACGCCACGCCCGACGGCTTCCGGCTGCAGCACGTGCTGGCCTGCATCCGCACCCGCACCACGCTGGCGACCGCCGGCGCCCACCTCTACGCCACCCCGCACCGGTACCTCAAGGGCGGCGCGGCCATGGCCGACCTCTTCGCCGACGTGCCGGAGGCCGTCGCCAACACCGTGCGCATCGCCGAGCGCTGCGCGTTCACGCTCGACCTGGCGGCCGCGCGCCTGCCGGCGTTCCCGGTGCCGCCGGGCGAGACCGCTTTCAGCCACCTCCACGCGCTGTGCCACGCCGGCCTGCGCGCCCGGTTCGACCCCGTCACGCCCGCCGCGGCCGCGCAGCTCGCCCGCGAGCTGGCCGTCATCGAGGCGCGCGGGCTCGCCGACTACTTCCTGGTCGTCCACGACCTCGTCGCCTTCGCGCGCGGCCGCGGCATCCTGTGCCAGGGCCGCGGCTCGGCCGCCGGCAGCCTGGTGGCGTACGTCCTGGGCATCACGCCGGTCGACCCGCTGGCCCACGACCTCTTGTTCGAGCGGTTCCTGGCCGAGGACTCGCACGCCACGCCGGACATCGACATCGACTTCGCCGGCGACCGGCGCGAGGAGGTGATCCAATACGTCTACGACCGCTGGGGCCGCGACCACGCCGCCATGGTGGCCAACGTCGTCACGTTCCAGGCGCGCTCGGCCCTGGCCGACGTCGGGCGGGCGCTGGGCTTCGGGGCCGACGACCTGGCCGAGATCGGCGCGCACGTCCACGCCCGCGGCGCGGCGGGCGTCGCCGCCGACCTCGGCGCCGCCGAGCGCTTCGCCGGGCGCGCCGACCACCGGCCGTGGCGGCTGCTCGGGGAGCTGTGCGCCGCCATCGACGGGTGCCCGCGCCACCTGTCGATCCACGTCGGCGGCATGCTGGTGACGGCGCGCCCGCTGGCCGAGCTCGTGCCGCTCGAGCCGGCGACGATGCCGGGCCGCGTCGTCGTGCAGTGGGACAAGGACGACGTCGAGGACGCCGGGCTGATCAAGATCGACGTGCTCAGCCTGCGCACGCTGGGCATGGTCGCCGAGTGCTTCGACCGCGTCCGCGCCGCCGGCGGCCCCGACCTGTCGGTCGACACCGTCCCGGCCGACGACCCCGAGGTCTGGGCGATGCTCGGCGCGGCCGACAGCCTGGGCTGCTTCCAGGTCGAGAGCCGCACCCAGATGGGCCTCCTGCCGCGCCTGCGCCCGACCGGGATGCACGACCTCATCGTCGAGGTCGCCCTCATCCGCCCCGGGCCGGTGCAGGGCGGGATGGCCAAGGCCTACCTGGCCCGGCGCGACGGCGAGGCGCCGGTGACGTACTGGCACCCGGACCTGGCGCCCGTCCTGGCCGAGACGCTCGGGGTGCTGGTGTTCCAGGAGCAGGTGCTGCGGGTGGCGATGGCGCTGGCCGGCTTCAGCGGCAGCCAAGCCGACGGGCTGCGGCGGGCGATGAGCCGCAAGCGCTCGCGCGCGGCGATGGAGGCGCTGCGGGCGGACTTCGTGGCCGGGGCCGGGGCGCGCGGCGTGGACGCCGCCGCGGCGGGCGGCGTCTTCGACCGGCTGCTGGGGTTCGCGGGCTACGGCTTCTGCAAGAGCCACGCGGCAGCCTTTGCCCGGCTGGCCTACGTGACGGCGTGGCTCAAGCGCCACCACCCGGCGGCGTTCTACTGCGCGCTGCTCAACCACCAGCCGATGGGCTTCTACGCGACGCGCGTGGTGGTCGAGGATGCGCGCCGGCACGGCCTGGCGCTCTTGCCGCTCGACGTCAACCGCTCGGGCGCGGCGTGGGCGGTGGAGGACGGCGCGCTGCGGGTGCCGCTGGGCCGGCTGAAGGGCATGTCGGCGGGGGTGGCGGCGGCGATCGTCGCGGCGCGCGCGGCCGGCGGGCCGTTCGGCAGCCTGTGGGACTTCGCGCGCCGCACGCGCGCGCCGCGGCCGGTGGTCGAGCGGCTGATCCGGGCGGGGGCGCTGGACGGGCTGCCGGTCGACGCGCCCGGGGCGCGCAGCCCGGCGGCGACCGCGGCCCCGGCCGCCCCGCTCCCCGCGGCCGCGCACCGCCGCCAGGCGCTGTGGGACCTCGGCGAGATGCGGTGGGACGCCGGCGGGCTCGACCTGCCGCCGGCCGTCACGCCGGCGGCCATGACGCCGGACACGCTGGCCGACGCCGTGGCCGCCGACGCCGAGCTCTTGGGCCTGGCCCAGGGGGCGCACCCGATGGCGCTCGTGCGCCCGGCGCTGGCGGCGCTGGGGGCGGTGCCGACGCGCGAGGTCGAGGCGCTGGCGCACGGCGCCCCGGTCCGGGTCGCCGGGCGGGTCGAGGTCGTCCAGCGCCCGGGCACGGCCAAGGGGATCGCGTTCGTCTCGCTGGAGGACGAGCACGGGTTGGTCAACCTGGTGCTCTACCCGGCGGTGTACGCCCGGCACCGCGACGTGCTGCGGCGGGCGGGGGTCGTCGTCGCCGACGGCCGCGTCCAGCACGACCACGGGGCGGTGCATGTGGTGGCGACGGGGCTGGCGGGGCTGGCGGGGATGACGGACGGGCGGCGGGATGGGCGGTGAGCGGGTTGGCTGCCAGAGGAGACGGGCGGCAGCTGCTTCACGGGCTGAGAACACCTGACGCCGAGGCGCCTTGTTGGCCCCTTTTGATCATGGTGGATTGGGGCAAACGGGGTTCTGGCATTCAGGGCCACATCCACCTATGCAATGGCACCTGCGTTCAGTGTAGTACTGGCACTCGACACCGCTTCCATCACAGTGATCCACGCAAATCTTACACTCGCGCTTGTACTGTTGCCCACACGATCCCCAGCCACAGCATCCAGCTCCATCCATTTTCCATGACCCGCAGGATTTCCATGGTTCATCGCACGGTCGAAACGCTGCACTCTCGAGATCATCTTCCTGCTCGGGCGGTGTTTCAACAGCAGCCACAACAGATATTCCTAATTGCGGCAATCCACCAGGGTCACTTGTAAAGGCAACTGTTACCAATGCCGCAGCTACAATCAAGCTCGCGAAGCAGGCTCCCACTCGTGAGTACAGAGAGCTTGTCACTTCAACCTCCGAAGTGTTCCATGGTGGCCGCCACGTCAACCAAGTGGTCGAAGCTATTCCCGCTTAGGGTATATCGGTCGCCTTCGTGGCTCCACATCAATGAGTCTGCATTACCACCAGAATCCCATATCGAAGAGTCTTCTCTCCAGGCTCCATTAACACGAGCGACAGGGATCGAATTGATCGTGGTCGTCGAGACACCACCGACGCCAACGAGGTAGTCGCCTTCATAAGGGGCAATGATCACAGTCATCGTCGCGCCGGGCACAACCCCAATTTGGGGTCCGGACAAGTTGACCTGGTGCCATCCGATTGTAATCACGGTGTCTCCGGCGATGACATCGATTGATACTTCAGCATCATTTTCGACGTCGAATCCGTTTGGAAGCCAACTGGGAAGGTCGATGTCATAGGTGCTTACCACATCTGACAGCGTCGCACTCGATGGGATCGATGACTCCACCTGAAGGTTGGTTGTCGGGGCTTCGTCGAGGAAATGCACGCCGGCAATTTCAACGCTGCCGGAGGCAAATCCAGACTCGCTCATGTAGAATCCTACGATTGCAGCAACTAGAGTTCCCAGCACAGAGCTGAGCAGGATCCAATGACGGGATGTTGGTTTCATCTGGTTCCCTCTCACTGTTTCTAGGAAGCCGAGCTCGGTTTCAGCCACGGGTTCGACCACGTCCACTATCCTGCGCGGCAACGTTCCATGTACACCGAAGAAGCGCGTGCGTCGCGTTGCCGCTCTGCTGGCGATGGCCCGTCCCGCATGCTCGCAATAGGCTGTGATCGTCACTTCTACTCGTGGCGCTGCACGGTGGCGCATTTTACAACACGCCCCCCCCACTTTGTCAACACCCAATTCTCTTGGGAAGCAGCCGCCGAGCGCCGTGCCACAGATCGCCCGGCACTGTCCACGCGACGCGCGTGGCCATCTCGCCCCTCCTCGATCGCCCCGTGCCCCCCGCCCGCCGTCACCCCAGCCGCCGCTCGATCGCCCGCACCGCCTCGCGTGCCGCCGGGGCGTCGACCGCCAGGGCCAGCGCCTCGGCCAGGCTGGCCAGCCGCCGCCCGTCGCGTTCGGGCCCGGCCAGGGCGGCGAGCCCGTCGACCAGCGCGCGCTGACGGCTGGCCACCAGCGCGAAGGCCAGATAGTGGTACAGGTCGTGCGAGCGCGCGCCGCGCATCAGGTCGAAGACCACGGGGTGGAACGCCGCCCCGCCCGGGTGGGCCAGGATCAGGTCGACCAGCCCGACCTGCACGGCCTCGTCCGCCGCCGCGCGGTGGCGCTCGACCAGCGACGCGAGCACCGGCGCCGGGGCGTCGGCGAGCCCCTTCAGGCACTCCGCCAGGACCTCCGGCGCCGGGTGCGCGCCGGCCAGCGCGTACTGGTACAAGGCCACGCTCTGGCCGCCGGCGGCCAGCACCCGCACCGCCGTCAGCGCCGGCTCGCCCGACATCCCCGACACGTGCGGGTCGAACAACCGCTCGACGGCGCGGTAGCCCGCCAGCCCCATGTCGATCTCGGCCAGGACGAGGAGCGCCGCCGCCCGCAGGGCCTGGCCGACCTCCATCGGGCCCGGCGGGATGAACGCATACGTCGCCAGCGCCCGCTCGACGACCGGCAGGTCGGCGCCGCGTGCGACGTGGCGCAGCGCAGCCATGATCGCGGCCCGGACGTGGCAGCCCAGGTCGCGCTTCGCCAGCGGCCCGTCGTAGGCCGCGTAGAGGTCGAGCAGCGCCGGCCGCGCCTCGGGCAGCGGGTGCCGGCCGAGGCAGGCCAGGGCGGCATCGAGCACCAGCCGGTCCGGGCGCCCGCCGAGGAGGCCCAGCGCGCTGCGTGCCTGAGCGTCGGGGTCGCCGGCCAGGCGGCGCAGCTCCGCCAGCGCCGCGCGGGCACGGTCGTCGGCCGCCATCACGCCGCCCGGGGCGCCGCCGGCTCAGCCCACCGCATGGTAGCGGAAGCAGTCGACCACGTGGTCGTTGACCATGCCCGTGGCCTGCATGTGGGCGTAGCACACCGTCGAGCCGACGAACTTGAAGCCGCGCCGCTTCAGGTCGCGGCTGAGGGCGTCGGACTCGGGCGACGTGGCCGGGAGCTCGGCGAGCGACCGGAACGCGTTCCGGATCGGCCGCCCGTCGACGAAGCCCCAGATGTAGGCGTCGAACGTCCCGAACTCGGCCTGCACCTCGAGGAACCGCCGGGCGTTGTTGACGGCGGCCTCGATCTTCTGGCGGTTGCGGACGATGCCGGCGTCGAGCATCCGCGCCTCGACATCGGCCGCGCCGTAGGCCGCCACGCGCGCCGGGTCGAAGCCGTCGAAGGCGCGCCGGAAGCTCTCGCGCTTGTGGAGGATGGTCCGCCAGCTGAGGCCGGCCTGCATGCCCTCGAGCACCAGGAACTCGAACAGCCGGCCGTCGTCGTGCAGCGGCACGCCCCACTCCGCGTCGTGGTAGGCGATCATCTGCGGGTCGTCGCCGGTCCAGCCGCAGCGGACGGGCGCGGCATCGGTGGGCATGCCTGGCTCCTCTCGGACCGCGCCGAAGACACATCGCGCGATGTGCGCATCGCGGGGCGGGCGCGCGGTGTTCAAGTATAGCGGCCATCCAGCGACTCGCCGTCCATCGCCGCGGCGACCGCCCCCCGCCGCAGGGGATCGCGCTCGAGCCCTCGATGACCGTTCGATCCAAACCTCAGAAGCAAGGAGCATCAAGCGTGCGCATCCGTTCGACCCTGACCCTCATGGCCGCGGCCACCCTCGCCCTCGGGGCGTGCGGCGCCCCGGCTTCCGATGATGCGGCGGCCCCGCCCGCCGACCAGGCCGCCGAGGCGCCAGCCGAGGCGCCAGCCGAAGCGCCGGCCGAAGCGCCCGCCGAGCCCGCCGCTGCCATGCCCGAAGCCACCGCCGCCGAGGCGGAGGGCGACGCGCACGCGGCCCCGCACTTTGCCTACGAAGGCGAGGCGGGTCCGGAGCACTGGGGCGAGCTCGATACCACGTTCGCGACCTGCGCGTCGGGGACCGAACAGTCCCCGATCGACCTGACCCAGGCCACGGGCGAGGACCTGGCCAACATCGCGTTCCACTACCAGCCCAGCGACACCCGCATCCTCAACAACGGCCACACCATCCAGGTCAAGTACGACGCCGGCAGCTACATCGAGGTCGACGGCCATCGCTACGACCTGGACCAGTTCCACTTCCACGCGCCGAGCGAGCACACCATCGGCGGCCAGCCGGCGGCGGCCGAGTTGCACCTGGTGCACAAGGACGCCGCGAAGAAGCTGGCCGTCGTCGGCGTGCTGCTCGAGGAAGGCGAGGCCAACACGGCCCTGGCGCCGGTATGGGACCACCTGCCGGCCGAGGAGAGCCCCGAGACGTCGGTCGGCGTCGACGTCGACGCCGCCGCCTTCCTGCCGGCCGAGCAGACGACCTATCGGTACCGCGGCTCGCTGACCACGCCGCCGTGCACCGAGGGCGTGAGCTGGTTCGTCATGACGACGCCCGTGACGCTGTCGGCCGAGCAGCTCGAAGCCTTCACGGCGATCATCGAGGCCAACAACCGACCGGTGCAACCGCTCGGTGCGCGCGAGCTCGACCTCGACAGCACGCCGTAGAGGAGCCCGAGCCGCGATGCCTCCGGGCCCGCGGCGCGAGCACGACGACAGGCAAGAGGTGCGCGCACGACGCGCACCCCTTGCCTGTCGCGGCGCCGGCCTTGCGCCGCCCCCGCCCCCCGCGTAGAATCCGCCCCGTCCCGGCGGTGCCCGTCCTCCGGGGTCGTCGCCCGATTCGCGACGCGCGGCGCTCCCTCACCCGCCGGCGGACCGGTCCGCCGCGCGAGCGGCGCACCGACGCCGCGCCGCGGCCCACCCGACAGGCGGTGCAGACGCATGCCGGTCCTGACCAGCCACATCAACCCCAACAGCGACGAGTTCCGCGCCAACCACGCGCACCACAGCGCGCTGGCCGCCCGGCTGCACGAGATCCAGAAGGCCGTGGCCGAGAACCGGAGCCCGCGCACGCTGGCGCTGCAGCGCGAGCGCGGCAAGCTCCTCGTCCGCGACCGCATCGAGGCCATCCTCGACCCCGACACGCCGTTCCTCGAGCTCTCGCCGTTGGCCGCGTACGGGCTGTACGACGACGACTCGCCCGGGGCGGGCATCGTGACGGGCATCGGGCGGGTGCACGGCCTGGAGTGCATGGTGGTGGCCAACGACCCCACCGTCAAGGGCGGCACGTACTACCCGGCGACCGTCAAGAAGCACGTGCGGGCCCAGGCCATCGCCGAGGAGAACCACCTGCCGTGCGTCTACCTCGTCGACTCCGGCGGCGCGTTCCTGCCGCTGCAGGACGAGGTGTTCCCCGACCGCGACCACTTCGGACGCATCTTCTACAACATCGCCCGGATGAGCGCGCGCGGCATCCCGCAGGTCAGCGCCGTCCTCGGCAGCTGCACGGCCGGCGGGGCGTACGTGCCGGCCATGAGCGACGAGACCATCATCGTCAAGGAGGCCGGCACGATCTTCCTCGGCGGCCCGCCGCTGGTGCGGGCCGCGACCGGAGCCGTCGTGACGGCCGAGGCGCTCGGCGGCGCCGACGTCCACACGCGCGTCTCGGGCGTCGCCGACCACTTCGCCGACGACGAGCCGCACGCGCTCGAGCTCGTGCGCCAGGTCGTCGGCAACCTCAACCGGCGCAAGTCCCCCTGGCTGGCGACGCAAGCCCCCGAGCCGCCGGCATACGACCCGCGCGAGCTGTACGGCGTCCTGCCCGTCGGCGCGCACGTCGCCTACGACGTCCACGAGGTCATCGCGCGCATCGTCGACGGCTCGCGGCTCGACCCGTTCAAGGCGCGCTACGCGCCGACCATCGTCTGCGGGTTCGCCCACATCTGGGGCATCCCGTGCGGGATCGTGGCCAACAACGGCCTCCTCTTCGGCGAGAGCGCGCTGAAGACGGCCCATTTCGTCCAGCTGTGCGGTCAGCGCGGCATCCCGCTGGTGTTCCTGCAGAACATCGCCGGCTTCATGATCGGGCAGCAGTACGAGAACGGCGGCATCGCCCGCGACGGCGCGAAGATGGTGACGGCGGTGTCGACGGTGGCCGTGCCGCGCATCACGCTGTTCGTCGGGCAATCGCACGGCGCCGGCAACTACGCCATGGTCGGGCGCGGCTACGACCCGAGCTTCCTCTTCGCGTGGCCCAACAGCCGCATCAGCGTCATGGGCGGCGAGCAGGCCGCCACGGTGCTGTGGACGGTCAACCAGGACGGCCGCGACCCGCTGCCGGCGGCCGAGGAGGCCGCGTTCAAGCAGCCGATCCTCGACAAGTACGCCGCCGAGAGCAGCCCGTACTACGCCACGGCCCGGCTGTGGGACGACGGGATCATCGACCCGGCCGACAGCCGCACGGTGCTCGGCCTCGCGCTGTCGGCCACGCTCAACCGCCCGGCGCCCGTCCAGGGCCCCTACGGCGTGTTCCGGATGTAGGGCGCGGGGGGCCCGACGCACATGCAGTCAGCCACGACCACCATCCGCGTCGCCCGCGATGGGCCGGTCTCGACCATCCGGCTCGCTCGCCCGGAGCAGCGCAACGCGTTCAACCCGACGATGATCGCCGAGCTGACGGCGGCCTTCCGCGCCGCGGGCGCGCCGGCAGACCCCGAGGGCGGCGCCGACGCGCCGCGCGTCGTCGTCCTGGCCGGCGCCGGCGACGTCTTCTCGGCCGGCGCCGACCTGGCATGGATGCGCGCGATGGCGGGCTACGCGTTCGACGAGAACGTCGCCGACGCGCTGCGGCTGGCGGACCTCTTCACCGCCATCCGCGAGTGCCCGCTGCCGGTGATCGCCCGGGTGCAGGGCGCCGCGATGGGCGGCGGCAGCGGGCTCGTGGCCGCCTGCGACCTCGCGGTGGCGGCCGAGGACGCGCAGTTCGCGTTCAGCGAAGCACGGCTCGGCCTCGTGCCGGCGGTGATCTCGCCCTACGTCATCCCCAAGATCGGGGTGGCCGCGGCCACCGAGCTGTTCCTGACGGGCGAGCGGTTCGACGCCGCGCGGGCGCGCGCCATCGGCCTGGTGTGCAGGGTGGTCCCGGCCGCCGATCTTGACCTGGCGGTGGCGGAGCGCGTCGAGGCACTGTGCGCGGCCGGGCCCGACGCCCAGGCCGCGATCAAGCGGCTCATCCCGTTCGTCGCGTCCACCGGCGACCCGGTGTCGGCGCGCGAGTACACCGCCCACCTCATCGCCGACCGCCGCGCCTCGGACGAGGGGCGCGAGGGCATGGCGGCGTTCCTCGAGCGGCGCAAGGCGCGGTGGCTGCCGTGACGGCCATCCGGACGGTGCTGGTGGCCAACCGCGGCGAGATCGCGCGGCGGGTGTTCCGGGCCTGCCGCGAGCTCGGCGTGCGCAGCGCGGCGGTCTACTCCGACGTCGACGCGGGGAGCGTGTGGAGCCGCGCCGCCGACTGCAGCGTGCCGCTCGGCGGCACGACGGCGGCCGAGACCTACCTCGACATCGACAAGATCCTGCACGCCGCCCGCACGGTCGGCGCCGACGCCATCCACCCCGGCTACGGCTTCCTGTCGGAGAACGCGGCCTTCGCCGAGCGCTGCGCCGCGGCGGGGGTCGTGTTCATCGGCCCGTCGCCCGACGCGATGCGGGCGCTCGGCTCGAAGGTCAACGCGCGGGCCGCGGCCATCGCGGCCGGCGTGCCGGTGATCCCGGGCGCCGACGGGCGAGGGCTGTCGCCGCCGGCGCTGG
>WBZR01004298.1_pt1 | contig 11762 bp, 9 predicted proteins | sample 5204231 | NCBI WGS metagenome assembly WBZR01 (sample SAMN12412403, study PRJNA552823) | activated sludge metagenome | isolation source: activated sludge from anammox sidestream of wastewater treatment plant... | place: USA: Virginia | collected 2017-08
GCGCCGACGAGCTACACCCTGCCCAGCGGTACGGCGCCTGGCACGTACACGGTGACCTACCAGGCGACGGTGGATGCGACCGCGACGGGCAGCGTGGGCAACGTGGTGACGGCGACCGGCGGCACGCCGCCGGGCGGCACGCCACCGACGTGCACGCCGTGCTCGACGACGCACCCGCTGGTGGCCGACGTCACCATCGTGAAGACGCTCAGCGGCGAAAGTGGCACGCTGGCCGGCATCGCCGAAGCAGGTGAGCAGATCACCTACACGATCACCTTGACGAACAGTGGCGGCGTGGCGGCCAGTGGTTTCGGTGTGACCGATCCGCTGGATCCGAACGTAAGCTTCGTGAGCGCCGACAACGGTGGCACGTTCGGGGCGGGTGCGGTGTCCTGGAGTGGCCTGACCATCCCGGCGGGCGGCAGCCTGACGCTGCAGGTCGTGGTGCAGGTGGCCGATCCGATCCCGGTCGGTGTCATCCAGATCGTGAACCTCGTACATCAGACCGGCGCGACGCCACCGGCCTGTCCGCCAGCGGGACCGCAATGCGTGGTCACGCCGACCGCGGCAAACCTGTCGGTGACCAAGGCGGTGTCCGGCGAGGACATCACCGCCGACGGCATCGCCGAGCCTGGCGAGGTGCTCACCTACACGATCACCGTGCGCAATGAAGGTGGCACGGCGGCGTTGGGGACGCTCGTCAACGAGATCGTGCCGGCCAACACCACCTATGTCGCGGGCTTGCCCAACATCTGGACCTGTGCCGATGGTGCGGCGGCGGGGACGGCCTGCGACACGCTCGTGGATGTGCCGGCACAGACTGGCAGCACGCCAGGGCTGGTCACGGTCACCTTCATGGTGCGTGTCGACGATCCGCTGCCCGGTGGCGTCACCAGCATCCGCAACGCGGTCGTGCTCAATGACGGCACGCCGCCCGATTGCGCGGCCTTGCCGACCGCACCCGGTTGTGCGGTGGTGCCCACGGCCAACCTGCGCCTGACCAAGACGGTGGCATCGGTGGTGCCGACCGGCCCGGCGACCTACAACGTGAACTACCAGATCGACGTGGTGAACCTGGGCGGCTCGACGCTGAGCTACACGCTCACCGACACGCTCGGCTTCCCCAACAGCGGCGTGGTATTTACGGGCAACGCGCTCGCGGCGACCACCACCGGCACGCTCAATCCGGGCCTCCCGGGCGGTGTGTTCGCACCCGTCAACGGCTCCATCGTGCAGATCTCGGCGAACGGCGTGAGCCTGGCCGCGGGTGCGACGCACAGCTACACCGTGATGGTGCCGATCGGCGTGCAGCCGGCTTCCCTGGTCGACGGCGCCTGCACCGGTGGTGCCGGCCACGGCCTGTACAACGAGGCCTCGGTCAGTGGCACATTCAGTCTCGACAGCGCGGCCTGCGCACCGATCGGCGCCGACGTGCCACTGATTCGCCTGGTCAAGACGGTCATGCTGGGCCAGGACGTCAACGGCAACCATTACGGCGATGTCGGCGACGTGCTGTGGTACGACTTCACGATCAGCAACCCCGGCAGCCTGCCGCTGAGCAGCGTGCAGTTGTTCGACCCGCGCCTGGCGAGCCTGCTGTGCAGCCCGACCACGATCGGCGGCCAGCCGTTCCGCGTGATTCCGGGTGACGAGCTGTTCCACGACGGCTTCAATCCATTGGGCGGTGGTACGCTGCAGCCCGGGGATGCGGTGACTTGTTCGGGCAGCTACGTGTTGACCGCGGCGGACGTGGCACTGCGGCGCGTGGTGAACACCGCCACGGCCACCGGTAATGCGCCGGGTGGACAGGCGGTATCGTCGGTGTCGACCGCGATCTTCACCCAGTTCCGCTGAGGACAAGGACATGACGAGCAAGCACAACCTGCATCACCCTCGCGCACTGGGAGTGGCCGTGGCATTGGCGGCGGCCTGTCTCGCGGCGCCGGCCGGCGCCGGCACCCTGCGCATCGCCGCCAGCCCGGCCGGTGGCGCTGGCGCCGTCAATGCCGCGGCAGGCGAACGTGCCTTCACGATCGACAACGTGGGTCCGGGCACGCTGGGCGCGATGCGGATCGTGTCCGACGCCGCGCATGCGGTGGACTGTGCGGGCACCACGGTGCGCGGTGCAGGCTTTGCCACGACGGCAGCGCTCGCGGCCGGCGATGGTGTGCGCTGTGTGGCACGGCCGACCACGCAGGCGCGGCAGCGCAACGCGAGCATCGTGGTGCTCGCGGTCGACGGCAATGGCGCGGCGGTGTCGCGCTCGTTCTCGTTCATGCAGCCTGCCGCGATCACGCCCGCGCAGGGCATCGCGGTGCTGGCCGCCGGCGGCATCTTCAACGACGGCAACAACAACGGACTGCTCGAAGCGGGCGAAACCATCAGCTACCACTACAGCGTGCTCAATCTCGGCACGCTCGCCCTTTCGGGTCTTGTGGTCACCGATCTGGAGGGCGCGGTGGGGTGTTTGCAAACCACGCTCGCGGTCGGCGCCTGGACCGACTGCACCCGCGTGCACACGATCACCGCGGCGGAGCAGTCCGCGACCATGGTGTTCAACCAGATCGACCTGACCGGCAGCGCGAGCAACGGTGATCCCGTCAGCGCCGGCGATTTCGTGCTCACCCAGAACCTGGGTGGCAACGCCGGCATCCGCGTGTTCAAGAGCCCGTTGCTGTTTGACGACGTCGATGCCAGCGGCTATGCGAGCGCGGGCGACATCGTCGAGTACACGTTCGTGGTCAAGAACGACAACGCGCAGGTGCTCACCACGGTCGATCTGGTCGAGGACGATCCCAGCCACATCGACGGACCCATCGTGTGCGACCCGACCACGCTCGGTGGCCAGCCGTTCGCGGGCCTGGGCGTCGGCACGCTGCAGTCCAACGACATCGTGCTGTGTTCGGCGCAGCACACCATTACCGCAGCGGAAGCCGCCGCGGGCGTGGCCAACAACCTCGTCGAGGCTGGTGGCCAGCCGGGCGTGGGCGCGCGCGTCTACGGCACCGGAGCGTCCGCAGTGCTGATCCCGACCGCCGCCGATGTCAGCGTGGGCAAGGCGCTCACCGGCGAAAGCGGCAGCATGCCCGGTGTGGCCGAGCCGGGCGAAACGCTCACCTACACGATCACGCTCAGCAATGCGGGCGCGGCCAACGCGTTCAACGTCGGGGTGGTCGATCCGCTCGATCCGAACGTCACGTTCGTGTCGGCCAGCAATGGGGGCACGCTGTCGCTCAACACCGTGACCTGGTCGGGCCTGACCGTGCCCGGCAACGGCACGCTCACGCTCACCGTCACCGTCACCGTGGTCGATCCGCTTCCGCTGGGCACCACCCAGGTGCTCAATCTCGGCTACATCGCCGGTACCACGCCACCCAACTGCACGGCCAATCCGCTGCCGCCGGCCTGCGCGGTGACGCCGACCCAGCCGACCCCGCGCCTGCAGGTCACCAAGACCGCATCGACGACCCAGGTCGACCCGGGTGCCAGCCTCACCTACACCGTCACCGTGGCCAACGTGGGCGGCGTGGTCGCCAACAACGTGGTGATCAGCGATCCGATCCCCGCGGGCATCGCCAGCTTTGCGTGGACCTGCACAGGCAGCGGTGGCGCCACCTGCGCCAACGCGAGTGGCAGCGGCGCGATCAACGAAACGATCGCGGTGTTCCCGGCCGGTGGCCAGCTCGTGTACACGATCGTCGCGCAGCTGACCACGAGTGCGACCGGCAACCTGCTCAACACGGTCTCGGTCACGCCGGACCAGATCACCGTGTGCATGCCCGGTGCCACGCCCGGCCCATGCGATGCCACCGTGGTGGTCGCGGTACGCGCACCGCCCGCGCGGGTGCCGACCACCGATCAATGGGCGCTGCTGTTGATGGCGCTGGCGTTGGTTGCGCTGGCATGGCGCCAGCACGGGCGCGCGCTGCGCTGACAGCGACGCCCGCTGGCGGCGCCGGTCACCCAGGCGGTCCGCGGACAGCTTCGCCGCCGCGTGCCACCGCGGTGGACGATCGCGCGGGCCGAGGCATCGCCCCGCGCGCGTCTGCGCTCAGCTGCCGCGCGTGGCCAGCAGCTGCCGCAGCTCCTGCTTGCCTGCATCGTCCAGCGCGCCGGCGCCGTGGCTGGCCTGCAGTTCGTCGATGCGCTGCTGGCGCGTCTGGCGTTCGAGCTGGCCGATCGCATCGATGAACTCGATGCGTGCCGCTTCCACGCCGCCCGGAAAGTCGCCCGCCGCGAGCTTCTGCAGCGCCGGGCCTTCCTCACGCTGCGCGTAGTGTTCGAGCAGCGCACCCGTGCTCAGCTCGGGCCGCGCGCGCACCAGTTCGAGCAGTTCGACCAGCAGCGCGACGCCGGCCTGGCGCAAGCCGGCGAATGCCCAGGGCGGCTCGATCGCGAGTGCGAGCTGCGGCTGCTGCACCAGCAGTGTGATCGCGGCGCGCACGAGGCTGCGCTGCGGCGGGCGCGCAGTGCGCATGGGCGCCACGCGTGGCGCACTGCCGGGCGCACTGCCCAGTCGCACGCCGCCGAGGCGCTCGAGCTCATCGAACATGAGGTCGCGGAACGCACCGTCGGGAATCTGCATGAGCAGCGGCCGCGCGCGCTCGACCAGCCGCGCCTTGCCATCGAGGCTGGCGAGGTTGACGTCGCGCGCAAGTTCGCCGAACAGCAACTGGCTCAGCGGCGTGGCGGCGGCCAGCTGCTGTTCGAAGCCGGCCGAACCCTGTGTGCGCACCAGCGAATCGGGATCCTCGCCGTCGGGCAGGAACACGAACAGCGCCTGGCGTCCGTCGCGCATGCGCGGCAACACCGACTCCAGCGCGCGCCACGCCGCCTGGCGCCCGGCGCGGTCGCCATCGAAGCAGAAGTACACGTCGCTGCACTGGCGGAACAGCAGCTCGGCGTGGTCGCCGGTGGTCGCGGTGCCGAGCGTGGCCACCGCCTGGGTGAGGCCGGCCTGGTGCAGGCTGATCACGTCCATGTAGCCCTCGACCACGATCAGGCGCGGGATCTTCGCGTGCGCCTCACGCACCTGCCACAACCCGAACAGCTCGCGGCCCTTGTGGAACAGGGGCGTCTCGGGCGAGTTGAGGTACTTGGGGCCATCGCCCTTGCCGGCGCGTGGGTCCGTGGCCGTGGCGTCGCCGTCCGCGGGCGCAGGTGCATCGGGCACGGCGCCGATCGCGGCCTTTGCCTTGGGCGCGGTGAGGATGCGACCGCCGAACGCGATCGTGCGGCCGCGCCGGTCGAGGATCGGGAACATCACGCGGTCGCGAAAGCGGTCGTACTTGCTGCCACGTTCGCCGCTGCTGAGCAGGCCAGCCTTGTCGAGCAGCGCGAGGCGCGGCGCGCTCGTGGCCAGCGCATTCTTGAGCGCATCCCAGGCCGGCAGCGCATAGCCGAGCCGGAAACGGTCGAGCACCGCGTCATCGAGCCCGCGCGAGCGGAAGTAGTCACGCGCGGCATCACTCGCAGCCAGTTGGCGGCGATAGTGCGTGGTGGCCGCCTCGAGCAGTTCGTACAGGTCGGAGGCATCTTCGCGCGGGGCGGCGCGCGCGCCCTCGTACGGCACCTTCATGCCGGCGCGCTTGGCCAGTTCCTCGACCGCGTCGGGAAACTCGAGGCGGTCGTAGTTCATGAGGAAGCCGATCGCACTGCCGTGCGCGCCGCAGCCGAAGCAGTGGTAGAACTGCTTGTTCGGACTCACCGTGAACGAAGGGGTGCGCTCGTCGTGGAACGGGCAGCAGGCCGACCAGTCGCGACCGGCCTTCTTCATCTGCACGCGCTCGCCGATCACATCGACGATGTCGGTGCGTGCGAGCAGTTCATCGATGAAGCGGGCGGGGATGCGGCCGGACATGGGTTCTAGCATGCCACGCGCGCTTGACCGTGCGTGGTGCGCGGCATGGCCAACTCCGTGGCGCGGCGCGGGTTCCCGTGCTGGCGCCGCCGCGCGGGATCAGCCGAGTCTGGCCTTGACCAGCGCCGACACCTTGCCCATGTCGGCGCGGCCGGCCACCTGCGGCTTGACCAGCGCCACCACCTTGCCCATGTCCTTCGCGCTGCTGGCGCCGGCAGCGGCGATCGCCTGGGTCACGATGGCCTCGATCTCGGCCTCGCCGAGCTGGGCCGGCAAATAGCCTTCGATCACGCCCATCTCGAAGCGCTCGATCGCGGCCAGATCCTCGCGGCCGGCACTCTCGTACTGCGCCAGCGAGTCCTTGCGCTGCTTCATCATCTTCTCGAGCACGGCCAGCACCTGGCCGTCGTCGAGCACGATGCGCTCGTCGACTTCGCGCTGCTTGACCGCGGCATTGATCAGGCGGATCGCCGCCAGGCGCTGCTTGTCACCGCCCTTCATGGCGGCCTTCATGTCATCGCTGAGCCGGAGCTTGAGCGTCATCGCGGGTGCCTCGATCGGATGGGTGGCGGATCATGGGTGGCGGTGTTGGCGGCAAGGGTGCGCACGGCGCTGCCAGCAACGCAAAAAGCCGGCTGCGCTTGCGCGCGGCCGGCCCTTGGCTGTGGCGTGGACTCATGCCGGCGGCAGTGGCCGCCAGCGCGCATCAGTACAGGCGCTGGCGCTTGGTCACGTCGCGCGAGACGCGGCGCAGGTGGCGCTTGACCGCAGCCGCACGCTTGCGCTTGCGCTCCTGGGTCGGCTTTTCGTAGAACTCGCGCTTGCGCACTTCGGCGAGCACGCCGGCTTTTTCGCAGGTGCGCTTGAAGCGACGCAGGGCGAACTCGAACGGCTCGTTTTCGCGGACTTTGACGCTGGGCATTGGGACTCCACTTGCCTGAAAACCCGGACTGGCCGGGCGGTGAGCCGTGTATTCTAGCGCGATGAACACCGATTGTGCAAAACCGGCACCCATGGCGCCCAGCGGCCCCGTGCTGGGCATCGAGACCTCGTGTGACGAGACCGGCGTGGCGGTCTACGACACGGTCCGCGGCCTGCTCGCGCACGGGCTGTACAGCCAAGTCCGCATGCATGCCGAGTATGGTGGTGTGGTGCCCGAGCTGGCCTCGCGCGACCATGTGCGCAAGCTGCTGCCGCTGCTGCGCGACACGCTGGCACGCGCCGGGCTGGGCGTGGCCGACCTTGCCGGCGTGGCCTATACCGCGGGGCCGGGCCTGGTCGGGGCGCTGCTGGTCGGCGCGGCGGCGGCGCGCTCGCTGGCCTGGGCGCTGGGCGTACCCGCGATTGGCGTGCACCACATGGAGGGGCACCTGCTCGCGCCGCTGCTCGAGGACGCGACACTGCAGCCGCCGTTCGTGGCCCTGCTGGTCTCGGGCGGCCACACGATGTTGATCGAAGTGGCCGCGATTGGTCGCTACCGCCTACTCGGCGATACGCTCGACGATGCGGCCGGCGAGGCCTTCGACAAGACCGCCAAGCTCATGGGGCTGGCCTATCCAGGCGGTCCCGCGCTCGCCCGGCTCGCCGCGCAGGGGCGCGCGGGCGCATTCCGCTTCGCGCGGCCGATGACCGACCGGCCCGGACTCGACTTCAGCTTCTCGGGCCTGAAGACCCAGGTGCTGCTGGCCTGGCAGGGCAGTGACCGCAGCGCGCAGACCCAGGCCGACATCGCGCGCGCATTCGAGGAGGCGATCGTCGACACGCTGGTCGTCAAGTGCCGCCGTGCACTGGGCGCCAGCGCCGCGGACACGCTGGTGGTGGCCGGCGGGGTCGGGGCCAATCGCCACCTGCGCGAACAGCTTGCGCAGGTGGCCGGACGCGAGGGTTGGCGCGTCGCATTCCCGCGCCTGGAGTTCTGCACCGACAACGGCGCGATGATCGCGCTGGCCGGCGCGCTGCGCCTGGCCGCGGGCCAGCAGGCCGCGCCGGCGATCCAGGTGCGGCCGCGCTGGCCACTGGCCGAGCTGCCGGCATTGCACGCGGACTGAAGGGTTCTGGCATGCGCGCCGCGGGGTCCGCCGCGGCGGGCCGGGCGCGAGGCGGACGCGCGCCTGCACGTGCGGTGCCGGGCCACCCGCAGCCGTGCTGCGAGCGCGCCCCTGTGCTGCGCCGCCAGCGCTGGACAGGCGCACGCGGATGCGTGACAGTGCGCGCGCACATGTGCGCCACGGGAGTACGGTGATGGGTCGTTTCGAGCGCAGTTGGACCCTGCTCAAGGCAAGCGCGGCCGTGCTGCGCGCGGACCGGCGCCTGTTGCTGCTGCCGCTGCTGTCTTCCATCGCCAGCCTGGTCGTGATCGCGACCTTCGCGCTGCCGTTGGCCGGCAGTGGCGGGTTGGCCAGGTTCGATGCGGGCCAGCCCACGGCAGGCGTGCTGTTCGGCTTCGCGTTCTACTTCGTGCAGTTCTTCGTGATCGTGTTCTTCAATGCCGCGCTGGTCGCTGCCGCGCGCATGCACCTGGATGGCCAGCGTCCGAGCCTGTCGGCGGCGCTGGGCGTGGCCGCCTCGCACTGGCTGCGCATCCTCGGCTACGCCGCGATCGCGGCCACGGTGGGCGTGCTGCTGCGCGCGATCGAGGAACGCGCGGGCTGGTTCGGCCGCATCGTGGCCGGGCTGTTCGGCGCGGCGTGGACCGTGGCCACGTTTCTCGTGGTGCCGGTGCTCGTGCACGAGAACATCGGTCCGCTCGACGCGGTCAAGCGCAGTGCGCAGCTGTTGCGCCAGACCTGGGGCGAGAACCTCATCGGCACGCTGGGCCTGGGCTTCGTGTTCGGACTGTTCTACGTCGGCTGGGCCTTGCTCGCGGCGTTGATCGTCGGTGGTGCGATCGCGGCGCATTCGACCGTGTTGATCGTGCTGGGCGGGGTGGTGGTCGTGCTCGGCTTCGTGCTGCTGGGTCTCATCCACAGCGCGCTCAACGGCGTGTATGCGGCGGTGCTGTACCGCTACGCGCAGACCGGGGACGGTGGCGCGGGATTCGACGGGGCACTGGTGGCGCAGGCGTTCCGCAGCAAGGCCTGAACTCGCGCGGCGGGCACAGCGGCGCTGCCGCGCTGGTCGCTTTCGCCGGAGCGCGCTTCACCGCGGGCCCGCGCGGGGCACGCCGTCGATGAAGGCGAGTACGCCACGCAGGGTCGGTGCGCGCACGGCGTGGCGGCGAGCACGCCGCCCGTCCCGGGATCGACTTCGTCACCGCTGGTGAACTGTCGCAATGCTGCGAAAACGGCGATCATCGCCTCGCACCGGCAGCGGGGAAGGTCATGGACCAGATCCACATCGACGAACTGCGCGTGGAGGCCGTGATCGGCGTCTACGACTGGGAACGCGAGCTCAAGCAGCAGTTGTTGCTGACCATCGCGCTCGGCTTTGACAACCGCGCGGCGGCCAGTGCCGGTACGCTCGACGCCAGCCACGACTATGCGCGGATCTGCGAGACGCTGCGCGAATGGGCGGCCGCCTGGCAGGGCGAGTTGCTGGAGGCGTTCGCCGAAGACAGCTGCGCCTTGCTGCGCGAACGCTTTGGTGCGAGCGACATCGACCTGCGCGTGGACAAGCCGCTCGCGGCGCAGAAGCTCGGCTGTGCACGCGTCGGCGTGCGGGTACGGCGCAGCTTCGGCTGATGACGCGGCGCTGGCTGCTGCTGCTGGGGTCCACGCTGGCCGACGATGCGCGCGTGCGCGCGGCGCTGGTGGCGCTGGGCGAGCTTGGCGCCGTGCGTCTGCTCGCGCCGATCCGCCATGGCCCGGGCAGCCGTGATCCGCGGCGCAGCTACTTCAATGCGCTGGCCGAGCTCGAATGCGCGCTCGGGCGCGACCCGCTGATCGCTGCGCTCAAGGCGATTGAGCACACACTCGGGCGCCGGCGCGGGCAGGCCGAGGTTGCGATCGACATCGACCTGCTCGCATGCGGGCAGGCGGGGCGCTGGCATGCCGATGCGCATGCGCTGGACAAGGGCGAGTTCGCGCAGCCGCACACGCTCGCGCTGCTGCAGGCCGCGGGCATCGCGCCCGAAGGGCTGGCGCGCGACTGATCAGATGTGCAGCAGGCGGCCGCCATCCACCGGCAGGATCACGCCGCTGCAGTAGGTCGCATCGCGCAGCAGGAACAGCGCCGCGGTCGCGATGTCCTGCGGGCTGCCCTGGCGCTGCAGCGTGGTGCGTTCGGCCAGCAGTTGCGGGGTTTCGGCCTTGACCGGGTTGGTCGACCACAGCACGTTGCCCGGGGCGATGCCGTTGACGCGCACCTGCGGGCCCAGTTCCACCGCGAGCACCTTGGTGACCATCGCCAGCGCGGCCTTGCTGATGACGTACAGCCCGTGGTTGGGCAGTGGGCGCTCGGCGTATACGTCGACGATGTTGACGATCGCGCCATGGCTGTCGCGCAGCGTGGCCGCGGCGGCGCGCGCGAGGAACCATGGCGCGCGCGCATTGACCGCGAGGAAAGTATCCCATTGCGCGGCGGTGGCATCCGCCAGCGGCGTCGCGTGGAACTGCGCGGCGTTGTTGACCAGCGCATCGAGCCGGCCGAAGCGCGCGAGCGCGGCCTCGACCAGGCCGGGCAGGCTGTCGACGTCGGCCAGGTCGGCCTGCAGCGCGATCGTACTGTCGCGACGGCTGGCCTCGAGCTCGCCGATGAGCTGGTCGAGTTCGGCCCACGAGGCATGGCAATGCAGCGCCAGGTCGTAGCCGGCGGCATGCAGCGTGCGCGCGATCACTGCACCGACGCGGCGTGCCGCGCCGGTGATGAGCGCGGCCGGACGCGGACTGGACTCATGCATCGCTGTTGCCCTCCCCCAAACGGTATGCTCGGCGTCCCGGCACTCGCGCGAGTGTCGCAGAAAACGCCTGCCCGCACCCGTGCACAGCCGCCTGCCCGAACCCAGTGCCGACGAACTTGCGCATTCGCGCGATCTGGTCGCGTTGATCCGCAACGAGATCGCCGCCAACGGTCCGCTGCCGTTCTCGCGCTACATGATGCTCGCGCTGTACGCGCCGGGCCTTGGCTACTACAGCGCCGGCCGCACCAAGTTCGGCGCGGCCGGCGATTTCGTCACCGCACCCGAGCTGGGTGCGCTGTATGCGCGCTGCATCGCCCGCGCACTGGCGCCGAGCCTGCTCGAACTGGGCGCGACCGCCGACGTGCTCGAACTCGGCGGGGGCAGTGGTGCATTCGCGCTCGCGGCGCTGCGGGAGTGGCAGGCGCTGGGCGTGCTGCCGCGGCGCTACCTGTTGCTGGAGCCGAGCGCCGACCTGCGTGCGCGCCAACGGGCGCTGCTCGAAGGCGAACTGCCGACCGCCGTCGCCGCGCGTGTAGCCTGGCTCGACCGTCCGCCGCAGGCGTCGTGGCAGGGCATCGTGTTCGCCAACGAGGTGATCGACGCGCTGCCGACCACGCGCTTTGCGATGCGCGATGGCGAGGTGTGGGAGGAGCATGTCGACGCGGGCGCGAGCGGTCTGCGGCGCGTGGATCGACCGGCCGATGCGCTGGTCGCGGGCGCGGTGCGCCACGTCGAGCGCGAACTGGGCGAGCCGTTCGCCGACGGTTACCGTTCGGAGATCCTGCCGCAGCTGCCGTACTGGCTGCAGGCGGTGGCCGCGCCGCTCGAGCGCGGGCTGGTGCTGTTCGTCGACTATGGTTATCCGCGCCGCGAGTACTACCTGCCCGAGCGCAGCGACGGCACGCTGGTGTGCCACTACCGCCACCATGCCCATGCCGACCCGCTGCACTGGCCCGGGCTCACCGACCTCACCGCGTTCGTCGACTTCACCGCGCTGGCGGAAGCCGGTGTGGGCGCGGGCTTCGACCTGGTCGGCTATGCGCCGCAGGGCCGCTTCCTGCTGGC
>WBZR01004299.1_pt1 | contig 11761 bp, 10 predicted proteins | sample 5204231 | NCBI WGS metagenome assembly WBZR01 (sample SAMN12412403, study PRJNA552823) | activated sludge metagenome | isolation source: activated sludge from anammox sidestream of wastewater treatment plant... | place: USA: Virginia | collected 2017-08
CTGGTGTTGATTCAGGCCATTTTATTCTTCGGATCACTTTCAGGATGCCTGATCGGTTGGAGCAGCGGCCAGCAGATTCGCGCTCAGGGAGCGTTTTTCTTTGCTCAACCCATAGGAAGCGGCCAGTTACTGCTGGGGAAATTACTGGGTACGGGCGGCTGGTGTCTTCTGCTTTTACTTCTGTTCATAGGCCCAGCCGCCGTGCAGGCGGGTATGATGACCACGTTATTGCCTCTGGCAGCGTTGAGCATCGGCTTTCTGCTGGTTTTCGTATTGACCGGTCTGATCCTGGGTTTGTTGACTGCGCCAGTATCGGGTCTGCTGGCCACACTGCTGTTCTGGGCAGTATCGGTGGCGGGTTGGGAAGTTGGCCTGCTGGTGTTGAGCAAAGCAGCCTGGATCGAACAGCTTCCCTGGTTGTTTATTACGCTGCTGCTGGTTAATCCCGCCGGTGCGTTCCGCTTGGGGGCATTAATTGGGTTGGATTCCGTGCCCTTTGATACAGCCGACCTGACCACAGGGCAGTTTATTTTTCAAAATATTATGCTGGTGACCATTGGTATTTTCCTCTGCTGGCTGGTGATTTTATTTATAATCGCCCGTTGGAGATTGATCCGGCAGGAATTTTGATCCCCACGTGTCGGAAGATCGCGCTCAGACAGGAGTATTCGATATGAGCAATTGCTGTTGTTCACGTGCCCGCTGGGTTGTTCCCCTTGTACTGCTGGTGATTGTGGCGGTGGCTGGCTGGTATATCGGCAAGCAAAGCCGCAGCGATGATCAGCCGTCGCAAAATCAGCCGCAGCCTCAGGCTGAATTCAAAGTCTACCGCAATATCTCCGCCAAGGTCGTTCGCATTGATCCAGAGCTGCATTCCATCACCCTTGACCATGAGGAAATCCCCGGCCTCATGGGCGCCATGACCATGGACATGAAGGCTGATCCGTCCGTCGCGCTGGATGATTGTAAACCGGGGGACAAAGTTATGTTCGATCTGGCACGGGTCAGCGGGTTGTATCAGATTGTCAGTATTCGTCCGGCGCCGGACAAGCCTGCCACACAGGAATCTGGTGAGGAGGCGACCCTGGCTGAACCTCCGCTGGAACCGGGTGATCTTGTGCCTGACCTGTCACTTGTAAATACGGCTGGTGAGCCGTTTCAGTTGCGCGATCTGAAATCCAAACGCAAGGTGATCACCTTCTTTTATGCCCGCTGTCCGCTGCAGGAATTTTGCCCCGCCCAGAGTCTGCGATTAGCGGAGTTGCAAAAATATCTGAATGAAAATAACAGCGATATTCATCTGGTCAGTCTGACGCTGAATGCCGAGTTTGACACGCCGTCCGTGCTGGCGGATTACGCCCGCCGCTTCAAGGTTGACCCCCAGCGCTGGACGCTGGCTGGCAGTGAAAACCCGGAGGAGATTCGCCGCTTTGCCAATCGTGCCGGTGCCCAGGCCAAACTGCAGGATAATGGCAATCAGGTTGATCATGCCCTGATTGCGCTGCGCGTGGATGGCGACCGCATTGTCGATCGCGTTTACGGACTGGATGCAATCGAAAAACTCCTGCGCAAAATGTAATGTTTTTTCGCAGTTGTTGGTTACGTCCGGGGCAACACGGGGCAATCGCTGCGGTTATGGCGCAGTCTCTGTCACAGGAGGAAGTTTTTCATTCTGTGGCAGGTCTTTAAGAGAATTCAACCCGAAAATTTCCAGGAATCGTCGTGTTGTGCCGTACAGAATCGGCCGGCCTGGCACTTCGGCGCGGCCGGAAATTTTGACCAGATGTTTTTCCATCAATGATCGAATCGTTTCTCCGCAGGCCACGCCTCGGATTGATTCAACATCCACGCGCAGAATTGGCTGCTTGTAGGCGATGATCGCCAGTGTTTCCAATGCGGCCTTGGTCAATTTGGCGTCGGCTTCCTTCTGATGCAGCTTATTCAAAAGAGGCCCGAATTCCGCCAGCGTCAGCAGTTGAAACCCGCCCGCAACCTGTTCAACGCGAAAACTCCGTCCTTCTTTCTCATAAATATCGTTGAGCTGCTTGAGCGCCTGTCGGACAGGCTTGCTGGATTGCAGCTCCATCAGTTCAGCCAGACGTGGCGCTGTCAGTGGGTGATGGGTGCTGAATAGCAGGGCTTCCAGCATCGTCAGATCGGCCGTTTCTGCCGCGCCTTCAGGCGATATTTCCTGCTCGTCTAATTCAGAAACCTGCACGGTTCCATCCGGGGCTTCCTGAAGATCATTGGTCTCTGGTTGTTCAGAAGAATTTTGCATAAGGATCAAATAATTATCACTGGTGAGACGCGTAATTCAATGCGGTGGTGCTGCCAGCGCGTTGGCGAATTTTTCCATGCTGACCGCTGACGATAAAGACTGCCAAACACTGGCCGGTAATTGTCGCTGGAGTTTATCTGCCACTTTACTCCCTGCTCATCTCCAGCATTCGCTGCCACATTTTTTCAGGTACAGGCACAACACTCAGACGGCTGATCCGCAGCAAATCCCATCCTGCAAAGCCAGGGTCTGCTTTGAAGTCGCTCAACGTGACCGGCCGCGGCAATACTTTTTGCATCTGAATCTGAACGACCGCCAGTTTGTCATCGTCCTGCTTGGGATCGGCATAAGCATCAGTAATCACCGTGGCAATGCCTACCGCCGCCCGCTGCGTACCGGTATGGTAGATGGCAGCCAGATCGCCTTTTTTCATGGTACGAATGTGCTTCAACGCCAGCGCATTGGTGACACCATCCCACACCGTCTTCTTGTCACGAACCAATGCATTCCAGTCATAGCAATTAGGTTCTGTTTTCAATAGCCAGTAGGCCATCGGCATGCTCCTTTGTCAGATTGGCATTATGCCCATCTGTCCGTGCGATGTCACGGATGAAGGCAGACGGGTCAGCTGCGATACGCACGAAATCTTTCGGGTCCAGACTTATTGAGCTTAACCGTGACAGTTCTACTGACGTACAACAAACGGTGGACGAAAAACCTTGAAAACGCGCGAGGCGACTGTTAACATGCAGGCATCCTACGGCAATTAGCGCGTGACCCACGATATGCGCCGCGTGATGCCGGCAAACGTTTTCGCCATGACCGCCAATACCTACGAAATCGGCCCACACGCCCAGATCGACGAAGGCGTCACCTTGGGTTATACCTACAACGGCTGGACTCAAAAGCTCCGCATCGGTGAACACGCGATCATCCGTTGCGGCTCCATCCTTTACGCCGGCTCCACCATCGGCAAACGCTTCACCTGCGGGCACCAGACCCTCATCCGCGCCGAGTGCAACATCGCCGATCGCGTTGTCATCCTTCACCAATGCGCCTTGGAGGGAAAAATCACCATCGGCCGGGCGGTTAAGATCATGGCGCAGGTGTACCTCCCCAGCCGGACCGTCATCGGCGACTTCGTCTTCATCGGCCCCGGAACCACTTTCCTGAACCACAAAACGCCCATGCGCACCGACGACCCTGTGCAGGGGGCGATCGTTGAAGATCGTGTGAGCATCGGCGGCGGATGCACCATCTGCCCCGGCGTGCGCATCGGCCGTAACAGCTTCATCGGCGCCGGCGCGGTGGTCAATAAGGATGTTCCCCCGGACACGCTCGCCTACGGCGTCCCGGCGCGCTTTCATCCCTTGCCCGACAATTTGAAGGGGGGCAATCGCCCCAAAGACCTGCTCACCGGCACCGATCTCTGGGCCGGGCAGGTTGGCGACGACTGGCAGAATGACTTCCCCGATATCGTCTGACGGCTTCATCCCCTCCGCATACCAAAGCAATCCCCATGAAAGTGTCGGCGGAAACGTTTTCAATCATACCCTCAACCGGCAGTCCCGGGCTGTCCCTCACCGGCAAACCCATTGAACGGGTTTACAGTCCGCTGCAAACCACGCTGACACTGATCGAGGAGGGGGATCAACGATTTTGCATCCTCACCACACACGCAACCACTCATTTGTACCGTTACAGCGTCGTGCTGCAGGCCGCCGTGGCTGCGGCATTGAACATCCGCCCATCCCAGGTGCTTTGCTTTTCCTCGCATAACCATTGCGCGCCTCTGGCGTTCAACCCCGCCCACAAGCTCGCCTCCTTCAATTACCTGCATGTCGATGAAGTACTGACTCTTGACGACCTGACGCCTGAAGGACGCAAGCTGCTCGATCTGGCCTGTCTCACCGCTTCCAAACTCCCTGCCCGCCTGCGCAATGCCACGGTTCGTAGCGCCAAAGGGTGCGAACGGCGGATCTCATACAACCGTAAGGCGCATCGCGCCGACGGCTCCACCTACATGCTTCGCGAGGAGGACCGTCTGCTGTTGGGTGCGGACTTCAACGGCGACATTGATGATGACGCCTTTGTCATCGGATTCTTCGACGACCAGGATCATCCCATCAGCCTGCTCACCTCCTTCACCGCCCACCCCGCCACCGCCTATCACCCTGAACATCCCGTTATTTTCGGTGAGTATCCGCAAATCGCCTGTGACGATCTGTCGGCCGCATTCGATCATGTACCTGTCGGATTTCTCCAGGGATGCTGCGGCGAGGTAAATGCCAAAGGCTCGGTCAGCATGAAGCCGGTCGATCAAAGCGTGGCTGATGCCACGCGCATGGGACATCAACTGGGCGAGACCTTCATCCGGGCTGCCAAGGATCAATTCGCCCGATCAACCAGCCGCGATGCCCGCATGGCGCTGCGCAACGTGCGAATGCCTTTCACGGGCGTGCCTTCTCTGTCCAGCCTTGACGCCCAAATCGCCGACATCTCCGCCTTTATCGCACGATGCGAAAAAAATGATCCCAACACCCGCGTTTGTCAAAACCAGAACTTCCCCACCTACATGACGCCGCAATACCGCGCCGCTCTGATGGTCAACGTCCTTAACTGGGCCAAATGGGCCAGGGGATTCCACGAATCCGGCCGCCTCGACCAGGCCCCCACCGGCGTGGATATGGAAATTGCCGCCATCCGCCTGGGGGATGTGGGCATCGTCGGGCTTCCGTGCGAGCCGTTCGATGACATCGGCCGCCAGATCAAACGCGCCGCCCCTTGCGCTATGACGCTCCCGTGCGGCTACATGAACGATGACTACGTCTTTTATGTTCCTGACTCCGGCAACAATGGTGACCTGGAATATCAGAGCGCATTCTATCGCTACACCACCTGCATGCTCCCCTTTGCCCAACCGGCCGGTGATCGCCTGGCCGCTGAGGGCGCACAACTGCTTCGAACCATACTCTAATCCCGAAAAATCGTCTTCTGTTCCGGTTCTCATGCCACGATGAACCCGATGGCGACTGGGATACGATGGCGTCATGGGCCGACATAACTATCCAATTTCGCTGGACATTGGGCAGCGGCGCGTGGTGATCGTGGGAGGCGGAAGGGTTGCCGCACACAAAGCGCGGGGCCTGTTGGATGCGGGGGCGACCTTCCCCACGAACGGTGGGCGCGTCATGCTGCGTCAATTCAACGCGCCTCGAATATTTCGGGGCTGACATAGCCTATCGCCGAATAACGCCGCCGTGCCGATCAACAACAACATCCGTCAACGTGAGATGAAGTGGGTCGCCCTGAACCGCAAGAACTCATTACTCGTTACAAGACATAAAAAGTGTATCCATTGTGACCGATTTAGCCGGTCAACAAGCATGACACTTCTATTTGAGCTTAACAGTGACAATTCTACTGGCGTACAACAACTGTCGGGCGCAGGGTCTTTAATTTGATAAGCGTTCACCCTAAAATACTCCGGCTCATTCGCCAGAGTTAACCGAGCAGCGCCAGATTTGTCTGGCGCGAATGTGCGAATAACGGGCATCGTGTATTGGCTGCGTATGACGCTGTAGAATCGAGCGTTCATTGCATTCTATTTTGTGATTTATCCTGCAACAGAAAGTTCAGCACCGCTATGAAATACCGTCTTTATACCCCCGGACCTACCAGCGTCCCTGAATCAACGCTTTTGAAACTTGCTGGCCCGGTTCATCATCACCGTACGGCCGAGTTCCGTGAAACGCTCAAGCAGGCGACGGCGCTTTTGCAGTACGTTTTCCAGACAACCCAGACGGTCTTCACCATCACCGGATCAGGAACCGCAGCGGCGGAAGCAGGCATTGTTTCGACGCTTGCCCCCGGGAAAAAAGTGCTGAATATCAGCAATGGCAAGTTCGCTGAACGCTGGGCGCAGGTCTGCAAAGCGTACGGTATTGAAGTTGAAGAATTAAAGAAGGAATACGGCACGCACGTCACGCCGGATGAAATTGCCGCCAAGCTCAAATCAAGCCACTATGATGCAGTTATCCTGGTTCACAGTGAAACCAGCACCGCAACCACCTGCGATCTGGCGGGTATTGGCAAAGCCGTGCGGGCCAGTGGCGATACATTGCTTATCGTCGATGGCATTACCAGCATTGGCGCGTTTCCCTTCAAAATGGATGAGTGGGGCGTGGATGTCGCCATCACCGGCAGCCAGAAGGCGCTGATGCTGCCGCCGGGGCTTGGTTTTGTCGCGCTCAGCCAGCGTGCATGGAGCGCCGTCGAAGCCAACAAGTCAGCCCGTCAGTTTTATCTTGATCTGGCCAAGTATAAAAAGAGCATCGCCAATAATGATACACCGTTCACTCCAGCCAATACCCTGATCGAGGCACTGCTGGTCAGCCTGAACATGATCAAGGATGAAACGATCGAAGGGGTCTGGAAACGCACAGCCGCCAATGCTCAGGCATTCCGATCAGGCATGCAGGCGCTGGGCTTGAAATTATTCAGCCATACGCCTGCCGATTCGGTCTCGGCCATCTGCTACCCAACCGGTATCAGCGACAAGGATTTTCGTGGTCAGCTCAAAAACAAGCATAATGTCCATGTGGCTGGTGGTCAGGGGACGATGGAAGGCAATATCTTCCGTGTGAACCATATGGGTTATTCCGATGCCTACGACACCCTGGCAGTTGTAGCGGCGATTGAGCACGTCCTGAACAAGCTCGGCCACAAGGTCGAGCTGGGCAAGGGCGTAGCGGCGGTTCAACATGAGCTGGCCAAATCGTTCTGAACTACTTTGGTAATATCGCTCGCACCCCAAGAACCCCATGCTGAAGTTTTAATGCTTTGATGCAGCGCATCTTGGCTGCGCCAACGGAATGATTGCCGATACCGTAGTCAATAGTGCTGATACGCCCGATCAGATGATGTTCACCTCAGGTTCGAGCGTAATGCCGAACTTAGCGCGTACCGATGCGATGATTTGAGTGGCCAGATCAAGTATCTCCTGACCACGGGCCTGACCGTAATTCACCAGCACCAGTGCCTGCTTTGGATAACATCCTGCATCACCGTGGCGCCAGCCTTTCCAACCCGCCTGTTCGATCAGCCATCCAGCAGCCACCTTGGTCTGCCCAGCGCTGGCCGGGTAGGACGGGATATTGGGATGGGATAACTTTAATTCAGCCCACTGATTAGTCGGCAAAATCGGATTTTTGAAAAAACTCCCTGCGTTGCCAATCTGTCGCGGATCGGGGAGTTTGCTGCTGCGGATGTTGATGACAGCCTGCGCTACAACCTGGAGTGAGAGCTTATCAGGGTTCATCCGCTCGAGTTCCTGCCGCAACGGAGCGTAACTAATGTTGAAGCATGGCTGACGGTGCAGTCGAAAAGTTACATTGATGATAACATAACGTTCACGGCTGCCACGCTTGAAAATGCTATCGCGGTATCCGAACTCGCATTCATCGGCAGCGAATGTCCGCAGCGTATGATCGCGCCGATCAAGCGCCTGCAGCGAGTGGATAATCTGGCAGACTTCGACACCATATGCCCCGATATTCTGGATGGGTGCAGCCCCGACACTCCCGGGAATCAGCGAAAGATTTTCAACACCCGCCCAATTTTGTTTGATGCAGTATTCAACAAAAGAATGCCAGTTTTCTCCGGCGCCCACTTTGACAAAAATCGAGTCTTGATCCTGTCCGACAACCTCGATACCGCCAATACGGTTACGCAGAATCAGGCCATCGAAATTACGCGTAAACAGCACATTACTCCCGCCCCCCAGAATCATTCGTCGTACGATTTTCTGTTGGTCAGCCAGTTGCAGTAGCTCGGTCAGGCGTTCGATGCTGTCAAACTCAGCAAAGAACCGGGTTTGGGCTGGCACGTGAAATGTCGTGCAGTCCGCCAGTGGCACATCCGCTTGGAAATAAGAAATTGATGTTGCGCTCAAAGAATATTTCCCGCTAATTTGTGGTTGCCTGAATCAATTTTATCTCCGGAACACTTTGGGTTGACTATACTCTTAAATCATGGATGCAAAATTCTTACAACGTAAATTTGAACAAGCCGCTATTTACCGGAATTATGTTGCCACTGGCACCGACGAGCAACAGCGGCGCTGGCATCAGGTGTATGATGTCGCATCACTCACGCCCGGGCAAAGCAAACTGGCTGAAAGCTTTGTCAGGCAGATGCACATCTTAATCGTTTCAGGAGTCTGGTGCGGCGACTGTGTGCTGCAGGTTCCGCTGATTCAGAAAATCGCCGAAGCCAACCCTGATAAAATTCACTGTCGCATCCTTGACCGCGATTTACATCGCGACTTGTCCGCGGGGCTGAAAATCTGTGGTGGTGATCGTGTGCCGGTCGTTCTGCTCCTGGCCGAAGATTTTGAACTCTGCGCCATCACCGGCGATCGCACCCTCAGCCGTTATCGCGCGATGGCTGCCCAGCAACTCGGCCCCGCCTGTCCGCTGATCCTCACACCGCCCAGTGAAGATGAACTGCGCGTTACCCTGCAGGACTGGCTGAACGAAATCGAACGGGTCCATTTGATGTTGCGACTCAGCGGCCGTCTCCGCGTGAAACATGGCGACTGATTCCCTGCCGGATCATCCAAGGTTTGTTTGTTTACGGCTGGGGCAATACGGGAAACTGTTTAGCCACATCCAGCGTTGACAGGCGTGCTGCTTTCAGGAAGGTGATGCGCCATAATTTCCACTGGTCGCCATGCTGTTGATATTCCAACAGCCAGCTTGTCGGAAAGCCCTGATCCATGGTGGCTGACTGCACGCTCAGTACATTGATCGCAACGCTGATGAACGCACCTTGGCGCTCAGATGTCAGCGACGTAATTATCGCACTTTTAATGCCGAATAAATCCGTCGCCCGTTGGATTGCTTCCATAACCTGCGGGCGGTTGGCATACAGCATATCGCCCCCTTGCACGACAACATGCGCTTGCGAATCAAGAATCGCATCGATTCTAGCCAAGTCCTTGCTGACGACCGAACGAACCAGCATTCGGCTGGATTGCTCGGCTTGTTCCACAGGGGTTTGAACAACATACGAAACCACCATCAGCGCAACGGCCAGAATCAGGCTCGTCGTCCCCATGCCACGCAGCGCCCGATCACGCCGGTTGTTGCCTGATACCCACAGTGCAACACCAGCCAGTATCAGTCCCGCTGGCAGCCACCAAGGTGTATCAAATAACAGCTCCCAGTCCATGTTCAGTCTTTCGGCAAACCTTCACGGCCGCGCTGATATGCTGCCAAGTGATGCACAATCAGACGTTCATCCGCCTGATCCGGTCAATCCAGCCAGTCTTTTTTCTTCAGCCGCTCGGGCACATATTCCTCAGTCACATAACTGATGTCTTTGGTAATCAGCGATTCCACTTCCATCTTAAACCCATTCTGCATCATCTGGCTGATTTCCTTCTGCCACCCCTTGTTTCCCTGAAACCACGGGTAGGCAGCGATTTCTCGTGCGCGCTTGGTGTCATTGTCATTCAACTTGATCTGCACATCATCGCTGAGCTGGCAGCGGGCATAGTCCATCGCCCGAACTCCGATGAACTTGGCGCTGGGAATAGCCAGCCGCTCGGATTCAAACGCCAGGCTGATCGATCCCTGCTTAATGACGCTGAAAATATAATGCCCCCATGGATCGCAATCGAGCAGGCAGTAAATCGGCAGTCCCAACTCCTCGTTCAACCGCCGCAACAACCGGCGCATCCCGCGCGGAGGCTGGCCTGAACCTTCAGTCAAAATGCAATTGTGCTTTTCCCAGAATCGATCCTCATTGAACCGGCCCCAGACGGTGTCCTTTTCGACGTGCAGCACAAACTTCGCTTCGCATTTCTTGAACTGAATGATATCTGGTTCAGTAATGCTCGGCACGGCGTAACCGCCTGAACCCATTCGCCGGCAGTCAATCTCGTCGCCGCTGTCAACAATCGTGATGTTGCCCACCATCGTGCCGCGTTTCTTGGCGTAGACATGCAGTTCTTCGCGCAGCGCGCCCAGTCCGACTTCCAGATCCTCCAGGATCGAATCGGATTCATCCTGCCCGTCGAACGTCTTTTCGCTTTTGGTGCCCTGAATCGTGTGCAGCCCCTTGTAGAACATACCACGCAGGCTGAGTGTCTTCTGGGCATTGATCAATTCCTTGATCGAATTGCCGTGCAGCATGGTCTGCATGAACTGTTTGGCTTGATTCAGATTGAACAACTCACGCTGCGACTTGGCATCACCCATCTGCAAAATGCCGCGCTTTTTGTTCCAGATCGTGTTGGAACGGGTGCGCGTGGGAATGTCCACGCGAATATCCCTGCCTTTGAATGCGCATCCCGCCACGTCATCCGCCAGATCAACAATCTTGGTCAACGTCGCCTTGTCGCGCTGACGAATACGCTGATTGATGCGATCCCTGGTGCCTGTCTTCGACTTTGTCGTTGCGTCTTTTGCCATTGGATTGATTTTGTACATCGGCATGATTGCCGGAATCATCAAGTTGCCTATTCCACATCCCGATCACGTGATCGACCGCTCTTGCCGCTGGCTTTACGTCGTCGCGAGCCAGACGAGAGTTTCACCATTTCCTGCCCGTCATCCGCCGATTCATCATCTGCTTCATCCGTCTGGTCCTGCAGGTGAACCGCACGCGATTCCACCAGCACCACCGTATCATCATTCTTCAAATCTTCGTGCTCATCCTTTTTGATCGTTTTGCCTTCCTCATCCAGCTGCGCATCAGCAATTGCGGTCCGACGACGCGCCTCGGCCAGCAGGCAGTCGTACAATTTTTTCGTATCGTGACCCGCAATCGCGTTGATCGCCTTGCTGACCTCACCGATGTAGCGCTCAAACACATCGCGCCGGGCCGCTTCACGCTGCATCTTCTGTCGCTTGCGCAGGTAGGTTCCCAGCTTGCGCCCGCAAACCATCAGTGCCAGCTTCATCTCCTTGCGAATTTCGTCATAGTCAGCAATGGCTTCCTTTGATTCGCTGGTAAATGGAACCCACACACTGGCCAGGTGGATCATAATCACCAGCGGGCCATTTGGCAGACCGCCGCGGGGCTGGCTGAGATTGTAATTGCGCCAACTGGTCTCACCGCATGCCTTGAAACTGCTGCACGCACTTTGCTGAAACAGCAGCGGGACACGGTTGGCAAAACGAATCACGCGGGCCGGCTGGTCAGCCGGTAATTCTCCGCCATAGGCAATCGCTGCCTCAACCAAAAACGGCCGGCCGCGATAAACCGCTGGTTCGCGCGTCTCTGCCGTATAAAACTCGGCCTTGACGCCTTTGAGCAGACCGCTTTGTAACTGGCGTATGCCAATCGGCGCCAGGCAGTCGGTTGGGGGTGCAGGTAGCTTGGATTCCTGGAATTCCCTGAACAATTTCTCGAACTGCTGGGGACTCAGATCGCTGACCTTGGTCCGGCTGTGCCCCCCGACAACTTTGCAAAACT
>WBZR01004300.1_pt1 | contig 11754 bp, 8 predicted proteins | sample 5204231 | NCBI WGS metagenome assembly WBZR01 (sample SAMN12412403, study PRJNA552823) | activated sludge metagenome | isolation source: activated sludge from anammox sidestream of wastewater treatment plant... | place: USA: Virginia | collected 2017-08
CTGCCCGCCGACGTCCCCGGCCTGCTCGTCACGCACGCGGTGCCCGGGACGCCCGCGGCCGAGGCCGGGCTCGGCGACCAGATCGTGCTGGTCACCGCGATCGACGGCAAGCCGCTCGACGGGACGTTTCGCAGCTACTGCGACGCCGTCGAGGGCGTCGAGAGCGGCAGCACGGTCACGCTGACGGCGATCTACCCCGGCGAGGCGACCGCGCGCGAGGTCGCGGTCGCCTTCCTGTAGCGGGGGTCAGCGGACGACCTCCGGCTCGACGTCGTAGCCCGGCTCGCTCGTGAGCTGGAGCTCGCCGCCGCTTCCGTCCGCGGCGACCGAGAAGACGTCGCTGTCCGTGTCGCTGAGTGAGCGGCGGAAGACGACCCTCGCTCCGTCGGGCGTCCAGCGCGGCCAGTTTTCCGAGGCCGGGTTGTTGGTGAGGGCCACCGGCCCCGAGCCGTCCGCGCCCATCGCCCAGATCTCCCAGTTCCCGGTCGAGTCGCTGATGTACGCGAGCCGTCTCCCGTCGGGCGACCAGCGCGGCTGACCTTCGCCCGCGGCGGTCGCCCCGACCGCCAGTGCGCCGCTACCGTCCGGGTTCATCACCCACACGTCCCAGTTCCCGCTGGCATACGACTCGTAGGCAATCCGGGCACCGTCAGGGGAGAAGCTCGGGAACCCGTCACCGACCTCGTTGTTCGTGAGCTGGGCGGGGCTCGAGCCGTCGGCGCCGACGACCCAGATCTCGGTATCGTCGTCGGTGGTGGCCTGGCTCTGGTAGGCGATCCGGGTGCCGTCGGGCGACCAGCCCGGATTGGTGTCGATGGCGGTGTTGCTCGTGACCTGGACGACGTTCGAGCCGTCGGTCCACATCACGTACACCTCGAAATCGCCGTCACGATCGGAGACGAACGCGATCCTCGTGCGGTCGGGTGAGACCACCGGGTTCCCCTCGACCGAGGGCTCGCTCGTGAGCTGGGAGACGAGGCTTCCGTCCGCATTCATCAGGAAGAGGTCCCAGTTGCCGGTGCGCTTGCTCGCCCACACGATCTGCCCCGGCTGCAGCTCGGGCAGCGGGGGCGGGTACGTCTCGGTCGGCACCGTCGTCTCGGTCGGGGGCGCCGTCTCCGTCGGAGGGGCTGTCTCCGTTGGCTGCGTCTCCGTCTCGGGATTGACGGTCACGACCTCCGTGATCACGTCCAGGGGCGATTCGCCACCGATATCCTCGCCGGGCGAGATGTCCGCGGCGGCCGGCCCGTCGTCGCCTCCGGTCAGGACGACGCCGAGCGCGGCCCCGAGACCGGCGATCGCGGCGACCCCGGCGACGAGCGCGACCAGCTTCGCATTCTGCTGCAGCCAGCTTCGCCCAACGGGAGCCGAAGCTGCCGGCGCGGGCGCGGGGGTCGGCGCTGCCGGCGGGCTTGCGGGAGCCGGGGGGATCGGCGGAGGCGCGGCAACCGCGGTCGGTGCCGCTCCCGCGGGAACAGCCGCCCCAACCCGTTCGGAGCCGACGTCGACGGAGGTGTCGCCGAAGCGAAGCTCCTCACCGCCCTGGAGCAGCACCGGCGCCGAGATGCGCTGCCCGTTGACGAACGTGCCGTTCGTCGAGCCGAGGTCGCGGACGAGGTAGCGCCCGTCCCCGACCGCCTCGAGCTGCGCGTGGCGGCGGGAGATCTTCTCCTCGGAGAGGACGAGGTCGCAGCCCTCCTCCCGGCCGACCACGTACCGCTCCGCCGTCAGGTCGAGACGGGTCCCCGTCGCCGCTCCGGTCCGAACCGTCAGCCACATGCCTGCTCCTTCCTCCTAGTCGACGGGTCCGAGCGTCTGCCAGGTCTGGTAGAGCGCCGCGCGCGCGGCGGCATCGGAGCCCTCCTCGAAGGCGACCGCTCCGATCACGAGCGGCGAGTCGATCCAGGAAACGCCTCGCGTCATCTCGTTCATCGGCCCGCACACGAGCCGCCCCCGCTCCGCATCGTTCACGATCACGGCGCCCTCGGCCGTCTCGTCCTGGTCGCAGAGACCGGTGTCCGCCTGCGCGCCGAAGGTCACGATCCAGCTGTCGTACCAGGCGTCGAGCGATTCGCCACCGTCGAACTGGTAGTAGATCACGAACCCGGTCTCGGTCGTGTCGCATCCGATCGCCGCCACGGCGCCGCGGTCGCTCATGTTCACCTCCTCGGCCGGCCGCCAGCAGGGCGCGATCTCCTCCGGGATGTGCGCGAACAGCGCGAGCTCGGCGTCGTTGGGCTCGACCTCCCCGCCCTCCTCTTCGGTCTCGGCGGGCGGCGCCTCGGTCTCGGCCGGCGGCGCCTCGGTCTCGGCCGGCGGCGCCTCGGTCTCGGCCGAGGCCGTGACGAACACGGTCACCGCCTCGGGCACGCTCGCGATCAGCGTCCGCGTGCCTCCCCCGCCGGTCAGGATCAGGCCGAGAGCGGTGCCGAGGCCCGCGATCCCGGCGGCGACCGCGGCGGCGGCAATCCACTTTCCGCGACCCGCGAGCAGGCCCGCGGCCGGGCGCTCTGACGGCCGCGCGACCGGGGGTCGCGCCGTTGCGGGAGACCCGGCCGCGATCGCCGTCGGCGCGGCGCCGCGCCGCTCCCCCTCGACGGCGAGAGCGGTGTCGCCGAAGCGGAGCTCCTCCCCGCCCCGCAGCACCACCGGCTCGGCGATTCGCCTGCCGTCCACGAAGGTGCCGTTCGTCGAGCCGAGATCGCGCACCTGGTAGCTCCCGTCCGGGAGCCGCTCCAGCGCCGCGTGGTGGCGAGACACCTTCTCCTCGGCGAGCACGAGGTCGCAGTCCGCCTCGCGGCCGACCACGAACCGCTCCGCGCTGACCTCGACGACCTCGCTCGCGCGCGCGCCGCTTCGGATCGTCAGCCGCATCGTCGCCTCCTACTCCGGCCCGGCCCCGAGCCAGAAATCGTAGAGCTCCTGCCTGACCGCCTCGCCGCCGCCCTCCTTCAGCGCCACCACCCCGATCGCGAGCGAGTCGGTCGTCCACGCGACCGCCCGCCACTCGCCGGCGACCCCGCAGGCCAGACGCCCCTGCGGCACCTCGTCGATCGACCAGACCCCCTCCGAGTACTCGTCCGCGACGCAGTCACCGACGTCGCGCTCGTTGACGAAGTTCCGCTCGTACCAGCCGGTCGTCACCTCGGCGCTTGCGAACTGGAAGTAGAGCGCGGCTCCCATGCCCTCGCCGGGCACCCCGCAGTTGGCGCCGGCGATCGCGTCCTGCGGGAGCTCATCGATCGCGAAGCACGTCTCCCGGATCGCCGCGGGGATGTGTCCGAGCAGCGTCTCGTAGGCCCCCGTCTCGGCGGGCGGCGCCTCCGCCTCCGTGGCCGGCGGATCCGTCTGAGCGGGCGGCGCCTCGGTCTCGGCGGGCGGCGCCTCGGTCTCCGCGGGCGGCGCCTCCGTCTCCGCGACCGGGGTCGTCTCGCGCGGCGGCTCGTCCGCGGGGGGAAGTGCCGCCGTCTCGGGCGGCGCCGCCTCCGTCACGACCACGGTCGTCGAGGGCAAGGTCACGGTCACCACCGCCGCCTCCGAGCCACCCGTGAGGGCGATCCCGAGGCCGGCGCCGAGGCCGGCCAGCGCGGCAACGCCCGCCACGGCGGCGAGTGCCGTCCGGTTTCGCCGGACCCACGGGCCGAGCGACCGGGGTGCCTCCGCCGGCGCCGGCGCGGGCACGACCGTCGGCGCGGCGCCGGGAACGGCCGCCGCCGCGAGCTCGGCCTCCGTGCGAGCGACGGCCACGACCGTGTTCGCGAAGCGGATCTCCTCCCCGCCCTCGAGCACGACAGGCCCGGTCAGCCGCTGACCGCCCACGAACGTCCCGTTTGCCGAGCCGAGGTCGCTCAGCGAGTAGCGGCCGTCGGGAAGCCGCTCGAAAGCGGCGTGGCGGCGGGAGATCTGATCGCTCGCGAGCACGAGCTCGCAGCCCTCCTCGCGGCCGACGACGACCCGCTCGGCGGCCAGCTCGACCGTCCGGCCGGCCTCCTCACCTGAGCGCACCAAGAGCCACACGCGACTCCCCCTTTTGGAGGTTGGCGGGATTCTACGCCGCGTTGCGATCCGTGTCAGCCGCCGCCGAGGACGAGGCCGATCGCGGTGCCGATCCCGGCGAGCACGGCCGCGGCGATCGCGACCGCGACGGACCCGCGCCCGCCCTGGACGAGGCTTGGTTGGGGCCCCGCGGGCACGACCTCGACCGCGCAGGTGGTGTCCCCGAGCCGCAGCTCCTCGCCGAGCCGGTGCCCGTTCACGAACGTGCCGTTCGTCGAGCCGAGATCGGTCAGGATGACCGTGCCATCCGCTCGCGGCTCGAGCGCGGCGTGGCGGCGCGAGATCTGCTCGTCGGGCAGGGCGAGGTCGCAGCCGACGTCGCGCCCGACCACGACGACGCGCGAGAGCTCGACCGCGGTGCCCGCCATGCCACCGCCGCGGACGGTTAGGCGCACGCTACTCCGCCCCCCGGCTGCAGGTAACCCGTCACTGGACGGGGCCGGCATTCAGCCACCAGGTCAGGAGCGCCTTGAAGTTCTCGTTCGTGCGGTACGCGTAGCCGGCGATATTCAGGAGCTCGTTTGCCCACACCATCGTCGGGCGCCCCTCGGTGTCCGTGTAGCAGACGAGACGGCCGGCCTGCTGGTCGCCCTGCGAGTAGGTGCCCTCGGCGATCGCGTCGTCGGCGCAGATCCCCTGGTCGCGGGTGGCGCCCGCCCCCTTGACCCAGCGGAAGTAGTAGTCGTACATCCGCTTGCGGCTGTCGAACTGGTCGTACCAGACCCTCACCGGGCCCCTCGTCGTGCAGTAGACCCCGGCGATCGCGTGCGCAGGCTTGTCCGCCTCGGCCTCGCGCTCGCAGGTCTTGGCGATCGCCGGCGGTACGTGGCTGAGCAGGAGCCGCTCGGCCTCGTCGGGGAAGACGTCCTCGGTCCCGGTCGTCACGCCGGTTTCCGTCTGCCCCGTCTCCGTCGTCGGTGGGGCCTCGGTCGTCGGTGGGGCCTCGGTCGTCGGTGGGGCCTCCGTCGTCGGTGGGGCCTCGGTCGTCGGTGGGGCCTCGGTCGTCGGTGGGGCCTCCGTCGTCGTCGGCTCCGTGACCGCCGTCGAGCTCACGTCGGTGACGACGGTCGCGCCGGTCTCGGCAGTCACGGTCGGGGGAGCCACGGCGGTCGTGCCACCGTCCCCGCCACCGCCGACCGAGAGGCCAACGCCGAGCCCGATCGCAACCAGCGCGACCGCGCCCGCCCCGGCGACCGCGAGGCGATTCCGCCACCAGGGAGCGGCCGCAGACCCGGGCGAGCCGGTCGGAAGCGCCCCGGGCCCCGTGGGCGGCACGCCGCCGGCCGTCGGCACGGTACCCGCGACCGTCGCCCCGGCGCCTGCCTGGACCGTCGGGCCCGCGCCCGGCACCGTGGCAGCGGTGCCCGCCTGGACGGTGGGAGCCGACAACGGCCGCCCCTCGACGGCGGCGCGGGCAGCGGCGATCGCCCCGCGACACGTCTGGTAGCGGTCGTCGGGGCTCTTCGCGAGCGCGGTCGCGATCACCGTGTCGAGGGCCGGCGGCAGCTCCGGACGCTTCGCGACCACCGACGGCGGCGGCTCGTTCAGGTGCGCGTAGAGCATCGCCACCTCGGAGTCCTTCTCGTACGGGAGCGCCCCCGCCAGGCACTGGTAGAGGACGCAGCCGAGCGCGTACACGTCGGCGCGGCCGTCGACCGGCTTGCCCTCGATCTGCTCGGGCGCCGCGTAGTCCATCGTGCCGACGAAGAAGCCGGTACGGGTCAGGCCGCTGCGACTCTGAGCGTGCTTCGCGATCCCGAAGTCGGTCAGGTAGGCGTGCTCGAGATCGCCTTCCTCGGCGATCAGCACGTTCGCGGGCTTGACGTCGCGGTGCACCATGCCGCGGCTGTGGGCCGCGTCGAGCGCCGCCGCGACTTGCCCCAGGATCGCCAGCGCCCGGCCGGGCTCGAGGCGGCCGTCACGGGCGAGCAGGGCGTGCAGGTCGGTGCCCTCCACGTAGCGCATGGCGATGTAGAGGATGCCCTCCGCCTCGCCGGCCTCGTAGATCGGGACGACGTTCGGATGCTCGAGCTTGGCCGCCGTGCGCCACTCCTGCTCGAACCGCTCCCGGAAGCCCGCGTCGGCGACGAGCTCGGGAGCGAGCACCTTGACCGCCACCTTGCGCCCGTAGCGAAGCTGCTCCGCGAGGTAGACGACGCCCATACCGCCCCGGCCGAGCAACGACTCGATCCGGAAGCCGGCGAGCTCGCTGCCGATGCGGGTCTCGTCCCTGCCGCTCATCGCAGACGTGTTGTATCGCGCCCCGTCCGGGAAGGGAAGGGCGCCGTCACGAGCGCGCGCCGCCGGGCCGGATCACGAGGTCGTCGAAGCGGATCTCGGCGGGCCCGGCCACGAACACCCCGGCCCGCCCGCGCGGCGCGCGCGCGGCCGCCGAAGCCACCTGCTCGCCGTCGACGGCCAGCCGCAGCTCGCCGCCGCCGCAGCTCGCCTCGAGCTCGTAGCGCCGGGCACCCGGGCGGATCGCCCGGTGGGAGACCCACTGCCCGTTCCCGGAGAGGACGGTGAGAACGCCGGCCCTCGCCTCGAGCAGCGCGTACGTGCCGTTGGCGCCGACCGTGGCGGCGAGGAACGCGCCCTGGTCGCGGTAGGCGCAGACGATCCCGAAGCCGGCGTTCTCGGTCCGCGAGGGGTTGAGAGCCGTCACCCGAACGGTCGGGGCTCGCACGGCCCGCGGGCCGACGGCGGTGGCGTAGAAGGTGGAGCTCTTGACGCGCACGGCGAGCCGGCCGCCCACGTACGCTGCCGTGGCCCCTTCGTCGTCAAAGGTCTCGAAGCCGCTCCCGGGGTCGGAGAAGTGCTCGACGATCGCGGCCGGAGCGGCGGCCTCCGCGGCTGTGGACGCCAGCGCGGGCTCGTCGGGCCCGGCGGCCGGGGTTGCGGCGGCCGTCTCCGTGGCGGGCCCGGCCGCGGGCGTCAGCTCGGCCGGCTGCGCCAAAGGCTCCGGCGCGGCCGCGACGGGCGGCCCGTCCCCGCCACCGAGCACTCCGGCGATCGCAAGCGCCGCGCCAGCCACGACGAGACCCGCTCCGACCGCGCCGACGGCGACGAGCCTCCGGCGCTGCCGGCTCGACGCGACCTGCGCGGCGGCCACGTCGATGAACGTGTCGCCGAAGCAGAGGCGCTCGCCGCCGTGCAGCTCGACCGGGTGGCGGATCCGCCTTCCGTTCACGAACGTGCCGCTGCGCGTGCCGAGATCCTCGATGCGATACCCGCCCGGGACGGCGACAAGGACGGCGTGGCGCGGCTCGACCTCCCCGTCGCGCAGGACGAGCCCGCAGGAGCGGTCGCTCCCGACGAGGAAGCGCTCGCCCGCGATCCTGACGACCCGGCCGGCACCGGCGCCGGTGAGAACGCGCAGCCACATGTCGCGGAGCCGAGTCTAGTCACCGGTCCTGTCGGCGCCCGCCGGCGCGCGGGCTAGCCGCCGACGGCGACCGCGACCACGCCGCGCTGGGCCAGCGCCGCCTGGGCGGCGGCGAGGCGCGCGAGCGGAACACGGTAGGGCGAGCAGGAGACGTAGTCGAGGCCGAGCCCGTGGCAGAACTCGACCGAGCGGGGATCGCCACCGTGCTCGCCGCAGATCCCGAGCTTCACGTCGGGCTTCGCCGTCCGGGCGCGCTCGACCGCGATCCGCATCAGGTCGCCGACCCCGTCCGTGTCCAGCGTCTCGAACGGGTTCGCGGCGAGCACCCGGTCGTCGAGATAGCGGGTCAGGAACTTCCCCTCGGCGTCGTCACGGGAGAACCCGAGCGTCGTCTGGGTGAGGTCGTTCGTGCCGAAGCTGAAGAAGTCCGCGACCCCGGCGATCTCGCCGGCCCGCACGCACGCGCGCGGCAGCTCGATCATCGTGCCGACCCGGTAGGAGATCTCGCGGTCGGCCCGCTCGAGCTCGGCTGCGGCCGTGTCCAGCGTCAGCTCCCGCAGTCGCCTGAGCTCCTCGGCGAAGCCGACGAGCGGGTGCATGATCTCGACGAGCGGAGCCGAGCCGGTGCGCTCCTCGACCACCAGGGCTGCCCGTACGATCGCCCGCACCTGCATCTCGTAGATCTCCGGGTAGAGCAGGCCGAGCCGGCAGCCACGGGTCCCGAGCATCGGGTTCGCCTCCCGGAGCGAGCGGATCCGGGCGGCCATCTCGGGCGTCTCGGCCTGGTCGAGCGGGGGCAGGAACTCGTGCAACGGCGGGTCGAGCAGCCGGATCGTCACGGGCAGGCCCGCCATCGCCTCGAAGATCCCCTCGAAATCGGCCTGCTGGAAGGGGAGCAGCCGCTCGAGCGCGCGACGCCGCTCGTCCTCGGAACGGGCCATGATCATCTGCCGCACGAGCGGCAGACGCTCCTCGGCCATGAACATGTGCTCGGTGCGGCAGAGTCCGATCCCCTCGGCGCCGAGCTCGCGCGCCTTCGCCGCGTCCTCCGGCGTGTCCGCGTTCGCGCGCACGCGGAGCTGGCGGACGCCGTCGGCCCACGCGAGCACCGTCTCGAAGTTCTCGTCCATCTCCGGCGGCACGAGCGGCACCTCGCCGGGGATCACGCGGCCCGTGCTGCCGTCGATCGTGAGCACGTCCCCCTCGCGGAAGACGCGGCCGGCGATCGTTGCCTGTCCCGGCTCGAGCGTCAGCGCGTCGCAGCCCGTCACGGCCGGCTTGCCCATCCCGCGTGCGACGACGGCCGCGTGCGACGTCATGCCGCCGTGAGCGGTGAGGACGCCTCGGGCCCAGATCAGGCCGTGGATGTCGTCCGGGGTCGTCTCCCAGCGCACGAGCAGGACGTCCTCGCCCGCACGGCCGCGCTCCTCGGCCGTGTCGGCGTCGAACACGACGAGTCCGGTGGCGGCACCGGGGGACGCGTTCAGGCCCTCGGCGATCACCTCGACCTCGGCTTCCGGGTCGATCATCGGGTGGAGGAGCTGGTCGAGCTGCCCCGGGTCGATCCGGGCGACCGCCTCCTCGCGGGAGATCAGGCCCTCGCCGGCCATATCGACGGCGATCCGCAGCGCCGCCCGGGCGGTGCGCTTCCCGGTCCGGGTCTGGAGCAGGTAGAGCCTCCCCTCCTCGACCGTGAACTCGATGTCCTGCATCTCGCGGAAGTGGCGCTCGAGGCGCTCGAGCGTCGCGACCAGCTCCGCGTACGCCTCCGGCAGGAGCTCGGCCATCCGCTCGATCGGCTCAGGCGTCCGCGCCCCGGAGACCACGTCCTCGCCCTGGGCGTTGACGAGGAACTCCCCGAACAGGCGCGGCTCGCCCGTCGCCGAGTCACGGGTGAAGGCGACGCCCGTTCCGGACGTGGCCCCCTTGTTGCCGAACACCATCTGAACGACGTTGGCGGCGGTGCCGAGGTCGTCCGGGATCCCGTTCGCGCGCCGGTAGACCTGAGCGCGCGGCGTGTCCCACGAGTCGAAGACGGCCCTGACCGCGCGCAGGAGCTGGTCACGCGGGTCGTGCGGGAACGGCCGGCCGGTGGCGTCGGCGTAGATCCGCTCGAAGCGCCCGGCGAGCTCGGCCAGGTCGCCCGCGTCGAGCTCGACGTCGTTGCGCACGCCGCGGTCGCCCTTCAGCCGCGAGAGCTCCCGCTCGAAGAGCTGGCCGTCGATGCCCTCGACCACCTCCCCGTACATCTGCACGAGCCGCCGGTACGCGTCGGCGGCGAAGCGCGGGTTCCCCGTCGCCTTGCCGAGCGCGACCGCGGTCTCCGCGTTCAGGCCGAGGTTGAGGATCGTGTCCATCATCCCCGGCATCGAGATCGCGGCACCGGAGCGAACCGACACGAGCAGCGGGTCCTCCGGGTCGCCGAAGCGCTTGCCGGTCTCGGCCTCGAGGCGCGCGACGTGCTCGTCGATCTCCGCTGCCGCCCCGGCCGGGAGCTCCCCGCCCGAGCGCATGTACGCGACGCATGCCTCCGTCGTGACGACGAAGCCGGAGGGAACCGGGATCCCGAGCGCGCGCATCTGCGCGAGCCCCGCGCCCTTGCCCCCGAGGAGTTCCCGTCCGACCCCGGCGGCGTCGCCGTAGTTGTGCACGTAACGGTCTGTCATCGACCCGACTCTACCGCGGGGGCGGGCGGCCGCGACGCCCGATCGGATCACCCGTTCGGGCGAGGCCGGAGCGGGAACCTTCGAGCGGCGGCCGCGGTCCGAGCTGCAACGAAAGGAGCTGACGATGAGAACGCAGATGACCCGGAAGAGGAAGGCCATGGCCGCGACGCTCGCGCTCCTGCTCGCGCTCGGGGCGGCCACCCTCGCCGTCGCCTGCTCGGGCGGCGACGGCGAGTCGAGGAGCGCGGCGACCGTTGCGGAGTTGGAGGTCTTCGCCGGAGCCGAGCCGTCGCCCACCGCCGCCGAGGAGCCGTCCATGGAGGACGCCGGCGGCGATCGCGGCGAGTACGCCGAGGCCGCCCCCGCGGAGATGCCGGTCGCGGAGCTCGCCGACCTGCCCGAGCTGCCGGCGGGCGGGCCGCGCGTGATCCAGACCGCGTCGTTGACGCTCGCGGTCGATCGCGGCGAGTTCGAGGAGGCGATCGACCGTGCACGGACGATCGCGGCCGGGCTCGGCGGCTTCGTGACGAGCTCGTCGGCAAGCCAGGGCCCGGATGAGCGTCTCGTCCGCGGCACCCTCGTGATCCGCGTCCCCTCGCGCGCCTACGCGCAGGCGATGTCGCAGCTCGCGAGACTCGGCACCGTCAAGGGTCGCGAGGAGGCGGGCCAGGACGTCTCCCAGCAGTACGTCGACCTCGAGGCGCGCGAGCGCCATCTCGAGGCTCTCGAGCGCCAGCTTCTCACCTTCCTCGGCCAGACGCAGACGATCGCCGACGCGCTCGTCGTGCAGGATCGCCTGAACCAGGTGCAGCTTCAGCTCGAGGAGATCCGGGGCCAACTTCGCTACCTCGACGATCAGACCTCGTTCTCGACCATCAGCCTGACCGTCGCCGAGCGGGGCACGCCCGCCGTCGCCCCGAAGGACGGCGGCTGGCGCCTCGGCGACGCCTGGGAATCCGCCGTCGACGGCTTCTTGAAGGTGATCGGCGGCGTCTTCGTCGGCCTGGCCACCGCCGGCCCGGTGCTCGCGGGCCTCGCCGTCGCGTTCCTCGTCTGGCGGATCGTCCGCCGCCGCCGCCGCAGCAGCGTCGAGCCGCCTGCCCGACCCTCCGAGCCCGCGACGTCGTAGACCGGGCGCTCGCCAGGACACGACGGGGGCGGGCCGTGACCCGCCTCCGCCGTGTCCGCGGCCGGGGCCAGCCAGCCCTTCTCGCGCGAGATCTGAGTCCTCGCGACTCAAGGGGTCTGACCCCGGGGTCAGACCCCCGGCGCCCCGATTCCGACCCCGGCCCGACCGCTCCTCCCGAGCGCGGCGACATCTGGTGGGAGGAAAGACTCGTCACGCAGAATCTGAGTCTCCTCGACTCAAGGGGTCTGACCCCGGGGTCTGACCCCCCACGGGGGCTCGGCGGCGCGGGGCCCGCTCGGCAAGCCAGGCGACGAGCCGCACGCCGATCCAGACCGGGGTGAAGAGCACGTAGAAGACGAACAGGCAGCCGGCGAGCAGGTCCTCCTCGTTGCCGCGCACGTTGAGGAGGTCGACGGTCGGTCCGTCGGTGTCCTCCTCGCGGCGGTCGAGGCCGAGACGGGCGACCCAGTCCTCGGTTGCCGAGCGGCGGTTCTCCAGGAAGGTGATCCATTCGCCGC
>WBZR01002447.1_pt1 | contig 11753 bp, 9 predicted proteins | sample 5204231 | NCBI WGS metagenome assembly WBZR01 (sample SAMN12412403, study PRJNA552823) | activated sludge metagenome | isolation source: activated sludge from anammox sidestream of wastewater treatment plant... | place: USA: Virginia | collected 2017-08
TGAGCAGTGCTGCATGGTGGGTCCTCCGCGCCCCCGACCAGGACGAAGCTGACCGTCACCTTGATGCGTTCATCGACCGCTTCCACCGCCGTGCCCCGGACAGTCTCGCCGCCCTCGAGCGCGGATTTTTTGATGCCACCCTCTGCCTGCGCCAACCCGTCATTCAGCGCACCAATGGACGTGCCGAACGCTACGTCCGCGAACTCCGCCGCCACTACCGTCCCCGCGAAGCCTTTCGTGATACCCATTCCGCCGTCCGCCGCATCTCCATGTGGGCCCCCATCCTCAACGCCCCACATACCGGCTTCGACTGGCTCGCCAACCTCTTCGCCGCTCAGTTAGGCTTACGCTCGCGACTCACCACCTTCCCAACTCCTATCCACACCTAACGCACCACTTCCTTCGTGGCGGCTGGCCTGACGGTTCGAGGCCCGAGGCTGTAGCCTGTTGTCCTATTCGGGCGGTATCCGCGCCATGAACACCAGCCGAGGACACAGATGACCACGATTGAGCAGCCACGCGACATCCTCACCCAATCCGAGGCCGAGTCGCGCGCGGCACGCGTCACCAACTGCAGCTATCAGCTCGACATCGACATCACCGCCGGTGCGGCAACCTACCGTGGTGAAGCGGTCATCCGGTTCGTGGTCAACGGCCGCGAGGACCTCTTCCTCGACTTCCGTGGCAAGACCATCGAGCGGCTCGATGTCAACGGCCAGGAGGTAGCAACACCGGCCTGGACCGGCTACCGGCTAACGGTCCCCGGTTCACTCTTGCGCCCCGAGACCATCGTGACCATCACCTATGAGAACGAGTATGACCACGGCGGTGACGGTTTTCACCAGTTCATCGACCCTGAAGATGGGCAAGAGTACCTCTACTCCAACTTCGAGCCGTATGAGGCCCACCGGCTGTTCCCATGTTTCGACCAGCCGGATATCAAGGCGACATTTGAGCTGACGGTCACCGCGCCGCCCGAATGGGAAGTGATATCGAACTCACGGCTGGCGAGCGATGCGATAGCCAGCGATAGCCGCCGTCGCCACAAGTTTGAGCGAACCAAACCGTTCAGCACCTATCTCTTTGCGCTCATCGCCGGGCCTTACCATGCCGAGCGCACCGTGCATCGTGGAGTGGAGCTGGGGCTTTACTGCCGCGAGTCGCTCGTGAAGTACCTCGATTCCGACGAGATCTTCACCGTCTCCCGGCAAGGGCTCGATTTCTTTGGTGAGTTTTTCGACTACCCCTACGCCTTCGGCAAGTACGACCAGGTCTTCGTTCCAGAGTTCAACTCCGGGGCAATGGAGAATGTCGGCGCAGTGACGCATAACGAGTACATGGTCTTCCGCGACCCACCGACGGAGAACCAGCGCCGCGGCCGTGCCGAGACGATCCTCCACGAGATGGCGCATATGTGGTTCGGCGACCTCGTGACGATGCGGTGGTGGAACGACCTCTGGCTCAACGAGAGTTTCGCCACGTACATGGCGTACCTCTGCATGGACGAGGCAACCCGCTTCAAGACCGGCTGGCAGGACTTCAACTCGAGCATCAAAAACTGGGCCTACCGCCAGGACCAGCTCATCACCACCCATCCCATCGCGGGGCAGGTAGAGGACACTGACCAGACGTTCCTCAATTTCGATGGCATCACATACGGCAAGGGTGCGTCGGTGCTCAAGCAGCTCGTCGCAACGATCGGCATGGATGGTTTCCGCGAAGGGATGCGCGAGTACTTCCGTGAGCACGAGTTCGGCAATGCAACGCTCGATGAGTTCCTCGGAGCACTCGAGTTCGGCAGCGGACGTGACCTGAAGGAGTGGTCGCGCCTCTGGCTCGAGACCCCATCGCTGAACACGATCGGATGCCGCTGGGAAGCAGACGGCGACCGGATCACGAGCCTCGTGCTCACCCAGTCGGCACCGCCGGAACACCCCACGATCCGGCCGCACCGTGTCGATATCGGACTGGTCCAAGACCAGGCCGGCAGGCTCGACATCTCCGTGGTGCCAGCGGAAATCAGCACGGAGGAGGCAGAAGTTGAGGCCGCGCAGGGGCTTCCGAGGCCCTCCATGGTGTTTCCGAACTACAACGACCATGGCTATGCGAAAGTCGCCCTCGATGGGGACTCCCTTGCCTGGGTGAAGGAGAACGTGGAGCGAATCGACGATGCATTACTCCGTCAACTCGTCTGGTCATCGCTGTGGAACATGGTACGTGACCAGCAACTCAAGTCGACGGACTTCCTCGCACTCGTGCGCGAAAAGCTCCCGCTCGAACCGATGCCCGAGCTCGTCGATGCGGTTCTCGGGCAGGCCAACGCGGCCCTCAGCCGTTATGTACCGGATGACCGGCGCGAGCAAGAGTTCCATCTCTCGTTCCTCACCAACTGGTCGGCCTTGCTCAACTGCCCCGAGGGCGACCAGAAGATCATCTGGGCGCGGTCAGTCGTGGCAACCGCGATTACACCGGGCGACATCGCCCGGGTTGCCCGTCTCGCTGATGGTGAAGAGACGATTCCCGGTGTGAACGTCGACCAGAATATGCGCTGGTCCATCGCCGTGAAGATGATGGCCCATGCAATGCCCGGGGCTGAAGAACGTCTCGCCCGCGAACTCGAGCGCGATCCCTCCGATCGCGGTCAGCGCGCAAAGCTCCAGGCGGAGACGTCGGTACCATCAGCGACCGTGAAAGCGGACGCATGGGAGCGCTTCATGGATGAGGGATACGGCTCGCTCTACCTGACGGCCGCCGCGATGGGCGGGTTCAACTGGACCCACCAGCGCGACCTCCTCGAACCCTACGCCGAAGCGTTCTTCGACGAGGCGCCGCGCATCTACCGGGAAAAGGACAAGGAGTTCCAGAGCGACTGGTTCAACGCTCTCTTTCCGGCCTACCGCGTGGATGATGCGATCCTTCAGCGGTCGTCTACCCTGCTCGAAGAGGTCGGCGCGGAATTGCCTGTGCTGGCACGAAAGCTGCGTGAAGCGAATGACGACCTTCAGCGCGCAATCCGTTGCCGGGCGTTCGCCAGAGCCTGAACGAGCCCCGCATGGGTCACGGGCGTAGCGCAGCGGTGCGCAGGCCTGCTACCGTCCGCTGGCTGTGGCCCTGGTCTTTCTTGCGATCGCCTGGCTGAGCGGCATAGCTGCCGTTGCATTATGGAGTGTCCCGTGGTGGGTGCCGGGCATGGCCCTCGCACTCGGCGGCGCCGTCTCCGTCGCGATGCACCGGGAACGTGTGGCCGTCCTTCTTGCGGTCTGCAGCGTGGTGGTGCTGGCCGGGGCGCTCCGGTTCACCGCGTGGCGAGATGCCGGCCCGCCTTCACTCATCCGCTACGTGGGTCAAACGGCGACCATCGATGGTATCATCGACTCCGAGCCCGACCCGGGCGATTCGTGGACGTCCTACCTGGTACGAGTCACTCGCGTGGAGACCCAGGGTGGCGAGGTCGCGGCGGTCGAGGGCCGTGTCCGCGTGCGGGCGGGCCAGTATGCAGAACATCTTCCGGGCGAACAGGTTCGGCTGAAGGGAGCGCTCGAGGACCCTCCCGTCTATCCCGATTTCGATTACCGGAGCTACCTGGCACGGCACGGTGTCGTTGCGACGATGTCGAATCCAGTCATCGAGTCGCTGGCAAATGCACCGCGGACCAACTTTCGTGCGTTCGTCACCCGGCTTCGGCTCCACCTCGACGAGGGTCTGCAACGGTCGCTACCCGAACCCGAGGCATCACTCGGCGCCGGGATTGCGTTCGGCCGTGACAGCAACATCCCGGATCGCCTCTACGACGATTTTCGCGACACCGGGCTCGCCCACATCGTCGCGGTTTCCGGTTCGAATGTGTCGATGGTCGCCGCGCTCACATTTCTCATCTTCATCCGGCTCATCGGGCGGCGATGGGCGATCGTGCCAGCCGGTCTGAGCGTGGGCGCGTACCTGTTCATCGCGGGGCTCTCCGCGAGCGTTGTCCGGGCCGGCATCATGGCTTGCGTCTTTCTTGCCGGGCAGTTCCTCGGTCGGCAGCAGAGCGGGCTTGCAGCGCTCGGTGTGGCGGCGATTGGAATGACCCTGGTCCAGCCGGCCGCAGCACTTGACCTTGGCTTCCAGCTTAGCCTCGCTGCTACCGCCGGTCTCATCGTATTCGGGCCCTGGATTCGCTACTGGTTGGAGTTGGGCACACGGAGACTCCACGCCGAGCGTGTCGTCCCCCGGCTCGTGATCCAGGTTGTCGCCCTTTCAGTCTCGGCGACCGTCGCCACGCTGCCGATCGTCTGGGTGAACTTCGGGCGGGTATCGCTTATCGGGCCACTTGCCAACATCATCGTCGAGCCGCTCTTCGTCTTTGCCTTCTGGCTGAGCGCCGTCACTGCCGTTGCGGGCGCTATTTCGCCGCTGGCCGGTTGGCTTGCGGGGCTCGTGGCCTACTACCCGTTGGCAGTCATCACGTGGCTCGCACGAGATGCGGCACGCCTGCCGTTCGCAGCCATCGATGTACCGGATGCGAATGGTACGACCGCGTTCCTCGCCTACATCGCGCTGTCAGCAGCGGGGCTCGTAGCGTATCGCCGCCTTGCGCCGATCGTGTCCGAAGGTAGACCACGCCGCCTGACACCGAGGCACCGCCTCCTGTTCGCCGGTGCAATCGCAGTCGGGGTGATTGCAGTGATCATCCCTGTCTCGCTGCTTCCGTTGGTTGGTTCGGGTGACCAATTGTCGATGACGGTCCTCGACGCCGGAAGCGGCGACGCCATCCTCTTCGTGACGCCACACGGGAAGAAGGTACTTGTGAATGCCGGGCCAAGTGGGGTACAGACTGCTCGTGAGCTCGGGGCAGTGCTCCCTCACTGGGACCGCGCGCTTGATGTGGTCATCATCACGCAACCGCAAAATGAACATACTGGCGGGGCGGCAGGAGTTATCGAGCGATACGACACGACACGCATCATCGACGCGGGATTGGCCGGCGGGAAGGCGAATCTCGATGCGTACATCGGCCGCGCCGACAGTCGCGAGACACTCCTCGGTGGCGAGCGCTTTGAAATCGATAGCGTGGTCTTCGAAGCACTGTGGCCTCCACCGGGCGTCGATTCGGCGAACGACAATGCCGGGGCGCTCGTTCTCAGAGTGACTTACCGGGGTGTCCGGTTCCTGCTCCCGTCGAATCTCGCCGCGGCGAGCCAGGCCAGGCTCGGGGACATCGCGGCCGATGTCCTGGTGGTGCCCCATCACGGTGCAAACGTGACAGACGAGCCGTTCCTCCGAGGTGTTCACGCCATCTATGCCGTGGTTCCGGTTGGCAACGACCGGTTCGCTCAGCGCCCGAAGGCTGGGGTGCTCGCTTCACTGGCGGGAGCCGAAATCCTTCGAACAGACCACCGGGGACGGGTCACGATCTGGAGCGATGGCGATCGGATCGGGTATGAGACGGCGCGGTAGGCAGCAGCTTTGCCTGCGCGCCGATCCGATCGTAGCGTTAGCGGCTGGCCCTTCCTGCATGCATACCGGGAACGGTCCGACACCACTCGCGGAGAGAATAACGTGACAGCACGCATCGACGGACGGCGCCCTGAGCAGCTTCGTCCGGTGAAGATCACCACCAACGTCCTTGATTTCGCTGAAGGGAGCTGCATCGTCGAGTTCGGACGGACACGCGTGCTCTGCGCCGCGAGCGTCGAAGACCGCCAGCCACCATTCCTGCGTAACACGCAAAGCGGCTGGGTGACAGGCGAATACGCCATGTTGCCGCGCGCCACCCACACACGAAGCCAGCGCGAGGTTGAGCGGGGACGCCCGGGCGGACGGACACAGGAGATCCAGCGGCTCATCGGTCGTTCGCTCCGTGGTGTCGTGAACCTCGAATTACTCGGCCCCCGAACCATCACAGTGGACTGCGATGTGCTGCAGGCCGACGGTGGCACGCGGACGGCATCCGTCACCGGCGGCTTTGTCGCACTCCAGCTCGCCGTGGCGAGGCTGATGAAAACCTCGGGAGTAGCCCCCTCGGTCATTCAATCTCCCGTCGCCGCGGTTTCCGTGGGAATCGTCCGGGGCGTGCCGATGCTCGACCTTTGCTATGAAGAGGATTCAACTGCCGAAGTAGATTTCAACGTCGTGATGACCGGTGCGGATCAGTTCGTGGAAGTGCAGGGCACGGCCGAGGGCAAACCCTTCAACCGTGAGGGCATGGATCAACTGCTGGACCTCGCGAGGACTGGCATTGTCGCACTGTTCGAGCAGCAGAAGGCAGCGATCGTCGCGGTCTAACCCACGTAATGGCCGAGGAACGTACCGCCGATAATGTGGAGGTGCCCGTGCTCCTGGCTCTGCATAGCGTCGTACCCAAAATTCGAGAGCAGGCGGAAGCCGTTCGGGCAGTACCGGTGGCCGATGTCACGGGCCACGGTACCGACCTTTCCGATCTCCTCCCAGAGTTCATCCTGGGTGGAGTGGCGCTTGAGCATGGCGAGAAACATCACGGGCACCCACCGCAGGATGTTGCGGATGACGATGACCTCATCATCCTCATAAATGATGGAGCCGGGTTCGACCCCGGCCACAATGTTGCAGAACACGCAGTACGAACGCATGGGCCATCTTCGATTCTAGGTTCGGGCGGTAGCTGGTTCAAACACCGCCGTGTGCGAGACTCGTTAGCGGGAGGATGCTGATGCCCCAGATGCTGCCCTTCCGCGGTTTGCGTTACAGCGCTGCCGCGGGCCAAATCGATGATCTCCTGGCGCCGCCGTACGACGTGATTACACCGGCCCAGCAACGCGCCCTCGAGGAGCGCAGTCCCTACAATGCCGTGCGCCTCGAACTCGCCGAGGGTGGCGACGAGCGGTATGGGCGGGTTGCCGGGCTGATTGGGGAGTGGCAAAGAGCTGGCATTCTTGCGCGCGAAGAGGCGCCGGCCCTCTATGTCTACGAGCAGGAGTTCGTAGAAGCGGCACATATTTATCGCCGGCGGGCGCTCATCATCGGGGTCGAGGCCCAGCCGTGGGAGGAGGGCGCGGTCAAGCCGCATGAGTTCACGATGTCCGGACCCAAGGAAGACCGCCTCCGGCTGCTCGAAGCGACGAAGGTACAGCTCAGCCCGGTGTTCATGATCGCCCGGGATCGTGCCGGGCAGCTCGCACAATTCATCGATAGCCAGATGGCAATGCGGCCACCGGACGTTGAAGGCGCGAGCTCAGACGGCGAACACCACCGGCTCTGGGTAATCGAGGCGAGCAGCTACGAGATGCGCCAACTCGCCCCGCTCCTGTCTGAGAGCCTCTACATTGCGGATGGCCATCACCGGTACGAAACTGCCGTGAACTACAAGAACCGGCGCCTCGCCGAGGGTGAGCTCCCACGCGACCACCCAGCGCGCTTCGCCATGACTGCGGTTGTTGCAGCGAACGACCCCGGACTGGTGATTCGCCCCATCCACCGGATGGTTCCGAAGCGGGCACCCGCGGACTGGCGGCGGATCCTCGAACCGAGCTTCCACATCGAGCAAGTGAAGCCGATCGGAAGTTCGACCGAGATTGAGCGCGAACTCGATGCCCTCGTCGCCATGAACCCGGACAATATCGTGGCACTGGGCCTGGAAGGGCACGAGGTATTCGTGCTTCGGTTGAAGGATCCTGCGCGGCTCCTTTCGAAGATCCCCGCTGGCCGAAGCGAGCGCTGGGCGGCGATCCCGCCAAATGTGCTGCGATACGGCGTTCTCGAACCGCTATGGGGGATCGATGACGAAGACCTGCGGCTCGGCGTCGTCGAGTACTCTCACGACACGCGAGAGGTGCTCGACTTCTACGAGACCCGGCCTGAAGCCAGCTGTTTTCTGCTGAACGCGGTCGGTATCGGCGAAGTGATGGCGCTCGCGGACCAGGGTGAGCGCATGCCACAGAAGTCGACTTTCTTCCATCCAAAGCTCGGCACAGGACTCGTGTTCAACCCTCTCGAATCGTAGGATTGTTGCGTTATGTCCCGATTGAAGCTCACCGTCGACCAGGTTGTCGCCGCCGTGGAGGCGCTTGATGATGCGGAACAGGCGCAGCTTCGTGAGCGGCTGCTGCGGTGGTTCGCCGGGCTCGAACCGCTGGGAGCCGGCGAAGAGCCAGAGGAGCGGTTCGTGCCGTATGGCGAGGACCTCGGGTTCTCGCGGCGGCGGCCACGCTTCGCAGCGTGGGAAGACCCAACGATCACCGAGGAGCTCGAACTCTACGACGCACTGATGGCGTTCGGCGAGGAGTAGCGCCACAAAAAAGACCCGGCAGGGTTGGGCCGGGCCTCGTTGATTGGCGATGAATACGGATGATTAGAAACGCACGAGCCGCACGTTGTAGATACCGTCGATCGCTTCGATCTGGTCGAGCAATCCCTCGCCCGGCACCTCATCGACGGCAATCAGCATGAGCGCGCGGCCGCGTTTGCCACGGCGGCCCACCTGCATTGAACGGATATTGATATCGAACTCGCCGAGCAATGTACCAATCCGGCCGATCATCCCGGGACGATCCTCGTTGTCACATGCGAGCAGGTACGAGTTCGGCTCGGGGATGAGGTCCACATCCAACCCATTGAGGATGACGATGTGCGGCTGCGCATTGACCACGGTTCCGCCGACTGTGACTTCCGCCTCGCTCGTAACCACTTTGACGTGGACGAGGTTGACGAAGACCTCGTGCGAAGCCCGCAATCGCTCCTCGATATTCCAGCCGCGTGACTGGGCGACGAGGTTCGCGTTGACCACATTCACGTTCTCCTCGCTGATCGGCTTGAGGAGCCCGCGGATGACGGCAGCCTTGAGAGGTGTCACATCGTGCTCGGCGATCTCGCCGTAATAATCGATCTCGATCGTCGTGAGCTTGCCCGTGATGAGCTGGGTCGCCACCTTTCCAGCCATCTCCGCCACGGCCATGTACGGCTGGATGACCTTCAGGGTTTCGGGCGCAAGCATCGGCGCGTTCACCGCATACCGGGCTGGCTTCCCCTGGAGGATCTCGACGATCTGCTCGGCAACGTCGAGTGCGACGCGTTCCTGGGCCTCGGCCGTCGAAGCTCCGAGATGGGGGGTGGCGATGATGCGCGGTTCGCCAAGGAGCGGGTTATCGGGAGTCACGGGTTCTTGCGTGAACACGTCGACGGCGGCACCAGCAATCTTGCCCGCCTTCACCGCCTCGGCCAGAGCAGCCTCATCGATTATCCCGCCGCGAGCGACATTGATGAGGCGCGCACCGTCCTTCATTTTCGCAATCTCAGCCGCGCCTATCATGCCGCTCGTGCTCGCCGTCAGCGGGGGATGCACGGTGAGGAAGTCAGAAAGCATGAGCACCTGGTCGAAATCGACCGACTCGACACCCATGGATTTAGCACGTTCGACGGGCACGAACGGGTCGAAGGCGAGTACACGCATCTCCATGCCAACCGCACGCCGTGCGACTTCGGAGCCGATCTTACCGAGGCCAACGATACCGAGCGTCTTCCCCCGGACCTCGGTGCCGATGTATGTCTTACGGTCCCACCTGCCAGCCCGCATCGAGGCATCGGCCTGGGGCACGTGACGGGCAAGGGCCATGAGCAGGGCGATCGTCTGTTCGGCTGCGGCAACGGTGTTGCCCTGTGGGGCATTGACGACGATGACGCCTTTTTCGGTCGCCGCATCGAGATCGATGTTATCGACACCGACGCCCGCCCGGCCGATGACCTGGAGCCTGGTCGCTGCCTCGACAATCGGGCGTGTCACCTTCGTCTCGCTGCGAACCACAAGCGCATCGTACTCAGCGATCATAGCCACGAGTGTGTCGGCCGGCTGTCCGGTCTTCACATCAACGTCGCCCACGGCGCGGAGCATCTCGATGCCTTCGGGTGCGATTGGGTCGGCGATGAGGATGCGCGGGCGTGCGGTTTCGGGCATGGTGGGTTCGGTCTCCTTGAAAGTAGCGAGGGCGAGTTCGATCGCGGCCGGGATGCGTGCCTTGCCGGATTCCCAGCGGCTTACGGTGGCCTGATCGACACCGAGCGCTGTGGCGATGGCGGCCTGGGAGAGCCGGAGGGCGTTGCGCCGGGCGGTGAACTGCACAGGTTCCATGCTATGCATTCTGCATCTTCACCTGTCTCCATGCAAATTGCATGGAGAGGCAACTCCCATGACTGGAGGCCACAGGGCTACCCGAGATAGGTGGCGAGCCCTTCCTCGAGCGGTGTGAGTGGCAGGCCAAAGAGGGCGGTGAGCCTTGACGTATCAGCGACGCCATCCATGGTGATAAAATCGATAGCGTCGGGTGTGAGCGGCCTGCCGGGAAGAACCTGGGCGATGCGCGCCACCAGTTTCATGAGAGCCTCGGGCTGGTGGAGCAGAAATCGCCGGCGATGCTCGACCTTCAGGGCTGTTCGGATGACCTGGTCCATCGTAAGAACTTCGGGGCCGCCAATCTCAACGGTCTCGCCCATCGCTTCCGGCGTAGTGAGTGCCCTGGAGACATGGCGGGCGAGGTCACCGACAAAGAGCGGGTTTATCGATGTCTTCCCATCACCAATCACGGGGATGAACGGGAGGAACCGTGCGAAACCGAGAAATCGATTGAGCGAAACATCACGCGGGCCGTAGACCCAACTGGGGCAGAAAATGGTGTACCCGAGCCCCGAACCCCGGATGTACTCTTCCTCCCACCACTTGAACCGCTGCCAGTGAAAGGGGGCTTTTTCGGCCGAACCCACTCCGGAAAGGCCGATGAAGTGCGTGACACCCTGCGTCCTGGCCGCGTCGACAAGGTTCTTCGTACCACCGAGATCAACGCGCTCGAAGGTGAACCCCTTCTTCGGGTTTTCAATCGGCGAGTTCGGGAATTGCACCGCATCGACGACGGCATCGTAGCCCTCGAGCCGCCCATCGAGTGTCTTCGGCTCGGTAACGTCTCCCTGCTCCCAGCGAGCCCGGGCATCGACCGGGTCGGCAAGGTGCTGTGATCGCGAGAGGATTCCGGCCTCGTGACCATCGGCGAGTAATCGCGAGACGATAGCCCGTCCGAGGAAGCCAGTACCACCGGCGACAAGTACACGCACAATCCACCTCCAGTCCGATGTTCACCGCAGCCGGGCAGCACCGTGAATGGCTGCTCCCCACACCCTACCGCGTGGAGCAAAGGTCCATCGTGTGCGAGCCGACACGCAGGCCACGCCTCGAAGCATGTTGAGGGTGGCAGCCCTGCTCTGAGGCCCGGGCCACTGCGGCCGGTACACCGGGTGGGATGGCGAAGTCTGAAGGAAGACAGAACCATTATCGTCCGCTCCGATGGTAGAGTCGGGACACCGGGAGGAGGGCACATGCAAAGCTGCAGCATCTGTTTCTCCCTCGCGCTCGATCCTCGCCCGGCAAGCGGCTCAATCGGGATCTGGACCTCCAACGCAGCACTCATCGAGCACGCATCGGCCGAGCTTGCCGTTGCACCCGATGGCGATCGGCACGTTGTCGTGGCTGTTTGCCCTGAGCACGTCGTGGAGGTCTATCGTGGCCAGATTCCCGGGCTCGCGATGGCATGGAAGCTGGCGCCACACCCGGTCGAGCGGCCGCTGGTACAGTCCCTGACCTGAGGCACTGCTCCGTCGTCGGCCGGTCTCAGTCGCTGGCGCCGCGCAGCAGTGTTCGCATTCCCGGCTTGAAGACGACCTTCCCGTTGATGACGACCACCTCGTTGTTGAGATAGAGCTGGACGGCCTGGCTGAGCACGCGGCCTTCAAGTGCACGGCCCTTCGATCGGACG
>WBZR01004302.1_pt1 | contig 11753 bp, 7 predicted proteins | sample 5204231 | NCBI WGS metagenome assembly WBZR01 (sample SAMN12412403, study PRJNA552823) | activated sludge metagenome | isolation source: activated sludge from anammox sidestream of wastewater treatment plant... | place: USA: Virginia | collected 2017-08
AAGAGCAGGCGGCGATGCGCAAACTGCACATGCAGTCGGCGCTCAAACAGGCCAACACCGCCCCGCAACCCGTTCAGCTTGGCGGGAAGAACGCCAAGAAGGAAGAAGGCGCGGGCGCGGTGACTGTGACTGGCGATTAAGAATTAGCGCCGCGATGATCAGAGCGCGGCGAGACCTTCCGAATCAACAATAAAACAACAGAGGTATCCCCCTTTTCGTTTACGGCTGTCAGCGGCGAATGCTGCTGGCAGCCGTTGTTTTGAGTCAATCAGAGACTGAACGCACATTTAAAGCAAACAATTTCATACCTGGGTCATAAAGAAGCCGCCAGGAAAACTTTCGGTTAGTACTCTCCAGAGTCTTGATCAGCACCTCTCTAGCAGGCGTGTTTGAAGTGCTTTGGGTTGTACGATGTCTTGCGAATAAATTTAAAGGGATCGTGCCGATTACAACCTTTATTTGCGTCGCCGAGCTCAAAGCTCTAGTAATCGTTTCCAACGTTTCAAGGACACTTCGTTCATTTTCGGGAAATGTGATAGGAATATCCAAGATCGAGGCTTGACGAACCCACCTGCCGCGGACATCTTTGACCTGCGATGGAATAACGTGAAAGATTTGCCCGGTTTGTCTCAACTCAAAACGGCTTGGATTGGCAGACGTGGCATAGGCATTCAAAAGCATTTGAAGTAATGCCCTGGGATTTTCGGGTTTGCCGGTCGCAGACGACACAAAGTAACTGATCTCCAGTCGTCCGCCTTTAGGGTCAAGTGCTTTTTTACCTCCAGGATTGGCCTGACGGTAATTTGGGTCCGTCACATCCAGCAGATCGCTTTCATTAACCAGGCGAGGATCTTCATAGGTGATGATCCATCCGTATTTTTCCTGTAGCTGTTTGACAGCTTCTGCCATTGGGCGAGGGGCGTCCACAGATAGTTTCACCGCCTGCTGACCCTCCGATTGACGTACGACTATCATCGCAGCGCTCGTAACCTTTGACGCCACGGTGAAGGTCAAGAAAATTGTCAGCAAATAAATTACTCGGCATCGGCTGTAGCTATATTGCCAATTAACCCGCATTGGTACCTCCTATAAAAACTAATTCGAGCTATAAATCTACGCGCAAGCTTCAGGCAGACAGTGCTTTTCAGAGAAGTTTAGTCATGCGCATTGCTCATATTTCCCACGGCTCATGCGTGGTTAGACAGCGACTCGTGACGCATTTTAAGGCCATTCCTTCGTTACAAGATTAATATTACGACCACTCGAGACTGTCGTTACGTCAATTACTCCGACCAGCGTAGTAGTTACATAAGGACTATAAATCCCTAAAGTTCCACAGTTTATAAACATTCGCTGTTGATAAGTAAACTGACACGGGAGCAGCAGGCCTCGTGTTAATCTTGCTTCGCGGTAATAATTCACACCCTCCGGGAGCCATCCCACCAAATCTGGCCCCCACTTGTTGCCGCTTGCCACAAGCCAGGTATCAGGGTTATTTGGATCGCAACAGGTAGTCTGTGGGTCAAAGGCAGAGCCTGTAAAATGGCATCCATCAGTCCCGATGCTAGCATCTGTCTCATACACTGTTCTTCCTGTAAAGTTAGTTGCTGTAGGGGTAAGGGTTTGCATCCATACCGCCGCAGTTGGTATACCGAATGCGTCTCCCCAACCAGTAGACGTGAATGTTTCGCCAGTCGGAACGCTGCACTGTGTCGTAAAAGACGATATACCATCGCCGGTCCTACTGAATGTGTCGCAATACTCGTTGTTAGGGTTCCATTGATAGTTATACGCGGTCCATGTTGCCATTACGGATGTAGTTCCTGGCTGATTTTGAGCGGTTACCGTTCCAAAGGAGTTGATCGTTGCAATACTAGGATTGCCGGTGCTCCACTGTACCGAAGTACTCACATCAAACCATGAACCACCGCCACCATAGCAATTATAGTCTTGCTGCATGGCCCTATAATTGCGCGTGCCGCCTGGCTCAGCGTAATCCTCGCCTATCGGCTCTACCTTTCCACTGTAATATCCCGTGGTAAAACCTGATGTCTCTGCGGAACAGGAGCATGTTTGGCATTCATAGGTTGACGCCATTCCGCCGACAGGGTCAACAGTTTGCGCTCTTCCGATCAACGCTTTCTCGGTACTGCCGAATATGGTCCAGTAGACATGGCCCTTCGTTACGTCGAGAGGCAGGGTGTCATCTCTGGAGCCTTTTACCTGGGCGTCACGAATCTGCCTGATGTCGAAAGCGTATGTTTCGTGCGGCGCCAACTTCCTCAGGTTCGATCCCCATATGCCATGTTGGTAGATGAGATCGAGACGAAAGGTCTGCTCTTTATCGCTGGCATTTTTGATAAACACGACCGTTGAAGACGACCCGTTGATAAACCAGGGATAACCGCCGGTGCTGCTCATTCCGCCCTGCGGGTCTTTCATCGGCAGCGCGAAGACGTGATTGCCGCTCTGCGAAACGCTGGTGGCGGAAGCGATCACGCTGCCCGGCGCGCCCGTGTATTTGATCTCAAGCCCGGCGGCGGCGAAGTCGTTCTGCTTCAATTGTGGGTTCGACGTGTTGAGCAGTTTGATCTCGCCGGGCGCGAGCAAAACCTGCGGCAGCGCAATTGTTCCCGTGCTGCCATTCTGCTTCGAGTAAGGAACGGCGGCTGTCACGGTTGTTGCGCTATCGCCGATGTTGCGGACGGCAATCACGGGTTTGAGCGGGTCATTATTAACGTTGCCAAGCCGTAGCCCCGCGCCGTGCCGCTCGGCGGTTTTGCCTCCCGGGTTAGTGAAATTGACTGACTCAGAATAGCCTCTGTCGGCGTCTTGAAGATGAATCATGGCCAACAGCGCGCCTGCTGCCCCGTTGTGTGTTAGCGACACCGCTCCGGCTTGGGCTTTCTTGACCAGGCCGTGAGGCAGACTGACGATCTTTGTCTCAAAGGGGCCGAGATTGCCCTTAACCGGATGACGACCGTTGGCTCCGGCAAAGATGGCGTCTCCGTCAACGTTGACCGGTTGCGCCGTGGTGTTCGTGAAGATCACGCTTACCCGCGAATCTTCAAAGGGGACGGCATAGACCGCTTCAAGTCGCGAGGACGGGAACTTCATCCCCGGCTCCAGCATCTGTTCGTCGAAGATCAGGCTCTTCCCGGCGTCAACGATCTTCAATCCGCCGCCCATTTCCAATATTCGACCTTCGTATGTGAATTCGAAGCTGCCGGAGCGAAACTGCTGCCCGGCGATTGACGCGAGCAGATTCAGATCAACCTCCTGCGACGATTCGCCGCCGACAGCGACAGGCGAAGCGGTGAAGGTCTGACCGTTCTGACTGTGCAAAATTGGAGTAGCCACGATCTGGTTCGGGCCTTTGTTGTTGAGAACGAGCGTGGATTTGAAGCCGTTTTCGGTCGTGTAGTACGTGCCGACCATCCGACGCAAAATTGCAGGCTGACCAGCACAGCATCCCTGCTGTTTCTTGTTGGCGGAATTGACGCCGTGCGCCGAAGAGCGACGCGCAATGAAGACCGGAATTGCCAACAACAGCGCCACGACGATTGCGGTTCCCGCGACGAGCAGCGAAGACCGTCTTGATCCGATTGAACGGTTGACGAGATTGATCGGTGAACTTAGTATCCGCATGACATTTCCTCCAAATAGGTAAGGGATTGTTGTGGAAGCGGACGAATTCATTCGGAGACCAAACCTGAAGTGGATTTGTCCGCTTTTGCTTTTGATGAAAATTTGACCTGACGCTTCAAAGAGCGGCGATCTGATTTTTTGGGGGGAACGATTTACTCGTCGAAGAGAGAAGCAAAGGCCTGAGAGAAATGGGCAACGCCGAAGCTGATATTGACTGTTGTTGTTATTGACCTGTTACCGTTGAGGAAGCCGCGTTATAGCAAGGCCGGTGAGAGCCGGCCAACAACTTTTTTTTGACACCCATAACCCGCTGAATAGCCACAGTTTATAGACGCGAAAATTTACCTTATTGAGCAAAACAGCGTTATCCTGACGCGTGAATTTTAACGACCGATCACTCGACCCAATCACACCGCTATGACACAGGAAGAAAAACGCCTTCAGCAATCGCGCGACCGCGAAAAACATTGGAAGCGATGGGGGCCTTACCTCAGCGAACGCGCCTGGGGCACGGTGCGCGAAGACTATTCCGCTGACGGCACGGCCTGGGACTACTTCCCTCACGACCACGCGCGGTCGCGGGCTTATCGCTGGAATGAGGACGGCATCGCGGGCATCTGCGACCGGCATCAGGTTATCTGTTTCTCCGTTGCGATGTGGAACGGGCGTGATCCGTTTTTGAAAGAACGATTGTTCGGATTGACTGGGCCGCAGGGCAATCACGGCGAGGACGTGAAGGAGTATTACTTCTACCTCGATTCGACGCCGACGCATTCGTACATGAAGTTTCTGTACAAATATCCGCAGGCGCGCTTCCCCTACGAACAACTTGTCGAAGAGACGCGCCGTCGCGGGCGGAAAGCTCTTGAATACGAACTGCTCGACACGGGAGTGTTCGACGAAGATCGTTACTTCGATGTCTTTGTCGAATACGCGAAAGCCGACGCTGAAGACATCCTGATCCGTATCAGCGCAGTCAATCGCGGGCCGGAAGTGGCGCGGTTGGATCTGCTGCCGACCATCTGGTTCCGCAACACGTGGGCTTGGGGCGTTGACGAGCGGCGCCCGCGATTGCGGCGCGAAGACGCCACGCCCGACATTCCCGTCATTCGATTGCGCCATTTCGATCTGCCGCTGCGGTGGCTGATTTGTGAAGGCAAGCCTGAACTGCTCTTCACCGAAAACGAAACCAACTTCCGCAAACTCTTCGGCGCCGAGAATCCGACGCCGTACGCCAAAGACGGCATCAACGATTACGTGGTCAACGGCGCGCGCGAGGCCGTCAATCCGCAGTGGATGGGGACTAAAGCCGCCGCTCGCTATCACCTCAACATCGGCGCGGGCGCGACTGTCGTGATCAAATTGCGATTGACCACAAATGAACCGAAAGCCGAAATGCTGGGCAAAGAGTTCGACGCGATATTCGCCACTCGCCAACGCGAGGCCGATGAATTTTACGAGAAGATTCAACCCAGCGATGCGGGCGAGGATGCGAAGAACATTCAACGACAGGCGTTCGCCGGAATGCTGTGGAGCAAGCAGTATTACTATTACGATGTGCGGCGATGGCTGCGCGGCGATCCGGCTCAGCCCGATCCGCCTGCGGCGCGACGCAAAGGCCGCAACCACGAATGGCGGCATCTGAACAACGAAGACATCATCTCGATGCCGGACAAGTGGGAGTACCCGTGGTACGCGGCGTGGGATTTGGCTTTTCACTGCGTCCCGCTGGCGCTCCTTGATCCCGATTTCGCCAAAGAGCAACTGATCCTGATGCTGCGCGAATGGTACATGCATCCGAACGGGCAGATACCGGCTTACGAATGGGCGTTCGGAGATGTGAACCCGCCGGTTCACGCGTGGGCGGCGTGGCGCGTTTACAAGATCGAGCAGAAGCATTGGGGCAATGCTGATCGCGCTTTCCTCGAACGCGTCTTTCACAAACTGCTTTTAAACTTCACGTGGTGGGTCAACCGCAAGGACGCTGGCGGTAACAACGTTTTTGAAGGCGGCTTTCTCGGCCTCGATAACATCGGCGTTTTCGACCGCAGCGCGACGCTGCCTACTGGTGGCCACATCGAACAATCCGATGCGACGAGTTGGATGGGTATGTACTGCCTGAACATGCTGGTCATCGCGCTGGAGTTGGCGAAAGATAACAAGGCTTACGAAGATGTCGCGTCGAAATTCCTCGAACACTTCGTCTACATTTCGCGCGCGATGAACAACGTTGGTGGAGGAGGCGGGCAAGGCATTGAACTCTGGGATCGGCGCGACGGCTTTTATTACGACGTGTTGCAATTGCCCGATGGGCGCAACTTCCCGATGCGCGTGCGTTCGCTGGTCGGATTGATCCCGCTCTTCGCGGTCGAGAATCTGAACTCCGATGTGATTGATTCCCTGCCCGGATTCAAACGCCGAATGCAATGGTTCATTGATAACCTGCCGGAATTCGGCGGCTACATCGAGACGATGACGACGCCGACCGGCATGCAGCGTTTCCTCTCGCTGGTCAATCGCGACCGCTTGCGCAAGGTGTTGAAAGTAATGCTCGACGAAAACGAATTTTTATCGCCTTACGGCATCCGCTCTTTGTCGCAGTATCACAAGGCCAATCCATACCGCCTGATCGTCGAGGGCGTCGAGCATCGGGTTGATTACGAACCCGCCGAATCGCAAACCGGATTGTTCGGAGGCAACTCGAACTGGCGCGGCCCGGTCTGGTTCCCCGTCAATTTTTTGATTATCGAATCGCTACAGAAATTCCACGAGTTCTTTTTTCATGACTGCGACCACGACGATTTCGAGGTCGAATGCCCGACGGGTTCAGGCCGGATGATGAACCTCTGGGACGTCAGCCAGGAACTGTCGCGGCGACTGATCAAAATCTTTCTGCGCGACGAACAGGGACGACGGCCAGTTTACGGCGCGGTCGAAAAGTTCCAGCGCGACCAGCATTGGCGCGACCTGATTCTCTTCTTTGAATACTTCCACGGCGACAACGGCGCGGGACTCGGCGCGAGCCATCAAACGGGATGGACGGGGCTGGTGGCCAAGCTTATCCAGCAGGTTTACACCGAACACCGCACTAAGCCGACCGCTCTGCTCGATCCGAAGTTTATGGAAGAGGCGCAGGATTGCCTGTAAGCAACTTGCGGCTCGGCAATGTTCAACTGATTTTTTCGTCAATCCAGTTTTGCAGTTGCTGCGCGGGTAACAAGTCTCGAAAGTCGGCGGTATTTCTGGTGACGAGAACGTGGCGGCCTGCGATGGCTTGCGCAGCGATCAACACATCGGCATAACGCTTCCGCGTTTTGAATCTGCCTGTGAGCTGCTCAACCACTGCCAGAGATTGATCATCGAAATAGAGCAGTTGAAATTTGCTCAACACCTGCTGTGTCTGCTGGAAAAGCTTTTGGGCGCGTGGCAATTGCGCCGGCTGGGCTTTCAATATCCCATCCATTCTTCCCCTGAACTGCTCCGCCGCGACTACGACCGGAAGCAGGACATCGCGTCGCGGAACCTTTTTCAGATTTTCCAGGAGCAGCGGATGGTCGTCGAGATAGTGGCGCAGGATGTTGGAGTCCCAGAGAAAGCTCATTCACTTCCGACCGGATGACGGTCACGCTCCCCTTCGATTTCATCGAACAGCTTCAAGGCTTCCGGGTCGTCTTTGAACAATCCGTGATCATCCCACCCTTGCGCTAGCAGCGCATCTTCTTCCTCGGCCGCCGCCACAGGCGATAATGCCGGCACGGCCAGCGTCACAACCTCCGAATGTCGCAGGATTTCGGCGAGCCTGACCTGGATTTGCTGAATGACCTGCTCGCGCGAGACGGCCTCTTCAGCGATGTAAGGAAAACCCAGCACCGTCGCCCACCAACGCCCCGGCTGGCCATTCGGTTCCCGAACTGGCGAGTGTGTGACAAGCACTCTGTATTCTTTGTCTGTGGCGATATTCATCAAGCCGATTGTCCTCCCGCTTTTGAAAGGTCTGGCGATATCAGTCACCGGTTCAAGAATACCTCAGCGTTCATTAGCCAACAAGCGGCGTTGAGGTGAAGAGCGCGTTGATTTGATGGTGTGATGAAAGATGCTATCTGATCGCGATCCTGACTGCATTCGCCGCCTTCCCATCAACCATCAACACCACGTCCACTTCTCCCCGCCCGATCAGACTGCGCGGGATGCGCGCGTTGCTTTGATCCAGTCCGGCCAATCCCGTCACCGCTCCCGCAAACAGAACCTCCGCGTCCGTCCCGCCCATCTTGCACGTCACGGCTGATGGCGCGCCGCGATTGCGGAATCCGGTGCCGTACAAAACCAGGAAGACCTGATCCGTCCTCGGGCCGAGATCAATCGGCGTCGGCGCGAACCGCCCCGTCGCCGCGTCGAATTGCGCGACCGGCTCGAAACTCTGCGTCCCGTCGCCTTTGACGCGCAGCGCGACCGCCGCCGCCGCGCCTTGCCCGTTAGCGTTCGCCGCGAACAGCCCTGGCGCAACGGCCACTATTTGCACAGAGCCGAGCGAGATTTTGCCATTGCCGCTGGTGATCGTCACCGTCGCCCTGCCCGCCGCCGCGCCCGCCGGCATCAGGTAGTTGACCTGCGACGGCGAGACGAAGAAGAGCGGCGCCGGCAGTTCCGCCCCCGCGCTGTCTCTGACCCGCACGGTCGTCCCGGCGAGCGTGGTCGGCAAGGGCAAGACCGGCGCGGCCAGCGTCTGCGTCGCCAACTCGTTGCCGAACGCGGCGACAATCGAATCCGCCGCCAGTTCCGTCCCGCTGAAGCTCGCCGCCGAGATGCTGCTGACCGAGGCGGTCACGTTGAAGCTCAGCGCGTTGGAAGCCTCTCCGCCCGGCGCGGGATTGAAGACCGTGATCGTGGCCTGGCCGAGCGTCAGCAGGTCGCTCGCGGGAATCTGCGCGGTCAGTTGGGTGTTGCTGACGAAGTTCGTCGTCCGGCTCGCGCCATTCCACCGCACGGTCGCGCCGTTGACGAAGCCCGCGCCCGTGACGGTGAGCGTGAACGCGGAGCCGCCGCCGCTGGCCGAAGCGGGATTCAAGCCGCTGAGCGTGGGCAGCGGATTTTCGCCCGACTGTGTGACGGTGAAGGTTTGCGCGCCGATGGTCAGCGTACCGGTGCGCGCGTTCTGGCTGGTGTTGGCGGCGACGGAGAAGCTGACCGTGCCGTTGCCCGCGCCACTGCTGCCGGAGGTGATGGTGATGAAGCTTGAGTTGCTCGTCGCCGTCCAGGTGCAGCCGCCTTGGGCGGTGACGGCGACGCTGCCTGAGCCGCCAGTGGCGGTGAAGGATTGGGTGGTTTGGGAGATGGTGAGTGGCGGCGTATTTGAGTACCGTGCGCCTGTGTTGTATCGAGTTGCTCCAATAAGATCAGGAAGGCGTCCACCCCAAACGATCATTTCGTTGCCCGTCCAAACAGCAGTGTGAAGTTCTCGTCTACTCGGAGCATCCGTCGTAGTGGTGGCTGACCACGTATCGTTTGTTGGATTGTATCGCCCACCCGTAGTGTCGGAGTTGTTACCACCCCAAATGATCATCTCTGTGCCCGTCCACACAGCCGTGTGAGCGTCTCGTCTGGACGGAGCGTTTTGTATGTTGGTCGGCGTCCAAGTATTACTCGAAGGGTTGTAACGACCTCCGCTTGTGTTAGAGGCACTGCCCCAAATAATCATCTCACTACCCGTCCAAACAAAGGCACGGGCAACCCGCGCGCTAGGTGCGCTCGTCGTGCTTATAGCTACCCAGTTGTCTGTTGCGGGATTGTAGCGTCCGCCGGTATTCAGTGACTCGTTGATATTGGTGTCGCCACCCCAGACAATCATCTCTGTACCGGTCCAAACGGCAGCGTGGTTGTATCGGGCACTGGGTACATCTGTAATGCTGGTTGGTCTCCAAGTGTCTGTCACCGGGTTGTACTTTCCACCGGTATTGAGAGACGGACCACCCAAACCGGCCCAAACGATCATTTCGCTACCTGTCCATACGGCTCTGTGTAATGAGCGTGCGCTTGGCGTTCCGGTGCTACTTGTAGGTGTCCAAGCATTGGTTATCGGATTATATCGCCCACCAGTGTTGAAGCGATCTTGACCAACGCCACCCCAAACGATCATTTCACTGCCTGTCCATATTGCTGTGTGAAATATTCGTGGGCTTGGCGCAGCATTTGTGGCTAGGGAAGACCAAGCGTCCGTTGCTGGGTTATATCTTCCACCGCTATTGGTCGTTGTAATACCACTACTAACCTCTCCACCCCAGACGATCATTTCAATCCCTGTCCACACAGCGGTGTGAGATAGCCGAGCACTGGGAGCATCAGTTGTGTTCGTTGCCGTCCATGTTTCACCGCACGGCACAGCCACCGCCGCAATCTCCGGCAACCGATACGCAAACTCCGGCGCGGCCACCTCCACGCCCATTGCTTCCCGCACGCCGCTCCACCACTCCTCAAATTGCGGATTGCGGATTGCGGATTGCGGATTGGCAGCCTCGCGCGGCTCGCAGCCCTCAATCCGCGATCCGCAATCCGCAATCCGCAATCGCAGCAGCCGCTCGGCGAGCAGTGGCCGCGCCAAGCATTCGGCGATGACGAAGGGATCACGTCCGAGCGCCGCCCACAACTCGTCGAGCACGGCGGATGCCCGCGTCTGCCGCGCCATCCGTTCCAGCTCGGCCTGCAACTCGTCCGCCGTGATCGCCCGCTGCCGCCAGAGTTCGAGCGCGCGCGATTGGCGCAGGTAATCTTCCACCTTCGCGCGCAGCGCCGCCTCGGGCAGAACTTCGTCGAGCGTCGGTTTGGGCTGCGGGTTGTCTCGCGGCCAGATGCGATGCCGCCAGTAGACTTCTTCGATGGCGCGCTGCATGGCGACGCGGTCTTCAAAGCTCAGAGATTGTCGTTTGGCGCTGGCGGCCTGGCTGCGCCGTGCCGCGTTCGGCGCGGCTGCGACAAGCGACATCAGCGCAAACCCGATCAGAATGGCCGCGCGGGCGCGTTGAGATTTAATGGGCGAACTGAGCGTAGGCATAGTTGAACTCCCTGTCTTACTGTTTCAATTGAAGGCAATTTCACCTCTGACCACTTCATCGTCGCGTCACGTCATCTCCGGTGAGGATCAATGGCGCAATGATGAAGTGGCTGTATCACTTCTTTGGCTGAGCCTGCTCCTGGCGGCGGACGCATTTTTCTGCCCGGCATTTTCCTGCCTGACATTTTCCTGTTTGAAAGTCTGTTGCCGGATGTTCTGACATCAACACTCTTCATGAACTGAAAGCGCAAACCGCCGGGAAAAGTAGGCGTCCGTCGGCGATTTTTTTGCAGGCTCGCCGCCGCAGCGTGTAAGATTGGCGCCGCATCCGCCATCTGATTTTTTCTATTGAACCTGTTTGTCGAAAGACTTTATGGCCACTCCCCCGGCTGATGAAATTACTCGACTACTGCAAGCCTGGCGCGAGGGCGATGACGACGCGCTGGCGCGATTGATTCCTCTGGTCGAAAACGAATTGCGGCGGCTGGCCAAACTCTATCTGAGCCAGGAACGGCGAGACCACACTCTGCAAACGACCGCGCTGGTCAACGAAGCCTACCTGCGGTTGATTCCACAACAGGAAAAAGACTGGCAAAACCGGGCGCATTTCATCGGCGTTGCGGCGCGCGTAATGCGGCGGACGCTGGTTGAATACGCCCGCAAACATCAGGCGCAAAAACGAGGCGGCGGCGCCGTCGTAATTTCACTGACTGAATTGGACTGGCTGGCGCAAACGCCGGAAATGGAATTGATAGATGTGATCGCTTTGGATGAAGCGTTGATCCGGTTGTCCGCTGAACATCCGCGTCCGGGCCGTGTCGTAGAGATGCGGTTCTTCGGCGGATTGACGGAAGAAGAGATCGCCGAGGCGCTGGCGATCAACAAGACCACAGTAGTGCGCGATTGGAGATTCGCCAAAGCCTGGCTCTATCGTGAGCTAACCAGGAGAAACGATGATGATCGCTGAACGCACGCAACGACTCGAAAGCTTGTTCGCTTTGGTTGTAGAGATGAAGCCGGAAGATCGCGCGGCTTTTCTCGACGCCAAATGCGCGGATGA
>WBZR01004303.1_pt1 | contig 11752 bp, 12 predicted proteins | sample 5204231 | NCBI WGS metagenome assembly WBZR01 (sample SAMN12412403, study PRJNA552823) | activated sludge metagenome | isolation source: activated sludge from anammox sidestream of wastewater treatment plant... | place: USA: Virginia | collected 2017-08
ACCAGGCAGCCCGGGCCGTGCGGGCTCTGCTGCAGTGGGCTCAGACCGCCGCCCGAGACATGGATGTAGGCGGCGCCGCGCTCGTGCAGCGCACGCGCGAAGACGGTGCTCTCGTCGCGCGTCCAGCTCGCGGAGCCGCTGTGCTCCATGAAGTCGCTGGCCGAGATGCGCACGCCCAGCGGCAGCGCCGGCGGCAGCGCGGCGCGCAGGGCGTCGAACACCTCGAGCGGAAAGCGCATGCGGTTGGCGAGGCTGCCGCCGTAGCCGTCGCTGCGCCGATTGGCCAGCGGCGACAGGAACTGGTGCAGCAGATAACCGTGCGCCGCGTGCAGCTCGACGGCGGCCAGCCCGAGCCGGTGCGCGCGCCGCCCGGCGTCGACGAAGGCCGCACGAATGCGCGCCAGCCCGGCCTCGTCGAGCGCGCTCGGCGCCGCCTCGCCTTCGGCGTGCGGCAGCGCCGAGGGCGCCAGCGTGCGCCAGCCGCCGCGCGCCGCGTCGTCGGGCGCGATCTGCGCGCCGCCGCGCCAGGGGGCTTCGCACGAGCCCTTGCGCCCGGCGTGCGCGAGCTGGATGCCGATCGGCATCGCCGAGTACTTGCGCAATGCCGCCAGTACGCGCGCGAGCGCCGTCTCGTGGGCATCGCTCCACAGCCCCAGGCAACCGGGCGTGATGCGGCCCTCGTGCGTGACGGCCGTGGCCTCGACGATGAGCAGCCCGGCGCCCGACAGCGCCAGCTGGCCGAGGTGGATACGGTGCCAGTCGCCGGCCAGGCCTTCGCCGCAGGAATACTGGCACATCGGAGCGACCACGATGCGGTTGGCAAGCTCGAGCGCCCCCAGCACGTAGGGCGAGAACAGCGCGCTCACCTGCCGCCCCGCCTTGCCGCGCGGCGCGCGCCGAGCGCGCCGGAGTACCCCGGCGCTTTCATCGCGGCACGGGCCGGGCGGCGGCCAGCACGTCGAGCTGGCCCTCGCCGCGCGCGATGGCCTGGTCGAACAGCGCGGCCAGAGCCGGCGCCAGCACCAGCTCGCTGCCGCCGCGCGCGGCTTCCTCGATCATCAGGCGCAGGTCCTTGCGCGCCATCGTCAGCTCGAACGAGGGCTTCGTGACGTCGGCCGAGACGACGCGCTGGGCGCGCGCGGCCAGCGTCGCGCCCGGGTTGAAGTGCTCGAACAGGGCGAAGGCCTCGGCGGCCGGGATGCCCAGCGCGCCGGCCAGGCGGTTGACGTCGCCGAGCACGCCGACGAGGCCGAGGATCGTCAGGTTGCCGAACAGCTTGAAGGCGGCCGCGCGCTCGGGCGCCTCGCCCAGGTAGAGCAGCTTGCCGGTCATCTGTTCGAGTGCGCCGGCCAGCGCCTCGTGCTGCGCCCTGGGGCCCGAGAGCAGCATCAGGCCCGTGCCCTCCACGGCATTGGCCGGTCCCATGAACACCGGCGCGTGCACGTAGCTGCGGCCGCGTGCGTGCCAGCGCGCGGCGCGCGCGGCCGTCGGCTGCACCGCATTGGTGGTGTGGTCGACGATCCAGGTGTGGGGCGCGATGGCGCCGGCCAGCGGCTCGAGCACGGCGTCGACCGAGGCGTCGTCGGCCAGCGAGAGGTGCAGGCGCGCCGCGCCGGCCAGCGCCGCCGCCGCGTCGTCGCAGGCGCGGGCGCCGCAGTCCTGCAGCCGGCGCGCCTTTTCGGCGCTGCGGTTCCATACGTCGACTTCGTGGCCCTGGGCGCGCAGGCGGCGCACGAAGCCGCTGCCCATCAGGCCGGCGCCGAAGAAGGCGATCTTCATGGTGCTTGCTCCTCGTCGATGTGCCGGCGCCCCGCGGCGGAGGGCGGGCGCTGCGCCACGATACCCGCTTGCAGCGCGCGCGGCCGCGCCGGCTTGCGCCGTTTCCTGGATCCCCGTCAAGCGACGCGCGGGCGTGCCCTGGGATCATGGCGCCCAGCCCATCACTGACGGAGCCTGCGATGCCCCAAGCTGTCTGTCCTGTCCTGCGCCTGGCCAGGAGCGCCGCCGCGGCCGCGCTGCTGCTGGCCACGTTCCCGGGCCTGGCCGCAGCGCCTGCAGCGCCTGCAGCGCCCCTCGCCGGGAAGGTGCTCGAGGTGCAGGCTGCCGGCGGCTACACCTATCTGCGCCTGCAGACCGCCCAGGGCGAGACCTGGGCTGCGGTGCAGGCCGCCGGCGTGGCGCGCGGAGCGCAGGTGTCGATCGCCAATCCGCTGGTGATGGAGAAGTTCCAGAGCAAGGCGCTCGGGCGCAGCTTCGAGCGCATCGTGTTCGGCACGCTGGCTCAGGGCGCCGCGCCGGCGGCCCGCGCGGCGCTGCCGGCCCTGGCGGCGCCGGGGCACGGCGCGGCACCGGCGCCCGTCGCGCCCCTGGCCAAGGTGGCCCGCGCCGAGGGGCTCGACGGCCGCACCGTCGCCGAGGTCCACGGCACCCGGGCCCGGCTCGCGGGCAAGCCCGTGGCCGTGCGCGGGCAGGTCGTCAAGCTGAGCCTGGGCATCATGGGCAAGAACTGGGTGCACCTGCGCGACGGTACGGGCAGCGCCGCCGACGGCAGCGACGACCTGCTCGTCACTACCCAGGACAAGCCCGCCGTCGGCGACGTCGTCGTCGCGCGCGGCACCGTGCGCACCGACGTCGATCTCGGCTCGGGCTACCGCTACGCCGTGCTGGTGGAGGGCGCGGCGCTCACGCCGAAATAGCGCCCGCGAAAGCGGCCCGACGCGGCGCCGCGCCGACGCCGGCGGCGCTTGCGGCGCCGATCGTGCCGCCGGCGCGCTCCCCGCGCTGCGGTGCCCGGCGCGCCGCCTACACGCTGCGCCGCGTGCCGCCCCCGCCGCGTGCCGGCCGGCCGACCGTCTGCGCCAGCAGCAGCTGCTGATCCGCGTCCAGCCGCATCGCCCGGGCCAGCGCGTCGGCGTCGAACCAGGCCCGGATCACCGTCGCCAGCCCTGCGGAGGCGCAGTACAGGTAGACGTTCTGCGCCATCGCGCCGGCGGCGGCGTGGGCATAGGCCTCGCGCCGCGCTGCCGGCACGAGCTTCATGCGCGCGTGGTCGGCGACGTAGATCAGATCGAGCGGCGCGCTGTCGACGAAGTCCTGATAACCGGTGACGCGGCGCACGTCCTCGTGCAGCACCTGGCGCAGCAGATGCGCGCTCGGGTCGTACAGGTGCAGGCCTTCGGGCAGCGCCACGTACAGCTGCACCTCCTGTGCGTTGAGCGCGCTCGGTGCCGTGCGGCCGCCGAGCTTGTCGCGGTTGATGCCGGCCGCGGCCCACAGCAGGGCGGAGAGCTGCGCCGGCTTTAGAGCCTGCGGAGCGAACGCACGTCGCGACTGCCGTTGCGCAAGCGCCTGCATCAGCGGCTTGCCGCCCTGCCTGTCCGGCGGCGGCAGCACGATCGTCGGCGCAGCGTCGCCGACGGCCGCGCGCGTCGGCCACTGGCCGATGAGGCCGAGTGCGAGCTTGGTGAGTGTGTTCACGTCTTCCTCCCCTGGTCGCGCGACATGCCCCCATGCCGCCCTGCTGCACGATCCCGAAGAGCGCGCGCCTGTGGGTCCGGCGACCCGCATCCAGCCAAGGCGGTCGATTGAGGGGGCTCAAGGGCGCGTGGCCGAGCCTGCATGGCCGCCGGGCACGATGACCTCGATCTTGCCGCCTACGCAGCCGTCGCTCTGGCCGGGCGTGCAGGCCGCAGCGGGCGGCGGTGCGGCGCGCCTGCGCGGCACGCCTCCCGGCGGGTCGAGCATAAGCATCGTCACCGTCACCGTGGTGGCGACGGCCAGCGCCATGAGCAACAGCCGCCGGCGGCGCGGCCGGTAGCGTGGCACGCGCGGCGCGCCCGGGCGTTCAGCCATGGCCGCAGGCTGCCCTCGCCGGTTGCCGCAGCCGCACCGCCAGCCGCGCGCTGAGCGCCAGGCCGCCCAGGCAACAGGCGCCGGTCACGAGCCAGGTGCGCTGCCAGCCGCCGGCGGCGCTGGTCACGGCCGCCACCAGCGGCGGGCCGACGAACTGCCCGAGCGAGGACCACTGCTGCATCCAGCCCACGGTGCTGCTGATCATCGCCTCGCCCGGCGCCAGGCGCACCGCCAGCGCGAACAGCGTCGCCGGAATCAGGCCGCCGACCGCCGACAGAAGCAGCACCGCTGCGTAGCGCGCCGGATGCGGCAGCAGCGGGCCGCTCGCCGTGGCCGCGAAGGTGGCCGCACCGGCCAGCGCCATCGTCACGAAGCCGATCACGAGCAGCCGCGGCGCCGGCCAGCCGCGGTGCAGCAACTGCCCGGCGCCGACGTTGCCGATCATGTTGACCGCCGCCACCGCCGCCGTCAGCGCGCCGGTGGTGGCGGCGCCGAAGCCGGCCTCGGTGTAGATGACCGGCAGAAATCCGACGATCGCCAGCCACTGCGCCGAATAGGCCGCGAACGTGGCGGCGACCAGCCACGGCCCGGGTGCGGCGAGCGTGCACGCCAGCCTCGAGGTCCAGGCGGCTGCAGCGCCGCGCGCGGCGGCGCCGGCTGCCGCTGCCTGCGGCGGCGGCTCGGCCGGCACCGCGCGCGCCAGCCACAGGGCCATCGCCGCGGTCAGCGCCCCGAGCCCGAACCACCAGGCGCGCCAGCCGAAGGCGGCGATCGCCAGCGGCCCGAGCAGCAGCACGAGCGCCGTCGCCAGCGGCATGTAGGCGCCCCACAGCCCGAACATCAGGCTGACGCGCTCGACCGGCACGAGGCGGCGCAGGAGCGCAGGCGCGGGCAGCACGGCAAGCAGGAAGCCGCAGCCTTCGCAGGCACGCAGCAGCATCAGCATCGGCACGCCGTCGGCGCTGCCGCCGGCCGCGGTGGCCAGGGCCAGCAGCACGAGGCCGGCGAGCATGCTGCGCCTGAGCCCGATGCCGTCGGCCAGCGCGCCGAAGGCCACGCCGGCGGTCATGCCGGCCAGCTGCACCAGCGACAGCAGGAAGCCCGCCTGCACCAGCGTCAGGCCGAACGCCTGCTGCAGCGTGTGCAGCGCCGGCGGCAGCTTGCCCACGTGCAGCGCGGCACACACGCCGCCGAGCATGACGACGAGCGCGGGGTCCAGGCGCCGGACGCCGCGCGGCGGGGCGGCGGGCGCGTTCGGTCCGGGCATGGGCCGGCAGTATCGCCGTTGGCCGTTGGCCGTTGGCCGTTGGCCGTTGGCCGTTGGCCGTTGGCCGTTGGCCGTTGGCGGTTCGCGGTTCGCGGTTCGCGGTTCGCGGTTCGCGGTTCGCGGTTCGCGGTTCGCGGCCCGGCCCGGCTCGGCCCGGCTCGGCTCGTCGCCGCCAGCGGCCGTCCGTCGGCCCGGCGGCCGGCCTCGTCGCAAAGCGCTCGCTCGCCGCCGCGTGCCGGCCGACAGTGCAGCCATCGAACGACAAACCCAGCCCGACGAGGATCCTCATGAACACCCCGCACCGCCTGTTCTCTGCCGTCTGCGCCGCCTTGCTCACGCTCGTCGTGCTCGGCGCCATCGACCACCTCGCGCAGGTCGAGTCGGCGCCTGCGCTGCTGGCACAGGCCGCATCGGCGTGCGCCTGAGCCTGTGCAGACAGCCATCGCGGGCGCGGCTCATATCTTCACAGGCTCGGATCCCCGACGCGCAGCGATGAAAGCGCGGGCGTGACGCGCGGCGACACGGACGCCGGGCGTCGCCGCCGCCTGCCGCCAGGCATCGAAGGCCTTACAACCGCCATGGACGCCCCGGACGTCGTCGCCCCCTACCGCAGCGAGGCCTTTGTCGAGGACCTGCCCGGATGGGCGAACGCAGTGCCGCGCCACACCTGCGTGGCGCGCCCAACGTCCATGACGAACGCGGTTGCCGCCGCCGCGGCGCGGCGGTACAAGTCGGGGCATGGTCGGGACCTTGCCGCAACGAGCGCGGGTGCATCGATGGGCCGCATGCTGCGCCGCTGGCTGCGCGGCGCTGCTGGCTGCATGGGCGGCGTCGGGCGCCGCGGCGCAGAGCCAGCCGACGCCGGGCTCGCCGGCGCGCGGCCGGCTCCTCTACGAAACCCATTGCGTCGCCTGCCATAACTCGCAGATGCACTGGCGCGACCAGCGCATCGTGCAGGACTGGGATGGCCTGGTGCGCGAAGTGCGACGCTGGCAGGACCGTGCCCATCTGGGCTGGAGCGACGCCGACGTGCAGGAGGTGGCGCGGCACCTCAACGACATCGTCTATCGCCTGCCGCGACCCGGAGTGCCGCTTGCCGCCGGCCCGAGCGCAGCACTGCAGCCGCTGCCGGCCGCCGGGACGCCCAAGCCCGCAGTCTGACGCGGCCGCCGCATGGCCGACACATTGCTTCGGAAGGTGGATCTCGGCCGGCTGTACCTCGGCCACCCCCCTTGAATCGAGGGTTGCGTGCCGGGGCCGCGTTGAGGCGAAATGCCCCGGGTCGCTCGCCCGCCCATCCGGGCCCGAAGTGGAGGAAACCGATGCCGCTGATCCGAACGATGAAACTCGCCCGCCTGGTTCGCTGGGGCGGGCTGGCCGCACTGCTCGGAGGTTTGGCCGTCGCCGACGCGAACGCACTGACGGTAACGCTGGCGCCGGCGACGCAATCGGTCGTTCAGGACCAGACCGCGCAGCTCGACATCGTCGTCGGCGACGTCCTGCCGGCCGGGCTCGGGGGCTACAGCATCACATTGGCGTTCGACCCGTCGATCCTCGACTTCGCCTCGGCCGTCTCGCATCTGCCGGGAGTGACTTGGGGGCTCTCGGCCAAGGTCTCCGCGCCGGGTCAGCTCGAGCTGAGCGATCTGTCGTTCGAAGAACCGGCGGATCTCGTCAACCTGGAGTCGGCGAGCTTCACGCTGGCCACGGTTTCCTACAAGGCAATCGGCGTCGGCACGTCAGCGATTTCGGTCACGAAGCTGGACCTGGCCGATGCCGCAGGCAGCCTCCTGGCAGCCGGCCTTCCCGCAGGAGCCGCCGTCACCGTGAGCGCGGTGCCCGAGCCGGCCACCCTGCTCAGCTTGCTCGGCGGGCTGGCTGTGGTCGGCGCCGCCGTGCGTCGCCGCAGCGCGGAGTAGGACCCCGGCACATCCGGGCAGACCCGTTCAGGAGGAACCGACGATGAAGCTCCAGGCCCTGGTCATCGCGCTCGCACTCGGCTTCGGCGCCGGGCAGGCCGGCGCCGCTGCGCGCTGCGATGTCAACGGCGACGGGATGGTCGATTCGCGCGACGCCACGCTCATCATGAGTGCACTCGGCCAGAACGCGAGCGGCCCGAACGATCCGCGCGACGCCAACGGCGACGGCAAGATCACCGTTGCCGACGCGCGCAGCTGCGCCACCGTCTGCACCTACGCGGGGTGCGCGGCGTCGACGCTTCCGGCGTCTATGCAGCTGTCGTTGCCCCAGCTCGTGGTGGGGGCGGGCAGCGCCGTCACGCTCACGCCCAAGGTGCTCGATAACACGGGCCAGGCGATCAGCCCGGCGCCGATCGTCATCCTGAAGCTGGCGACACCGGCGCCGAACACGACTTCCGGGGCGGCTCCCGTGCTCGGCGGCACCCAGGTCAGCACCGGCAGCAGCACGCGCGGCAGCTTCACCGTCGAAGCCAGCGTGCGCGGCACCGGCATCAGTACCAAGGCCGTCTTCACGGTGCTGCAGAACGCCACGCAATCGGCCAATTCGGGGCTGTACGTCAATCTGTCCGGGGCGCAGGCCTCGCTGGTGAGCAACGTCGGCGCCATCCAGGCCGCCCTGCAAAGAGGCGACAGTGCCGCGGTGCAGGCCGCGAGCAACGCTCTGGCGGCGGCCGCAGCCGGCGTGAACGCGAATGCAATGTCGTTGAGCACGCCGTACGAACCGGACAGCGGCTTCGTGCCGACCGGCAGCGAGGCGGCGAGCCGCGGATTTCCGCCGACGCAGGCGGATGCGAACTTCGCCGCCCTCAACAGCCAGCTGCGCGCCAAGCTCGCGCAGATCCGGCAACTGCTCGACCAACCCAGCGGCAATGCGGCGGCCGACACGGCGGCCCTGGGGCAGTACGCGGCAGACCTCGAGGCGCTGTGGGCGCAGTCGCAGGCGGCCGCGAACCGGCCGAGCGTGTACGGGCTGACGAGCAACTCGCTGGCCGTCAATGATCTGCTGGCGCAGGACATGCCGACAGTCCTGAAGTCGGTGGCGGCACGCGTGAACGCGGATCTGCAGCAAAACGGCCTCGTGGCCGCCGCCGCGTTGCCCGCCGCAGCCGGGCCGCGGGCGAGGCCGTCTCGCCTGCCCTATCCCGCGCCGCGACAGCCGACGTTCCTGCTCACCGGACTGCTGGGCTACGCGGGCAACATCGGCGGGCTGATCCAGAGGATATACGGGGACTACCTCGATCAGGTCCAGAAGATGGCGATCCTGCTCGCGGCACAAGGGCTGCTGAACCAGTATCTGAGCCAGACCGCCGGAGTGGGTGGGCTGATTACGGGCGCGTCGCAGAGCTTTCATGCCTATCACATGCCCGGCAGCGTCATCGAGGTGACCGGGGTGACGCTGGCCGACGCGCAGACGGCTAACGTGTTTCTGATCGGTGGGGCTGCCGTCAACGCCGTGAGCGGCCTGATCAACCAGTTCCGCTCGCTCGGTCAGATCTCCAGCATCAGACAGGTGTTCGATTTCTACAAGGGCATGCTCGACGCGCTCCAGTCCGCAGGCAAAGCGTACGCGGATGCGCATCAGCAGCCGGACTCGGCCTTCGCCACCAGCTTCTGGGACGGTGGGTGCCTGAGCAGCCTCGCCGACGCCTGCGTCGAGCTGGTCTACGACAACGGATTCAACTACGTCGGCTCGGGCGGCCCGATCAAGCTCGAACCGGTGATCATCCTCGTGCGGGCGCGCTCGCCGCAGAATCCCCAATTCGGTTCGGGGATCTTCAACTTCGTGGGCTCCTGAGCCGCTGCCCCGGCGCGCAGCCGTTGCCGCGGGGCGGCTGGCAGGGGTCGCCGCGAGCCGACACCGCACTCGCTGCGCCCAAGGGGCAGCGCAGCAGCTCGCTGTAGCCCCGCTCGGAGCGCACCAGCGCGATGTGGTCGACGCGCCAGCGCAGGGCGGGCGTCGTGACGGGCGCAAGCGCGCCCGCGGCGCGGCGCGCCAGCGTGACATGCGGCCGGTAGGGCCGCGTCTCGACCGCCAGCCCCAGGCCCCGCAGCACGGCCGCGAGAGCGGCGTGCAGCCGCAACAGCGGCGCCGGGGGTGCGTCGGCGACGAGCACGACGAGACCCTGCGGCCAGCGCTCGACGCGCCCGAACTCGAGCTCGAACGCGGCGCTCGCGGCCACCGCCACGGGCAGCGCCGCCTGCAGCGCACCGAGCCGCGCGAGCGGCACCTGGCCGAGGAAGTGCAGGGTCAGGTGCACACGGGCCGGCGCCACCACGGCCGCACCGGGGCCCCATTGCCATTGCCGCAGCCACGCGGCGAGCGCGGCTCGCGCGCCCGCCGGCGGCCAGACGGCGACGAACAGGCGTGCCGTCGGCTGCGCTGCGGGCACGGCGCCCACGGGCTCTCAGCCTGGGCGCGCCGCCTGTCGTTCGGCGCGTTCGCGGCGGGCCAGTTCGATCTGCGCGTCGAACTGCGCAGCATCGAGGCCCTTGAGCGCGCAGAAGTTGGCCTGCGTGAGCGACGAGCCTTCCCAGGCGCGCAGCAGCAGAGCGCGTTCACGCTTCGCCGGGTCGTCGGGCGGCGGCGCGGCGAGCTCCTGCATGGCGGCGCCCGGTCGGGGTGGTTCGTGTCGGTGCCGACTCGGGTCCGTGCGCGCGGGGCCTGGCGGCTGCCGGCGCGGCTCGTGCCGATCGGTGCGCGCGGGCCCAACCGGGCGCCCGGGCCCGCCGGTGCGCCCGGGCCCCCCGGCGCTGCGGTCGTCGCGGGCCTGCGAGCGCCGCCGGTGTGGGGTGTTGCGCTCGCCGCCGCCGCGGGCCGCGCGTTCGGCGGCACGACGCTCGAGCGCGATCCGGTGGCGTCGCTCGACTTCAACGGCGGCCGCTTCGCGGTGTTCGGCCGCCACTTCGCCGGCGGGCGCGCCGTCCAGGTCGAAGCGCTGCGCCGAGGCGGCCAGCGCGCGCAGGTAGACCGTGCTCGTCGTGTGCCGGTGCAGGAACACGGCGAGTTGCCGGCGCGTGAAGACACCCGGCGCGCGCTGCTGGATGTCGGCGTGGATGCGAAGCTTGACGGGCCTGGCCGCGCCGGCGGCGAACAGCGCGGGGAAGCGCTCGGCGAGTGCGGCGGCGGTCTGCGCGAGCGTCGGCTCGCGGGCCGCGGGCGGCGCCGCGCGCGGCATCGCGTCGCCGGCTGCCGTCGGCAGCGCGGGCGGTCCGGCTTCGGCATGCGGGTCTTCGCGTCCCGGCCCGTCGCCGAGACCGCCGCCCTGCCCCGCCGCTTCGGCGTCGGCCTGGTGGGCGGCCGGATCGTCGTCACGATCGAAGCCGTGATCGTCGGCGTGATCGTCGGCGTGATTGTCGGCGTGATCGTCGGCGTGATCGTCGGGGTGATCGTCGGGGTGATCGCCCGCGTGATCGCCCGCAGGATCGCCCGCAGGATCGCCGCGCCCGCTCCGCGCGTCGCGCAGCAGCACCACGGGTTGCACGAGCGATGCGTCGGCGGCGACGGTGGCCAGCGGATGCGCGCGGCCGCTCAGGTAGTCGTCGATGCAGCGCATCACGAGCGGACTGCGGTGGCGCGCGCGCTCGGCGCGGATCTCCCCGGGTGAGAGCCAGAGCGTGCGCACGACGCCCTGGTCGAGCGCGCGCCCTTCGAGCGCGGCGCCGACGCGGCCGCGATAGGCCAGGCGCAGGTAGGTCACGTCCTCGCCGCCGGCCGGGCGCACGAAGCGCGACAGGTACACGCCGAGCAGCGACTCGGGCTCGAAGGGGCGTGCGGTCTCCTCGAGCACCTCGCGCACCACGCCCTGCTCGGGGGTCTCGCCCGGCTCGAGGTGGCCGGCCGGCTGGTTCAGCCGCAGGCCTTCGGGCGTGTGCTCTTCGACGAGCAGGAAGCGGCCGCCCTCCTCGATGACCGCGGCCACCGTGACGCTCGGGCTCCAGCGGCGTGGGTTGTGCGGCATGGGCGCCGATGGTAATGGCGGGGGCGCGTGCCGGCTGTGGTAGCTTTCTCAACCCGCGCCGGCTGCCGACGCGAGCGGGTGCTGCGGCAGCGGTGCGCGGCGCAGCCGCCCCAGCCCGGGTCGGCGCGCGCAGACTTGGACGGAAGGGGGCCCACGCGATGAGGTGCCGACTCGACAGCGCGGGGCGCGCCTGCATGGCGCGCGCGCGGATCCCGGTGACGGCGCGAGCCGGCTCGGCACTGCGTGCCGCGAGCGGAGTCCGGCGATGAGTCCGCGCCACTGGGTGCCGGCGGCGGCGTTCCTCGTTGTCTCGATTCCCCTCGTGCTGCTGCTCAATGCCCTGCAGATCGGCGGCGAATACCGTGTCTGGATCGCCATGGCCGCCGGTGCGCTGGCTGCCGGGCTGGCGCAGGCAAGGCTGAAGTCGCGCGGAAAGGGCGAGCGCTGACGGCGCGCGGCGCGGGCGCCGCGCGCCGGATTCCGTTGGCGCAGGACGCCGCCGGCGCCGGCGCGCTCGGGCCGGGCGCTTCTTCGTGGGCGCCGGCGCTGCGGCCGCGTCGCGGCAGGCGGCCGCTGTGGTAGCTTCACTCCTTTGGCCGAAGGGCGAGCTTTCGCCGGACGGCGTGCTGCAGCCGGGCGCCGCGCGTCACGGCGTCGGCGCGAGCGTCCGCCGAAGGCTGACGCCCCGGCGCCGT
>WBZR01004304.1_pt1 | contig 11749 bp, 10 predicted proteins | sample 5204231 | NCBI WGS metagenome assembly WBZR01 (sample SAMN12412403, study PRJNA552823) | activated sludge metagenome | isolation source: activated sludge from anammox sidestream of wastewater treatment plant... | place: USA: Virginia | collected 2017-08
AACAGCGTCTACGCCAGCAATCGCTGGCGGGAACTGGTCCGCCAGTGAGGGCGGCCGCGCCGGCCACATGAGAAAAGGGGCGCCAGCCTCGCGGATGGCGCCCCTCACGGTCCGGGCGATGGCCGGCGGCTGCCGGCCTCTCAGAAGTTGGCGCTGAGCATCAGCCAGTACTTGCTGGTATCCGCCGCGAAGTCATCGGCGTCGTAGCTGGCGCCCTTCAGCAGCACCGCGTAGTGCTTCGCCAGGGGCCAGTTGGCGGAGAAGTCGAACTCCGTGCCCCAGTCGCTGCTGCCTGCCTCGGCGCGGAAGTCGTGGAAGCGCAGCAGCAGGTCGGCACCCAGCGCCTTGCCGGTCAGTGCGACGTAGAAGTCCTCCACGCCCTGGTTGGGGGTGGTGGCGAACTTGTCCGCCCAGCCCTGGAAGGCATGCGGTGTCGCCAGCGGCGTGCGGAAGGCCTTGCCGGCGACGCGATCGCCGTCGAGCACCTCGTAGCCCGCCTTGACACCCACCTTCGCGGAGCTGATGCCGATCTCCGCCAGGTAATAGTTGGCGTGGTAGGAGACCGGGTTGTCGGCATTGTCGCTCTGCGTGGCGAACTCGGCGGCCCAGGGTATCTTCCAGGTGCCGTCGAGGGCGAAGCTGCCGGTGCCGCGCAGGCCGACGGTCTGGTTGGACGACGTGTCGGCGTTGCTGAAATCCATCAGGTACCAGTAGCCGGACAGCGTCAGCGCCTGCCCGAAGGCGTAGCTGGCATCGACCAGGTGCGTGTTGCTGTCATAGTCGGCCGGTGGCGTGCCGTCGTCCGGGCCGTTGATGCGGTTGACCTGGCCGATCCAGGCGTAGGACGCGGTCAGCCTGTCATCGAACCGGTGGCTGATGCTGGCTGCATCGAACGTCTGCTCGTTCTGCCGCCAGCCGGAGCCGCTGATGAAGCGTTCGTTGTTGCGCTGGATGCGCTGGCGGCCGAGGATGATGTCCGTGCCCTCCAGGCCCGTGTAGCGCAGGTAGGCCTGGTTGACGTCGGTGCCCTCGGGATCGGCCACGGTCGGCCGCGTGGTGACACCGTTGCGGGTGTCGTTGAACTGGCCTTCGGTGCCGATGTCGCGAACATCGTCGACTTCCAGCAGCACGCCGAAGCCGCTGATGGGCTTCGGTGCCACCGTGAGGCGCGTGCGCAGGGTGCTGGCCGACGCATCCTTGCTGAAGGCGTCGTCATCCACCGACTCGAAGCGGTAGCGGAAGCCGAGGTTGACGGTGCTTTCCCTGACCGAGGTCGCCAGCTGCTCCGTGAAGCTGTCGGCCCGGGCACCCGGCGCGGCCGCGAGGATCGCGGCCGCGAGGGTGCTGAGGGTACGGATGGTAACGCGTGCCATGTCAGTAGACGTCGTGCACGGTGTTGTAGACGTTGAACTTGCCCGTCGGCGTGATGACCCTGGGGTCCTTGATCACGGTCTTCAGCTTGCGGGTGCGGTCATCCACCACGACGATGGCGGACTTCTCCTCCTTGCCGCTCCACACCGAGAACCAGATCTCGTCGCCCCGGCTGTTGTACTCCGGCTGGACGATGCGCTTGGGGCCCGGGCCGAGGTTGGCCCAGTCGCCGATCGGCAGCACCTGAAAGCCGGCATCGAGGTTGTCGATGTCATACACCGCCACGCTCTGGCTGATGGCCGGTTCCGGGTTCAGTGGCGTGTCGACCCAGAGGTTGCGTGACTTCGGGTGGGTCTTGACGAAGAGCGAGCCGCCACCCTGGCCGTGGAGCACCTTGACCACCTTCCAGGCGTACTGCGGATGCTTGTCCGGGTCGGTGCCGATCAGCGTCACGTTGTCGTTGCCGAGCGCGCTGGTCACCCACACCGGGCCGTACTCCTTGTGGTTGAAGTTGGCGCCGCGGCCCGGGTGCGGGGTCTCCTCGACCGGGATCTTGGCGACCAGCTTGCGCTCCTTGGAGTCCACCACGACCACGGAATTGGACTTGTTCGCCGCGGTCAGGAAGTAGCGCAGCGTGGAGTCCCAGCCGCCGTCGTGGAGGAATTCCTTGGCGTCGACGGTGGTGATGGCGAGGTTGCCGATGTCGCTGTAGTCGACAAGCAGGATGCGCCCGGTCTCCTTGACGTTGACGATGAACTCGGGGTTCTGGTGCGAGGCGACGATCGCCGCCACCCGGGGCTCGGGGTGGTATTCCTGCGTGGTCACGGTCATGCCGCGGGTGGAGACGATCTTGAACGGTTCCAGCGTGGCGCCGTCCATGATCACGAACTGCGGCGGCCAGTAGGCACCGGCAATGGCGAACTTGTCCTCGTAGCCCTTGAACTTCGAGGTTTCCACCGAGCGGGCTTCCAGGCCCATGCGGATCTCGGCGACGGTGCGCGGCACCTTCATCCACAGGTCGATCAGGTCGATCTTGCCGTCGCGGCCGATGGTGTAGACATAGCGGCCGGAATGCGACAGCCGCGAGATATGCACCGCGTAGCCGGTCTTGACGGTGGTGACGATCTTCTTGGTGTCGCCGTCGATCAGCGCCACCTCGCCGGTGTCACGCAGTGTCACCGCGAAGATGTTGTCGAGGTTGAGGTTGTTCTGCTTGCTGGTCGGCCGCTCGCCCACCGGCACCAGGACCTTCCACGAGCCACGCATCTCCGCCATGCCCCACTCCGGCGGCTGCGGCGGCTCGTGCTGCAGGTAGCGGGCCATCAGGTCGACGTCGGCATCGGTGAGCTGGCCCGAGGTGCCCCAGTTGGGCATGCCGGCCGGGGAGCCGAACTTGATCAGCGCCTTGAGGTAGTCGGTGCCCTTGGGGATGGTGATGTCCGGCGTCAGCGGCTTGCCGGTGGCACCCTTGCGCAGCACGCCATGGCAACCGGCGCAGCGCTCGAAGTACACCTGCTGGCCCTTCTGGAACTCGGCCTCGGTCATCTTCGGCGCGTTGCTTGCCTTGCTGACGTGGAACTCGGTGAGCTGCGAGGGCTGCGACTGGTAGGCCTGCTCGGCCTCGCCGGTGCCGGGATGGCGCTCGCCGGCGGCCTGCTTGGCCTCCATGCTGGTGCCCTTGCGGAAATCGGCCACCTGCTCCGGCGACACCATGCCGCCCGGGTTGCCCCAGCTGTTGAGCACGTAGCCGATGATGTGGCTGAGCTCCTCGTCGCTGAGGTAGCTCATGGCCGGCATGACGTTGTTGTATTCCTTGCCGTTGACGACCATCTTGCCCTGCCGGCCCTTGACGGTGGTCTCCAGCACGTTCATCGGGTTGGCGGCGATGAAGTCGGACTTGGCGAGCGGCGGGAAGGCGCCCTCGAGGCCCTGGCCGTTCGGCTGGTGGCAGGCGGCGCAGTTCTTCTTGTAGAGATCCGCGCCCCTGGCCATCGCTTCGGCGCCCGGCTTGCCCTGGGCCACCTCGGCCTGGTGCTCGAGCGGCGCGTTCTTGTCGGCGCCGGCGGCCAGCGCGCCCAGCGTGGCCAGCAGGCCCGTTGCGGCGAGGAGGCCGACACGGCGTGATCGTGATCGGGGGAAGACATTCATGGCCCAGCTCCCATCGTGTTGTGAATTGCGATCAACCCGGATTGCCCTGTTCAGGCGGGTGAAGTATCCAAGGCGCGGCCGTACCGATCGATACGGGAAACCACTAGGCGGCGACTGCGGTAAATCCGTATTGCGCAATTCTCGGATGCGCTCAGCCGCGCAGGGCATGGAGGAGGCCGCGCAGCGGGGTCGTGGCCTGCCTGCTGTCGCCAGCCTGCATCAGGCTGTGCGCCACTACGCGGCGCAGTGGCGGCAGTGAGCCGGCGGCGGACAGCACCGCGCGGCGCAGCAGTCGCGCCGGTGGCGCATCGTTGGTGTACAGGCGGGTGATCAGCAGGGTGGCGAGATAGAGCGGCCGGGTGGCGCGCCGCAGGTCACGCCCGTAGCGCGCCAGCATCCGCGCGTCGCCCGGATCACCGCTGGCGGCTGCGAGCCCGAGCACCTCCCGGGCGAGCAGGTCCTGGCCGAGCAGGCCGAAGTTGAAGCCGTGCGCCGTGACCGGATGCATGCCCACCGCGGCATCACCGACCAGCGCGAAGCGCTGCGCCGTGAAGCGCCGGGGATAGACGCCGACCAGCGGGTAGGCGTGGCGCGTGCTCGTCAGCTGCATGCGGCCGAGGCGGCCGTGGAAGCGTTGTTCCATGGCGGCGGCGAAATCGGCCTCGGTGGCGGCCATCAGGCCCTGGATATCCGTGTGCGGCAGCGTCAGCACCACGGATGACTCCCCGTCGCCGAGCGGCAGCAGCGCCAGCGTCTGGCCGTAGCCGAACCACTCCCAGGCGACCTGGTGATGGGGCTGGTCATGCCGCATGCGGCAGACCAGCATGGTCTTGCCGAAATCGTGGCTGTCGGCGGGGATGCCCATGGCGCGCCGGGTCTCGGAGAAGCGGCTGTCGGCCGCCACCACCAGCCTTGCCTGCAGCGACTGCCCGTCGGAGAGGCGCAGGCGCGAGTGCTCCGCACCCGGCTCGATGCCGGTGACGCGGCGCCCGCAGAGGAGCGTCACGCGTTCCTGGCCGCACAGCACGGCATACGCCGCCCGGCGGATCAGCTGGTTGCTGACCAGGTAGCCGAGCTGGGAACGCGGCCCGTCGCTGTGGTCGATGCGCATTCCCGGCAGCGCGGTACCGTCGAGAACCTGCGCGTCGCGCAGCGCGTGGATCTCCTGCTGGGGAATCTGCGTCCAGGTGCCGAGCTGGCGCAGCAGGTGCACGCTGTGGTGGGTCAGCGCGATCTCGCGGCCATCGAATGGCGGATCGGCGAGGTCGGGCTCGGCCTGCGCCTCGACCAGTGCGACCTCGAGGCCCGAACCCGCCAGCGAACGCGCGAAGCACAGGCCGGCAGGGCCGGCACCGACGATGACGATGTCGAAAACCACGATTAGGAACAGCCGCTGCGCCTGACGGGCGCATGATGCACCGGATCGCCCGACGGGGTGATGACCTGGATCACCCGGGCGCCTGATGCAGGTCAAGATGCCGGCGCGGACGCCATGCATAGATGCGCTGGCAGCCAGGCTCGGCGGCACCGCATGCAGGCGGCTTTCCTGCGTCATCACCGGCATCCCGGGAGGATCATTCCATGTACATCAATTTCTGGTACGTCGCCGCGCGCAGCGGCGAGATCACCTTCGGCGCGGAGCGCCCGGTGAAGGTGAAGATCCTGGGCCACCACTTCGCCCTGTGGCGCGACCGCAGCGGCAAGGTCTGCTGCATCAGCGATACCTGCAGCCACCGCGGCGGTGCCCTGGCGGATGGCAGGGTCCGCGGCGACTGCGTGGAGTGCCCCTACCATGGCTGGACCTTCAATGCCGAAGGCCAGTGCGTGCGGCTGCCGTCGCTGGGCCCGGATGCCAGGATCCCCGAGCGCACCCACGTGGATGCCTATCCCGTGCAGGAAAAGTACGGCCTGGTGCATGTATTCCTCGGGGATCTTCCCGAGGCGGAGCGGCCTCCCGTCATCGACATCCCGGAGTACGACGATCCGGCCTGGCGCTTCATCAACCTCGAGATGACCTGGAACATCGACTACAAGCGTTCGATCGAGAACACCATGGACCCGGGCCACAACGAGTTCACCCATCCGACCCATGGCTTCCTGGGCGTGAAGCCGGACTACCACGTCAAGGATTTCGACCTGAAGGACGAGCCCTGGGGCACGGGTTGCTTCATCCGCATGGATGCACCGACCCTGGCCCAGCGCGACATGAATGCCGCGGCCGGGCGCAGCGGCGACAAGGTGATCGAGAACGGCGTGGGCAATTTCGGCCCGCACTGCACCTGGACCTACATCCACCCGTCGGACCAGGCGCGGATGCATGGCTTCGCCTTCCACACGCCCGTGGACGAGGTCACGGATCACATCTACGTGCTGTTCGGCCGCAACTTCCTCGGCGACCCGAAGTACGACCAGACCTTCGAGCACCGCGCGCTGTACGTGGCCGAGCAGGATCGCTACGTGCTCGAGCCCCTGCACCCGAAGCTCACGCCGCAGCAGACCAACCGCGAATTCTTCGTGCCGGCCGACAAGTGCATTGCCCGCTACCGGGAGTACTGCCGGCAATGGGAGGAGCGCGGCTGGCGCATCGACATCGCCCGCCTGCGCGCCGACCGCGACACCGTGGCCTACGCCATTCCCGGCCCGGCCCGCCGCCAGCAGAAGGGCTGGGTACTGCCCCCGGTGCCGCTGCTGGCGCCCGCGGCAAGCAGCGCGGCAGTCCGCAGCGGCAAGGGCTGACCCGGGCCGAAAAGTGTCCCGCCGCGCCGCCGCCAGGCCAGCTGCGGGCCTGGCGGCGAGTCTGGCGCTGTGCCTGGCGTTCACCGACAATGGCGCCCCGCCTCAGTTGCCCGGCGCCAGCGTCCATGAACCCGACCCGCAGTTCCGTGCTCTTCAGCTTTGCGTTCCGTGCTTTCTTCCTGCTTGCCGGCGCCTATGCGGTGATCGCCCTGGTGCTGTGGATCGCGGCATTCCACGGCCTGCGCTGGCCAGGGGCGCCGGCAGCGCTCTCGTCGCTGTGGCATGCGCGCGAGATGGCGCTGGGCTTCTGCGGTGCCGTGGTCGCCGGGTTCCTGCTGACCGCGGTCGCCACCTGGACCGGACGCCCGCCGCTGCGCGGTCCGCTGCTGATGGTGCTGGTGGCCAGCTGGCTGCTGGGACGCTTCGCCGCCATGATCGGCGGCGGGCTGCCGCAACCCTGGCTTGCCGCGGCCGACCTGGCGTTCCCGGTGCTGCTGGCCGTGCTCGCCGGCCGCGAGATCCTCGGTGGCGCCAGCCGGCGCAATTACGGCATCGCGGCGATGACCTGGGTGCTGGCCGCGCTCACGCTGCTCTATCACCTGGGCGAGGCGGGCTTCATCCGCGGCGGCGAACAGCTCGCCACCTCGCTGATGGTCCACCTGCTCGCGGTGCTGATCACTGTCGTCGGCGGCCGGGTCATCCCGCTGTTCACCGCCAACTGGCTGCGGATGCGGGGTGACACGCGGCTGCCCCTGCCGCGGCCGCGGCTCGACCAGGCCGCCATCGGCCTGGTCATCGCTGCCGGGGTCGCCGATGGCTTTGCGCCCGGCACGGCGCTCACCGGTGTGCTGTGCATCGCCGCGGGTGCCGTCAACCTGTGGCGGCTCGGCGGCTGGCGCGGCAGCATGATCTTCGCCAACCCGCTGCTGTGGTCCCTGCACCTGTCCTACGCCTGCGTGGCCGGGGGCTACGCGCTGCTGGGCGCCGCGGCCCTGGGGCTGCCGCTGCCGCGCACCGCGGTGCTGCACCTGCTGACCATCGGCGGCGTGAGCGGCATGATCCTCGCGATGATGACCCGTGTCTCGCTGGGCCACACCGGGCGGCCGCTGGCAGTCGTGCGGCCGGTGGCGATCGCCTACGTGCTGGTGGCGGTGGCCGCGCTGCTGCGCAGCCTCGGGCCGGCCCTGCCCGGTCCCTATATGGCGATGATCGACACCGCGGCACTGCTCTGGGTGATTGCCTTCAGCATCTTCCTGGTGGTCTACACGCCGATCCTGACCGGTCCGCGCGTCGACCAGAAGTAGGCCGCAGCCTCCGGGAGGAATCCGGGCACGGGCCCGGCCGCGAAAAAAAACGGGCGGCCCGGAGGGCCGCCCGTCATCTCGCCTTCCCTGACGAAGGCCTGGAGGATCAGGACACCTTGGCGGCCTTGCGGGCCTCCCGGTTCTTCAGCATCGGCACCGGCTCCAGCACCCAGTTGCCCGAGGTGCGGCGGCCGGGGCAGGGGATCGCGAAGGCGATGTCACCCTTGCCATTGCGGGCCTTGAACTCGTTCCAGTCGATGCGCCAGCCGTTATCGTCGAACTTGGCCAGCCACTCGCGGTAGCCCACCACCGCCTTGTCCGCCGGCATGTGCACTTCCTTGGTGCTGGAGATCGGCGTGCGCAGCGGGTAGACCTCGCTGAGGATCTCGATGTCCTGCTGGGCGATGACCTTGTTGCGGGCGTGGATGGGGCCATCGTTCTTCGCGTCGAGCATGAAGTTGCGCATGTTGACGAAGAAGATGCGCGTGCGGTTGTCGTCCACCGGCTGCTCGATGAAGTACTGGCGGAACATCTTGCCCGGCGAGACCTCGATCTGCGTGATCATCGCATTGGGGCCGAAGGTCTCGGTGCCGGCATAGATGTCGGCGGCCGGGGCATCGACGCCCTTCCAGGTTTCGTGCTTCAGGCCGGGGGCCGCGTAGCGGTGCTTGAAGACGATGCCGAGCTTCTGGTCGCCCTCGACGACGTCGTGCTCGCGGACCTTGTAGGTCTCGCGGTTGATCGCCGAGTGACCATGGGTCGGATGCACGAATTCGTTGTGCGCCGGGTCGATGCCGTTCTCGATGGAGCGCTCGTAGTAGTAGGGCACGTCGAGCACCAGCACGGAGTTGGCGCGCCAGTCGGGGTGGCCCCACTCCTTGACGTCGATCATCGGCGGGCGCTCGTTCTCCGGCAGGTCGCCGAGGAAGGCGAACACGATGCCGTACTTCTCCACGGTCGGATAGGAATCGACCTTGGCGCGGGCCGGGGGCTTGGTGCCGTAGCCGATGGAGGGGATGTTCTTGCATTCGCCGTCGCCGCCGAACTCCCAGCCGTGGTACGGGCAGACGACACAGCCATTGACGATGCGCGGCTGGGTCGGCAGTTCCCACGGGCCGCTGATGGAGCCGCCGCGGTGGGTGCATGTGTCGCTCAGCGTGCGGGCGATGCCCTCGCTGTCACGGAACACCGCGAAGTTCAGGCCGAGGACCTTGACCTTTTCGGGCTTGTCGGGGCTCAGGTCCTCGCTGCGGACCATCGGATACCAGAAATTGATGTACATGGACTTCTCTCCTGCCAGAGGTTTTTCTTGGACGGGATTTTTATAGCAGACGTCCCGGCAGGTCGATCCCGTGGAATGTACCTAGGAAAACCCTTGAAATTACCGTACAAAACGCTGTTTCCCTGTCCGGTGAAGGACTACCATCTGCGCCATGGAGACCAGCGAGAGAAAGCCCCGCGCACCCTTCCGCCGCTCGCGCAACAAGGTGATCGCCGGCGTGTGCGCGGGCTGCGCCGACTGGCTGCGCTGGGATCCGACCGTCGGCCGGTTCTTCTTCTCGCTGATCACCGTGATGAGCGTCGTCGTGCCAGGGATCATCGTCTACCTGTTGCTGTGGACGATCATGCCGAAGCCGGCTCCCGGAGAGGGACCCGGCGGCTGAGCCTGGCACGGTGCCGGCCGCTCAGTGCTCGCGGCGAAACCAGTAGCGTCCGACCAGCGCGCTGCGCCCCATGAACAGCGGCATGCCGCCGAGCAGCTCGGGCTGGTAGGCCCTGAGGACGAGCTCGGGCGCCAACAGGCGCTCGATGGTGTCACGGGCGATGCGGTTCGGGCCGACCGGCCAGCGGTCCCACCAGCCGCGGCTGGCGCAGTGCACGAGGATGAAATCTCCGCCTGGCGCGAGCCACTGCAGCAGGCGCGCCTTGTATGCCGCGCGCTGCGCAGCGCCGAGGCTGTGCAGGCAGCCGACATCGAGCACCACGTCGAACGGGCTCGGCGCGGCCCAGGTGGTGACATCGGCCCTGACGGCGGTGATGTCCAGCGATTCCCTGGCCGCCTGCTGCGTCAGCAGGCTGACGGCCTGCGGCATGAAGTCCACGCCGGTGACCCGGTAGCCGCGCTTGGCCATGTACACCGAGTAGGTGCCCGCACCGCAGCCGACGTCGAGGGCGAGGCCGGGCGCGGCACGCGCATCGAGCGCCTCGACCAGCAGGGCAGGGGGCTGCGCCCGGTGCCATGGCAGGTCCTCGGGCCGTTTGGCCTTGCCGTAGAGGCGATCGAAAACCTTGCGGCTCTGTTCTCCCATCGTCATACCTCCCGCCGGAAAAAATGGGGGCCGGCACCGGCCTGCCTGCCGGCACCGGCCCCGCGCCTCATCTTACTGCGTCAGGCGGCTTCCTCGCGGTCCTTCAGGTCGCGCTCCGCGCGATCCTTCAGCAACGGCACCGGATCGAGCACCCAGTGGCCCGAAGTGCGGCGCCCCGGCGAGGGGATCGCGTAGGCCTTGTCGAGGCCATGGCGCCGGGTGAATTCCTTCCAGTCGATGCGCCAGCCCCGGTCATCGAACCGGCGCAGCCAGTCGCGGTAGGTGGCGATGGCCTTGTCGGCGGGCATCAGCACCTCCTTCGCCTTGCTGAGCGGCGTCATGGCCGGGTTGACCTCGAGCAGCAGGGCGATGTCCTGCCCGGCGATGACCTTGTTGCGCGCATGGATCGGTGCATCGTTGTCCGGCTCCAGCAGGAAGTTGCGCATGTTGAGGAAGAAGATCCGCGTCTTGTGCGCGTCGACCGGCTGCTCGAAGAAGTACTGGCGGAACATCTTGTCGGGCGCCAGGTTGATGTAGGTCGGCATGATGTTCGGTCCGTAGGTGCCGCCACCGGCGAAGATGTTGGTGCGCTGGGTCTTGGAGTTTCCCCAGGGCGTGTCGCTGTCCTTCGCGGTGACATGGCCCTTCTGCGGCAGCGGCGGGGAGTCGAACTTGTGCATGAACCAGAAGCCCCAGCCCTGGCGATGGTTCTCGACCTCGTACTCGTTGACCTTGTAGGTCTCGCGGTTGACACCCTGGTGGCCGTGGGTCGGGTGCACGAACTCGTTGTGTGCCGGGTCGAGGCCGTTCTCGATGGAGCGCTCGTAGTAGTAATTGACCTCGAGCACCAGCACCGAGTTGGCGCGCCAGCCGGGCTGGCCGTATTCCTCGATCTGCAGCAGCGGCGGACGCTCGTTCTCCGGCAGGTCGCCGAGGAAGGCGAACACGATCCCGTACTTCTCCTGCACCGGGTAGGAGTCGACCTTGGCCCGCGCGGGCGGCTTGGTGCCGTAGCCGATGGAGGGGATGTTCTTGCACTCGCCGTCGCCACCGAACTCCCAGCCGTGGTACGGGCAGACGATGCAGCCGTTGATGATGCGGGGCTGGCCGGCGTTGGACCAGGCTCCGCCCAGCGAGGCGCCGCGGTGCGTGCAGGTGTCGCTCAGCACCCGGGCATGGCCCTGCTGGTCGCGGAAGGCGACGAGATCGCAACCCAGCACCCGCACCTTCTGCGGGACGTCCGGCGCCAGGTCTTCGCTCCGGACGATGGGGTACCAGAAATTGATGTACATGTGCCGTCTCCTTGTGAAGGCATTGCGCCCACTTCGAGACTGCCGGATGGTCCGCCCGTGAAGATGATCTGGATCATCGATCGCCGCGCCGGCGTAGTGGCTTGTACGTAGGCGGCCCGGTCATTGCTGACGGTCTGCAGCAGGCAATGGCCGGCGCCGCCCGGGCACGGGCTGATGTACATCAGGGTTTCGCGGGAGCCGAAGGGCGTATGTTCCGTGCGTGGGACGGTCGCCCAGGCGGCTGTCGGGACCAACTGAACCATGGAGAGCAATCATGCTGATCAACAACTGGTACGTGGCTGCAGCCGCCTCCGAAGTGCGCAAGGACAAGCCGCTGAAGGTGCGCATGCTGGCCTGCGATTTCGTGCTGTTCCGCGACGAGAAGGACAAGGCGGTCTGCCTGAGCGACGTCTGCTGCCACCGGGGCGCGTCGCTCGGCAAGGGCGAGATGAGCGGCTGCAACGTCGTTTGCCCCTACCACGGCTGGGAATTCAACGGTGACGGCCGCTGCACCCTGATCCCGGCGATGGGTCCCGAGATCAACATCCCCAAGCGCGTGCGCGTCGACAGCTATCCGACGCAGGAGAAG
>WBZR01004305.1_pt1 | contig 11748 bp, 13 predicted proteins | sample 5204231 | NCBI WGS metagenome assembly WBZR01 (sample SAMN12412403, study PRJNA552823) | activated sludge metagenome | isolation source: activated sludge from anammox sidestream of wastewater treatment plant... | place: USA: Virginia | collected 2017-08
CGGCGGCTGGAGGCCATGCACCGCGACTGGCTGGCCGCCGACGGCATCGGCCAGGCGCTGGAGGTGCTCGACGCGCGCAGCCGCCGCATCGTCGAGCAGCGCTGGCTGGCCGTGAACGACGACGCCTCGGGCGGCATGACGCTGCACGAGCTGGCGGCCGAGTACGGCGTGAGCGCCGAGCGCATCCGCCAGATCGAAGTGGCGGCGCTCAAGAAGATGCGCAAGGTGCTCGAGGCGGCCTGATCGTCTGGCGCGCCGGCGCGGCGCGCGCCGCGCCCTGTTTCAGTCCTTCTCGTCGAGCAGCCGCTTCAGGTCGGCCCGCAGGCCGTCGGCCGGCGCGCCGTAGCGCGTGAACAGGCGCACGCGGCCGCGCTTGTCGAACACATAGCTGCCGGCGGTGTGGTCCATCGTGTAGCTGCCTTCGGTCTTGCCCGGCACCTTGGCGTAGAAGACCTTGAACTCCTTGGCCGCGGCCTGCGTCTGCTCGGCGTCGCCGCGCAGTGCGACGAAGTCGGGGCCGAAGCTGGCGACGTAGGCCGCGAGCACCGCAGCCGTGTCGCGTTCGGGGTCGACGGTGACGAAGACCGGCTGCACGCGCGCGCCGTCGGGCCCGAGCGCCTTCTTGATCGACGCCAGTTCCGTCATCGTGGTCGGACAAACGTCCGGGCATTGCGTGTAGCCGAAGAACACCACCGCGACCTTGCCCTTGAACTCGTCGAGCGACCGCGGTTTGCCGGCGGCATCGGCGAGTTGCAGCGTGCGCGCGTAGTCGGCGCCGGTGATGTCGATCGAGGCGAACGAACCCTTGCTGCCGCTGCCGAAGCCGCCCATGGGGGCGCGCTCGCAGGCCGCGAGCACAAGGGCCAGCGCGGACGCCGCCGCGGCGGCCAGCACGCGCCGCCGACCGCAAGCCGGGTGGCGCGCGCGCCGGGGCGTCTCGGACGAAATGGCAGCGACCATGGGTGCGGATTGTAGAAGTCGGTGTCAAACGCGGCGGCGCCAGGGGCGACGCGCAGGCGGCGCTGTCGCGTCACGCGCCGCCGCGTCGGCCGGCCCGCGCCATCGCGCGCAGATCCTCGAGCGCCAGCGTCGTCTGCGCCGCCACGCGCGCGCGCGGCGGCGGCTTGAAGGCGTGGCCGTAGACGAGCTCGAAGTCGAGCGCGATGCGGCCGGTCGCGTCGGCGCGGCGCTGCAGCGCATCGTGCAATTCGGTGCGCCAGCGCGGCGTGCGCAGGCCGCGGAAACGGTCCGGATCGGCGTTGCCGCCGAGCGTGCGCAGCTCGGCCAGCAGCGCGTCGGCGTCGGGCCAGGTGAGCGTGATCGTCTCCTGGTCCATCACCGGATCGGCGAAACCCGTCGCCACGAGCAGGTCGCCCAGGTCGTGCATGTCGACGAAGGGTGCGTGCGGCGGCGGCCAGCCGCGCTCGGCGTACAGCGCGCGCAGCTGCGGCAGCGAACCGGGGCCGAGCGTCGAGAACATCAGGAAACCGTCGACCGCCAGCGCGCGCAGCCAGCTGCGCATCGTGGCCGCGGGGTCGTCGGCGCCGTGCAGCACCATGTTGGCCCAGACCAGGTCGGCCTGGCCATCGGTCAGCAGCGACTGCGCCACCGCTTCGATGCGTGCGGCGCGCGTGCCGCCGCGCCAGCGCCCCGGCGACCACCAGGCCGGCCTCGGCTCCCGCGGCAGGGCAGGTGCACCGTCGGGCTCGAGCGCGAGGCGACGGGCCTGCGGGTAGGCGGCGTCGAGCCATTCGGCGCTGTCGCCGAGCCGGGCCCACCAGTCGACGATCAGCGCCGGCCGCAGCTTGATGACGGGCAGCCGCTCGGCCATGCGTCGCGCTACTTCGCCGTGCAGCCAGGGCGCCCGGCCGGCGCGCCACAGACGTTGGCGCAGGCGCCGCAGTGCGACGGCGTCGAGGCGACGCGGCGCGTTCCCGGGCGGCGCGCCGGCGCCTGGCGGCTCGCGCTCGTCGTCGACCATGGGCGGGCAGTATATTGAGCCGATGGATGCACGCGCCGCGGCACCGATGGCGCTCGCCCGGCGCGTCGCCTGCGTCTTGCCGGGGCAGTGCGAGATCTGCCGGCGCTGGGGCTGGGAACGCTTGTGCCGGGCGTGTCGGGAACAGTTCGCGGTCGAGCGCGCGCGCTGCACCCGGTGCGGACTGGCCACCGGCGCGGCGCTCGCCGCCTGCGGCTCGTGTCTGCAGGCACCGCCGCCCTTTGCGCGCACGATCGTCGCGCTCGACTACGCATTCCCCTGGGACGGGATCATCGGCCGCTGGAAGTTCGGCGCGCACCCGGAGCTCGCCTCGCCGCTGGCGTCGCTGCTCGCGCAGGCGGTGGCGCGCGAGTTCGCGCAGCGCACGGCGGCGGCGCCCGAACTCGCGCCCAGCACGGCCGCAGCGCCCGAGCTCGTGCTGCCGGTGCCGCTGGCGAGGGCGCGCCTGGCCGAGCGCGGCTTCAATCAGGCCTGGGAGCTGGCGCGGCGCGTCGCCCGCGAGCTCGGGCTGCCGGCGCGCAGCGCGCTGCTCGCGCGCGCGATCGACACCGCGCACCAGGCCGAGCTGACGCGCGCCGAACGCGAACGCAACCTGCGCGCCGCATTCACCGTGCCGCCGGCGGGACGCCAGGCGCTGGCCGGCCGGCGCGTCGCGCTCGTCGACGACGTGCTCACCACCGGCGCCACCGCGCGCGAGTCCAGCGCGGCGCTGCTGCGCGCCGGCGCCGCCGCGGTCGAGCTGTGGGTGCTGGCGCGCACGCCGGCACCCGACGCGCGGCCGTAGCCGAGAGCCTGTGAAGACATGTTCGAGATCGTCCTCGTCACGCCCGAGATCCCGCCCAACACCGGCAACGTGATCCGGCTGGCGGCCAACACCGGATGCCGGCTGCATCTGGTGGAGCCGCTCGGCTTCGCGATGGACGATCGCCTGCTGCGCCGCGCCGGGCTCGACTACCACGAGTACGCCCGCGTGCATCGGCACCGCTCGTGGCAGGCGCTCGTGGCGCAGGAGCAGCCGCCGCCCGATCGCCTGTTCGCGTCGACGACGAGCGGCACGCGCCGGCCGACCGACGTCGCCTTTGCCGCCGGCGACTGGCTCGTCTTCGGCTGCGAGAGCCGCGGCCTGCCCGATGCGCTGCATGCGCAGTTCCCGCCCGGCCAGCGATTGCGCCTGCCGATGCGCGCCGGCCAGCGCAGCCTCAACCTGAGCAACGCGGTCGCGGTTGTGGTGTTCGAGGCCTGGCGTCAACTCGGTTTCGCCGGCAGCGGCTGATGGCCGCAAGCTCGACCGGGCAGGCGCGCAGGGCGTGCGCAGCGACGGGCGCGGCCCTTCCGGTCCTCTGTCAGCCGGGCCGTTCGGCGCAGGCGCATCGGTGCGACGCCGTGCCTGCGAAGCGGCGCACCGCGCCCGCATGGTTCATGTCGCAACGCGCCCGGAGTCTGCGAAGATATGAATCACGCCCGCGATTCATATCGTGACAGGCTCAGCTCTCGGCGCGCGCGTCGCGCGCCATCAGTCGCCGCACCGCCTGCGTCGGGCTCACGCGAGCGGCGAGCAGATCGACGACGCACTGCGTGATCGGCATCTCGATGCCGAGTGCCTGCGCGCGCGCCAGCACCATCGGCGCGGTCGACACGCCTTCGGCGACATGGCCGAGTTCGGCCAGCGCCTGCGCCGGCGTGCGGCCGGCGGCCAGCATCAGGCCGACGCGGCGGTTGCGCGAGAGGTCGCCGGTGGCCGTGAGCACGAGGTCGCCCAGCCCCGACAGCCCCATGAAGGTCTCGGCGCGCGCGCCCAGGGCGACGCCCAGTCGCGTGATCTCGGCCAGTCCGCGCGTGATGAGCGCGGCGCGCGCGTTCAGGCCGAGGGCCAAACCGTCGAGCGCGCCGACGGCGATCGCCAGCACGTTCTTCACCGCGCCGCCGACCTCGACGCCGACGACGTCGCTCGACGTGTACACGCGCATCGCGTCGCCGTGGAACGCGGCCACCGCCTGCGCCGCGAGCCCCGCATCCGCGCTCGCCGCCACCAGGGCGGTGGGCTGGCCGCGCGCCACTTCGAGCGCGAAGCTCGGCCCCGACAGCACGCCGCAGGGGGCATCGGCCCGCAGCGCGCGCGCGATCTCATGGCCGAGCGCGCCGCCGCCGGCCTCGAAGCCCTTGGCCAGCCAGATCGCGCCGCGCGCGTCGGGCAGCGCCGCCAGCGTTTCGCGCAGGCCCGACATCGGCGTGGCAACGACGGTGAGCCCGCCCTGCGCGTGCGCGAGCGCCGCGTCGCGATCGGCCGTGATGTGCAGCGCGCCCGGCAGCGCCGCTTCGGGCAGGTAGCGGCGGTTGCACCGATCGCGCGCCAGCGCGGCGGCCTGCGCCGCGTCGCGCGCCCACAGGCACAGCTCGTGGCGCGCTGCCGCCGACACCGCGAGCGCGGTGCCCCAGGCTCCGGCGCCGAGGATCGAGATCTTCATCGCGCGCGCCGCCGAGCAACGCGAATCCGGCCGCGCGCCGCGCGCGCGCGCCTCAGTTCGCGCTCGTGATGATCCCGGAGCCGCCGTTGCCCTGGGGCGCCGCCATCTGCGCCTGCTGCGCCTCGAACATGGCCTGGAAGTTGACTTCGGTGAGCAGGATCGGCGGGAAGCCCGCGCGCGTGCAGACGTCGGAGACGATGGCGCGCAGGTAGGGGTAGATCATCTGCGGGCAGACGATCGACAGGATGCCCTGCATCTGCTCGTCGGGCAGGTTGCGGATCTCGAAGATGCCGGCCTGCTTGGCCTCGACCAAGAACAGCACCTTGTCGTTGACCTTGGTCGTCACGGTGGCGGTGATCGCGACTTCGTAGATGCCTTCGGACACCGTCGCGGCCTGCATGCCGAGGTTGATGTCGACATGCGGCTGCGCCTGCTCGAGCAGGATCTGCGGCGAATTGGGCTGCTCCAGCGACAGATCCTTCAGGTACATGCGCTGGATCTGGAAGACGGGGGTCGCGTCGGACATGGGTCGGCCTTTGCGGCGATGAGGTGTCGGATGACGGGCGGCGCGCCGCAGGCGGGCGCCGAAACGGGCGATTATCCGCGAGCGTGCGGCCCGAGCTGCGGACATCGTGCATGCAGCGCCGGCCCGACATTCGCGGCGGGCGGCGCGGCGCGCTCGTCAGTCGGCGAGCAGCGCCATCAGCTCGCCGCGCCGGTCGAGCGCGACGAGGTCGTCGCAGCCGCCGACATGCACGTCGCCGATGAAGATCTGCGGCACGGTGCGCCGGCCGGTGAGCTCGATCATGCGCTGGCGCTCGGCCGCATCGAGATCGATGCGCACCTCGTCGAGCGCCTGCACGCCGCGCTGGGCGAGCAGCGCCTTGGCGCGGATGCAGTACGGACACACCTCGGTCGTGTACATCTTCACCGGCTTCATCGGATCCTCGCGCTTGCCGTCGTCCATGCCGCCGCTCAGGCGGCGGTCGACTTCGCGGCCTTGTCGGCCTTGTCGCTCTTCTCGGTCTTGTCCGTCGGCGCCGCCCGGGCCGCCTTGGTTGCGGACTTGGCCGGCGCGTCGCCCCGCTCGATCGGCAGTTGCGCGTCGCGCCAGGCGCGCAGGCCGCCGGCCACCGACACCGCGTTCGTGTAGCCGGCCTTGCGCAGCTGCGACACGGCGCGGCCGGCGCGCGCGCCGCTCGCGCAGATCAGCAGCAGCGGCAGCGCCTTGTCGGCCGGCAGTTCCTTGCTGCCGGCGAGCTGGCCCAGGGGGATGTTGCGCGCGCCGCCGGCGTGGCCTTCGGCGTATTCGCGCGGCTCGCACACGTCGATCAGCACGCCCCTTTCGCGGTTGATCAGGCGCACCGCTTCACCGGTGGCGACGCTGCCGCCGCCCGCGCCGCCGCGCAGCGAGGGCCACAGCAGCAGGCCGCCGGAGACGACGGCAGCGAGGATCAGGACCCAGTTTTCCAGCAGGAAGCTCAGCATGCGCGTTCTCGGGCGTTTCGATTTCGGGCCGGCGTATTGTCCACGCCCGCCTATGCCCCTGGCGACGCGGCGAGCAGACTGGGCTCGTAGGCCGCGGGCGCCTCGTAGCCGAGCAGCGCAAGCAGCGTCGCGGCGACGTTGGCCAGGCCCGCCGCCGGCAGATCGGCACGCAGAGCCAGCGTCGGGCGCGCCGGATCCCAGACGACGAAGGGCACCGGATTGCGCGTGTGCGAGGTGCGCCCGACCGGAGCTCCGGCCGCGCCGTGCAGCGGCCGGCCCTGGGCATCGCGCTCGACCATGTCGTCGGCATTGCCGTGGTCGGCACTGACGACGAGGCAGCCGCCGCTGGCCTGCACCGCCTGCACGACGCGCGCCAGCGCCAGGTCCACGGCCTCCACGGCGAGCACTGCGGCGTCCAGGTTGCCGGTATGGCCCACCATGTCGCCGGCGGCGAAGTTGGCGCGAACGAAACGGAAGCGCCCGCCGGCGATCGCCTCGACCAGGGCATCGGCGGTCTCGGCCGACTTCATCCACGGGCGCTGCTCGAAGGGCACGCGGTCGGACGGAATCTCGAGGTAGACCTCGTCGCGGTCGGAAAACTTGGCCGACAGGTTGCCGTTCCAGAAATAGGTGATGTGGCCGTACTTCTGCGTCTCGGCGCAGGCAAACTGCGTGCAGCCCGACTGCGCCAGGCATTCGGAAATGGTGTCGCTCACGGCCGCCGGCGAGACGAGGTAGCTGCGCGGTATGCCGCGGTCGCCGTCGTAGAGCATCATGCCGGCGAAGCGCACCCGGGGTACGCGCACGCGCTCGAAGCGGTCGAATGCGGGACCCGACTCGAACGCGAGCGCGGCCTCGATGGCGCGGTCGCCGCGGAAGTTGAACAGGATCACCGCGTCGCCGTCCACGATCGGCCCGCAGGGCCGGTCGGCCTCGTCGGCGATCACGAAGGGCGGCACGAACTGGTCGCTCAGGCCCGGCTGCTCGGCCCGCAAGGCAGCCAGCCCCTCGAGCGCGCTGGCGAAACGGCGGCCGCTGCCCAGCACCTGGACCTTCCAGCCGGCCTCGACGACGGCCCAGTCGGCCTCGTAGCGGTCCATCGTCGTCACCATGCGCCCGCCGCACGAGGCGACGCGCGCGTCGCAGGCGCCGCCGGCGCGCAGCCGCGCGAGCACATCCTCGAGCCGCTGCACATAGCGCTCGGCCGAGCGGTCGGGCACGTCGCGGCCGTCGAGCAGCGCGTGCACGCGCAGCCGGCGCACGCCCTCGGCGCAAGCACGCTCGAGCATGCGTTCGAGGTGCTGCTGATGCGCGTGCACGTTGCCGTCGGAGAGCAGGCCGATGAAATGCAGCGTGCCGCTGCCGCCGATCAGCGGCCCGACGAGGGTGCGCCACGCGCCGCTCCAGATGCTGCCGCCGGCGAAGGCCGCCTCGACGCTGCTCGCGCCCTGCGGGAACACGCGGCCGGCGCCGAGGATGTTGTGGCCGACCTCGGAGTTGCCGATGTCGGCGTCCGAAGGCAGACCGACCGCCGTACCGTGCGCTCGCAGCGTGCGCCAGACCCCCTCGCGGCGCAGGCGATCGAGCGTGGGCTTGCGCGCCACCTGCACGGCATCGAAGGCGTCGCCGCAGCCCACGCCGACGCCGTCGAGGACGACAAACACCACCGGCCCGGCGGGCGGCAGCCAGACGGAACTGCGTTCGAGTTTCAAGCCAGGGACTCCTGTATCCGTTGAATGGGAGCGACGCGCATGCGGGCGCGGCGGCGCCGGCGCGCCCGCGGGACCGGGAGGACGAACTGCGGCCTCATCACCTGGAGCAGCAGTCCTTCATGAACGCCGGGTCCGCCTGCGGGGCCGGGATGCTCAGAGCGCGGCCAGCGCGTCGGCCAGCAGCGGCACGACGCTCACCGCGTTGCTCGCGTGCGCCACGCTGTCGCTGCTCCAGACATGGCGCACGCCGGCCGCGTGCACCTGCTCGAGCGCGTCGCCGACGAACAGCGCATGCGTCACCGCGACGTCGACGCTGGCCGCGCCGGCGGCGAGCGCCCCGGCCGCGGCCGCCGCCAGAGTGCGGCCGGTGCTCGCGACGTCGTCGAACAGCACGACGGCGCGGCCGCGCACGTCGACGCCGGGCAGCACGACGTCGACCTCGCGGTCGCCGCGCCGGTGCTTGACGCACACCGCGTGGTCCAGACCGCGGCCCGCGGCCGCCAGCCGCACCCAGGGGCCGGCTTCCTCGTCGGGGCCCAGCAACAAGGCGCCCGGAACGCGGCGCGCGACGAACGCGCCCAGCAAGGCCGCCGCGCTCAGCGCCACGCCGCGCCGACCGGGCACGACCTCGTCCATCGTGCGCACGCGATGCAGGTGCGGGTCGACCGTGACCACGGCGTCGAACTGCGCCGCCAGCAAGCGGCCGAAATGGCGCTGGCTCACCACCTCGCCGGGGGTGAAAGCCGCGTCCTGCCGCATGTAGGCGAGGTACGGGCTGGCGAGGGCGAGCCGCTCGACGCCCAGCTCGCGCGCGCCGGCGGCGGCCAGCAGCAGCTCGGCAAGCTTGCCGTTGGGCTGCTCGAGGCCGCACAGCAGCACAGCCCGCGCCGGCAGTGCGGGGGGCAGCCGCAGCCTTGTCTCGCCGTCGGGAAAGCGGTGGCGCTCGACGACGGCGCAGCCGACGCCCAGCGCCGCCGCGAGTGCCTGCGCGCGCACGCGGTCGTCGTCGAACGAAAGCACGAGGTTCACGCGCCCGCCGCCATCACAGGTCGGAGCCGCACCGGATGCGGCGCACGCCGCGCATCAGCGCCATGCCATGCCATGCCATGCCCGCACCGCAGGCCGCGTCGGGCTCAACGACCCACCGGCGCCGCCGGCGCGCGCTCGTAGGCCACCGAGCCGGCCACCAGCGTGGCGCGCACGCGGCCGTCGAGCGGCAGGCCGCCGGCGGCCGGCGCGAACGGCGTGTGCTTGCCCTGGCTGAGCAGTTGCTCGGGCGTCGCCGCCCAGCGCTCGCCGGGATCGAACACGCACAGGTCGGCAACCCCGCCCTCCACCAGCCGGCCGGCGCTGCCCGCGAGCGGCCCGAGCGCCTCGCCCAGCACGCGCACCGGATCGCAGGTCACGCGCGCCAGGCTGTGCCCGAGCGCCAGGCCGTGCTGCGCGCCCCAGCGCAGCGCGAGCGCGAGCAGCAACTCGAGTCCGGTCGCGCCCGGCTCGGCCTCGCCGAAGGGCAGGTTCTTGGCGTCTTCGCCCACCGGGTCGTGATCGGAGACGAGCGCGTCGAGCGTGCCGTCGGCCAGCCCGGCGGCCAGCGCGTCACGGTCGCCGGCCTGGCGCAGCGGCGGCACCAGGCGCAACGCGGAGTCGAAGTGGCCGATGTCGGCGTCGATCAGGTGCAGCGAGTTGATGCTGACGTCGGCCGTGATCGGCAGCCCTTCGGCCTTGGCCGCGCGCACGAGAGCGACGCCGGCGGCGCTGGACAGGCGCGCCAGGTGCACGCGCGCGCGCGTGGCGCGCACCAGCTCGACGACGGTGTGCAGCGCGATCGTCTCGGCCGCCACCGGCACGCCGGCCAGGCCCAGGCGCGTGGCCACCGCGCCCTGCGCCGCCACGCCCTGACCCAGCCAGGCGTCCTGCGGCCGCAACCACACGGCGTAGCCGAAGGTCGCCGCGTACTGCAGCGCGCGCATTGCCACCTGCGTGTCGCGCAGCGCATGGTCGGCCTGGCCGAAGCCGATGCAGCCCGCCTTGGTGAGCTCGACCATCTCGGTGAGCGCGCTGCCTTCGAGCCGGCGTGTCAGTGCGCCCAGAGGAAAGACGCGGCAGCGCGAGAGCTTGCGCGCGCGGAACTTGAGCATCTCCACCAGCCCGGGTTCGTCGAGCACGGGATCGGTGTCGGGCGGGCACACCAGGCTGGTCACGCCGCCGGCGGCGGCCGCCGCCAGCTCGCTCTCGAGCATGCCTTCGTGCTCGCGCCCCGGTTCGCGCAGGCGTGCCGCGAGGTCCACCAGGCCGGGCATGACGACCAGGCCGCGCGCGTCGATCCTGCGCTCGGCGTCGAAGTCGGGGCAGGCCCCGATGCGCACGATGCGCCCGGAGGCGATGGCGACGTCGGCCGGCTCGTCGCGGCCGCTGGCCGGGTCGACGACGCGGCCGCCTTGTACGACGATCCTCATGTCGCCCCCATGGTGCGGCACGCCTTCCCCGCGCGGCACGACGGGCGGCTGCGCACCGGCCGCAGGCCGCTCATGCCTGGTTCCCCGCGATCGTGCTCATCACCGCCATGCGCACGGCGATGCCGAAGGTGACCTGCGGCAGGATCACGCTGTGCGTGCCGTCGGCCACGCGCGAGTCGATCTCGACGCCGCGGTTGATCGGGCCCGGGTGCATGACGATCGCGTCGGGCCTGGCCAGGGCCAGCCGCTCGGGCGTCAGCCCGTAGCTCATGAAGAACTCGCCGGCGCTGGGCAGCAGCGCGCCGCTCATGCGCTCGTTCTGCAGCCGCAGCATGACGACGACGTCGGCGTCGCGGATGCCTTCGGCCAGGTCGTGGCACACGCGCACGCCCATCGCCGCCAGATCGCCCGGCACCAGCGTCTTGGGGCCGACGGCGCGGATCTCGGGCACGCCCAGCGTGGCCAGCGCGTGGATGTCGCTGCGCGCCACGCGCGAGTGCACGATGTCGCCGACGATGGCCACCGTGAGCTGCGCGAAGTCGCGCTTGTAGTGACGGATCGTGTACATGTCGAGCAGCGCCTGCGTCGGGTGCGCGTGGCGGCCGTCGCCGGCGTTGACGACATGCACGTGCGGCGCCACGTGCTGCGCGATCAGGTAGGGCGCGCCGCTCTCGGCGTGGCGCACGACGAACATGTCGGCGTGCATCGCCGAGAGGTTGGCGATCGTGTCGAGCAGGCTCTCGCCCTTGACCGTGGAGCTGCGCGCGATGTCGAGGTTGATGACGTCGGCCGACAGGCGCTTGGCGGCGATCTCGAAGGTGGTGCGCGTGCGCGTGCTGTTCTCGAAGAACAGGTTGAACACGCTCTTGCCGCGCAGCAGCGGCACCTTCTTCACCTCGCGTTCGTTGACGCTGAGGAAGGTGCCCGCGGTGTCGAGGATCTGCACGAGCACCTCGCGCGGCAGGCCCTCGATCGACAGCAGGTGGATCAGCTCGCCGTGGGCGTTGAGCTGCGGATTGCGGCGCGCCGGCATCAGCGCTCCTCGCCGGCGTCGCGCACGTCGAACGAGAAGCGGCCGTCGTCCGCGCGCGCCAGGCGCAGCCGGCGCGCGGCCGGCAGCGTCACGCGCGCGGCAGCGAAGGCGGCGGCCACCGGCAGCTCGCGGCCGCCGCGGTCGACCAGCACGGCCAGCGTCACGCTGGCCGGGCGGCCGAAGTCGTAGAGCTCGTTGACGACGGCACGGATCGTGCGGCCGGTGTAGAGCACGTCGTCGACGAGCAGGATGTGCGCGCCCTCGATGGCGAAGGGCAGCCTGGTCACGGCGCCGGCGGCGGCCAGGCCGCGCTGCGCGAAGTCGTCGCGATGCAGCGCGCTGCTGATCGTGCCGTGGCTGCCGGGCAGGCCGAGGTCGCGTTGCAGCCGCTCGGCCAGCCAGGCGCCGCCCGACCAGATGCCCACCAGCACGGCGCGCGCGTCGCGCTCGTGCAGCAGCCGGTGCACGCCCTGGCGCAGCTCGGCGTACAGCGCCTCGGCGTCAAGCTGCAGCATGATCGGGCTGCGGCGCCGCAGTGCGCCGCATGCGCAGGAATTGCTCGAGGATCAGCGCCGCCGCCGCCGCGTCGACG
>WBZR01004306.1_pt1 | contig 11748 bp, 10 predicted proteins | sample 5204231 | NCBI WGS metagenome assembly WBZR01 (sample SAMN12412403, study PRJNA552823) | activated sludge metagenome | isolation source: activated sludge from anammox sidestream of wastewater treatment plant... | place: USA: Virginia | collected 2017-08
TTCATGACGGCGGTGCGCGCGTCGGAACGCGGCGCCTACGAGTACCTGCCCAAGCCGTTCGATCTCAAGGAACTGATCGCCATCGTCGGGCGCGCATTGTCCGAACTGAAGGAGCGCGCGCGCCCCACGGTCAAGCCGGACGATTTCGACGCGATCCCGCTCGTCGGCCGCTCGCCTGCGATGCAGGAAATCTACCGCGTGCTGGCGCGGCTGATGCAAACCGATCTCACCGTGATGATTGCGGGCGAGTCGGGTACCGGGAAGGAACTTGTGGCGCGCGCGCTGCACGACTTCGGCAAGCGCCGCAGCGGGCCGTTCGTAGCCATCAACATGGCGGCGATCCCGCGCGACCTCATCGAGTCCGAATTGTTCGGGCACGAGAAGGGTGCCTTTACGGGCGCCAATACCCGCAGTTCGGGCCGTTTCGAGCAGGCCGAAGGTGGTACTCTGTTCCTCGACGAGATCGGCGATATGCCCATGGAGGCGCAGACCAGGCTGCTACGCGTGCTGCAACAGGGCGAATACACGACGGTCGGGGGGCGCACCCCGATCAAAACCGACGTGCGCATCGTGGCGGCAAGCAACAAGGACCTGCGCATCCTCATTCAGCAGGGCTTGTTCCGTGAGGACTTGTTCTTCCGCCTCAACGTCGTGCCGCTGCGGCTGCCACCGCTGCGTGAGCGCATCGAAGACGTGCCTGACCTGATCCGGCACTTCTTCAACCAGGTCGAACGTGAAGGCCTGCCGACAAAGCAGCTTGAGCCAGCCGCGCTCGAAAGGCTCAAGCGTCACCGCTGGCCGGGTAATGTCCGCGAGCTTCAGAACCTCGCCCGCAGGCTCGCCGCCTTATACCCGCAGGAAATGATCTCGGCCGCCGTGATCGACGCGGAATTGTCGCAGCCAGCCATGGCGTCTGCGGGCCAGGAAACGCGCGCGGAGGAGGGGCTTTCGGCTGCAATCGAGCGGCATCTCGCCGCGTATTTTGCGAGCTTTGGCGATGATCTGCCGCCCCCCGGTCTCTACCACCGCATGCTGCGGGAGGTCGAACATCCGCTCTTGTCGGTGACGCTCGCCGCGACCCGCGGCAACCAGATCCGCGCCGCCGATCTGCTCGGAGTCAATCGCAACACGCTCCGGAAGAAAATCCGTGACTTGGACATTCAGGTATTTCGCGGCAGCAGTTCGGATAATTACCAACGTTGATCGGCCACATCACGATCTTACCGCCCCGGAATTGTCGCAATTGAGCAACATTGTTGTATAAAAGCATCAGTGTGGCAGGGGGGTCGCGTCCAAAATTCCATACGCACTTAGCGTATTCGCGGGCGCGTTGAGTTGATGACACCAATCGGCCAAGCCGAATTCGTAACGACGGCGGCGACGCGGGGTGCCTGGATCGTGCGGACGATCGGGGTGTTCGTGGTCGTGCTGGCGCTGCTGTCGGCGCTGACGACATTCATGGTCCTTGCCGGGCTGACGCCGATTGCGCCGACCCATCAGGTCGTCGTCACCCTCCTGCTCGCCAACGCCGTTACGGTCGCGCTGCTCGTCGGGCTGATCGGTCGCGAAATCTGGCGGGTCATCCAGGCGCGCCGGCGCGGGCGGGCTGCGGCGCGCCTGCACGTGCGGATCGTGGCGCTGTTCTCGCTCATCGCGGCCGCGCCCGCGATCATGGTCGCCGTGGTGGCGAGCGTAACGCTTGACCGCGGTCTCGACCGGCTGTTCTCCCAGCAGACCCATTCGATGATCGAAAATTCCTTGATCGTCGCCGATGCCTATGTGCGTGAGCACGCGCAGTTCGCGCGTGCCGACGCCATCGCGACGGCGATTGAGCTTGCCCGCGCGAAGCCGCTGTACGACCAGTCGCGCGACCAGTTTCGCCAGTTTCTCGCCGCGCAGGCATCGATCCGCGGCTTGCCGGCGGTCATGTTGCTCGACAAGGACCTCAACGTCATCGAGCAGGTGGACTCCCAGGTCAGCCATATCTTCAGCAAGCCTTCGCCCGACGTGCTTGCTTCGGTCAATGATACCGAGCCGCAAGTCGCGATGTTTCTCGATTCCAACTATGTCGCGGCCATCATCAAGCTGCGCGGCTATTCCGATACCTACCTTTACATCGCGCGGCTCCTTGACCCGCGCGTGCTCGCGCAGTTGACGGCGACGCGCGAGGGCGTAGCACAATATGCCGATCTCGAGTCGCGCCGGATTGGCGTGCAGATTGCTTTCGGGCTCATGTACACGGTGATCTCGCTGATCGTGCTCCTGTCGGCGGTGTGGATCGGGCTCAACTTCGCCAACTACCTGGTCGCTCCCATTCGCCGGTTGATCGGCGCCGCGCAGGTCGTCGCGACCGGCAACCTCTACGTTCAGGTGCCGACGCGCCGCTCGGAAGGCGATCTCGCGCAGCTTGGCGAGACCTTCAATAAGATGACGCAGGAGTTGCGCACGCAACGCGACGATATCGTGCGCGCGCGCGACCTGATCGACAGCCGCCGCCGGTTCACCGAGGCCGTGCTGGCGAGCGCCAGCGCCGGCGTGATCGGTGTCGACGCCGAGAGCCGCATCAGCATTCTCAATCGCTCGGCCGAGCGGCTGATCGGCCGTTCGGAAGCCGAGGCACTCGGCCGGCCGCTCACCGACATTGTGCCGGAGCTCGCGGAAATTTTCGCCACTGCGCGCGTCGGCGTGCAGCGGCTGGTGCAGGGCCAGGTGACAATCAACCGCAGCGGCAAGGAGCGCACCGTCTCGGTGCGCGTGACCAGTGAACAATCGGGCGCCGCCGAATATGGCTACGTGGTCACGCTCGACGACATCACCGAGCTGGTCACCGCCCAACGCACCTCCGCCTGGGCCGACGTGGCGCGGCGCATTGCGCACGAGATCAAGAACCCGCTCACGCCGATCCAGCTCTCGGCCGAGCGGTTGCGCCGCAAGTATCTACCGGCGATCAAGGAGGATACCTCGGTCTTCACCCAGTGTACCGAAACGATCATCCGTCAGGTCGACGACATCAAGCGTATGGTCGATGAGTTCTCACGCTTTGCCCGCATGCCAAAGCCGGTCATGGAGCCGGACAACGTCGCCGACACGGTACGGCAGGTCGTGTTCCTGCAGCGGGTCGGGAACGCCGACATCGACATCGATGTCGAAATTGCCGAGGACCCGATGCCGGCCCGCTTCGACCGCCGGCTGATCTCGCAAGGATTAACCAATATCATCAAGAACGCGACCGAAGCGATCGCGGCGGTGCCCCCGGGAGAACTCGGCCGCGGCCACATCCGCGTGTCCGCCGAACGCGACGGCGACGATGTCGTGATCGACGTCGTCGACAACGGGATCGGCCTGCCGAAAGAGAACCGCAACCGGATACTCGAGCCCTACGTTACGACCCGCGAGAAGGGGACCGGGCTTGGGCTCGCCATCGTCGGACGGATTCTCGAGGATCACGGCGGGCGGGTCGAACTCAGCGATGCCTCGCAAAAATATCCCGGTCAGAGAGGTGCATGGATGCGGCTGCGCTTCTCGGCGGTGATGCCCGGCTCTCCGGCGGCGGAGCGGGCGCGCGAACCTCAAGCTCTTAAACTAGCAACCGGTGCGTAACATGGCCGATGATATTCTCATTGTCGACGACGAAGCGGACATTCGGGAACTCGTTTCCGGCATTCTGCAGGATGAAGGCTTTGGCACACGCACGGCGCGCGACAGCGACGACGCGCTTGCGCACATTGCGAGTCGCCGTCCGAACCTCGTGTTCCTCGATATCTGGCTGCAAGGGAGCCGGCTCGACGGGCTGCAACTGCTTGACGCAGTCAAGCAGCAGCATCCGGAAATGCCGGTGGTCATGATCTCGGGCCACGGCAACATCGAGACCGCGGTCGCCGCCATCAAGCAGGGCGCCTACGACTTTATCGAGAAGCCGTTCAAGGCCGACCGGCTGGTGCTGGTCGCGCAGCGCGCGCTCGAGACCTCGCGCCTCAAGCGCGAGGTCAAGGCGCTCAAGCAGTTTTCTCCCTCGCAGCTCATCGGCAAGTCGCCGTCGATGAACCAGTTGCGGCAAACGGCCGAGCGCGTGGCTCCGACCAACAGCCGCATCCTCATCGTCGGGCCTTCGGGCGCCGGCAAGGAACTGGTCGCGCGCACCATCCACATGCATTCGGCGCGTGCCAACGGGCCGTTTATCGTGATCAATGCGGCGGCCATGGCGCCGGAGCGCATGGAGCTCGAACTGTTCGGCGTCGAGAAACCCGCCAACGGCGAGGCGCGCAAGGTCGGCGCACTCGAAGAGGCGCATGGCGGCACGCTCTTCATCGACGAGATCGCCGACATGCCGCGCGAGACGCAGAACAAGATTCTGCGGGTTCTGGTCGAGCAGAGCTTCCAGCGCGTCGGCGGCACCGCCAAGGTGCAGGTCGATGTGCGCATCATCTCGTCGACCGGGCGCAACATCGAGGCCGAGATCGCGGCCGGCAAGTTCCGCGAGGACCTCTATCACCGCCTGTCGGTGGTGCCGATCCGCGTGCCGCCCTTGGCCGAGCGGCGCGAGGACATCCCGCAGCTCGTCGCCTACTTCATGGAGCAGATCTCGGCTGCCACCGGCCTTCCCAAGCGCATCATCGGCGAGGACGCGATGGCGGTGCTGCAATCGCACGACTGGCCGGGGAACGTCCGGCAACTGCGTAACAATGTCGAACGATTGATGATTCTGGCGGGCGGCGACCCCGACGCAGTGATCAACGCCGATATGCTGCCGCCCGACGTGGGTTCGATGGTGCCGTCGATGCCGGGCGGCGACGGCGGCGAGCACCTCATGGGGCTGCCGCTGCGCGACGCGCGCGAAGTATTCGAGCGCGAATATCTGGTGGCGCAGATCAGCCGCTTCGGCGGCAACATCTCCCGCACCGCCGAATTCGTCGGCATGGAGCGCTCCGCGCTCCACCGCAAACTCAAAGCGCTCGGAATCGACTGATGTCGCGCATCGCCTACGTGAACGGCCGCTATCTGCCCAGGCAGGCGGCGACCGTCCACATCGAGGACCGCGGCTATCAGTTCTCCGACGGCGTCTACGAGGTTTGCGAGGTGAGGGGAGGTCGCCTCGTCGACGAGCGGCTGCATCTCGCGCGGCTTGCGCGCTCGCTCGGCGAACTGCGGATTGCCATGCCGATGACAACCGCCGCCCTCGGCGCCGTCCTACGTGAGACGGTCCGCCGCAACCGGGTGCGCGACGGCATCGTCTATTTGCAGATCACCCGCGGGGTTGCCCGGCGCGACCATGCCTTTCCGCCCGCAGCCACCGTCCCCGGCATGGTGGTGACCGCCCGCAACCTTGATTTTGCCGGCAACGAGAAGACGGCCGCCGACGGTATTGCGGTGATCACGGTACCGGACAACCGCTGGGAGCGGGTCGACATCAAGTCGGTGTCGCTTCTGCCCAATGTGCTCGCCAAGCAGGCTGCCCGCGAACAGGGCGCCAAGGAAGCCTGGTTCGTGGATCGCACCGGGCATGTGACGGAGGGGGCCTCGACCAACGCCTGGATCGTCACGCGGGACGGCCAACTCGTCACCCATCCGGCCGACCATGGCATCCTGCGCGGCATCACCCGCACCGTGCTGCAGGACGTGATCGAGGCGCAGGGGCTCGATTTCGCCGAGCGCGCCTTCACGGTGGAGGAAGCCTATAACGCGCGTGAAGCCTTCGTTACCTCGGCGAGCTTGATCGTCATGCCGGTCGTTCGGATCGACGGGCGGCCGGTCGGCAACGGCGCGCCCGGACTTATTGCGTCGGCGCTGCGGCGCGATTTCCACCGCCATGCCGAGTTTTCCTGAACTCGCGTGCCCCGGAGCTCCGATTGCCCGCAAGTTATGCTTGCACAAGGATTAAGCGTGCCCTGTAATGGCATGACCCAAGTCCTCCAGAGGTGAATACTAGAAACGAGGGCGGGAGTGGACTTTGGGCAATAAGCTCGCTGCCGCCCGCGGGCGAAAAAACGGAACAACGACAATGGCGGCCGAACGCACACAAAATCTGCAAGACACCTTCCTCAACTATGTGCGCAAGAACAAGACTCCACTCACGATCTTCCTGGTGAACGGAGTCAAGCTGCAGGGCGTGGTGACCTGGTTCGATAATTTCTGCGTGTTGCTGCGTCGAGACGGACACTCGCAATTGGTGTACAAGCACGCCATCTCGACCATCATGCCGGGTCACCCGATCCAGTTGTTTGAAGGAACCGATGAGCCTCCGGCAGGGGACAAGTCCTAGGTGAACGTATAGTTGGAACCCCGCTGGCTCGATAAGTCTTCCGATCGGCTGAGCCCGCAAGCGGGCTCGGAGACCGGTCGTGCGTTCGTCATTGAGCCGCAGTTGCGCGGACGGGTGACGAAGGTTGCGGCTGCGCACGGGCAGGACGCGCTGCGCTCTCCGGCCGCCCGGCTCGACGAGGCCGTTGGCCTTGCGCGCGCAATCGAGCTCACCGTGGTCGGTTCGGGCATCGTCCCGGTCGGCGACATTCGGCCCGCAACCTATATCGGCAAGGGCAAGGTTGAGGAGATCGCCGGCCTCGTCAAGAGCGACGACGCGGGGATCGTGGTGATGGACTGCCCGCTCTCGCCGGTGCAGCAGCGCAATCTCGAAAAGGCCTGGGGCGCCAAGGTCGTCGACCGCACCGGGCTTATTCTCGAAATCTTCGGTCGGCGCGCGCGCACGCGCGAAGGCGCGTTGCAGGTCGAACTTGCCCACCTGACCTATCAGAAGAGCCGGCTGGTGCGTTCCTGGACCCATCTCGAGCGCCAGCGCGGCGGCTTCGGCTTCCTCGGTGGACCGGGCGAGAGCCAGCTTGAAACCGACCGGCGACTGATCGAGGAACGCATCGCTCGCATCGAGGCTGAACTCGAAAAGGTCAAGCGCACCCGCAAGCTTCATCGCGAGAGCCGCAAGCGCGTGCCGTATCCGATCGTGGCGCTGGTCGGCTATACCAATGCCGGCAAGTCGACGCTGTTCAATCGCATGACGCAAGCGACGGTGTTGTCGGCCGACATGCTGTTTGCCACGCTCGACCCAACCTTGCGTGCGGTCGACCTGCCGAAGGGCCTGCGCATCATCCTGTCCGACACCGTCGGCTTCATTTCGGACCTGCCGACCATGCTGGTCGCGGCCTTCCGCGCCACGCTCGAAGAGGTGATCGAGGCCGACGTGATCCTGCATGTGCGCGACGTGTCGCATGAAGATACCGAGGCGCAATCGCTCGACGTTGAAAACGTGTTGCGTCAGCTTGGCATCGAGCCGGGGCAGGGGCGGCGAATCATCGAGGTCTGGAACAAGATCGACCGGCTCGACGCGGAGGCCCGCGCGCGTCTCGTCAATCTCGCGGAGCGACAGGCGGCGGACGAGCGGCCGGTCCTCGTCTCGGCCCTGAGCGGGGAGGGCCTCGATCGTCTCGCTGCCAAGATTGAAGCGCTGTTGGCCTCAGGGCGTATTACGCTCGACCTTGTGCTCGATCCGGCGGACGGCGCGGGCGTGAGCTGGCTTCACCGCCATACCGAGGTGATGGCCAAGGAGGTGCGGGCGGACGGTCAACTGGCCGTGTCGGTGCGGGCCGACCCGGTCAACGCCGAAAAGGCCCGTGCCCGCTTCGGGCGGGCGATCGCCCCATCACGCTAGGTCATTTGGCTTGCCTGCAATGCGCTCGGGTGTTCGCCAAGCGCCGGAGGATCATTCGAGCCCTAGGTCCGAAGGGCGATTTCATTGGGCATTGAGCCCGAGCGCTTTCACGATCGGCGCCCATTTGGCGATATCAGTCTTGATCGTGTTGGTGAAGTCTTGCGGTGTCCCGCCGAGCGGCTCGTTGCTGAGCTTGGCGAGCGCGGCCTTGAACTCCGGAGACTTTACGCCCTCGTTGATCTGTGCATTGAGCTTGGCGATCACGGGAGCGGGCGTATGCGCCGGCGCCAACAGCCCGGTCCAGGCGGTCGACACGAAGTTGGGGAAGCCGCTCTCCGCCATGGTCGGCAGGTCCGGCAGTTCTGGGATGCGGCGCGCGCTGGTGGTGGCGAGCGCCCGCAGCTTGCCGCTCTGAATGAGCGGCAGGAGCACGCTTGTGCCCTCGAACGTCATCTGCACCTGCCCGCCGACCAGGTCGTTGATCGAAGGGCCGCCGCCGCGATAGGGCACGTGCACAATGTCGATCCCGGCCGCCGACTTGAACCATTCGCCAATCAGATGCGGCAGGACGCCGATGCCGCCCGAGGAAAAATTCACCTTGCCGGGATGCGCCTTGGCGTAGGCCACCAACTCTTGCACCGATTTCACCGGCACTGACGGATGCACGACCAGAACGTTCGAGCTTTGTGCAACCAGCGCAATCGGATCGTAGCTCGTCAAGGGATCATAGCCGGCGTTCTTCTGAAGCATGGGCGCAAGCACGAGCCCGCTCGCGCTCGAATAGAGGAGCGTATAGCCATCGGGTTCGGCCTGCGCGGCTTCTTTTGAACCGATGGTGTTGCCGGCCCCCGGCCGGTTGTCGATCACCACCGGCTGGCCGATGGTCGAGCCGAGATAGTTGCCGACGAGACGCGCCATCACGTCGACCGGACCGCCGGCAGGCGTCGGCACGATGATCTTGACCGGCCGCGCCGGGTAGGGTTGGGCCAGGCCCGGGTCGAGCGTGGCAAGGCAAGCCGCGCAGGCTGACATCCCAGCCAGCAGGAAATACGCACGGCGCATACGATTCTGCCCTGAGAATAGTCTGCGGCGCGAAAGCTTGATCATTGCGCCTTGAGACCCGCGAGCTTGGCCATCGCCTGCCATTTCGGAATCTCCTGTACGATGAACGTCCAGAAATCCCCTGGCGTACCCGGCTGCGCCTGTGCGCCGAGCTTCTTGAAGCGGTCCTTCACCTCCGGCGAGTTCAGGGCAGTGTTGAGTTCGGTATTGAGCCGCATGATGATGTCTTTCGGCGTGGCAGCGGGCGCCATTAGGCCGGTCCAGGAGCCCGCAGTAAAGTTCGGCAGGCCGCTTTCAATCATGGTTGCCACATTGGGAAGCTCGGGCAGACGCTGCGGCGTTGCGACGCCGAGGGCCTTCACCTTGCCGTCCTGCACATGACCGAACGTGACCGAGGTGGTCTCGAAGCCAAGCTGGATCTGGTCGCCCATAAGGTCGGTGATCACATTCGAGGCGCCGCGATAGGGCACGATGACAATGTCCGTTTGCGAGAGGTCGCGGAACCAGGCGGCGATCATGTGGGGCGGGGCGCCGTTCGGAACGCCGAAATTCAACTTGCCCGGGTTAGCTTTCGCAAGTGCGATCAATTCGGTCACATTTTTCGCCGGAACCTTCTGCCCGGCGATCATCACGTAAGGCACGGTCGAGACGAAGCCGATCGGAGCGAAATCCTTGAGCGGATCGTAGCCGGCATTGCCGTATAGGGCGGGCCCGATCGCCATGGTGGAGGCACTGCCGACGAGAAGGGTGTAGCCGTCCGCCTCTGCGGTCGCTGCCGCGCGGCCGGCAAGCGTGCTGCCGGCGCCCGGCCGGTTGTCGATGACCACCTGCTGGCCGAGCGAGGTCGATAGCTGGTTGCCAATAAGCCGCGCCATGACGTCGACCGGCCCGCCGGCCGGAAACGGCACGATCAGCTTGATCGGGCGCGAGGGATATTTGTCCTGTGCGCGCGCCTGTTCCGGCGTGGCAGCAAGTCCGACGAGAAGCGCGCAGGCTCCGGCGGCAAGAAGTCTCAATAGTGGCATGGTGTTCACGATCTCCCTTTCAGTGTGCGCCCGCGCGCTCCAGAATCCGCGCGATCTGGGAATAGCCGTGCGCGGCGGCGGCGTGCAGGCCCGCGTAAATGCGCAGCTCCCGATCGGGTGACGGGGTTTGGGCAAACGCGTTGCCGGGCGATCAAGGCCATGGCGAGAAGCAGATTAGGTGAGTGCGCGGCGCATTGCGATTCGATTATCCTTCCCCGGCAGCCTCCGAGCAATGCGGCACGATTTCAAGCCATGCGCAATCTATCAAGGTCTTGCGGTCCGCAACAGCGCGGGGTAGACCCCGGCAATGCCGCGGACTGCGCTCTTTCCGGGGTCGTTCGACCCCGTCACCAACGGCCATCTCGACCTGGTGCGGCAAGCCGCGGGGCTCGCCGACCGGCTCGTTATTGCGATCGGTACGCATCCCGGCAAAGCGCCGTTGTTCAGCACCGAGGAGCGGCTTGCGCTCTTGCAGGAGACGTGCGCGCCCTTAACGCACGCTGCGGGCTGCGAGTTCAGCGCGACCACCTTTTCCGGTCTTGTCGTCGCGGCTGCGCAACGCGCTGGCGCAACGATTCTGATCCGCGGCCTGCGCAGCGGTTCGGATTTCGACTACGAGATGGAGATGGCGGGCATGAACGGCGCCATGGCGCCCGGCGTGCAGACGGTATTTCTGCCTGCCTCCCCTCTGGTCCGCCCGATCACCGCCACACTGGTGCGGCAAATCGCGTCGATGGGCGGCGACGTATCGTCCTTCGTGCCGGCGCTCGTCGCAGAGCGTCTGAAAGCCAAGTTCGCCGACAAGACCGGCACGAAAACATAAGACCTGAAGGAGTCCTCATGACCCGCGTGACCCTGCGTGTGTTCGCCGTTCTTGCCGCTCTCGCCTTCGCGGCACCCGCGCTTGCCCAGACGCCGAAGCTGCCGGCAGGCGTCGATCCGCAGAACACGCTGCTGATCGACACCAAGCACGGGCGCATCGTTATCAAACTGCGGCCCGATCTCGCGCCCAAGCATGCCGAACGCCTCAAGCAGCTCGCGCGTGAAGGATATTACAACAACGTGCCGTTCCATCGCGTGATTGCAGGCTTCATGGCGCAGACCGGCGACGGCATGCGCGGCGACGGCACCGGCGGTTCGAAATACCCCAACCTGACGGCCGAGTTTACCAGCACGCCGTTCAAGCGGGGCGTCGTCGGCATGGCGCGCGCCAGCGACCCGAACTCGGCAAACAGCCAGTTCTTCATCATGTATGCCGACGGCTCCTTCCTTAACGGCAAGTACACCGTGGTGGGCGAGGTGGTGTCGGGCATGGACGCAGTCGACAAGATCAAAAAGGGCGAGCCAGTCCAGGATCCCGACCGAATGATCAAGGTGCAGGTGGCAGCCGATGCCAAGTGATGAGTGACGAGTCATAGGTTTGATGCGGACACACTGCCAGATCCGATATGTCGATAACCGGAGCAGCTAGGAAGGACAGACAGGACACCATGACCAACGTCACCGAAAACACCATGATCCTCGACACCACCAAGGGCAAGGTGGTGATCGAGATGCGGCCTGATCTTGCACCCGGCCATGTCGCCCGCATCAAGGAACTGGTACGCCAAGGCTTCTACGACGGCATCGTGTTCCACCGCGTCATCGACGGCTTCATGGCGCAGACCGGCTGTCCGCAGGGCACCGGCACGGGCGGCTCCGGTAAGAAGCTCAAGGCCGAGTTCAACAAGGAGCCGCATGTGCGCGGCACGACCTCGATGGCGCGCGCGCAGAATCCGGATTCCGGCGACAGCCAGTTCTTCATTTGCTTCGACGACGCGCCGTTCCTCAACGGTCAGTACACCGTCTGGGGGAAAGTGACCGAAGGGATGGAGAACGTCGACAAGATCAAGCGAGGCGAGCCGGTCATCAATCCCGACCAGATCATCTCGGCCAAAATGGCCATCGACGGTAAGTGAGCCAACTCCTCGCTATGCGGCGGCCATGGAGCGGGCCGGCTGCGCC
>WBZR01004307.1_pt1 | contig 11744 bp, 11 predicted proteins | sample 5204231 | NCBI WGS metagenome assembly WBZR01 (sample SAMN12412403, study PRJNA552823) | activated sludge metagenome | isolation source: activated sludge from anammox sidestream of wastewater treatment plant... | place: USA: Virginia | collected 2017-08
CGTCGACGATCGTCAGCGTGCAGAATTCGGTGGTGTGCGGGCCGCTCGCCGCCTTCGGCTCCAGCGCGCAGAAGGCGCGTTACTTGGCGCCGCTCGCGCGCGGTGCGCGCCTCGGCTGCTTCTGCCTCACCGAGCCCGCCGTCGGCTCCGACGCGGGCGCGCTCACGACGCAGGCGAGGCGCCAGGGCGATCGTTACGTGCTGCGTGGCGTCAAGCAGTTCATCACCACCGGCAAGAACGCGGACGTGGCGATCGTCTTTGCGGTGACCGACAAGGCCGCGGGCAAGCACGGCATCTCGGCTTTCGTGGTCGAGACGGCGACGCCCGGTTACGTCGTTGCGCACGTCGAGGACAAGCTGGGGCAGCGCGCGTCGGATACCGCGCAGATCGTCTTCGAGGACTGCGAGGTCCCCGCCGAGAATCTCCTGGGTGCCGAGGGCAACGGCTACCGCATCGCGCTCGCCAACCTCGAGGCGGGCCGCATCGGGATCGCGGCGCAGGCGGTCGGGATGGCGCGCGCCGCGCTCGATGCCGCGCTCGCCTACGCGCGCGAGCGATCGAGCTTCGGCAAGCGCATCGCGGAGCACCAGGCGGTCAACTTCAAGTTGGCCGACATGGCGGTGGACATCGAGGCCGCGCGGCAACTGGTCTGGCACGCCGCGGCGCTGCGCGATGCCGGCCTGCCGTGCTTGCAGGAAGCGTCGATGGCCAAGCTCTTTGCCTCGGAGATGGCCGAGCGCGTATGCTCGGCAGCGATCCAGATCCACGGTGGTTACGGCTACGTGCGCGACTTTCCGGTGGAACGCATCTATCGCGACGTGCGCGTCTGCCAGATCTACGAAGGCACGAGCGAGATCCAGCGGCTCGTCATCGGTCGCGCCCTCGTGGCGTGACTTCGGGTTTTCACAGCGACAGCGGACGCACCCATGAACGCCAAGGCTCCCATCGATTTCTATTTCGACTTCTCGTCACCGTACGGCTACCTCGGCTCGGAGATGATCGAGGCCCTCGCGCGTCGCCACGATCGCAGCGTCGACTGGCACCCGATGCTGCTGGGCGTCGTCTTTCGACAGACCGGAGCGCTGCCGCTGACGCAGGTTCCGGTCAAGGGGCCGTACGCGATACGCGATTTCGCGCGCAGTGCGCGCTTCCACGGCATCCCCTACCGGATGCCGGACGTCTTTCCGATCGCGGCGCAGGTCCCGTCACGGATGATGCTGTGGGCGAAGCAGCGCGACCCCGCGCAAGGTGTCCGCGCTGCGCAGGCGCTGTATCGCGCCTTCTTCGTCGACGGGCACGACATCTCGCAGCCGGACGTTGCCGCTGCCGCGGTGGGTGCTGCCGGCTTCGATGCGGCGGCGGCCCGCGCGGCGATCGACGAGCCGGCGATCAAGGACGCATTGAAGGCGGAGGTCGATCGCGCGATTGCCGCGGGCGTCTTCGGATCGCCGTTCTTCGTCGTCGACGGTGAGCCGTTCTGGGGCGTGGATCGCTTCGACCAGATCGAGCGCTGGCTCGCCGAAGGCGCGTTTTGAGCGTGGCCGCGTACACGACCCTGGCCGTCGCGCGCCACCTCGGTGTGGCGACGGTCACGCTGCAGCGTCCCGAGCTGCACAACGCCTTCAACGAGGTGGTCGTCGCCGAGCTTTCCGCCGCGTTCGGCGAACTCGGTGCCGATCCGCAGGTGCGCGCCGTGGTCCTCGCCGGCACCGGGCCGAGCTTTTGCGCGGGAGCCGACCTCAACTGGATGCGGGCGATGGCAAGCTACGACACGGCGCAAAACCGCGCCGACGCCGCCGACCTTGCACGGATGCTGCGCAGCATCGACGAGTGTCCGAAGCCCACCCTCGCCCGCGTGCACGGCGCCGCTTTCGGCGGTGGCGTCGGTCTCGTCGCCTGCTGCGACATCGCGATCGCCGCGGCGGAGGCGACGTTCGCGCTGTCGGAAGCAAGGCTCGGGCTCGTTCCGGCCACGATCTCGCCGTACGTCGTCGAGGCGATCGGCGCGCGCGCGGCCCGGCGCTATTTTCTGAGCGCCGAACGCTTCGATGCCGCCGAGGCGTACCGCATCGGTCTCGTGCACGACATCGTCCCGATCGGTGAGATCGACGATCGTGTGAATGCGATCCTGCGCTCGCTCCTCGCTGCGGGGCCCGTCGCGCAGCGCGAAGGCAAGCTGCTCATCCGGCGGGTCGCCGGGCAGGCGATCGACGCCGAACTCATCGCCGATACCGTCGAGCTCATCACGCGCGTGCGCGCCTCGCCCGAGGGCAAGGAAGGGGTTGCCGCCTTCCTCGACAAGCGACCCGCCGCGTGGGTACCGGTGGAACTCGCCGCGAGGAAGCGATGAGCGGCAGCGCCGCTGCCTTCGATACGATGCAGCTCGTCGCCCTGGCGGCAGCCGTCGGCTGGGCGAGCGGACTTCGGCTCTATGCTGTGCTCTTCATCGTCGGCGGCGTGGGGTACCTGGGCTGGGTGGACCTGCCGTCGGGGCTTGCGGTCCTCGCGCATCCGCTCGTCCTCGCCGCGTCGGGGTTCATGTGCTTCGTCGAGTTCTTCGCCGACAAGATTCCCGGCGTGGATTCGATGTGGGACCTCGTCCAGACGGCGATCCGCATTCCCGCCGGCGCACTGCTCGCGGCCGGCGTGTTCGGCGATTCGCCCCCGGCGATGATGCTCGCGGCCGCGATCGTCGGCGGGTCGCTCGCGGCCGGCAGCCACCTTGCGAAGTCGGGCAGCCGCGCGCTCATCAACACGTCGCCGGAACCGGTGTCGAACTGGACCGCGTCGTTCGGCGAGGATCTCACCGTCGGGGCCGTGCTGTGGCTCGCCTTCGCGCATCCGCTCGTCGCCCTCGCGGTGCTCGTGCTCCTTGTGTTGCTGACCGTCTGGCTCGTGCCGCGGGTCTGGCGCGTATTGCGTCGCATCGTCGATCGGGCACTCGCCTGGTTCGATGGCGAGCGCGCCCCGACGCGCCGATGAGCTCCGCCAACGACCCACCGCCGCCCGGCGTGCCGTCGCCGTGCCGCAACCTGTGCCACATCGACGATGATTCGGGGCTGTGCACCGGCTGCCTGCGCACGCTCGATGAGATCGCCGTGTGGTCGCTGCTCGACGACGAGATGCGCCGCGAGGTGCTCGCCGCAATCGCGACGCGACGCGGTGAAGACGAGGGAGCGAAGTAGCGTGGCCGGGCGAGGGGGTGGCTGATGCAGTTCGTCGGTGATTTCCGTGTCGATTCCGAGATTTGCGAGCGTCTTGTCGCCTTGCATCGCGCGTGCGACCGGCAGGGTCTCGTGAAGCGCGGCGCCATGTCCAAGGGGGACCGTGCCGTCGTGGATACCGCCAAGAAGGACTCGTTCGACGTCTTCGTCTCCGCGATACCCGCGTCGATGCAGGACGAATACGGGATCCCGGACTACATGGCGGCGCTCAAGGTTTGTTTGGACCAGTACACGGCGCAGCATCCGCTCCTGCGGCAGGTCGGTATCTACCGGATGACCGAGTCGCCGATCCTCCAGCACTACCGCCCCGGGGGCGGCTTCAAGCTCGAGCACTTCGAGCGCAGCAGCCTCGCCACGACGACGCGCATGCTCGTGTGGATGACGTTCCTCAACGATGTCACCGATGGCGGCGGCACGCACTTCACCTATCAGCAGCACACCTTCGATGCCAGGCGCGGACGCACCCTCATCTGGCCGTCCGATTTCACGCACGCCCACGCCGGCGTGGTCTCGCCGACCCAGCACAAGTACATCATCACCGGCTGGCTCAATTTTGCCGAGTAGTTGCGTGCGCGGCCGTTCCCCGCGCGTGGCGGCGGGTCACAGCGTGCCGCTGATTCCAAGGTCGCGGCGGATCGCCCGTGCGGTGGCGAGCGCGTCGTCGATCGTCGCGCCCAGGCAGGTCACGTGCCCCATCTTGCGCGCGCGGCGCGGCTGCGCCTTGCCGTACAGGTGGAGCTTGGCGGCGGGGTGGCGCAGCACCGCGTTCCAGTCCGGCTCACGCGGCGTCGTCGCCGTCGCGTCGTCGAACCAGATGTCGCCCAGGAGATTCACCATCACCGCCGGCGTGTGCTGGCGCGTGTCGCCGAACGGCAGGCCGGCGAGCACGCGCGCCTGCTGCTCGAACTGCGAGGTGACGCAGGCGTCGATCGTGTAGTGGCCGCTGTTGTGCGGGCGCGGCGCGATCTCGTTCACGAGGAGTTCGTCGTCATCGGTGACGAACATCTCCACGCACAGCACGCCGCAGTAGGCAAGGGCGCTCGCGACGCCCGTCGCGATCTCGCGTGCCGCCGCGACCCGCGCCGCATCCAGGCGCGCCGGTGCGATCGAGACGTCGAGAATGCCATCGCGATGCCGGTTCTCGGCTGCCGGCCACGTCGCGAGCGTGCCGGAGGCATCGCGCGCGACGACCACCGAGATCTCGCAGGCGAGTGCCACGCGGCGCTCGAGCACGCACGGCGCGCTCCCCAGCGCCCGCCAGGCCGCGCGCGTCGCGTCGACGTCGTCGACGCTCGCCTGTCCCTTGCCGTCGTAGCCCAGGCGCGCGCTCTTCACGATGCCGGGGAAAAGATCGTCGGGGAGCGTCGCGAAATCCGCCTCGGTGCGCAGCACGGCGAACGGCGCGACCGCAAAGCCGTTGCCGCGCAGGAACGTCTTCTCGCTGATGCGATCCTGCGCGATCGCCACACTGGACGCGGCCGGTGCCACGCGCACCGAATTGGCGAGGAAATCGAGGGCGGCGGCCGGGACGTTCTCGAACTCCGTCGTGGTGGCCGCTGCGGCCTGGGCGAGCTCGGCGAGGCCCTTGGCGTCGAGGTAGCCCGCCGCGATGTGGCGCTCGGCGACGCTCGCCGCGGGTCCACCGGCCGCGGGATCGAGCACCACGACCTTGTAACCGAGACTCTGCGCGGCGAGGCAGAACATGCGCCCCAATTGGCCGCCGCCCAGCAATCCGAGCCACCCACCTGGCGCAATCGTCGCCATGCTACGCGGCAGGCGGGACCCGCATGGCGCGCGCGGCGAGCGTCTGCTTCTGGCGGAAGGCGGCGAGCTTGCGGGCGACGACGGGATCGGTGGCCGCGATGAGCGCGATCGCGAAGAGCGCGGCGTTGGCCGCCCCGGCCTCCCCGATCGCGAACGTGGCCACCGGAATGCCCTTGGGCATCTGCACGATCGACAGCAGCGAGTCCTCGCCGCGCAGGTACTTCGAGGGCACGGGAACGCCCAGGACCGGTACCGTCGTCTTGGCCGCCAGCATGCCCGGAAGGTGCGCGGCACCGCCGGCGCCGGCGATGATCGCGCGCAAGCCGCGGGGAAGCGCGTCTTCCGCGTACTCGAACATGTCGTCGGGCATGCGGTGCGCCGACAGGACGCGGGGCTCATTGGGGATGGCGAAGCCATCGAGCTGCGCGACGGCGTGCCGCATGATGTCCCAATCGCTATCGCTGCCCATCACGACACCGACGAGGGGCGCCGCCTTGCGCTGTGCCATCGATCCTCCGCGTCCGGTCGTACGCGATGCGGCGTGATCTTAGCATCGGGGTCGACGCCTGCCGCGCGTTGAAGGCGGCACGAGGCCTCGTTGCGCCCGCGAATGACGTCCGTCCTTGAAATGGCGCGACCGGTCGGCCACAATCGACCCATGAACCCACTGCAATCCTCGGGTGCACTCGTGGCCCGCGTCGTCGCGCGGCTGCGAACCTCGCAGCCGCGGCGCAGCGTCCGTCGCGCGGTGGTCGCCGTTGCCGCGCTCGTCGTCGTCGCGCCGGCATTCGCACAAACCGACGGCGACTTCCTCGCCGCGCGTGCCGCCTTCGAGAAGGGCGATCGGGCCAAGCTCGCGACACTCGCCAAGCGGCTCGATCGCCACGTCCTTGCGCCGTACGTCGCCTACTGGCAGTTGAAGCTCGGGCTCGACGACGCGTCCCCGGAGGCCGTGCACGCCTTTGTCGAGCGCCACGCCGGAACCCCGCTCGCCGATCGCCTGCGCGCGGACTGGCTGAAGTCGCTCGGCCGCAAGGCGCTGTGGGAGCAATTCGGCACCGACGCCGAGGCGTCCCAGGGCAGCGACGACGTCGAACTCGCCTGCTACACCATCCAGTACAAGTGGCAGCGCGACGGCGACGGGGCCCTGGCGGCCGCGGTTCCGCTGTGGCTCACCGGCGCCACCACCCCGGACGCGTGCGAGCCCGCCTTTGCCGCGCTCTTCGCCCGCGGCACGCTCACGTCCGCGGATCGTCGCGCGCGGATGCGCCTCGCGAGCGAGGCCAACAACGTGCGTCTCGCACAGGCGCTCGGTGGCAGCCTGCCGGGCTCCGAGCGCCTGACCGACCAGGATTTTCGCGACATCACGAAGGATCCGGTGGCTGCGCTCGGCAAGGGCCGCTTCGCGTGGAACTCCGCGAGCGAGCGCGAGCTTGCGCTCTACGCGCTGGAGCGTGCCGCACGCGTCGATCCGGCCGCGGCGCGCGCGCCGTGGGTGAAGTGGCGCGACAAGCTCCCCACCGCCGATCGTCGCTACGGCAACGCCCGCCTCGCCTACCACGCCGCACGCCGCCTCGATCCGGCCGCCAACGACTATTTTCGCGAGGCCGGCGATGCGCTGAGCCTCTCTGCCGACGCGCACGCGTGGCGCGTGCGTGCCGCGCTGCGCGCGCAGGCCTGGGGCGACGTGAGCGCCGCGATCGCGGCGATGCCGGCGGCGCAGCAGCAGGAGAGCGCGTGGCGCTACTGGCAGGCGCGATCACTCCTCGCCGCGGACAAGACCGAAGAGGGTCGCGCGCTCCTTGGCACACTTGCGGTCGAGCCCAACTTCTACGGCATGCTCGCAGCGGAGGCGCTCGGTGAGGCCTTCGCGGTGCCGGCGAGCCAGCCGCTCGCACCCGCGGCGGCGGATCTGACGGCTTTCGGTGCGCGTCCCGCGGTGCGCCGGGTGGTCAAGCTCGCCCAACTCGACATGCGCGCCGAATCGGTCCGCGAGTGGTACTACGTCGTTCGCGGCCTCGCCGACGACGACCTTCTGCTCGCCGCCGAGTATGCGCGGCGTGCCGGGCTCTACGATCGCGCGATCAACACCGCGGAGCGCACGCAGTCGCGACACGACTTCGCGTTGCGCTACCTCGCTCCGTACCGCGACGAGTTCGACGCGGCGGCGCGCGCCAATGCGATCGACGTGGCGCTCCTGTACGGCATCGCGCGCCAGGAATCACGTTTCATCGTGGACATCGTGTCGTCGGCCGGCGCGGTGGGGTTGATGCAGCTCATGCCCGGGACCGCGCGCTGGGTGGCGAAGAAGATGAACCAGGACGACTACCGGCCGAGGCAGATCGGCGAAGCGCAGGTCAACACGCAGTTCGGCGCGTTCTACTTCAAGTACTGGCTCGATCGGCTCGACGGCATGCCGGCGCTTGCCGCCGCGGCGTACAACGCCGGGCCAGGGCGGGCGCAGGCGTGGCGCCCGGCGACTCCGCTCGAGGGCGCGATCTGGGTCGAGACGATTCCCTTCAACGAAACGCGTGACTACGTGAAGAAGGTTCTCGCCAACGCGCAGATGTATGGGCAGGCGTTCAACAGCGCTTCCAAACCGTTGTCGGCGATGCTCGGCATCATCGGGCCCCGCGGCGCGACGGTGGCGAGCGCCGCGCTGCCGAGCGTGCAGTGACAGCCATGGCGCAAGACAGCGTCGTCGTCCTCGGCGGTAGCGGTTTTGTCGGAAGCCACGTCGTGGCCCGTCTGTCGGCGCTTGGGCGGCGCGTGATCGTGCCCACGCGCCGGCGCGAGAGCGCAAAACATCTCATCCTCCTGCCCACCGTCGACGTCGTCGAGGCGGACGTGCACGACGCTGCGGTCCTCGACCGTCTGGTGCGCGGTGCGGGTGCGGTCGTCAATCTCGTGGGGATCCTCGATCCCGTGGGTCGCGAGACGTTCGAGCGGGTCCACGTCGAACTCGCGCGCAAGCTCGTGGCGGCGTGCACGACGGCAGGCGTTCCCCGACTCCTGCACATGAGTGCGCTGGGCGCGGCCGCCGATGCGCCGTCGCGCTACCAGCGCAGCAAGGCCGAAGCGGAAGCGATCGTGACGGCGTCCGGCATGGCGTGGACGGTCTTTCGCCCGTCGGTGATCTTCGGCCCCGGCGATCGCTTCCTCAATACCTTCGCCCGCCTGTCGGCCACGTTGCCCGTCATCGCGCTCGCCGGTGCCGGCGCCCGCTTCCAGCCGATCCACGTGGCTGACGTCGCGCATTGTTTCGCGCATGCGCTCACCACGGACCTCACGGTCGGTGCGCGCTACGACCTGTGCGGACCCAAGGCATACACGCTGCGCGAACTCGTGTCGTATGCGGGTGCCGTGACCGGCAACGAGCGTCCCATTCTCGCGCTGGGGCCCGCGTTGTCCCGGTTGCAGGCCGCCGTGCTCGAGATCCTGCCCGGGCGCCTCATGAGCCGCGACAACCTCCTGTCGATGCAGGTCGACAACGTCTGCGCCTGCGCCTTCCCGGCGGTTTTCGGCATCGAGCCTGCGGCGCTCGAGGCGATCGCGCCGCTCTACCTCGCGCCGGCGGCGCGACGCACCATCTTCGACGTCCTGCGCGTGCGCAGCGGCCGCTAGCGACGGGCGATGGTCATGGCGCGGGCGTTGCCGCAGCCCGTCGAGATCTATCGCGTGGGCGGGTCGGTGCGTGACGAGTTGCTCGGGCGCGCGGTGATCGATCGCGACTTCGTCGTCGTCGGCGCCACGCCCGAGATGATGATGGCGTCGGGCTTTCGACCGGTGGGGCGCGACTTCCCGGTGTTCCTGCACCCCGAGACGCACGAGGAGTACGCGCTCGCCCGGACCGAGCGCAAGCATGGCGAGGGGTATCGGGGCTTCCAGTTCTTTGCCTCGCCCGACGTGACGCTCGCCGAGGATCTCGCGCGGCGCGACCTCACCATCAATGCCATGGCGCGAAGCGAATCGGGGGTCCTCATCGATCCTTTCGGCGGTGTGGCCGACCTTGCGGCGGGTGTGTTGCGGCACGTGTCGCCCGCGTTTGCCGAAGATCCACTGCGTGTCCTGCGTGTTGCGCGCTTTGCCGCCCGCTTCGACTTTGCGGTGGCGCCGGCGACCGAGGCACTGATGCGCTCGCTCGTCGCTTCGGGCGAGCTCGCCACCCTCGCCGCCGAACGCGTCTGGCAGGAACTCGCGCGCGGACTCATGGAGCCGAACCCGTCCCGGATGTTGACGGTGCTGCGCGACTGCGGGGCGCTCGCTTCCCTGTTACCCGAGGTCGAGGGCCTCTTCGGCGTCCCGCAGCCACCGCAACCGCATCCCGAGGTCGATGCCGGCGTGCACCTGCTGCAGGCGCTCGACTGGGCGGCCCGGCACGCGCTCTCGCTCCCCGCGCGCTACGCGATCCTCACGCACGACCTCGGCAAGGCGGCCACCGACCCGTTCCGCTGGCCCCGGCATCACGCCCACGAGCAGCGCAGCGCGCGCCTGGCCGACGCGCTGTCGCGACGACTGCGCGTGCCGCAGGATTGTCGTGACGCCGCGCTCCTCGTCGCCCGCCAGCACGGGGTCGTGCATCGCGCCGCGGAGTTGCGCGCGGCCACCATCCTCGACGTCCTCGTCGCCGCGGACGCGCTGCGCCGACCACACCACCTGGACATCCTGCTCGACGCCTGCGCCGCCGACGCCTGTTCGCGGCCGGGGGCGCCGGCGTCGTACCTGCCTGCGCGCGTCTTTCGCGACGCCCTCGCCGCGGTCCGGGGTGTCGATGCCGGTGCCATCGCGCGCGCGGTTCGTGCCCGCGAAGCGGCCACGACCGAAGACGTGTCGACGCGGATCGCCGCCGCGGTGCGCGCGGCACGATTGCACGCGCTGCGCGCGCTGATCGCGCGCCACCGCGACGCCAATCCGGCGTGACGTTCGCTGCCGCGTGCCCGCGACCCGCGACGGTCGGGCGTGCGTCAGAACGGCAGGAGCTTGCGCAATCCCTTCAGCGCTTCGGCGGCGTCGTCGGCGGGATTGGCTGGCTTGGATGCGGCGGCCGGCGCCGCGCCACCGGGCGGGGCGCGATCGTCGCTGCGTCGCGCCTCGCCGCGATCGCCTCCCGCATCCATGCCCAGGGGCGTCATCCCGACCGACTTGACGCGCAGCTTGACGGCCCAGACCGGCTCCCACGCCACCTTGGGATCCGCGGGGCGCGGCGGATGCGCGAGGTTCAACTCCTCGCCGTAGGCGATGCCGTTGACCATGGCACCCTCGACGCCGGTGAAGATCCCGCGTGGAATCGTGCACGAGGTGACCGCCGGGCCGAAAATGACCTTCTCGCCGATCATGCGCTGCCGGAAGTCGTTGGGCAGCCACGTCATCAGGCCCCATCCGGTGTCTTGCAGCTCGCTCGACGTCCAGATGATCATCTCGCCCTGGTTCTGACGAAAGCCCATCGCCTGGATGAAATAACCCTGCGCGGTTGCAATCGGCGCCCATGACAGCGCGACCGGGCCCTCGATGGCCCCGGTCGCCGTGACCTCCATCGGCGCCATGAAGTCCTGCTTGTCGCCGATCGTGAACTTGATGTCGGGTGTGGCGTTGCCCCGAACGAGTTGCTCACCGGCGAGCCGGGCGTTCGCGGGCACGGGCGTCTTCTCGCGCTCGTTCGGCCAGACGAGCTGGGCATTGCGCTGCGCGCTCCAGCGCTCGGGGGGAGAGCGGCCGGCGAGTGCCTCGCCGAACTCGGCCAGCGACATCTTTTCGGTGTCGGCGATCTTGGGTTGGCCCGGTCGGATCGTCTCGCCACAACCCCAGTAGACGAGCATGCGCGCCTTGGGCTTTTCCGGCGCTGTCTCGTGGTCATCCTCGACCTGGCCGGGTCGTGTCGGGGCACGACCCACGAGCGGCAGTGACGGGCCCATCGCCATGCCGGGCGGAATCGCGTGTTGTGCCTCGGGGGTCCCGGCCGCACGCTGCGACGAGCGCAAGCCCAGCCACAGTTCCTTTTGCGGCGCGCCGACGCCGGCCGGCATCATCATTCCCGCCATCGCGCCCATGCCGCCGGCGGGCATGCCCGGGATCGTCGTCATTCGGGTCCCGACATCGACACCGTACGTCGAGACCGGTGGCTTGACCTGCTGCGGTTGGGCATGCGCCGGCGCGGCAAGGGCGATGGCGAGCAGCAGGGGGGCGGCGTGGCGAAAGGTCGTCATCGTCGAACGTCGGTGGGGGTGGTGGAGGCGGCGCCACGGCGCCGCGCGTGACTATACGCGAAACGCGACGGCACGCATGACGTCGGCGGCCATGCGCATGAGCGTCGGCACGGGAGGTGGCAGCGCCAGCGCGCCCGCTTCCTGCGCCATCGCCCCGTGGCGCGCCTCGTCGGCACGCATCGTATCGACGATGGCGCGGCTCTTCTGGTCGCGATCGGGCAGGCGGTCGAGGTGCGTCGTGAGGTGCTCTTCGACCTGGCGCTCGGTTTCGACGACGAAGCCGAGATTCACCCGATCGCCCGCAAGGCCGGCCAGCGTGCCGATGCCGAAGGCGCCGGCGTACCACAGCGGATTGAGCGACGACGTGTGCGCGTCGAGTTCGCGCAGGCGCTGCTGCGTCCACGCGAGATGGTCCTCCTCTTCCCGCGCCGCCTGCGCGAAGCGGCCGCGGATGTCGGGGTCCCGTGCCACGAGCGCCTGCGCCGCGTACAGCGCCTGCGCGCAGACCTCGCCCGTGTGATTCACGCGCATCAACGCGCCTGCGAGCCGACGC
>WBZR01004308.1_pt1 | contig 11742 bp, 16 predicted proteins | sample 5204231 | NCBI WGS metagenome assembly WBZR01 (sample SAMN12412403, study PRJNA552823) | activated sludge metagenome | isolation source: activated sludge from anammox sidestream of wastewater treatment plant... | place: USA: Virginia | collected 2017-08
TAGGAGACCGCACCCGTGCGGTCCTGCTTCTCGAGCCCGCCGATCCGGTGCTCGAGCCCGGGCGTGCCGGGGACGACCCACGGGCGCGCGAGCCGCTCGTCGCGCAGGTAGGGGAGGAAGCCCTCCGAGGAGTTCGGAGCCGTCGTGAACGCGGGGTCGATCGCGGGCAGGTCGTCCACCGACGGGACGAGCCACGGCTCGGACGAGTTGCCGAGGAAGGTGTCGGAGAGCAGGATCACGGGCGTCCGGTAGACGATCGCGATCCGGGCCGCCTCGATCGCGGCGTCGAAGCACTGGGCCGCCGCGTACGCGGCCACGATCGGGACGGGCGCCTCGCCGTGGCGACCGTAGAGCGCCATCAGGAGGTCGGACGCCTCGTTCTTCGTCGGCAGGCCGGTGGAGGGGCCCGCGCGCTGGACGTCGACGATGACGAGCGGCAGCTCCAGCATGACCGCGAGCCCGATCGTCTCGGCCTTCAGGTCCATGCCCGGGCCGCTCGTCCCGGTCACGCCCAGGTGGCCGCCGAACGAGGCGCCGAGCGCGAGGTTCGCCGCCGCGATCTCGTCCTCGGCCTGGAGCGTGCGGACGTCGAAGTTCTTGCGACGGGAGAGCTCGTGGAGGATCTCCGAGGCGGGCGTGATCGGGTAGCTCGCGTAGAAGAGCGGCAGACCGCTGCGCACGCTGGCCGCGATCAGACCCCAGGCGAGCGCGGCGGCACCTGAGACGTTGCGGTAGGTGCCGGGCGCGGCGGGCGCGGGCTTGACCTCGTAGCGGACCGCGAACACCTCCGTCGTCTCGCCGAAGTTCCAGCCGGCCCGGAACGCCGCGAGGTTCGCGTCCCGGATCTCGGTCTGGCTCGCGAACGTCTCGGTGATCCAGCGCTCCGTCACGTCGATCGGTCGTCCGTACATCCAGGAGACGAGCCCGAGCGCGAAGAAGTTCTTCGCCCGCTCCGCCTGCCGCTTCGACAGACCCGCGATCCCCTCGGTCGCTCCGAGCGTCAGCGTCTCCATCGGAATACGATAAACCTGGTAGCCGGTGAGGCTGCCATCCTCGAGCGGATTCGCGGCGTAGCCCGCCCGCTCGAGGTTGCGCGCGGTGAACTCGTCCTCGTTGACGATCACGGCCCCGCCGGCCTCGAGCAGGCCGATGTTCGCCTTCAGCGCCGCCGGGTTCATCGCGACGAGCACGCTCGGCTCGTCGCCGGGCGTGAGGATGTCACGGGACGCGAACTGGATCTGGAAGGCGGAGACGCCGTGCAGCGTCCCGCGCGGGGCGCGGATCTCGGCCGGGAAATCCGGGAGCGTGACGAGGTCGTTTCCGAACAGACCGGTGGCGCTCGTGAAGCGGTCGCCGGTGAGCTGCATCCCGTCGCCCGAATCTCCGGCGAACCGGATGACGACGCGATCTCGTTCCTCGACTGCTTTCGACACCGACGCTCAGGCCACCTTCACGTCCACCCTAGCACCCGGGGTCGGACGCGAGCGCCGCCACGCGCCGACGCGCTCAGCTCGCGTTGAGCGCGTCGAGCTCGGCGCGGAGCGAACGGATCCGCTCGACGCCGGCGGCGAGCCCGTCGCTAGCGATCTGCCCCTGGTCGGCGAGGTCGAACGCGGTCTTGCCCAGATCCTCGTACGCGTTGTTGAGGTCGCGCTTGAGCTGGAGCTCCTTCGCCTCCTCCTTGGCCTTCTGCGCAGCCTCGCCAGCGAGCTCCTTGCCCTTGACCGCCGCCTGACCGGCGACTTCTTTCGCCTTGTCGAGAAAACCCATGAGCACCTCCGCGTCGTTGACGCTGATACTAGTCGCTTCACGGGTGGGCGGGGTGCGACCGGCGGGCGCTCTCCCGGCGGGCTTCGGCCTCGGTGTCGCGGTCGCGGCCGGGTTCGGCCCGATCGGTGACGCTCGCGAGCCCGCTCACGATCGTGTCGCGGGCGGCCCTGCTCGCGAGCGTAGTGCCGCGGCTCGACCTGGGCCGTCGGAGACGCTCGGCGCGCTCCCGTCGGGCATCGACCCGGGAGCGCTCACGTGGCTCTCGCTCGGGTCCGCGGGCCACTTCCGCGAGCCGCTTCGCGAGCGGGCGCGCGCTCGGGCTGCTGTCACTCGCCGCCGCGATCGTGATCTTCGGCTTCGGTGTCTGATTCATCGCCGAGGGCGCGGCAGAGCTCCGGCAGCCGCGACGACCGTCGTGCGATAGAGGCCGCCGTCGGCGGTCGCGAGCCCCTCGAGCTCGAGGGCGACGAGCGCCGCCGCGACCTCGTCCGCGCCGAGGCCGCTGGCACGCGCGAGCGCGTCGGCGTCGGCGGGGGCGTCCCGGAGCAGGGCGAGCACGACCGCGGCAGCGGGGCTCGGGCCGGGAGCCGCCGGCTGCGGCGGCGGCTCGAGCCCGAGCGCCGCGAGCACGTCGCCCGCGCACAGGAGCGGGCCGGCGCCGGCCCGCAGGAGCGCGTTCGTGCCGGCCGAGAGCGCCGACGTGATCTCGCCCGGGACGGCGAAGACCTCCCGCCCCTCCTCGAGCGCGAAGTCCGCGGTGATGAGCGCGCCGGAGCGCTCCCGCGCCTCGACGACGACCGCCGCGAGCGAGAGCCCGGCGACGATCCGGTTGCGGGCCGGAAACCGCCACGGGGCCGGCTCGACTCCGGGCGGGTACTCGGAGACGACGAGACCGCGGGAAGCGATCCTCCGCGCGAGCTCCGCGTGCGCCAGCGGGTAGTCGCGGTCGATGCCGCACCCGAGCACCGCGACCGTCGCCCCGCCGGCCTCGAGCGCGCCGCGGTGCGCCTCGCCGTCGATCCCGCGCGCGAGCCCGCTCACGACGACGACGCCGGCCGCCGCGAGCTCGCGGCCGAGCATGCGCGCGACCTGCGCCCCGTAGCCCGAGCAGGAGCGGGCGCCGACGACGGCGACGCACGGCCCCGTCAGGAGCTCGGGGCGGGCGCCGCGGAGGAAGAGACGGCGGGGCGGGTCGTAGATCCGCGCGAGCAGCGCCGGGTAGCCGGGCCCCCCGAGCGCGAGCGCCCGCGCGGTCACGACTCCTCCCCGAGCTCTCGCGGGGCGCGGTAGGAGAGCGCCTCCGCCACGTGCTCGGCGCGGATCTCCGCCGCGCCCGCGAGCGCGGCGGCGGACGCGGCGACCCGGGCGACCCGGGCGCGGCCCCGCCCCGAGAGGGGCAGCCGGTCGACGGCGCGGTCGAGCAGCTCCCGCGCGGGGGGCGAGAGCGGCGGCGGCCCGTCGCCGAGCCGGGCGCGGGCGGACTCGACGCGCCCGGCCACGGCCGCGCTCGGCTCCCCCGCCGCGCCACCGAGCTCGCGGGAACGGGCGCGCGGAACGACGAGGACGAGATCGAACCGGTCGAGCAGGGCCCGCGAGAGCCGCGCCCGGTACGCCGCGATCCGCTGGGGCGTGCAGGAGCAGACCGCGCCCGGATCGCCGCGGCCGCCGCACGGGCAGAGGTTCATCGTCGCCACGAGCAGGAACCGCGCCGGGAACACCGCCCGGCCGAGGACGCGAGCGACCGCGATCACCCCGTCCTCGAGCGGCTGGCGCAGGGCCTCGAGCACGGGCCGCTGGAACTCGGCGAGCTCATCGAGGAGCAGCACGCCGCGGTGAGCGAGGCTGATCTCGCCCGGCCGGGGCCCGGTGCCGCCGCCGACGATCCCCGCGGTCGAGGCACTGTGGTGCGGCGCGCGGAAGGGCGGGTGCTCGACGAGCCCGCGTCCGGGCGGGAGCAGTCCGGCGACCGACTGGATGCGCGTCACCTCGAGCGCCTCGTCGGGGGCGAGCGGCGGCAGGATCCCGGGCAGACGGCGCGCCAGCATCGTCTTCCCGGTTCCCGGCGGCCCCGCGAGCAGGACGTTGTGAGCGCCAGTCGCGGCGAGCTCGAGCGCGCGGCGGGCGCGCTCCTGCCCGCGCACGTCGGCCAGGTCCGGATACCCGGGTCGCGGCGAGGGCGGCGGCGGCTCCGGCACGGACGGGCTCAGCTCCCCGCGCAGGTACGCGCCCGCCTCGGCGAGGTGGCGGAGCGGGATGGCCTCGACCCCGGCGAGCGCCGCCTCCGCTGCCGACTCGGCCGGACACAGCAGCCGGCGGATCCCGGCTCGGCGGGCGGCCTCCGCGCAGGCGAGCACGCCCGGGACCGGCCGCAGGCGCCCGTCGAGCGCGAGCTCGCCCACGGCGGCGTGGCCGCTCAGACGCTCGGGTGGCACCTGCCGCGACGCGGCGAGCACGGCCAGCGCGATCGGCAGGTCGAGGCCGGAGCCCTCCTTGCGCAGCCCCGCCGGGGCGAGGTTGACGGTGATCCGCCGCAGCGGCCACTCGAGCTCGGCGCTCGTAACGCCGCTGCGAACGCGCTCCTTCGCCTCCTGGCAGGACCGGTCGGGCAGCCCGACGATCGCGAACGCGGGCACCCCGAGCTGGAGGTGAGCCTCGACCTCGACGGGGCGGGCGTCGAGGCCGATCACGACGTGCGTCAGCGCCTTCGCGAGCACGATCCGAGCCTAGGCACGCCGCGCGCACGGGCGACGCGCGGACGGTGACGAGGGCGTGACGGAAGTGAGTCGGCTCGTGCGCTGCTGGCCGGCCGATCTGCGAGACTCGCGCCGTCAGCCCGACGGAAGGGAGACGATGATCGACACGTACGGACGGCGGATCCTCACGGTCGCGCTGGTCGCGCTGGTCGCGCTCGGGCTCGGGCTCGGCCTCGCCGCCTGCGGCGGCGGAGGCGGCGGCGAGGACGCGGAGTCCCCGGCCCCGACCGTGCCCGCCGGCGCGGACGCGGCCGCCGGGGCCGAGGTGTGGGAGAGCGCGGGCTGCGGGACGTGTCACACGCTCGCCACCGCAAGCGCCACCGGCAAGGCCGGGCCGAACCTCGACGAGTCCGAGCTCGACTTCGACTTCGTCCTCAACCGGGTCGAGATGGGCGGCGGCTCGATGCCCGCGTTCAAGGACGAGCTGGGCGAGCAACAGCGCCTCGACGTGTCCGCCTACGTGATCGAGTCGACGTCGGGGTAGAGCGCCCTGCAGCCGGAGGTCGCCGGCCCGGGGTCGGTCTCGCAACCAGGTTCGGGCGGGACAGGTCCCGCCCCTACATCCCCGGTACACCGGTCGCGGGCGGGGCACGCCCCGCCCCCACACCACGTGCGCAAGCGGTCGCGGGCGGGAGATATCCCGCCCCCACACCACGTGCGCAAGCGGTCGCGGGCGGGAGATATCCCGCCCGCACGCCCACGGCGCAACGATCCCGGGCGGGACACGCCCCGCCCCCACACCCGTTGCGTACCGGTCACCAGTCGAGCGGCACGCGCTCGACCCGCCGGCCGCGGACCGCGGCCGCCTCGAGTGAGACCTCGAGGCCGGCGAGCAGCGGGCGGGCGGCGAGGAACGCCTCGGCGGCGCGCCGGACCCGGCGGGCCTTCTCCGGGCCGACCGCCTCGAGCGGGTCGCCGAAGCCGGGGCCCGCGCGCATCTTCACCTCGCAGAAAACGAGCCGCCCGCCGCGGCGCAGGACGACGTCAAGCTCGCCTCCGCCCGCGCGAACGTTCGCGGCGAGGACGCGGTAGCCGCGTAGCCGGTAGTGCCGCCGCACCCGCCGCTCCGCGGCCGCGCCCGCCGGGTTCACGGCTCCTCGCGGACCCCGGCCGGCCCGTAGCAGAGCGCGTTGAAGCTGCGCCGGTGCGCCGGGCACGGGCCGCGCTCGCGGACCGCGGCGGCGTGCCGCGGGGTGATGTAGCCGACATGGGTGGCGAAGCCGAACGCCGGGAAGAGCGCGTCGAGCCGGCGCATGACGCGATCACGCGTCACCTTGGCGACAACCGAGGCCGCCGCGATCGCGGCGCTCTTGCGGTCACCGTCGACGACGGCGCGGTGCGGCGGCGCGGCCGGGCCGAGCCGGAAGCCGTCGACGAGCCACACGTCCGCCCCCGGAAGCGCATGCAGGACGGCCGCGAGCGCGTCCAGGTTCGAGCGGTGGAGCCCGACCCGATCGATCTCAGCGGGCGAGACGACCGCGACCGCGACCCGTGGCGCCGACGTCAGCACCGCCCCGTAGAGGCGCTCTCGCGCCGCCGGATCGAGCTGCTTGGAGTCGTTCAGATCGGCGAGCGCAGCCGCGCGGGCCCCGGTCAACCAGGCGATGTCGAGCAGGACCGCGGCCGCGACGAGCGGGCCGGCGAGGCTCCCCCGCCCGGCCTCGTCGGCGCCCGCGACGAAGCGCGCACCGAGGCGCCTGTCGAACGCGATCAGCCTCCGGCCGCTTGTCGCCGCCACACGGCGACGATAGCGCCTAGCGGAACTGTTTCTCGCGCACGCGCGCCTTCTTTCCCACCTTCGAGCGAAGGTAGTACAGCTTGGCGCGGTTCACGTCGCCGATGGCGCCGACCTCGATCTTCTCGATCTTCGGCGTGTGGAGCGGGAACGTCCGCTCGACGCCGACGCCGAACGACTGCTTGCGAACCGTGAACGTCTCGCGGGCACCGGCGCCCTGGCGGCGGATGCAGATCCCCTCGAACACCTGGATCCGGCGGCGCTGGCCCTCGATCACCTGGAAGTGGACGCGGACGGTGTCGCCCGCCTTGAAGCGGGGCACCTCGCGCAGCTGGCGCCGCTCGATGCTCTCGATCACGTTACTCATCGTCGGGTGGCCCGGGGGCCGACGGGGAATGCTAGCGGAAGCCGATCCGGCTCGGCGGCCAGTACACCATGAAGACGGGGCCGATCATGTGCGCCCGTGAGATCGTCCCCCAGACGCGGCTGTCGCAGGACATCTGCCGGTTGTCGCCCATCATCCAGTACTCGTCCTCGCCGAGCTCGACGGGGCCGAAGTCGCGGCCGCCGGCGCGGCCGGGCTCGAGGTAGGGCTCGTCGAGACGCTCCCCGTCGACGTAGACGACGCCGTCCTCCTGGGCGATCCGGTCGCCGGGCACCCCGACGATCCGCTTCACGTAGGTGCCACCCGCGCCGCACGCCTGCTCGACCTTGGCCGGCGGGTCGAAGACGACGATCTCTCCCCGCTCGGGGTCGCGGAAGTGGAGGATGAACCGGTTCGCGATCACCCGGTCGTTGCTGCCCGCCTCGCAGCCATCTCCAGGTTGCGCACAGTGCAGGGTCGGCTCCATCGACGAGGACGGGATCCGGTAGGGGTTGACGACGTAGGCCTTGATCAGGAGGACGGCCGCGACCGCGATCACGATCGTGAGCCCCCAGTCGACGATCGTCTTCCACGGCGCCGGCAGGCGGGCCGTGAGCCGGTCGATCGGCCCTCTCAGGAGAGGCTCCGCTCTCTCGATCGCGCCCGGCTGCGCTCGCGCCGCCAGCTCTCGATCCGCGCGTGGTCGCCCGAGAGCAGCACCTCGGGGACGCGCCAGCCCCGGTAGTCGGCCGGGCGGGTGAAGTGCGGGTACTCCAAGCCGCGGCCGAGCTCCTCCGAGAACGTCTCGACGAGGGCGCTCTCGTCGCTGCCGAGCGCGCCCGGGAGCCGCCTCGCGATCGCGTCGATGACGACCATCGCGGGCAGCTCGCCGCCCGAGAGCACGTAGGGGCCGATCGAGATGCTCTCGGTCGCGAGGTGCGAGACGACACGCTCGTCGAAGCCCTCGAAGCGGGCGGAAAGGAGCGCGATCCGCTGCTCCGCCGCCAGCTCCTCGACGAGCTCCTGGTCGAGCTGGCGGCCCTGCGGGGAGAGCGCGATCACCCTCGCCGGCGGGTCGCCGCGGTAGACCGCCTCGAGCGCCGCGTCGACGACGTCGACGCGCAGCACCATCCCGGCACCGCCGCCGTACGGCTCGTCGTCGACCTGGCCGGCCCGGAGCGGCGTGAAGTCCCGGTAGCTGAAGAGGCGCAGGTCGAGGCCGGCGCCGAGCACGGCAGCGACGGGCCGCTGCTCGGTCAGCCAGGCGAAGGCGTGCGGAACGAGGGTGAAGACGTCGACCTGCATGCGAGGGGCGAGCTTAGACGGTGTCCCCGTAACCGCGGGCGACGAGGATGCGGCCGCGGTCGGGCTCGACGGCGAGGACGCAGTCCTCGACCAGCGGCAGCGCGTGTCCCGTGTCGAGCTCGAGCACGTCGTTGGCGACACCCGGCTCCACGCCGACCACGGTTCCGAGCCGGCGGCCGGACTCCTCCTCGGCGGCGAGGCCGACGAGCTGGAACGCGTAGAACTCGCCCTCCCCGGGCGGTGGCAGCTCGTCGGCGGGGAGCTCGAGCGCCACGCCCCGCTCGACGGGCCGGTCGAGCCTGACGACGGGCCGGCCGCCGGCGAGCTTGCGCTCGAGAATCTCGGCTGGCTCGCCCGCGACGTACACCTTCGCCCCCGGGGCGAGCCGCGCCGGGTCGTCGCTCGCCGCCTCGACCACGAACGCGCCGCCGAGACCGTGGGGCCGCCCGACGCGACCCACCGCGACCCAGCGGCTCAACCGACGACCTCGAGCAGGATCCGCTCGCCCCGCCTCGCCGCACCCGCGCGGACGACCGTGCGCAGGGCGCGGACGATCCTGCCGTGGCGGCCGATCACCTTGCCGACGTCGTCCTCGGCGACGTGCAGCGTCAGGACGACGGCGCCGTCGCGCTCGGTCCGCTCGACCCTCACCTCGCCGGGGTGATCGACGAGCGCCCGCGCCAGGTACGCGACGAGCTCCTCCATCGGCCCGTGCTAGATCCCGGACTTCTGCATCAGGCGCCGGACCGGCTCGGTCGGCTGCGCGCCTTTCGCGAGCCAGTCGCGGATCTTCGCCCCGTCGAGGTCGATCGTCGAGGGCTCGGTGCGCGGGTTGTAGCGGCCCACGATCTCGATGAAACGCCCGTCGCGGGGTGCCCGGGCGTCGGCCACGACGACCCGGTAGATCGGGTTCTTCTTCGAGCCGACGCGAGCGAGTCTGATCTTGGCTGCCATCGTCCTCCTATCTATCGTCTGAGCTGCGCGGCCATTGACTGGATGTTCGGCATCTTGCCGCGCCCCATCTGCTTGATCATCTTCTCCATCTGCTTGCGCCCGTTCAGGAGCTGGTTCACCTGCTGGACGGAGGTGCCGCTGCCGCGGGCGATCCGGGCCCGCCGCGAGCCGCTGATCAGCTCGGGCCGGCGACGCTCCTCGGGCGTCATCGAGAGCACGATCGCCCGGGCCCATTCGAGCGCCCGGTCGTCGACGCTCGCGCCCTGGAGCTGCTTGCCGAGGCCCGGGATCATCCCGAGCACGCTCTGGAGCGGCCCGAGCTTGCGCATCATCTCGTACGACTTGAGGAAGTCGTCGAACGTGAAGCGGCCGGAGCGCAGCCGCCGCTCGAGCTCCTCCTGCTCGTCCTCTTCGGTCGCCGCCTCCGCCTTCTCGATCAGGGTCATGACGTCGCCCATGCCGAGGATCCGCGACGCCATCCGGTCGGGGTGGAAGACATCGAGCTGGTCGAGCTTCTCCCCGACCGACGCGAGCTTGATCGGCGCGCCGGTGACGGCCTTGACGGAGAGGGCGGCGCCGCCGCGGGCGTCGCCGTCGAGCTTCGTCAGCGCGACCCCGTCGAAGGCGACCCGGCCGGCGAACGCCTCGGCGACGTTGACGGCGTCCTGACCCGTCATCGCGTCGAGGACGAGCAGCACGTTGGTGGGCTTGACAGCGCTGCGAACGGCGGCGAGCTCGTCCATCAGTTCCTCGTCGACGTGGAGACGGCCGGCGGTGTCGACGATCAGGACGTCGCGGCCCTGGGCCCGCGCCTGGTCGAGCGCCTGCCTGGCGACAGCCACCGGGTCGCTGGTGCCCCTGGCGGCGTAGACGGGCACCTGGATCTGCTTGCCGAGCTGCTCGAGCTGGTCGATCGCGGCGGGCCGCTGCAGGTCGCAGGCGGCGAGCGCCGGGCTCTTGCCCTCGTGCTTGCGCAGGTGGAGCGCGAGCTTGGCGGCGAGCGTCGTCTTGCCCGAGCCCTGGAGGCCGACGAGTAGGATCACGGTCGGCGGCCGCCCCGAGAACGCGAGCTTCGAGCTGCCCTGCCCCATCAGCGCCGTCAACTCCTCGTGGACGATCTTCACGACCTGCTGGCCGGGCGTGAGGCTCTTCGCCACCTCCGCCCCGAGCGCGCGCTCCTTGACGCGCCCGGTGAAGTCCTTGACGACCTTGAAGTTGACGTCGGCCTCGAGCAGGGCGAGCCGGATCTCCCTGAGCGCCTTGGTCAGATCCTCCTCGGACAGCCGCCCGCGCGAGCGCAGCCCGCCCAGGGTCGCCTGGAGCTTGTCGGAGAGCGTGTCGAACATGGCCCGGGCATTGTACGGGCCGTCACGGGCCGGCCCGGGGGTAGAAGGGGGTCAGGGCCCGAGCGTTGTGGCCACCCGAACCTGATCCCGGCCTCCGCGATGCCGTAGCATCCGGAGATCGCCGGAGGCCGGCCAGGGAGGGAACGCGACCGTGACCACCATCACCACCACGCTCGAGATCGAGCGTCCCCCGGCCGAGGTCTTCGACGTCGTGACCGACACCGTCAGCTGGCTGGCAATCTCGCCAATGCTGCTGGAGATTCAGCCGCGCGGGCGGATCGCCGCCGGCACGAGGGGCACGATGGTGCGCAAGCAGGGTCGTCGGCGGGTGCAAGGAAGCTGGGAGGTCGTGGAGCTCACGCCGCTGAGCCGGCTCGTGATGGACGGCGGGGAGCCCGGCGTCGCCACGCACGAGGTGATGGAGCTCCAGGAGCTGCCCGGCGGGAGGACACGGTTCACGTCCACGATGACGTTCCGGCCCCGGGGACTGCGGATGCGGCTTTTCCTGCCGCTCCTCGCCCCCGTGATCCGCAGGTCGGTCCGCAGCGACTACGGCAGGCTGAAGGCCCACATCGAGGCGCAGGCCCCCGGCTCGTAGGCGCGGCCGTGAGTCAGGCCCCCATCGTTGCGGCCTCCGGGCGCGACCGCCGCAAGCGATCGGCCGTCGGCGGCTCGCCGGGCGCGAGCTCGAGGCCCCTTCCCCGCCCGGAACGGCCGTCGCGACCTCCCGGGCATCGCCGCGCGCGAAGCCTGACGGGGCTACCGCGGCGCGGGAAGCGGGAGACCGGCCAACTCGGGCTGTGAGATCCGCGCCCCGCCGCTCGCAGCCGCAGCGGCGGCCGGTGCCCGGCACGGGGCGGCTCGCCCGGTCGACCGGGCAACAGGAAACGCGGGGTCGTCGAGAGGCCAGCGCCCGGAGCGCTGGGCGCCGTCAGTGACCCGCGCCCGGGGGCCGAGCGCCCCCGGTGCTCCAGCGCCCCAGCACCGCGCCGGCGATCACGACCGAGAGCAGGAGTCCGATCCACGCCGGCCAGTGGCGCGCCTCGTTGTGCGACAGAAACGTAATCAAGGTGAACAGCAGCAGGAGGGCGGCCAGCGCCGGCGAGACGAGGTCGGACGGGACCGGACCCAGGTCGAGCTTCAGACCGAGCAGCCTAACGGCCTCCCAGGCGAGCAGAGCGAGGACGAGCAGCCCGGTGACGATGCCCACGCCGTGCCATTCGCTGATACCCGCGCAGATGTCGCCGAGGTCGGTATCGACGCACGCCTGCTGCCAGTCGAGGAAAGAGAAGATCAGGTACAGGACCGAGCCGCCGAGAACGACCTGCGTCGCGGGAGCGAGCTTCCTGAGCGCCTCCACTCGCCAACCGTACTCCTTCGTGATACGACAGTCAAGAGACCCGGTGCCAGGCACGTGCCAGGCACCTGCCAGGCACAAGACGCTCGGCACCACGCCCGCCGTCGCCGCAGGCGTCGCGGATCACGTCTGGACAGTTCACGGAGACCCGGTGCCAG
>WBZR01001310.1_pt1 | contig 11736 bp, 18 predicted proteins | sample 5204231 | NCBI WGS metagenome assembly WBZR01 (sample SAMN12412403, study PRJNA552823) | activated sludge metagenome | isolation source: activated sludge from anammox sidestream of wastewater treatment plant... | place: USA: Virginia | collected 2017-08
AATTGGCCCCCCGCTTACTAGTTTCCGTTCTGTGATAACTTCCGCCCCTTTGTCGAACCATAGAACTTTCTCGTTATCTTTCCCGCCTAGCGCGTCGTCTACCATTTTGGCTAGGGCTTTGTTCGCCATGGAATCCGCCCGGATTTGGATATACAAATTGCCGGCGATGTGTTGAATCAGCCCTAGCGGTGGTCTTGCCACAGTTTAATACCTCGCCAGTGCAATAAGATCGGCTAACCGTTTCCCCATCACCGCGAACCCCTGATTGATTCCGCTGCCGGGGTGGACCCCATCGCCCGAGCCCCATGAGGTTTTAAAATCGGCGTTGCCGTCAGACGCGTCGGTAAACAAATCATAGACCGGATACCCGAGTGTTTTTATCCATGCGTTGTATCCGTCCATCACCGTTTGCTGTGCCGCCGACGCGGCATCTAACGGCGAAGTGGTGAGCAGTAGCGGCGTCATGCCGGCGGCAACAATCGCGGCGTTCTGCGCGAGTCTGTCCGCCTGCATCTGCGCGAGCGTTCGGTTACTGTTGACGTCATTCACCCCGCCATGCGCGATACAGTACATGTCCCGTACCGCCGTGGGGCTTGTCGCCCGCCGTGCGGCCTCGGTAGCAATCTGTGAGGTTATAGCGGCAATCGCGGCGCCGGCGACTCCGAGCCCGTTTGTTGCCACGGGTTTATTGCGCGTGAAATATCGCAACCACGTTGGGTAGTCCCCTGGATCATTTGCAAAAGAATCCCCGAGGATCATCACGCTAGACGACGCCGGCACTTCGTACGCACTCCCGAGTGTCGGCGTTCCCACGGCACCGCTGGTCACCACGGCGGACATATCGTAATTAAACGCCCGCTGGTCACCGGGCCGCACATATTCACCTGGGTACGTGCGCCCCTTCGGGACACGCTCAACCATCACGTTTGAAAACCGAATCGTGGCGTTGCTGTTGTTGTTGTTACTGGTTCCGATCCCGAGCCGCAGCACGGCAGTTCCGCCGGCAGTACAAAGCCCCCCGAGCACGTACCGCCCCGGTGAAGGGTTGTTAAGCACAGTCGTGCCGCCGGTAAACGTGGTGCTGGCTGCAAGCTCAGCATTGTTGCCTGTGTGGGTGCCGGTCTTCGAGTCCACCGTAAACGAGAACAGGTAGGTTTCCCCGACCGTCACAGGAATTGATACTTGCGCCCACACCCGTTGCAGCACGCCGGCAGTGCTGGTCGCTTCAAACCACTGGCCTCCGTCCACATTATAGCCCCACACAACCCCCGCCGTATCCGTAGGAAAATCACCCCACGAAGACCCGGCGTTTTTGTAATACCGGTCAAAGCCGAACGTGGTACTTCCGTTCCCCCGGCCCATCTGATTTGTGACAATCCGCGCCGCCCGAAGCCCGGACACGTAAGGCCGGGGGCCGCAGTTATAAAACAGGGAACTGAGAGCAACCGCCGGGCGCCCCATTACGCGGGACTCCACAGCACGGCCACCTTGTTATCATCGCCCGCGTTCGCGCAAGTGATAACCAAAGCGCCGGCTTCATTCAGTGCGCCGCCGAAATCAATGGTTCCGACAAATCCGACCGGCAGCGTATACGATTGTGCAACCCCCGCCGTGTCATAAAATCCATTGATGACACAGGTTCCGCTTAACGCCGCGTTCACGATGATCCGCTGTAAATGCGTGTCCCCGGCCTGTCCGCCGCCGATAGTCTGCGCGGCGGTTGCGGAGATCACCCGCAGCGTGCCCGAGGGCCGCACAACAAGATAGCTGTCTGTATCGGAATCGGTACGGCGCTCACCCGCGTGTTTGCCGGAATTGTTGACTATGGCTTTCGCCATATCCACAAACCAATTTCCTGTAGCTCCCATGGGTTCCTCTCATTCGTAAAAGAAGCGCGGGGGCGCCGGTGAACAGCGGCCCCCGCGACTATGAGTTGATAGGCGCCGCTCTACGCAATCGGTGTGGTTTCCTTCATTTCTAGGTATCCGATGATACCTTTCAACGCGAGGATCACCGACATTTTGTTAGCGTAAGCCGCATCGTTCACCCGGACCTCTACAACTTCGCTCGTTGTAGACGAGGCCTCAGTGACTTGGTGCGGCATCCGCCCGTTAATCGCCATCCCGTAGAATCGATCTGCCACGATACACCCCCCTTGTGAAACGCCCTTCCCGCCTTACTGCACGTAGTCAACAGAGGCCGAAATCGGCGCGGTTCCCGTGGTGATATCGGTTGCGACCGTCGCCACGATATCGAGCATACATTGAGGGTCCGCCGACAGCCCCGCAGCTTTCCAAAGCGGCTGCGCCATTTCCGCAATCGTGAGCTCTGCGGATTCATCAATAACGTTCGTGGACTTCACCGCCGACGTGACCGCGATACCCGACCCGAACAAATCCGCATCGATCACCGCGCCGGAGTTTTTCTCCGTAGGGTAGTACACGCCTACGTCGAACGTACCGCCGCCCTGCGCCCCGGAACGAAAGATCACTTCCTTGATACGGGCGTTAGACGGCACGCGGCACAGCCGGCACCGTGAGGTAGCCGACAACGACGCCGCAATGGCTGGGATAAACCCGTAGACGTTTTTCACAACGCCGGCGCCTCCGTCCTGCGGAGATACGATCGTCGGAGGCGTGGCCTCTGCATTCGTGATAAACGCCGACTTCACTAACAGATTAATAGCCATGTGATTCTTCCTCTCTGGTTTATGTGGTTCGCTGCGCCCCGCCTCAACAGCAGGGAGCGTTCAGGCCGTCACGCGATCAGCTATTACGCTCGATACGATTCAATCCCGTAGACTTTGCCCTCTTCCAAGCGCGTTGCGCCGGCGGAAAGCGTCACGTACAGCTGCCACGGTTCACCGCGCAAATCGTTGCGCCTTGAAATGCTGGTCTTAATATCATTCCAGATTCCGAAGTGCATCCCGGATTTGCACCAGACCGGCAACGTCACTTTGTTAGTTCCGGCGCTTTCCGTTTCGACTAGCTCACAGTCCACGAAATTGAACCCGAGGAACCTCTTAATTTTTCCTTCCCGGAGTACCGGTGCGTCCCCTCCGTTGAAGTCGGATGACACCACTTGCATTTCTCGGAGCAACGCGGTTTCGTCATACGCCGTGAGCGCAACATAGACTTCCTCTTGATCGAACTGCACATGGTTCCGCTTCATCAGCTCTTTCAGCGCAAGCAGTTTTTCTACGCTGATACGGCTGTTCGTGCCGCCGATGCTCACGGTAACCGTGTTCCCGGACGTGTACGACTTCGTAGAGCCGCCCTTTACGCCGGTCTTCGCGTCCGCAAACATCGCCTTGATAATGTGCCGGTCAATACGCCGGCCCGCAGCGGCCACCGCCGCCATGGTTTCGGCGCTTTCCGGCTCCACCGCCGTGCGCAGCTTGTCAAAGGAATCAAGCTGTACCGGGAGGTCCGAATCGGTGGGAGAAATCCACCGGCGTTCCTTCGTGATATCCTTTCGGCCCATCGGTGCAAACCTGTCGGTTACGTCGTCCATTTCGACCGTGCCGATAAAGTTGACCGGTGAAGCCGCGTCAGACCCGGTGTAACTTCCGGGCGTGACAAGGGGGCGCAAGACGCTGCCCTTGTATTGCAGCGTCATCTGAACGTTGGTTGAGAATTGAGACTGGAACCAATCGGGAAGATAAAGGCCCATGGCAGGGACCCTCCATTTTAAAAGTTAATCTTCTAAAAAGAGCTTCCCCGCCACGGTGGCAGGACTCTCAACTAGGCTGAAACCCCCTAGCGGGCGACCGTCTTACCGGCCTGTAGCCGACGCGTCTGCGTTCCCGGCTATATGTTCAGGCTTCTATTTACCCCCGTTCTGTTAAAAAATCAAGCGCCGTACTATTAATGAAAATAGTACGGCGCAATGATGAGGGTTTTCGTTCTGCTATTGGATTAACGACTGCCCCGGATACGCTTGTTGATTGAGCCGCGCAATCCGGTTTCTCGCCTCTGTCCGAACCTTCGGGTCCGGGCTGCTATATTCCTGCGCGAACGCTCGATCATTCATCAACTGTTTAATTTCAGCCCGAGCCATTTCCGGGGTACGATCCCCGCCCGGTTGGCTGAACGACCCGGCCTTGTCCCCGCCGACAAATTGACCCTCTACCGCGATCTTCGTTCCGATATCGAAAAAGAATTTCATCGTTGCTTTAGGACCCAGGACCGACCCTATTGCTTTCACCTGTTCAGCCGTCACCCCGAACGCGGCGCCGGCCCTGTCCACAATTTCGGCGTTCTTATCGTACAAATCGCCCCACTCGGTTCTGAGCTCTTTGACTTCATTTTCGTGCTTCGTCTTCGCTTCTGCCGTTTCGGCGGCAATCCGGTCCGCCGTCATTTTGTTGGCCCGCTCCGCAAGCACTTTGACTTGCGCCTGCGTCAACCCGGCTTCGTGGAAAATCGGCGCCATCGCTTTCGCAAAGTCGCCCTTGTCGCCCTCGGGCAACGGGATTTGATACCCGTTCGGGTCCTTCGGGCGCCCGAGTCGATCCCACACGCCCGCCCAATCTTCCGCCGTCGCCTTCTCTCCCGGCAGCTTCAACAATCTATCCGGCGGCAAGCCCATGTGCTGTTCAAGACTGCGATACGAGGCAATCACGTCAGCGGGGCTTTTCCACTGCCGCTGTTCCAATAACAGGGCGTGGTCCGGGGACAAATTCAACCCCTTCCAATCGAACGCCGGGGGTGTGCTCTGTTGCGGGGGCATGGTCGTTCCCGTCGCCCCACCGACGCCGCCGGCTCCACCGGTATCCGCATCCCTCATGATGTGTCGTTTCATCCACGGTGTGAACATACGTCATCCTTCCTTTTGTTGAGACGGAGGAACCGGGCCACCATACAGTTTCCACAGTTCGTCGTCTGATAAATGTAAATGACTCTGAATTCTCAACCACACTTCCCGCCGCCCTTCTAACCGAATCATCAACTCCGGGTCTTTTGCCGCCGTAGTGGTGTGTGCGCGGCAAAACTTCGCAAGGTCCTTCAACACCATTTCGGTATCCGCGTCTGCACCGCTGAACGTACGTTGATACGCTCGTTTTCGTCGCACCAGAAAATTAAACGCGTCGAGTATGCTCATTGTGGTTTCTGTGCCCCCATCGCCGTTTTTGCCATGGCCGCCATGGCCGGCGCCGCGTCAAGCGCCTGCTGTCCTTGCGCGGCTTCTTGTTCCTGCTGGCGTATCGCCGCCACTTTTTCAGGGTCACTAATCCAGCTAGCCGGCACCCCGTTAATCCGCATCACCGCAGGGAACGCGGTGTCAAAATCAATCCATTGCAGGGGCCGCTTGTCGCCCGTGGCGCCCACATAGTCCTGCACCCAGCTAATCGACCGGAACAACCCGCTTGCTTCTTCGGCCTTCTGTGCCCGCGACAATGGAGAATCGTACTCAATCGAATACTGTCCCCGCGCTTCGCGCAACATATCCGGCATGGGCGTCATGAGCCCTTGCATCATTAACAAATCAACTTCCCGCGTAATCTGCGGGCCTAACGCTTCGCTCTGTTGCCGGCCCATCATGGGCGACAGCAACACGCCTTTTTCTCGGGTCCGCTCCATCACTTCGGTAGCCGTCATTTCCGGCGTTTCGACAAGTAACTGAAAGACCGTAATCAAGAACGCGTCGAGAATCACCGTGCGTTCATCGTCCATCATTTCCTTATTGAGCGCCGGCGTGCCGACCGCAAAGGGCTGAATCAGCGCCCGCCCCTCATCGTTCACCCCGCCATATGTAATATGCCCCGGCGTCATGTTGATATCGTTCATCACGCCGTCATCATGCGCGAGAATCGGCGGATCTGCGGCCCGGTGCCCCTGCTTCAGCAGCGTCTTCTTTTGTTCGTTCAGCAACCGCAGCGACGGCAAGACCTGCATCGCCGGGGACCGCCCATAGATTTCACCGGGGCCGGTGATATAGCGGCTCACAGAGTATGGGAAACTGTGGTAGCCCTCATGCGCAATAATGCTTTCGTCATCCTTGGCGTGCTCCCACAGATATTCACTTTGATACATCATGCCCGTGATATCGAGCCGGCGCGGGTTGTAATCCTCACGCGGGGACACGCAATGCAGAAAGGAAAACGGCGTGTCCTTCTTCTTCGGATCGTTGTAGCACTCCAATATCTTTTTGCCGACGCGTTCCGGCCCCCACTTCTGTACTGCTTGGCGAGCCGTCAACGCGAAGTTACGAAATACGGTATCCGGCATCCCCTGGTGGTTCTCACAGAAATGCACTTCCCCCACGGGGCAGGCTTTGTACCGGAACCCCGGCCCGAACCGTTGATCTAACTTGTCTGTAAACAGCACCCCGTTACCGAACGCCCCGAGAGACAAATAGGTATCAAACCGCTGGCTTGCAAAATTGGCGGCGGTGTTTTCCCGGTAGGAGAATAACCGGTCTGTGAGCTCTTGAAACCATAGCTGGATCGTCCGCCGCTTCAACAACGTTTTGTCGGACGGCACAAGGGCGTGCCATCGGGAATTTCGAGGGGTCAACATCGACTCCAGCACCGACGCGAATTTCCACAACGCGTTTGCCCCTGTGGCGTCTACCTGGTCTTTTGCATAGGCGCCGGCTGGTTGGCGCCCGTGCCCATTGGACAGCCCGAGCAACCCGCCCTCGATGACCGGCGGTTGCGTAAAGGAATTGGCGTAGGCGGGGAAGATCCGGCGGGCGATTTCTTCACAGTCCCGGTTAAACGTCACCCGAGACTCTTTGACCACGCGCCACCGGTCAAGAATCTCGCGCACGCGGGTGTTAGATAGATCCGGCATCGTGGTTTAATACCCCCCTAGAAACGATTTGAGCCCGGTTGACCGCAACGCAAGAAACGGTACGGTTGTGAGCATGGTTGACACGCGCCCCCGGCCCGCATCCTTCCGCGCCCGTTCCGCGTCGGCATCGGCTTTCTCTTTCCCTTTATCGACAAGGGCGGGGCTCGGCATGCCGGGCTCCGGCGCCTTCAGAGACGGCGGCTCCATTCCGAGCGCTGCCGCGATCTGTAATCCGCCGGGGGTAAAGCGCAGTGGCCCGCCGCCCATCGCACTCGTAGGGTTATCATGCAGCACGTCCTGAAACGGCTTCTTTTGCATAACCTCTGACAGCCCGACCGTACCCGCCGCCGCAAGCGCCCGTCCTACCGGTCCCCCCATAGTCCTACCTCCTGTTAACGCGTCTTAGACAAGCCGCCAATCGTTCGCCAGCATATCGGTTTGACTGCACAACCATGGGACCACCGTTCCGTCCGCCGTCTTCATGTCAATGTGCGCATGATAGTTGACCACGGTTCCGAGCGGATAAATCCCGAGCAACGGGGGCCTGCTGACTTCAAACGTGCTCCCCGGAACGAGGAAGAGAAACATGCCTCTCCCGTTCCATCCCTCGCGCTGTACGCGGGCGCCCTGCTTTAACTGCGTCAACGCCCACTCAAAATTACAGTTTGCATCCATCGTCTCCCCCTGTCTGTTAATGGCTCCCTTACGCACGCTGCTATATTATGACGAAAACAAATCATAATCAACGCCTATCGCCTTTTGCTGCCGTTTCTTCTTACCCCCTACGGGGCTGTCTTTCCGGGCCACAGGCACCGCAAACGTGAGCGCAAGCGCGTCTCCGTCGTCTGGTGAAGGGATGCCGCGAGACGTAAGAGACTCTTTCGACTCCAAAATGATTTTGTCTTTTGCCGCCCCGAAGAACCCGTATTCAACCGTCGTCAAATCCCGATTCAAATCCGGGCTTCCGTCGATCATGCCGCCCTTCAACCACTCGCGCATCTGCGCCCACATATCCGTCCGCTTAAACGCATACTCGCGTTGCGTGCTTTCCGCCCCAAACCAGACTTCATTCACCCGGTAGCCGGAATGCCGCAAAATGTCGATGACCCCGGTTCCGTTGCCGGCGTCGATGTTGATTGCGTCTACGCTCAATTTGTCGGCCCAGTGCGCCACGGCATCCGCAACCTCTACGTTGTCGAAGCCTTTAATTCGCACAGCGGGAATGCTCCGAGCATCGCGCCCCCGACGAAACCGCAGTACCGTGTGGTCCCTGCCATAGCGGGCCACATCCACGCCCATAATCAACGGGGCAAAATCATCCTTCTGTTCTATTTTACGTTCCTGTGCCTCTTTCGCCAGTTTGTTCGAAATAAACTGTTTGTCGCCCTGCACGGGAAACAGCCCCCGGACTTCGATATTCGCGGTATCCGAATCCTCGCCGTAGGTGTCTACAATTTCTTGGAGCACCGTTTTATCCGTCCCCTCAACCGTGCGCGAGTCGAGATGACGCAACCGCCACCGGCTTTTTTGTGAGTGGAATGAATCGTAGAAGCCGCCGGAATTGCGGCGCGGGTTCGATGCTGTCAGCCAGTACCGATCTATTTCCGGTTCGGTAAAGAATCCCTCGGACACTGTGTAAATGGGAATCGGAATACCAGAGGCTTCGTCAAAAATCAGGAGGACCCCCTGAGGGTTATGCACGCCGGCGAACGCATCCGGGGATTCTTCCGACCACAATTGACCTTGCGTGTAGTAATACTGGCTGTCGATCCCGAGTTGATCCCGGAGCGCCGTCGAAAACCATCCCCGAGGTTTGACCGAGAGCACCGAGTATTCAAACCAATGCTTGTTGAGCGCCATGGCGCCCCACCGGCCAATCTCCGCGAACGTCCGGGATTTCAACTGTGGTTCGGTGTTCGCTGTCACCACACACGTTGAGCCTAGCCGGGTGGTCATCATCCAGTGTGTGAGCCACGCAAACTTAGCTGATTTCCCGGTGCCGCGCCCTGAGGCGGTGGCTTCCCGGTACATCACCGGTTCTAAGCCCATGGCGACTCGTTCCCGATTGTTCCGTATATGCTCCGTCATCGCCTGTAAATCGTCCCGTTGCCACGTTCGCGGACCCTGCCGGTTCGCCAGCGGGGTTCCCGATTTGCCCCACGGGTAGACGAACAGCACAAACTTTTCTAAATCGTCCGCTAACGCCGGGTCCCACAATTCCGTCATTAAGGCCTGCTCATCTTTCGCGTCATACTGGCTCATCTGCATCGCGGTTTCTCCTAATTGACTGTGTTGCTCAACTTACTAAATTACGTTATCAGAACCCGCCCTGTGGATAAAACAGCCCAAAAACCGTGTCAAGCCTCTGCTAACAGAAATAAGTCATTGATTTTGTTGAGAATTGGTGTTTCAGACGGCACGGCGTTATTACGAAAAACGTAAAAACTTTGGCAGGAAATTTTAAAAAATTTTTTCAGGATCAGGAAATAATTCTCCGGGGAGTCGGCGGGCGCTTGTCGAGGAACCGTCAGTATCGGAGCGAGCCGAAATAGCCCCCCTCCGGCACCCCTACTCCCCCCTTCGGCTTGGTATGATTCTTGCTCTTGTGGCTTGTTTAGTATGTAGGTCAACAAAGTCTAGTGCATCCTTGGTATGGAATGTGCTTTCAGTTTACATAATAGATATTATCAGACAACACTGTTATGTCATACACTTAGATATGGATATTATTATCTGTTAACCACTCAGTCAACATATGAGGAAAAATCCCTTATTTATCAATATCCCAATATATCGGACAGGCTTGGAAGTGAGTCGGAGGATTTATTCGTCTGATCTGTTATTTCCGGCGGATTAACGATCCGGACTCTTTTCCTCGCGGCGTCTAGGGCCTCTTGCAGATTCGCATTGACTACCCGGACTTCAACATTGTCGCCATAAACGTTTCGAATTAGCCTGGAGAGCACCCATTTTATGTTATCCGATTTGAGGCGAAGCCGTTGAACGTCGCCCTCTTCATCGGCCAATGTCATTAATTCATCTGCTTTTGCGTGCAATGCCATTTCGCGGAACTCTTGGAGCTCTTTTGCGAAAAAAGGATTGTTTTTCAACAACTTACATAACTCGTGATATTCCATTCCCATTGCCGAAGCAATACTTTTCAGACTTTTTCCCCTCGCAGCTTCTCGTAAACCTCTGCTAATTGCTTCATCTGTGTTCTTTTCTACGCTATTCATAGTGTTTTTTATCTCCTATTGTGTCTCTGTTAACACTATCTAAAAGGATACACCCTCAACAAAATCAACAACTTATTTTTGGTCTGTCAATTGCATTTCTTATCGGCATGAGTCGATCATTTAACCGGGAGGAAACCACCATGCAGCATTTAAACGGAATGGAATTAGTCGCCTTGTCAATCGAATTTGAACAAAGCAGAGCCAGAAAGGAATTCATCGCGTATTTGAAAGAGGAGTACATGGAAGTGGCTCTAGTCGTTTTAGGATTGTTACTCGCTTTTGATTATCTAGTCAAACTGTTCTGACAGAGGGGAGAAAAGCACATGGACAAATTAGAATGGAAAGACCCACAAACGGCTTTTGAAGACGCTATCAAAGAAGGAAGGCTATCGACAGACGTAACCGCAAAAAACTACGCTGGACACTATATGTATATGGGGCCGGGGAACAACGGAAAAGACGCGTTTAAACACATTGACACGCGACAATATCTGAAAGGGTAATCACCATGAAAGCACAAGTCTATCAAGCTATCGCTCGCAGTCTAGGCGCCTATACCAGATGCGCAAAAGAAACGAATCATCCATGGACGGAGAAGCACAAAGATAATATAGAACGGATCATAAAAGATAATCTCCCCCACGGTTCAGGATTTGACAACGGAACAACCTTGGATTTCGACAAAAGCACAGATAACAAGCTTGTTTTCAATACCGCATTCCACCACATGGACGATAACGGGTTTTACTGTGGATGGACAAACCACACAGTTACGGTACTCCCGGAGCTAAGCTTCGGATTCTCCTTGAAAATATCCGGAGCCAACACACGCGGCATAAAAGAATATATCGACGAAGAATTCCGCTATTGTCTGTCCCTGGAAATTGAACCGTACAAAAAGGAAAACTAATCATGGGAAAACTAGACGAATTACGGGCGATGGGGTTTGACAACTCAAAGCATGTGCCATTCACCAAAACATACAGCGTAAAATGCTCCCAATGTGAGGCACTAGTGATTAATGGTACTCCATGCCATGAAACTGGGTGCTCTAATCAGCGATATGAATGCAGAGGGTGCAACACCTTATTGCCTTATCGCGGCTACTGCGAAAACTGCCGATAAGAGGGAATAACCCCCTCCCCGTGCAAGCCCGACAGGGGAGGGGCACCACCATTCGGGCGAGGGAATGATATGAGCGCATTACAACCTCAATTGCTGCCATACCTAGATGACAGGGGAAAACTCATAAGCTATGCGTGGCCAGGGGGCTATCCTGTGTTTTACCTGGATACGGAGAATAATGTGGTTTGCCCGGACTGTGCCAACAAAGAAGAAATAACCCCGGATATCACAGCGGCAGACATTAACTACGAAGACGATAGCCTGTACTGTGATGAATGCTGTAAACGCATAGAATCAGCGTATGCTGAAAAGGAGTTTGCCGACAATGGATAATGAATTTCTCATAGTTCTGTTGTTACTGGCGCATCTGATTGTTGGCATGTACGGAGTCGTCAAGTTGTTCGATTATCTGATACCGGATGAATATAAGACCAAAACACCACGGGAGAACATTAGAAAATGATTCAATATGCTATACAAAAATTAAATATGAATACCCGGCAGTGGGAAACGGTGGAAGTCTGTAAAACAATGGTAGAGGCGAAACGCGTGCAGAAACGGTGGGCGCCGACCTATAC
>WBZR01004314.1_pt1 | contig 11733 bp, 12 predicted proteins | sample 5204231 | NCBI WGS metagenome assembly WBZR01 (sample SAMN12412403, study PRJNA552823) | activated sludge metagenome | isolation source: activated sludge from anammox sidestream of wastewater treatment plant... | place: USA: Virginia | collected 2017-08
CTGGCATTCATCGGAATGGCAGAAAAGTCGCTGGCGCAGGAGGAAACTCGGGTGCAACCCAGCCAAGCTAGGTGGGGCGGATGCAGGGTACGGCTCGTCTCGAGTTTCGTGACGTCGCGAAGTTATTCCCCGCGCGCAACCGCCATACCGAACCCGTCGTTGCCGTGCGTGGCGTCTCTCTCAGAGTCGGTCACGGCGAGGTCGTTTCGCTGATCGGCCCGTCGGGCTGCGGCAAAAGCACGCTCCTGAACATGGGCGCTGGCCTCGACAAGCCGAGCGCCGGTACGATTTTGGTCGACGGCAAGCCGGTCACCAGCCCGAGCCCGCATGTCGCCTTCATGCTGCAGAGCGACCTGCTGTTGCCGTGGCGAACGATTCTTGAGAACGTGAATTTCGGCCAGGAAATTCAACACGTCGGCCGCACGCAGCGCGGCAGGCGCAGCCGCGAACTGCTCGATCGATACCATCTCTCGGAGTTTGCTGAACATTATCCGCACCAATTGTCGGGTGGCATGCGGCAGCGCGCGGCCCTGGCCCGCACGATGGCGATGAATCCGGATGTCGTGCTGCTCGACGAGCCATTCTCGGCGCTCGACGCGCAGACCAAGATGGTCCTGCAGAACGATCTTGCTCGCGTGCTCGCTACCGAGAAGAAGACGGCATTGTTCATCACCCACGACATAACCGAAGGTCTCGCCCTCTCAGACCGGGTCCTGGTGATGTCGAAGCGGCCGGGCACGATCATCCGCGAGATCGTGGTCGAAATGCCCGATCGTGCGCGTCCATTCCGCCGGCGACGCAACCCGCGGATGGGCGATTACGTAACGGAAGTCCTTGATCTGCTTGGACTCACGCAAGAATATTCCGAAGACGAGCAATCGCAATCCGCACCGAGCAAGCAGGAGTGACGACATGACAGTCTGGATCGGCCGCTTGGCGGTCTGTCTCCTTGTGCCGTTCGCCCTGTTGTCCGGCCTCGATCATCTTTACACGAATGAGTTCATTCCGTGAGCGTGGCGAGCGCCGGTCCCTTCAACAGCGTGATCGCACTGGCGGCGCGGCGAGAGCTGTGGCTCAGCCTTGTTTTTCTGCTCGCGGTGCTTGCCGCGTGGGAGTGGCTGCCGCCGGCGCTCGGCATACCATCGTTCATCGTACCGCCGATCTCGGAGGTCGCCCACGAATTCGTGCGGCTGTACGCGCGCGAGAATCTCTGGGAACACACCGGGGTTACGCTTGCCGAGGTAATCGCCGGTTTCCTGCTCGGTAGCATGCTCGGCATGGTCACCGGCTATGTCCTGGGCCTCTCCCGAACGGTCGAATTCTTGCTGTCGCCCTATATCCTCATGCTGCAGATCGCACCAAAGGTCGCTTTCGCACCGCTCTTCATCATATGGTTTGGCTATACGGTCTATCCCAAAATCCTCGTCGCGGTGCTGATCGTGTTCTTTCCGATCGCCATCAACGTGTTGAAGGCGATGCACGCGGTAGACCCGGCCCTGGTCAATCTTGCCCGTTCGTTTTCCGCCACACGGGCCCAGATTTTCTGGAAGATCGAATATCCGGCCTCGATGCCGGCGCTATTTGCGGGACTGCGCATCGGCTCGACGCTCGCGGTGATCGGCATCGTCGTCGGCGAGTTCGTCGGCGGCAATGAAGGGCTCGGCTATCTCCTCATCCTCGGCGAAGGCCAGGGCCGTACGGCGATGGTCTTTGTCACCATCATCCTTCTCACGCTTGTTGGCATACTCGCCTATATCGCGGTGCTCGCCCTCGAACACTACGTGCTGCACTACATGCCCGAGCGCTCATTATCGCAAGCTTGAACAAGCACAAACTGGTAACGGAGATAGTCGAATGTTGAAATGCAAGTGGTACGATATGCGCGAGTTTATCGACTTTCTCGCGGCCAAGAACGACATTGAATACATCAAGGACGAGGTCGATCCGGCCTGGGAGGTGAACGGCATCACCCGCCTCGGCTTGCAGGAGCACGCGCCGGCCATCGTGTTCGAGAAGGTGCGCGGTGCCGACTATCCACTCGTCACCAATCTCATCGGCACCGATCGCCGGTTTCTATGGGCGCTCGGCATCGAGAAATGGAGCGATTTCAATGAGGAGTGGTGCCGCCGCACCGAAAAGCACGTCCCCTGGCGCGAGGCCAAGGCTGCCCCCTGTCAGGAGGTCGTGATTGACGGCAAAGACATCGACCTCCACAAGTTCTGCAATATCGTCTGGCACCAGCACGACGGCGGCGAGTTCCCGGGGACACTCTCGGTCTCCGTGACCAAGGACCCCGATAGCGGCGTGCTCAACGCCGGCATCTACCGCATGCATACGCTCGCTCCCAACCTGCTCGGCTGGGGCGCTCCGGAATATACCCACGGCCGCCAGCATTACATGAAGTACGAACGACGCGGCGAGATCATGCCGATGGCCGTCATCACCGGCTACGATCCGACCGTGTTCATCGCCGCGAGCACGCGTACGCCACCCAACATCGACGAATTCCAGATGGCAGGGGCCCTGCGCGGGGAGCCTCTCGATATGGTGAAATGCCAAACGCTCGACATTCACGTCCCCGCCACCTGCGAGTTCGTGTTCGAAGGTATCGTGCGACCAGGCGAACGCAAGATCGAGGGCGGCTTCGGCGAATATACCGGCTATTACGGCGAGGCGCGCTCCAATCCGGTATTCGAAGTGCAGCGCGTCACCATGCGCAAGAAGCCGATGTATCTCGGCGCGCGCGAGCAATGGTACCCGTCGGAAAGCGCGCTGGTGGTCGGCAAATCATCACAAGCGGTCGCGTTTGACACGGTCCGCAAGCTGGTACCCGGCGTGCTCGATATGCGCTGCGACGTCACCTACGAATGCATCGTCAAGATCGACAAGCTTTTCAAAGGCCATCCGCAACAAGTCATGGATGCAGTGTGGGGTGCAACCTATGCCCGCTACAAGCACGTCATCGTGGTCGACAAGGACATTGACATCTGGAACTACGACAGCGTGCATTGGGCCTTGTCGACGCGCGTGCGCGCCGACCGCGACGTGAACATCCTGCCGCGCCGGGCCGGCCAGTGGCTCGACCCTGCCGTATCGTTGCGCGAGAAGGGCTGGCAGACCGGCTTCGGAATCGACGCCACGATGTGCAACGAGGAATACGAGTTCTGGGGAGAGCAGCCGCCGCGCACGGTCGACGATCCCGAAATCGTGCAGCGGGTGCTCGCCAAATGGGACGGCAAGCTCGCCTGGCGAAAGCGCTAGGCGGAGGAGTACCCACGCTACCGGTGGTATTGCGGCGATCAGCGCTCCGAGGCTGCCACGCCCGCGGGCTCTGCGCCGCTCTCAACGGGAGCTGCGCGCAGCTTCGGCCGGATCGTGGGCGGCGCCTGCCGCCCGTCAAAGAAAAGGAGAATCTCGCTGAGCAGTTCCAGCCGCTTCGTCGGGCAGGTCGTCCGCTCGAGCAGGTGATAATTGACGATGTACCCGTCGAACGCCATGAACAGGATGCTGGCGAGATCGCGTACCCGCTCGTGTCCCAGATTCGGCAGGCACTCCTCGAGTAGTTTCGTCAGTCGCTTCTCGGACGAGAAGCGCAGCGTCGACTTGTATTCTTCGCGAGCCGTCATCGTCGACAGCGCCTGCATCATGTTGTTGGCAAATCCGTTATTCGCCGCCGGAATGTCCCGCCACAGCGTTGATAGGATTTTCTTCAGGCGCAGCGATGGATCGCTGATCCGGCGCAACGACAGTTCAAGGTCGTCAAACTGCCTGGCCAGCCAGGGATCGTAGATTGCGTACAGGAGGTCGAGCTTGGAGCGGAAATACACGTAAACGTTGGCGGGCGACACCTTCGCCAGCTTGGCAATACGTGAGATATTGGCATCGGTGTAGCCGCGCTCGGAGAACACCTTGTAGGCGGCATCGAGGATCGCCTGCCTGACTGCTTTCTTTTTGGTCTGTGCCATGCGCCTGCTCGCGAAGAGACGGTTGCGACCGGTGTCGGAATTCGGTCGGATATCTGTACATCAGGAGCGATAGCATTGACACCGGAGCAATAACAAATATTATTCGGTAAACGCGCCATACTCGGCACGAATGCCGGAAGATCATTGTCGCGGACTGTCTCTCTGTTCGCGGTCAGTAATTTCCCGTGCCGTTCAATCCAGTGCGGAAACATTCGACATGCGCGTCGATGGGGCTTTCGAGATCGATATACCGCGGGAGGCGATGTTTCGCCTCATCACCGATCCGGCGTTGATGGCGGTTTGCGTCCCCGGTTGCGAGAGCATCGAGCGGATCGATCCGACCACCTACCGCACCGTCGTCAAGGTGGCGCTGGGCGTCATTAAGGCCCGCTTCAACCTGGTGGTCGAGGTCACGAAGGAAACGCCGCCGGAAAGCGTGCAGTCGGTGACGCGCGGCGAGGAAGGGGGACGCGCAAGCCAGCTCACGGCGACCAACGAAGTCTCGCTGCTCGATCTCGGCGGCGGCCGAACGCGGGTGCAATACGTCTCCGAGCTATCAATCACCGGCCGGTTCGGGAAGTTCGCGCTCGGCATCATGAAGAAGAAGGCGCAGTCCATGGCGCGCGAGTTCGTGCAGAATCTGCAGGCGCGGATTGCCGCCGGGGCCGCGCTGCCGGCTCCCACCGATCTGCCTGGATGAGCGCGGAACTAGCGCGATGACAGCGAAAGTCGGCCTGTTCAAACCAGGGAGTCTCGCGGAGGCGCTGCGTTTGATCGCCGAGATTCCCGACGCAAAACCGCTCTCCGGCGGAGCGTCGCTGGTCGCGATGATCAATGCGCGAATCGTTGAGCCGACAGCGCTGATAAGTCTTTCGCGCGTTCCCGAGCTGCGAGGCATCTCCGTCCGGCCGGACGGCGGCATCGTCATCGGCGCCATGACCCGGCATCGGGAGGTTGCAGAGGAGAAGAGGTTGTCCGGGACAACCGCCGTAATCTCGGACGCAGCCGGTCAGATCGCGAACGCCACCGTCCGCAACATGGGCACCATCGGCGGCGCCGTCGCGCATGCCGATCCCGGCCTCGATTTTCCCCCGGCGCTGGTTGCCGCCGGCGCGGAAATCGAAGTGGCTTCCGCCGCCGGGTCGCGACGGATTCGAATCGCGGAATTCTTTCTCGATTGGTACACGACCGCGCTGCAACCCGGCGAAATCGTAGTAGCCGTTCATCTGCCGCAGCCCAAACCGGGCGTCGGCCTTTATCTCAAGCACGCCCGCGTCGCCGGGGATTTCGTCATCGTGTCGGTCGCCCTGTGCCGGGCGCACGACGGCGAAGTGCGCGTCGCGGTTGGTGGTTGCGGGCCGATCCCCCTCGCCTCGCCGGACGCCGACCGCATCTTGTCGTCCTCCGCTTCCGACGCGGCGGCAGCGCAGGCGGGCGAGGCACTGGCCGCACTCGCCGACCCGATCGACGACGTGCGCGGAACGGCCGAATACCGCCGACTGCTCATTCCCCGCATGGTGCGACGGGCGGTCTTCGAGGCGAATGCCAGGAGTGCCGCCTGATGGACACCGCATTGGTCAGGTTCGAGGTCAACGGCGAGGCGTGCGAGGCCGCGGCCGGGCTGTACGATACGCTGCTGAGCGTCCTGCGCGACCGGCTATCCTTCACCGGCGCCAAGCGAGGCTGCAACCAAGGCGTGTGCGGCGCCTGCACGGTGCTGGCTGACGGCGTCCCGGTGCGCGCCTGCCTGACGCTGGCGCTCGACTGTGAGGGCCGGCGCATTGAGACCATCGAAGGGCTTTGCGAGGATTCGCGCATGCAGGCGCTGCAGCGCGCCTTCATAGCGCGCGGCGCCTTCCAATGCGCTTTCTGCACTCCCGGCATGCTAATCTCCGCCTACGCCCTTCTCGGCGAAAATCGCCCGATCACCGAGGCCGGCGTGCGCAAGACGCTCTCCGGCAATCTCTGCCGCTGTACCGGCTACAAGAAGATTGTCGAAGCAACGATGCAGGCCGTGCAAGAACTGCGTGAGGGAGCCGAGTGATGGACGGCGGTCGGCAGTTGCAAGGTGAGGTGGGCAAGTCGATCGCGCAGCTGGAAGCACAGGAGAAGGTGTCCGGCGCAGCACAATACATCGCCGACCTGTACCGGCCGCGCATGTTGCATGCGGCGATCCTGCAGAGCCCGCATGCTCATGCGCGCATCCTCGGCTACGATCTGTCGGCGGCGCTGGCGCTGCCCGGTGTGCGTGCCATCGTCACCGGCGACGACGTGGAGGAGGCCCACCGCATGGGGGCCTTCATCAAGGACGAGCACGCTATTGCCAAAGGCAAGGTGCGCTATGTGGGCGAGGCGGTCGCTGCGGTGGCGGCCGACACCGAGTCGATTGCGCGTGAGGCAGCGCAGCTGATCGCGGTAAAATACGCGGAGTTGCCGGCCGTGCTCACCCCGGAGGAGGCGCTTGCTCCCGACGCGCCGGTCGTGCACGAGAACGCCGCTGATTTTTTCAAGGTCTTTGACGCGGGCACCGCCGGCAACCTGTGCTCGCGCACCGCCTTCCGCGAAGGCGACATCGAGCGGGGTTGGCGCGAGAGCGACCGGATTTTCGAGGCTACCTACACGACGCAGCCGCAGGCGCACGTCTCGATCGAGCCGTGCGGTGCTCTGGCCGAGGTCGATGCATCCGGCCGGGTGACGCTGTGGTCGGCCAACCAATCGGTCTTCCGTGTCCAGGCGAATGTGTGCGAATCGCTTGGCCTGCCGATGTCGCGCCTGCGCTGTCTTACGCCACGCATCGGCGCCGGGTTCGGTAACAAGATGGAGCCGCATATCCAGCCGATCGTCGTCCTTCTGGCGATGAAGGCGCGGCGGCCGGTCAAGCTGATCCTCTCGCGCGAGCAGGATTTTGAAATGGTGCGGGCGCGCCACCCATTCAAGATTCGCGTCAAGACCGGCGTAAAGAACGACGGCACGCTGATCGCGCGCGAGGTCGAGGTCCTGCTCGACGGCGGTGCGTTCGCCGACGACAGCCCGGGCGTGCTTGGTTATGCGCTGCTGATGAGTTGCGGGCCCTACCGGATTGCGCACGCCCATTGTCAAGGGCGACTGGTTTACACCAACAAGATGCGCTTCGGCGCCTTCCGCGGATTCGGCGTGCCGCAGATGACCTTCGCGACCGAAACCCAGCTCGATGAGATCGCGGCGGCGCTCGGCATCGACCCGCTTGAGCTGCGGCGCAAGAACATCAAGCGCGAAGGCGACTCGTGGTTCGGTGGCCAGGCCATTCTGTCGAATGGCTTGGCCGAATGCCTCGCCAAGGTGCAGTCGGCGTCCGGCTGGACGGAAAGGCGCAACATTCCAGCCGCGCCCTATACCCGGCGCGCGCTGGGGCTATCGTGCGCCGCCCACATCAGCGGGCTTTTGTCGACCGGCGCCATCGTGCGCCTGCTTGAGGACGGCTCGATCGTTCTCAATACGGGCGCAGTCGACATCGGCCAGGGCAGCAACACCGTCCTCGCCCAGATTTGTGCCGACGCACTGCGGGTTCCGATCGAGCGTGTGAGCATCGCCAGTCCGGACACCGATGGCTCGCCGTATAACTGGGGCACCACCGCGAGCCGCGTGACCTATATGACCGGCAAGTCAGTGGTCGGCGCCTCCGGCGAAGTCGAGAAGAAGATCAAGGAACACGCCTCGAACATGCTCGAATGCGATGCCGACGACCTCGAGCTCTTGCCCGGCGGATCGGTCGGCGTGAAGGGCGTGCCCGGCCGCGCCGTTAGCTTCGCGGCCGTTTCGGCGCGCGCGCACTGGGCAGCCGGCGGCCCGATCGTCGGCAGTCACAGCTGGGTGTTTGACCAGAAGACGGTTGATCCCAAGCGCGCCGCCGTGATCGGCCTGCCGTTTCCCCAGATCGGCGTCTTCACGTTCAACGCCATCGTGGTCGAAGTCGAGGTCGACGAGACAACCGGCAAGTGCCGCGTGCTGCGCGCCTGGTCCGCCTGCGATGTCGGCCGCGCGGTCAATCCGCGCATGGTGGAGGGCCAGATCGAGGGCGCCTTCGTGCAGGGAATGGGATTCGCGCTGATCGAAGAGCTGGTTTGGGACGGCCCACGACTCGCCAATCCCACGCTGATGGACTACAAGATTCCGACATTCCAGGAAGCGCCGGAAGTGCTGCAGTCGATGATCGTCGAGAGCCATGATCCGAGCGGCCCCTTCGGCGCCAAGAGCGTCGGCGAAATCGGCATCAACGGCGTCGCCGCTGCGATCAGCAATGCGGTAAACGCAGCGCTCGGTGTCCAATTGCGGCAATTGCCGTTGACCCCGGAGCGCGTGCTGCGCGCCATGTTGGAGGTTGAGGGCCAACGGGCAGCGTGAGCGGGAGGATCATTCGATAGCAACCGGGAGCTTGCTCGGAGAACAATGAAAGGAAGCGTCGTGAGGAAATACAGCCAGGTTTTGCTGTGCGCCGCGGCATTGATCGCCGCCGCCACGGCCATGAACGCGGCAGAAGCGCAAGAGCCGCCGGTCCGCATCGGCTTTTCGATGGCGCAGACCGGCATACTCGCGCAGGCGACGCCATCGCAACTGAATACGTATAATCTGTGGAAGGATGGCGTGAATGCGCGCGGCGGGCTCGATATCGGCGGGGGTAAGCGGCGCATCATTGAATTCGTGCAATACGACGATCAGTCGCGCCCGGACCAGGCGGTGCGCATCTACGAGAAGCTGATCACCAACGACAAGGTCGACCTGGTGCTGCCGCCGTGGGGAACGCCCTTCCACATTGCGCTCGCCCCGGTGCTCGAGAAATACAAGTTCCCGATGGTCGGCAACACCGCGGCGTCGGTTGCGGTCCGGCAGGTGAAACCTGGTTACATCTGGTTCACCACGTCCGCCATTCCAGACAAGATCGGTCCCGAGCTCACCGCGATGGCGACCAGCAACGGCGTCAAGAGCGCGGCGGTTATCAACAACGTGTTGCCCTTCACCAAGGAGCTGAAGACGTTCCTGATGCCGGCGCTGAAAGCCGCCAATGTGGAAGTCAAGGTCGAGGGTGAGTATCCGCCCGACATCAAGGACATGACCTCGATACTGACACAGATCACGCAGGCGAAGCCGGACGCGGTCTTCGCGCTTTCCTATCCTTCCGACTCCGTGCTCTACGCCAAGCAGGCGCGCGAACTCAACGTCCAGGCAGGATTTCAATTTGTGGCGATCGGGGCGAGCGACGTGCCGTTCCGCAAGGCGATCGGAGACGCGGCAAATGGCCTCGTGACCATCGGACACTGGGCGCCGAGCCGCAGCGAGTGGAAAGGCGCGAAGGAATTCTACGATCGCTACGTTCAACGCTACCAGGTCGAGCCCGATTTCCTCAATTCCGCACTCGCCTGGATGTCGCTCGAAATCCTGGAGCAGGCGGTCGCCAAGGCCGGCCTCGACCGAGAAAAGCTGCGCGACGTCATCGCCAACGGGACGTTCGAGACAATCAATGGTTCCGTCCGGTTCGAGGGCGTCCAGAATGTCGTTACGCCGACGGCGTTTCTGCAGATCCAGCACGGAAGGCTGGAGCTGGTCTGGCCGAAGAGCATTGCCACCAGTACCTTCGCTCCAAAACAGGGTTGGTAAAGTCCCTGACACCGCGCCGCGTGTCCTAAGGGCAACCGATGAACACTGTCTCCACCCTGCTATCGGGGCAACTTTTGTTCTCGGCCCTGGTGGCGGGCGCGCTTTACGCGTTGGTTGGACTCGGCCTCAACCTCATCTACGGCACGATGCGCCTTCTCAACGTCGCGCATGGCGATCTCGTCATGATTGGGGCCTATCTTGCCTATTGGATGTGGACGGCACTCGGCTGGTCGCCCCTGTGGGGCGCCCTGCTGGTCGCCATCGTCTGCGCTCTCGCCGGCCTCGCGCTCTATGAGATCCTGTTCCGCTCGCTGCTCGCGCGCCGAAACAGCATCGCGCGGATCGAGGCGAACTCGCTGCTGCTGTTTTTCGGGCTTTCGGTGATCGTGCAGAACACGATGGCGTTGTCGGTTACGGCTACCCCGCGCGGCTATCAATATCTCGAAGACATCCTGCACCTCGGAAATGTGGCGATGACGGGCAATCGCCTCGCCACCCTGCTGGTCTCTCTTTCGATTTGTGCCGCCGTCGCGCTGTTTCTGCGCTTCAACGTGTTCGGACTTGCCTTGCACGCGGTGATCGAGCGAGCCGACGCCGCTCGCATCGTCGGTGTGAATATCGAGCTTGTGCATCGCGTCAGCTTCTGTCTTGGTTTCGCCAGCGCCGGAATCGCGGGAGTTCTGGTCAGCACGATGGAGCAGTTTTCGCCGTTCATCGGCTTCCCGTTCACGATCAGCGCGTTCATCGTCGTCATCCTGGGCGGGCTCGGAAACATCTATGGCGGGTTCGTCGCCGCCTTCCTGCTCGGTGTGCTGGAGACCTGGGGCGTCGCGCTCACCTCGCCCAATCTGCGCTCCGTCCTGCTCTATGGGGTCTTCGTTGCGGCGCTGATACTTTTTCCGCGAGGCCTCGTGGCAAGGCGAGCCGTGCGATGACGCCGCTCTCCCGGGAAGCCGCTTGGTGGGTCGGCTTGTCGCTCGCAGGCTCGGCGCTGCCGCTGGTCGCCGGGGACTACGTGATCGGGGTCGGGCTCACCCTGTTGACGTGGCTCGCGCTGACGCAAAGCTGGGCGGTGCTGTCAAACATGACCGGTTACGTCTCGCTCGGACACGTGGTGTTCTACGGGATCGGCAGCTACGTCATGGTGGTCAGCTGGGGATCGATTCCGCTGGTCGCCGCGATTGCACTGGCCGGCATCGCCAGCACAATATTCGCGCTGGCGGTGGGCTTGCCGGTGCTGCGCGTGCGCGGCCCCTACTTCGTCATTCTCACCTTCGGCCTTGCCGAGCTCGTCAAGTTCGCGATCATTGCGCTGGAAGCAGAGATGGGGGTCGCCAGCCGCCTGATCTTCGGCGCGCCCGATATTCATTACGTTTATTACGCGATGCTGCTGCTCGCGACGGCGGCAACCTTGCTGCTTACCTTCGTGCACCGGTCGCGTTTTGGCCATGCACTGCGCTCGCTGCGGGAGAACGAGGAAGCGGCCGAGACCGTCGGCATTCCGATCGCCCGCTACAAACTTTACGCTTATGCGCTCTCTGCCGTCATTCCGGGCATGGTTGGCGGCGTCATGACCCTGCGCTCGACCTATTTCGAAGTGAGCCAGGCGTTCGACTCGATGATCTCCGTTAACATCATTGTCATGGCGGTCATCGGCGGCGGCGAGGGAGCGCGCGGCCCATTGCTCGGCGTCGTATTCCTGACCCTCCTCTCCGAGCTGCTGTGGACGCGGGCGCCGCAGCTCTACATGGTCATCCTCGGCGTCCTGCTCATCCTGTTCGTGTTGAAATTCTCCGACGGGCTCGCCGGCTGGTACGCGGCGCGGTCGAGGGCGACGGAGGTCAAAGCGCGATGACCTGCCTCGTGGTCGACGGTGTCGCCAAGGAGTTCAGCGGCCTCACGGCGCTGAGCGACGTGAGCTTCGAGGTCGAGGAGGGTGAGATCTTCGGCATCATGGGGGCAAATGGCGCGGGAAAGACGACCCTGTTCAGCTTGATCGCCGGGCATTCGCGCCCTTCCGCCGGCGACATCCGCCTGTATGGCCACTCGATCGTCGGCTTGCGGCCGGACCAGATCTGTCGGCTGGGGATCGCGCGCACTTTCCAGATCGTCAAGCCGTTCGGCGGGCTCAGCGTCA
>WBZR01004315.1_pt1 | contig 11732 bp, 10 predicted proteins | sample 5204231 | NCBI WGS metagenome assembly WBZR01 (sample SAMN12412403, study PRJNA552823) | activated sludge metagenome | isolation source: activated sludge from anammox sidestream of wastewater treatment plant... | place: USA: Virginia | collected 2017-08
TGCATCTCCCTGAGCCACTATATGTCATCGAACGATTTGATCGGGTGCCATTGGAACAGAGCGCGGAGAAGGTTGCTGGGACGACGTTCGGGCGGATTCATCAGATCGACCTGTGCCAGGCTCTGGGTGTGGCGCCTTCAAAGAAATACGAGAGCGAGGGCGGACTGGGGTTGCATCACTTGTTTGGGGTTCTTCGAGGCACGTTCATCGATCGTCCAATCGTGGCTGCCAATGCAGTTGTCCAGTGGGTCGCCTTTAACTATCTGATCGGCAACCTGGACGCGCACGCCAAGAACATTGCTTTCCTGATGCGGGGACAGAAAGCTGCAGTGGCCCCGTTTTACGACATGCTCTGCGTGGAGGCCTACCTGCCAAGGCAGACCATGTCCATGGCTATCGCCGGTGAGAACAAGCCCGGCTGGGTGGAGGGGCCGCACTGGGATGCGATGGCCTATGAGGCTGGCGTGGCGCCAAGGCTGGTCCGTGGCATCTTGTCGCGGATGAGTGCGGACTTGCCGGAAGCCATCTCCAGAATCATCGGAGACGAACGGCTGTTGCCGGTCGAGCGAGATTTTCTGAGAGAGAAAGTGCTGCCCGTCATTGAAGAGCGACGAGGGTTCGTCGCCGATGCAATCAAGTTCCGACAATCGACGATTGCAGAACTGCTGACCAGGAAGGAATTCGATCCGTCAGTAGCGGAACGTCTGGCCAAGCTTTCCTGATTTTTTCTGGGAGGTATCAGGCGGCGGTCGCAACGGATTGCGAATGGACAGGTGCCTTAAGATGGCGCCTATTCCATGCAGTAACAGCTATAGCCTCTGTTCGACCGATAGGTCCGGTCGCATGACAGTCCATGCACTCAACCATCCATCCGTTGATATCTACTTCGCTGGATTCCACATGCTGGCTTCCGCAAAATGGGCACGATTCGAGAATGACCATGGCTCCTCCTGTTGTTTGTCATTAGTATATTGGAATGTTGCAGATGTCCAGCGGCCGTAGGTGAATTAGAACGCATCGGGACGTGCAGTCAGGTATGGTTGGTTTGACTCTCCAACTTTTCCGCACGCCCATTTGTCCGTGCCACTCTCTTGGAGAGCGGGTTCTTCTCCATCATTCGCTGGCGAAGGCGATCAAGATAGGATGCCAAGTCGGTGATATGAACATACCGACGCCGGTCCCGAAGAACAGTCGGAATCGGAAAGACGCCCTTGCTGATCTGATTGTGGGCAGTCCTGAGATTGATGCCGATTTCTTGCGCCGCGGCAGATAGTGGGAGCAACAGTCCGCTGTGACGGCGAGTGAGAAGGGCGAGGCTATCTTCATGGGGTGCGGTATGCATTTAATTTTCCTTCGGAGTCATGAGTTCATCGTAGCGTCACCACGAAATGGGGTGCGGTTGAAATGCATCCTCCAAGTTCGTATTTCGAGTGGAATGAAATACGGCATCGGTAGCAGGATCGTAGGGCTGCGTGAGATGGCAATCAGCACGCTCAAGCTCGCGTAGTGAGCTTTGGGTCTGTCATAGTGACGAAAGAGGTGTCAATCTGACGGCCAATCAAGCATTCGATTCACCCGGAAAATATGGGAGTCGGAAGAGCGAAAGGAAAAGGGAGCGGTGAATATGGAAGTTACAGAAATTGAGCTGCTGGCAAGGCAAGTTGAAGCGCATCCCGACTATCGGGTATTACGCCGGCTGTCTCCACGGCAGGTGTTTGGTGAGAATTCAAGTGGGGCAGCATCGAGAGCAATTATTCTCGACACAGAAACGACAGGGACAGATCCATCTGCGCACGAAGTTATCGAACTGGGCATGGTTGCGTTCGACTTTGATCCGTCGACAGGCAAGGCGATCCGGGTGGTTGAAGTCTACGATGCGCTGGAACAGCCATCTGTACCTATTCCTCCTGACACGACAAGGATCCATGGCATCACTGACGAGATGGTCGCCGGTAGGCGAATCGATGACCAGAAGGTGGAGGAAATGCTTTTTGGGGCGTCTCTTGTTATCGCGCATAACGCTCAGTTTGATCGTCAGTTCTTGGAGAAGCGGCTTCCCATATTCCAGTCGGTGCCCTGGGGGTGCTCACTGAAAGATGTTCCTTGGGCGGAAGAAGGTTATGGTTCAGCCAAGCTGGACTACATACTCAACTGCATGGGATTTTTCCACGAAGCCCACCGCGCCGAGGCCGACTGCCTGGCTTTGTTGGAAGTTCTTCAGTTTCCCCTGCCAGTCAGTGGCATCACTGGCTTAAAGCATCTGCTTTCTGGGCAGCAAAATCCCAGTTATCGGGTGTGGGCCAGGAACAGTCCATTCGATAACAAGGACCGTCTCAAAGCGCGGGGCTATCGATGGGAAGCCAACGAGAGATGTTGGTTCCTGGAGACGACTGAAAGCACACTACAAAGCGATCTGGCGGCTCTTAAGCAGGATGGTTACAACGGGAAGCCGGCAAAGATTGATATCGAGAAGCTGAATTCCCGAGTTCGGTTCTCTAGTCGAGGAGGGGAAAAAACAACTCGCGTGATTTAGCGTCTATCTGGTGAGGCTCACGTGGTGAGCTTTGTGCATTCTATGCTGGGTTCATCTCCGACACTTGATCGGAGCATAACCAAGGAGAATCCAGATGCAAATCACCACCAATGCTCAACGCGGCCAGACCCAATTTCCAAAGGCGCCCTCGTCATGGGTTTGCTTGTCATTCGTGGTGGCTGTCAGCTTGCTTTCAAGCGGTTGCGCTTCCGTTACTGGCTCACCGAATCAAAATGTGTCGGTTCAAGCTCGCGAACAGTCGGGCACAGAAGTAAAGGGGGCGAATTGCGAGCTTACCAACAATAAAGGGAAGTGGTTTGTAACGACACCCGGATCGGTTGGAATCCACCGTTCCAATGATGATCTCCAAGTGCTTTGCACCAAGGATGGTATCGAGCCAGGGCGAGCGGCGGTTGTGTCTGAGACGAAGGGATCGATGTTCGGCAACATTATCCTCGGTGGCGGGATCGGCGCCATCATCGACCACAATAACGGATCGGCCTACGAGTATCCGGCTTTCATTCAGGTGATCATGGGAGTGTTTTCCAAGTTGGAGACTCCCAAGCCTTCTCCCGGCGCCGACACGCAACCTGCAGGGAATGCACAAATTCCGGTGGGCTCCGTTGCATCCGCGTCTGCATCTGCGAGTCCCAAAGGCACGGAAGATCAACTACGAGATTTGAAGCGACTCAAGGAAAGCGGTCTCATTGACCAGGATGTGTATTTGGAACGTCAGCGCCGTGTACTGGAAGGGAATCTCTAGGTTGGCGATACGCAGGTCAGCCTCGGCTGCGGTAACAACCAAAGTCGACAACTTGTTGTAGTAGCGTAGCAAAGAGTGGCGGTTGACGGTATCAGAAGTGCATGTTCTGGGCTGATACCGTCATCGGGATCAACAGAGTCGCGTAGCATTCGGCCTGCTGAAAATTGACAGACGAGCCAATAGTAGTTAATAGTGAGCAAAAGGTTGTTTTTTTAGGATCGCCCGGAAACCCGCATGAACACTAAGCATTCATCTGATGACGGTATCGCTGACGGTATCTTTGAGGCATACATGAGCCAAACCCAGTATCCACGCGGGTTCTACGGTTCAGTTGATAATTGAGTGGGAATGACGGGTGTTTGTAGTCGATTGTTTTATAAGTGAAAATAGCTTGAGTATTGATAATGCGTCATCAATCATCAACAAGGCTATTTCATTTGAAAAACAAGGAGATAATTCTGAAATAGCGTAGGCGATCAGCACCTTTTGACGGTATTGCTCCAGTTTTCCGGTCAGCCCGTCAAGCGTTCAGGAGGGCTGACCGTCTGCGTGTCGGATGTGAAACAAAAATCAACGTTCGTTGATTTTGTGCTGGTTGTGAGGTATCAGAGCGTAAATACTCAACGAGCGTTGATTATTCTGTCGGATCGGTAAAATTCGGCGGCCGCACAAAAAGTCGCGGCCTTAGGTAAGGATGGCCCATTTCATCTTCCAAAAGCCTAAAAATAGGCTGTTGCGCCAGATAGTTACGCTTAGAGGGTTAAAAATAGACCTGTTCGTTGGTGCCATTATGCATTGTTAACGTCTGGTCGCAAGTATGAGTGTCGCGACAGTTTTTTGAGGCGGCTTGATATTGATTGAATTATTTGAGATAGTTAAAGCATGGCTTTAACTAGATCACATAGTTCAATACATCGCTTGCTTGAGTCTCTGCCGCGTGGCGAGCCCGTGGAAACATCCGCACTAGCTGCGCACGGCGTTTCTCCGCAACTGGCATCCTACCTCGCCAAGCGTGGATGGTTGCAACATCTGTCGCGCGGTTTGTATTTGCTCGTCGGCGATCAACCGAGCCGGGACGGATGCCTGACCTATTTGGCGCGGCGTATTCCCGGATTCCATGTCGGAAGCAAAACGGCGCTCGCCTGGCGGGGAATCCGGCACAATCTGGTCACCCGTGAGCAACTGGAACTATGGGGCGACCTGCCGCTGCGGCTTCCTGTCTGGCTGACAGAGCACTATCCCAGCAGCTACCAGACTACCCGATTGTTCGATGTCGGCTTGCCCAGCGATTTTGGACTACAGCCGTTGCCCGAGAAACCGGATGGCCCTCTGGTATCCGTTCCTGAGCGCGCGCTGCTGGAAATGCTCTGCAATGTCGGCAAGCAGCAATCGGTGGAAGAAGCCAGGAATCTGACGGAGAGTCTGCGCAATCCCCGTCCGGAAGTACTCGACATGTTGTTCACTCATTGCACGCGCATCAAGGTGGTTCGGCTGGCGCGCCAGTTCGCCGACGAGCTCGAACTGCCCTGGGCGAAAATCGTCCACCCGCACAGCCAGCGCATGGGCAGCGATCGGCGCTGGATGCTGCGCACCCGCAGCGGCGAACTCCTGAGTCTGAAGAAATAATGGATCGCCAATACGTCGATGCCGTCCGCCTGCTGCTCACGGTTGCACCAGTGATATTCGAGTCGCCGCGCTTTGCGCTGAAGGGCGGCACCGCGCTCAACCTTTTCGTGCAGAACCTGCCCAGGCTGTCGGTCGATATCGATGTCGCCTTTACGGATCACGCCTTGGAGCGTGAACCAGCACTCATTGCGATCGGCAATGATCTCCAGACAGCCAAGGCCAAGCTGGAGCGCATGGGCTATTCGGCCGCGATCCGCAAAACCCAAAAGGGTGACGAGGCCAAGTTGCTGGTGGCGGATCAGGCCAGCCAGATCAAGGTCGAGGTGAATTTCGTCTTCCGGGGAACGCTGTTGCCCGTGGCGCCGCGCACTCTGGTGAGTTTGGCGCGCAACCTGTTCACCACCTCGATGGACTTGCCGGTTCTTGCCATTCCCGAACTGTACGGCAGCAAGCTGGTTGCCGCGCTGGATCGACAGCATCCACGTGACTGGTTTGACGTTGCCGCCATGATTGACGGCCTTGGCCTCGAAGCCACAATGGTCGACTGTTTTGTGGCCTACCTCGCCGGACACAATCGCCCGGTCCATGAGGTGCTGTTTTCGAACGACCTGCCGCTGGATGAAATTTTCAACAGCGATTTTGTCGGTATGACCGCCGCCGAAATTCCGCTGCAACGGCTGATCGAAACCCGGCGACACATCCGGCAGCAACTGCCCAAGGTGCTCACCGATGCGCACCGGCACTTCCTGCTTTCTTTCGTGCGCGAGGAACCCGACTGGTCGCTGATGCCATTCGAGCACCTCAAGGATTTGCCCGCGATCCGCTGGAAATTGCTCAACCTGGAAAAACTGCGCAAGACCAACAAAGCCCGGTTCGAGTTTCAGGCCGTTGAGCTCATGGACCGCTTTCAACAGTGAAGTCACTCGACAAACAACTCGCCGACCGACAGCAAGAGTGCGCATATCTGCGCAGCGAAAATGCCCGTCTGATTTCTCTGCTGGGAAAACATGGTATTGATTATTCCGTTGAGCCGCCTCTGCCGGAACCGTCGGCTTCACCACCTCGGGCCAGCTCGAATCTCAGCACCGAGCAGAAGGTCGCGCTTTTTCGGCGACTTTTCCGTGGCCGTACCGATGTCTACCCGATACGCTGGGAGAAAAAGGACGGCAGCAAGGCTGGGTACGCGCCGGCCTGCGGCAATGAATGGAAAGTCGGCCTGTGTGACAAGAAGCGAATGAAATGCAGCGAGTGCGGCAACCGTCTGCTGCTGCCGCTTGCGGATCACGTCATTTACGACCACCTTGCCGGCGAGCATGTTGTCGGCGTTTATCCATTGCTCGTTGATGACACCTGCCATTTCCTCGCTGCCGACTTTGACGAGGCCGATTGGCGCGACGACGCCAAAGCCTTTGCCGTTTCATGCCGCGAGCTTGGTGTACCAGTCACCATTGAAATATCCCGCTCCGGTGCTGGCGCCCATGCCTGGATATTCTTCTCGTCCGCTGTCCCTGCGCGTGATGCGCGCCGCCTCGGCTCCGCCATCATCAGCCATACCTGTGCCCGAACCCGGCAACTGAAACTCGAATCGTATGACCGGCTGTTTCCCAATCAGGACACGTTGCCCAAGGGCGGTTTCGGCAACCTGATCGCGCTGCCGCTCCAGAAAGTAGCGAGAGAAAAAGGCTTCAGCCTGTTCGTCGATGACGAGCTCAAGCCGCATGCCGATCAATGGGCGTTTTTGGCGTCTGTCTGTCCGATGTCTCCGGCTGATCTGGAGTCCGCCATCCTGCGTGCTACAGGCGGTGGTCATCCGTTGGATGTGGCGTTCATTACCGAAGAGGATGAGCACGAACCGTGGAAGCGCAAGCCTATCACGAGAAAACTGGTCGGTCCCTTGCCCGATAAGCTCACCGCCGTGCTCGCCAATCAGATTTACTTCGAGAAAGCCCAACTGCCGCAAGCGTTGATGAATCGTCTGATCCGCCTTGCGGCATTCCAGAACCCCGAGTTCTACAGGGCACAGGCCATGCGCCGGTCGACGTGGGAGTTCCCGCGCGTTATCGGGTGCGCCGAAAACTATCCCCGTCACATTGCGCTGCCTCGCGGTTGTCTGGATGCAGCAACCAAATTACTCGACGAAAATGACATTAGACTAGCCTACCAAGGGAGCCCCCCCGGCTCTGCCGGGGAGGCAGTAGAAGTTTGACATTTTAGGGAGTCCATCGAGGAAACTCCCCGTCGTGAGCCGCCAAGCACACGAAAGAGAATTTCACGATGGACGAGTTTGAGAGCCTAAGCCACACCAAGTGGGAGTGCAAATACCACGTGGTATTCATTCCCAAGTGTCGGAGAAAGACGTTGTACGAGAAGCTTCGGCCGCACCTGGGGGAGGTATTCCGCAGGCTGGCCGAGCAGAAGGAGAGCCGGATCGAAGAAGGGCACCTGTGCCAGGATCACGTGCACATGATGATTGCGATTCCGCCGAAGTATGCGGTGTCGCAGGTGATTGGGTTCATCAAGGGCAAGAGCGCGATCCATCTGGCGCGGGTCTACGGGGAGCGCAAGCGCAACTTCGTCGGGCAACACTTCTGGGCCAGAGGGTACTTTGTCTCGACGGTAGGACGAGATGAAGCCGTGATCCGGGAGTACATCAGGAACCAGGAGCGCGAAGATGAGCGCTTGGAGCAGATGAACCTGTGGCGCTGACAAGCCACCGTCAGGTGGCTCCGATAAACCGGGGCCGCGTAAGCGACCCCGCCTGCCGCTTCGAGCGGCTCACAAACTTAAAGCCCCCGGCTTTGCCGGGGGATACTTACCACATTACCGACGAGCGGTTTGCCGGCGAGTCGCTATCCCTGAAATTCGCCGGTCAGCTTCGCCCCGACCAGGATAAGGCGGTCAAAGCCATGATGGCCAACGATATCGGCGTTCTCTGCGCCCCCACCGCGTTTGGCAAGACCGTGACCGCTGCGGCGCTGATTGCGCGGCGCGGCGTAAGTACGCTGATCCTCGTCCACCGCAATGAACTCCTCAAACAGTGGCAGGAGCGCTTGCGTGCTTTTCTGGGGCTGGACAAAGGCCAGCTTGGCACCATTGGTGGCGGCAAGCGCAAGCCAACTGGGGTGATCGACATCGCGTCCATACAATCACTTTTTCGCGGTGACGAAGTCAGCGACGTGATCGACCACTATGGTCATGTCGTTATCGACGAGTGTAATCATCTCGCCGCACGCTCATATGAAAAGTTGTTCAAGGCAGCCAAGGCGCGCTATGTGCTTGGCCTTACGGCGACACCGATCCGTCGCGATGGACAGCATCCGATCATCTTCATGCAGTGCGGCCCCATTCGCCATGAAGCCAGCCGGCCGGAAGGTGCGCCAAGATCACTGACGGTCATCCCTCGAATCCTGGCGACGCAAGCGAACGGCGATCCTGCCATGCCCATTCAGGATGTCTTCCGGCAGCTTGCCAACAGCGTCGAGCGCAGTCAGCGGATCGTCGACGATGTGCTCCACGCCTATCGATCCGGCCGCAGCATTCTCGTACTCACCGAGCGTACCGAGCACCTCGCTACGTTGGAGCAGACCCTTGCCGGCCAGATTGAAAATCTGTTCGCCTTGCATGGCCGCATGTCCAGGAAACAACGCACCGCGCTATTGGCGGCGCTTGAAGCCCTGTCTGGGGATGCTCCGCGCGTATTGCTTGCTACCGGTCGGCTGGTCGGCGAAGGTTTCGATCACCCTCCACTCGATACGCTGATGCTGGCCATGCCGATTTCGTGGAAGGGCACCTTGCAGCAATACGCCGGTCGCCTACATCGTGAGCATGCCAGTAAATCGGAGGTGCTGATCTATGACTACGTCGATACCGGTAACGTGGCACTCGAACGCATGTGGGACAAGAGACAGCGCGGCTATCGTGCCATGGGATATCAGATCGACACCACCCAGGAAAAACTCTGCTGAAGAGGGGTTGCATTCATGAAGAACAAATCGTCAACGTCACGTGGCACCAAGACAAGCAAGCCGCCCAAGGAACAAAAGCTTTCCCGCACCCACGCCCCGGCGGAAATTTCTCCGCTTGAATGGCAGCGCGTGTTGCGCCGTCAGTTTGGCCGCGAGCAGGCGTTTGGACTGGAAAACATCGGCACCGAGCCGTTCTTTTCCGAATTTCGCGTCAGCAATCCACAGTCGAGGAGCGCCTACCGCGTGGCGATTCGCGGCAAGCTGCCGGGCGACAACTTTTGCGCCTGCACGGATTACGCCACCAACGAACTGGGTACCTGCAAGCACATTGAATTCGTGCTCGCTGCGCTGGAGAAAAAACGTGGTGCCAAGTCTGCCTTTGCGCGCGGCTATCAACCGCCGTTCTCCGAACTATATCTGCGCAACGATGACGGGAAGACAATCCATTTTCGTCCCGGGACAGATTGCCCGCCTGCCGTGGTGAAGGCTGCGGCCCTGATGTTCGATGAGAAGGAGCAGCTGCGGGAAAAACAGTTCGGCGAACTGGAGCGTTTTCTCGCTGCCGTGGCCAAGACCGGCCATGAACTGCGAGCCTATGACGATGCCCTCGATTTCGTCGCCGGCCGGCGCGATGCTGATTGGCGCGCGGAAACATTGGTCGGCATCTTCCCGCGTGGTGCTGCCGACCCCAGTCTGAAGAAACTGCTCAAGGTGCCGATGTACCCCTACCAGGCCGAAGGCGCCCTGTTCGCCGTGCGGGCTGGTAGGGCGTTGATCGGCGATGAAATGGGCCTGGGAAAAACCATCCAGGCCATCGCTGCCACCGAAATTCTGGCACGGCACTTCGGTGTGGCGAAGGTGCTGGTGATCTGCCCGACCTCGCTTAAATACCAGTGGCAAAGCGAAATCAAGCGTTTTTCTGGCCGCGATTCTTTCGTCATCGCAGGCGGTCGTGCACAACGGCAGAAGGATTACGTCCGCGATGACTTCTGCAAAATCACCAACTACGAGAAACTCCAGCCTGATCTCGACTTAATTTCCGCCTGGGCGCCCGATCTGGTGATTGTCGATGAGGCGCAGCGCGTCAAGAACTGGAACACCATCGCCGCCCGCGCACTGAAGCGCATCGACAGTCCCTACGCCGTGGTGCTCACCGGTACTCCGCTGGAAAACAAGCTGGAGGAGTTGATTTCCATCGTCCAGTTCGTCGACCAGCATCGCCTCGGACCGACCTGGAAGCTGCTGCACGAACATCAGGTCAAGGACGAGCATGGCCGCGTTACTGGCTATACCGGGCTGGAAAAAATCGGCCAGACCCTGGCGCCGATCATGATCCGCCGCCGCAAGTCGGAAGTGCTGATGCAGTTGCCGGAACGTACCGACCAGAACCTGCTGGTGCCGATGACCGAATTGCAGATGACCTACCACCAGGAGAATGCCGACGTGGTGGCGCAGATCGTGAATCGTTGGCGCAAGATGAAATTCCTCTCGGACAAGGACCAGCGGCGCCTGACCTGCGCCTTGCAGAACATGCGGATGTCCTGCAACAGCACCTATCTGCTCGACCAGGAAAGCGATCACGGCATCAAGGCCGACGAGCTGGCGGCTTTGTTCGACGGCCTGTTCGAACAACCCGATGCCAAGGCCGTGGTGTTCAGCCAATGGACGCGTACCCACGACATCGTGATCCGGCGCCTGGAAGCGCGCGGCATCGGCTATGTCAGCTTCCACGGCGGCGTGCCCTCGGAGAAGCGACCGGCGCTGGTGGAGCGCTTCCGCGACGATCCCGACTGCCGCGTGTTCCTGTCGACCGATGCCGGGGCGACCGGTTTGAATTTGCAACACGCCTCGACCCTGGTGAATATGGATTTGCCCTGGAACCCGGCGCTGCTCGAGCAGCGCATTGCGCGGATTCACCGTATGGGCCAGAAGCGGCCGGTGCAGATCGTCAATTTCGTCGCCAAGGGCACGATCGAGGAGGGCATGCTCTCGGTGCTGGCCTTCAAGCGGTCGCTGTCGGCGGGAATTCTCGATGGCGGAACGGGCGAGATATCGCTGGGCGGCTCACGCCTTAACCGCTTCATGAAGGACGTCGAGAACGTCACGGGCCACATGGGTGAAGGCGAGGCCATGACGTCTGCCGAGGAGGCCGCCGGCGTGATGACTGCGACAGAAGCCGCATCCGTGCCGGAAGCGAATGCGGAGACAAAAGTCAGCGCCGACGGGACGGCGATTCCGGCGCATGGGGGAGGCAGAACGCCGAACCAGGCCCTGCCCAACGAAGCCAATCCCTGGCAAGCATTAACGCAGCTTGGCGCTCAACTGGTTGCCGCCCTCGGCGCGGCTGGCAACCCCGCCGCTCCGGCGCATCCCTGGATCGAGCGTGATCCGGGTACCGGGGCGCAAAGTCTCAAACTCCCTTTGCCGCCACCGGAAACGGCGGGAAAAATTGCCGATGTGCTTTCAATGCTGGCGAACACTTTGCGGGGGCAGCGCCCGTGACCAAGACCAACCATCGTGCAGCCAGTCGGTTATGATCGGCGGCGGTGTTTGAACCAATAGTCTTGAATAGTCAGTACGAGATCGATTTTTCGTCATCACCCGGAAACCCGCATAAATACTGAGCGTTCGTCTGGAGACGGTATCGGTGACGGTATTGGGAGAGGTAAATCTGATGAAGACCAGTAACGGCAAGGCTTTCAAGGCCATTGTAATAATAGAGTGGGAATGACCAGCGCGGACGATACCTTCATGCAGGCCGCGCTCGATCTGGCGCGAGAAGGCGGGTCCATCGGCGAGGTGCCGGTCGGCGCCGTGGTGGTCAAGGACGGCGAGATCGTCGGAC
>WBZR01004316.1_pt1 | contig 11732 bp, 10 predicted proteins | sample 5204231 | NCBI WGS metagenome assembly WBZR01 (sample SAMN12412403, study PRJNA552823) | activated sludge metagenome | isolation source: activated sludge from anammox sidestream of wastewater treatment plant... | place: USA: Virginia | collected 2017-08
TCCTCCGGCAGGTCCTCGGCGAAGATGCCCCAGGTCAGGCAGTGGCCGAACCGCTCGCGCACGCTCGCGTGGTGATCGGCGCCCCACACGGCCGAGCCCGCGCGGGCCGGCAGCGCGGCGTTCAGCGGCCCGCCCGAGGACGGCGCGAGGCTCCACTTCGCGCCGCGCACGAAGCCCCTGCGCTCGTCCGTCTCGTAGAACTGGAGGCAGTGGATCCGCGAGCCGACGTTGCCGCGCCACGTCTCGAGCGGGCGCTCGAACCGGCCCGTGACGACGGCGAACGGGTGCATCATCAGCCGCCGCCCGACGAGACCGCTGCCGTTCGCGAGCCCGTCCGGAGCGGCGGCGTCCGCCGAGAGCAGAAGCAGCCTGGCCGTGCCGACCGCGTTCGCGGCCAGGACGACCACGTCGGCCTCGGCGACGTGCTCGCGCCCCTCGGCGTCGACGTACTCGGCCCCGCGCAGGAGCCGCCCGCCGGCCCGGACGAGCCGGGTCACGCGCGCGCCCGTCACGACCCGCGCGCCCAGCTCGACCGCCCGCGGCCAGTGGGTGACGTCGGTCGAGGCCTTCGCGCCCTCCGGGCAGCCCTGCATGCAGGTGCCCCACCGCGCGCACGGATGGCGGCCGCGGTGGGGGGCGGAGAGGATCGCGCTCGGAGCGGGCCACCAGTGCCAGCCGAGCCGGTCGTGGGCACGGGCGAGCTCGATCACGCCGTCGCCGAGCGGGAGCGGCGGCAGCGGCAGCTCGGGCCCCTCCGGGTAGGCGGGATCGCCCGCCAGCCCCGCCACCCCGATCTCCCGCGCCACCCGGTCGTAGTGGGGCTCGAGCTCCTCGTAACTGAGCGGCCAGTCGTCGGCGACCCCGTCGAGCGAGCGGACGCGGAAGTCGGACGGCGTCAGGCGCGGCCAGTCGCCGGCGTAGAGGACCATCGAGCCGCCGACGCCGTTCCACATCAGCGGCACGATCTCGGAACCCTCGGCATTGACCGGGTAGTCGGCCGGGCGGCCGCGGACGTTCGGATCGGCCGACCACTGCTTCAGGAGCTGGAGCTCCCAGTCGGGCTTCGGCCCCGGGTAGTCCTCACGCGCCGGCCAGCCGCCCTGCTCGAGGCAGAGAACCCGGAAGCCCGCCTCGGCGAGGCGCAAGCCCACCACGCCGCCGCCGGCGCCGGCGCCGACGACGAGCACGTCGGCGCGCCCGCCGCTCACGGCTCCGCCGCCCGGACGAAGGCCTCGAACAGTCGCAGCGACGCGGAGTCGTCGAGCAGCTCCGCGTGCCACTGAACGCCGATCGCCCACCAGTCGCTCTCGTGCTCGAGCGCCTCGATGACCTCGCCCGCACGGGCCGTCACCCGCACGCCCTCGCCGAGCCTCCCCGCGGCCCAGACGTGGAACGAGTTCACGTCGAGCCGGGTCGCCCCGGCCGCGGCCGCCAGGCGCGTTCCGGGCTCCACCTCGACCTCGTGGGTCGCCAGCGCGAGCTCGGCCTCCTGGCGATGGCCCTCGACCCGGACGAGCGTGCCGCCGAGCGCGACGTTCAGGAGCTGGCAGCCGCGGCAAACCGCGAGCACCGGCAGGCCCAGTGCGCGTGCGCCGAGGGCGAGCTGCGTCTCGAACTCGTCGCGGCGAGGATCGACGCCCGCGGCCTCCGCGGCGAGCCCGAAGCGCTCGGGCGCGATGTCACCGCCGCCGATCAGGAGCACGCCATCGGCGAGCGCGAGCACGCCGTCGACGTCGCGCGTCCCGGCCCAGGCAACGAGCGGCTGGGCGCCCGCGGCCGCGAGCGGCGCGAAAACGCGCTCGTAGACGATCGACGCGTGCAGCCGGCCGAGCGGGGTCTCGAGCTCGCGCGCGTGCGGGGCGATCAGGATCCGGGGCCTCGTCACCGCGGGTCCGCCGGCGTCACGAGAGGCGCAGGAACTGCTCGCGCTCCCAGTCTGTGACCTCGCCGTGCCAGGCCGCCGTCCCGTACGAGGGCACCGCGGCGCGGGCCTTCGCGATCTCGTGGCGCTTGAGCGCGAGGAAGGCCTTCGTGAACTCGGGGTGGAACGCGGCCGCGAGCGACTCGTCGGCCTCGAAGCGCTCGAGCGCCTCCTCGAGCGTCGCCGGCAGCAGCGGCAGGTCATCGAGCTCGTAGGCGTTCTCGGCGAGCGGCGGCGGCGGCTCCAGCTCGCGGTCGATCCCGTCGAGCATCGCGACCAGCATCCCGGCGAACGCGAGGTAGGGGTTCGAGGCGGCGCAGCCGAGCCGGTTCTCGACGTGCGTGTGCTCGCCCCGGCCCGCCTTGACGCGCACCGCGACCGAGCGGTTCTCGAACCCCCAGGTGACGCTCGCCGGAGCGTACGTGTTCCTGCGGAAACGCTTCGCGCAGTTGACGGTCGGGCCGAGCAGCGCGCTCAGGGCGGGCGCGTGCGCGAGCAGGCCGCCGATCGCGAAGCGAAACTCGGGCGTCAGCTCGCCCCGGCCCGGGTCCCAGAAGATGTTGCGGCCGCCCTCGAACAGGCTCAGGTGCAGGTGGCTGCTCGAGCCGCTCGCGTCGGCGAACGGCTTCGACATGAACGTGGCGAGGAGGCCGTGCCCGGCCGCGAGCTCCTTCGCGTACGTCTTGTAGGTGAAGTTGTCGTCGCCGACGGCGAGGCCCTCGACCGGGCTGAACGTGAGCTCGTACTGGGTCGGGCCCCACTCCTGGTTCAAGGTCCGCGGCCTCAGCCCGAGCGCGGCGGTCGCCCGCACGAGCTCCTGGAGCACGGGCAGGCGCTGGTTTGTCAAGGTCGTCGTGATGTCGGTGCCGCCGAAGGGCGGGCGCAGCGTCTCGGCATCGAGCAGATAGAGCTCGTACTCGGCCTGCATGCGCGCCGTGAAGCCCCGGGCCGCGGCCGCCTCGACCTGGTGGCGCAGCACCCGGCGCGGGCTCGCCTCGACCGGCCGTCCGTCGGCGTACTCCGTATCGCAGACGACGCGCGCCTGCCCGGGGGCGTGCGGCAGCACCCGGAACGTGGCCAGGTCGGGCCGCAGGACGAGATCCTCGAAGGTCAGGTCGGCGCCGAAGCCGGTGCCGGTCGCGACCCAGCACTCGTGATCCCAGCAGTAGATGTCGCAGACGAGCGAGAGCCCTTCGTCGGCGAACGACCAGAAGTGGTCGGCGGTGACGGTCTTGCCGCGGGAGATCCCGTTCAGGTCGGGCGTCTCGAAGCGGACGAGCTCGATCCGCTGCTCGGCGAGCAGGCGCTCGATCCGCTCCCGCTCGGCGCTCATGCCGCGAGCCAGCGAAGGACGGTGTCCGTGTCCGCGACCCAGCCGAACTTGAGCGCGAAGTTCTTCAGCGTCGCAGCGTGCAGGTCCGGCGCGAAGGAGGAGACGGCGTCGGCGACAACGGTGGTGCGGTAGCCGTGGTGGAAGGCCTCCCGGGCGGTCTCCTCGACACAGATCTGGGTCACGGTGCCGGTGACGACGAGCGAGCGCACGCCGAGCGAGCGCAGCCGCCCGTCGAGGTCGGTGCCGTGGAAGGAGCCGTAGCCGAGCTTGTCGACGACGAGCTCGCCCGGTCCGGGCGGCAGCTCGTCGACGATCGCCGCGCCCTCGAGCGGCTCGTCGCGGTCGGCGAAACGCCGCCGGTGGCCGGGCCAGCAGGCGCGTTCGCCCGGGTGACACTGGGGCGACCAGAGCCAGAGCAGGTTGTCCTGCTCCTCCGAGAGGAAGCGCGTGAAGACGACGGGAAGACGACGGGCCCGGAACGCCTCGACGAGCCGTCGCTGCGCGGGGATCGTCGCGCGGGCGTCGGGGACCTCGAGCGGCGCCCCCTCGCGCACGAAGTCGTTCTGCATGTCGACGACGAGGAGCGCCGGACGCTCGACCCGCTCCGTCGGTGGCAGCTCGGACGCGATCAGGGGCATCGGCCCGGATCGTACGCCAGGGCGTAAGGTGTGGGCGCCCTTTCAGGCGACGACGACGGAGGTGGGGATGGCGGAAGCGACCCGGGCGGCCGGCCCGATCGCGGGCGTGGAGGAGCTCGAGGAGCTGCTCTCCCGGCCCGACGAGCGGCTCGTCGCCGACCTCGCCCGGGCCGAGGGCGACATCCTCGTGCTCGGCGCGGGCGGCAAGATGGGGCCGACGCTCGCGCGCATGGCCCGCCGCGCCGCGCCGGAGCGCGCGGTCTACGCGGTCGCCCGCTTCAGCGACCGGGCGGTGGAGGCGGGGCTGCGCGAGCGCGGCGTCGAGACGATCCGCGCCGACCTGCTCGAGCGGGACGAGGTCGCCCGCCTGCCCCGCGTCCCGAACGTCGTCTTCATGGCCGGGCAGAAGTTCGGCACCTCGGGCGCCCCCGCCCAGACCTGGGCGCTGAACGTGCTCGCGCCGGCGCTCGTCGCCGAAGCGTTCCCGGACAGCCGCATCGTCGCCTTCTCGACCGGCTGCGTCTACCCGTTCGTCCCCGTCGCCTCCGGTGGCTCGACCGAGGACTCCGAGCTGACGCCGCCCGGCGAGTACGCGGCGACCTGCGTCGGACGCGAGCGGGTGCTGCGCTGGTACTCCGAGCGACACGGGACGCCCGGCCTGCTCTTCCGTCTCAACTACGCGATCGACCTGCGCTACGGCGTCCTCCACGACGTCGCCCGCAAGGTCAGGGACGGCGAGCCGATCGACGTGACCACGGGGCACGTGAACGTGATCTGGCAGGGGGACGCGAGCGCGTTCGCGCTGCGCTGCCTCGCCCACACGGTCGCGCCGACGGAGCCCCTGAACGTGACCGGGCCCGAGACGATCGCCGTGCGCTGGCTCGCCGGGGCGTTCGGGGAGCGCCTCGGCAGGCGGCCGGTGCTCCTCGGGGAGGAGGCGCCAACTGCCTGGCTCTCGAACGCCGGCCGCGCGTTCTCCCTCCTCGGCTACCCGTCGGTCGCGCTCGAGACGATGATCGACTGGGTCGCCGACTGGGTCGCCCGCGAGCTGCCGAGCCTCGACAAGCCGACCCACTTCGAGGCTCGGGATGGCAGCTACTGACGGCGAGGCGGAGCTCCCCGTCGTCCGGCTTCGCGAGAGGGACGTACCGGCAGCGCTCGCCCTCTCGGAGGAGGCGGGCTGGAACCAGACCGCGGCCGACTGGCTCCTGATGATCCGTGCCGGCGAGGCGTTCGGGGCCGCCGGGCCGGACGGGCGGCTCGTCGCGACCGCGCTCGCGCTGCCGCATCCGCCCGAGCTCGGCTGGGTCAGCATGGTGCTCGTGCGGGCGTCGTGGCAGCGGCGCGGGCTCGGCACGCGCCTGTTTCGGCGGGCCGTCGAGGCGCTGCGCGAGCGCGGGCTCGTGCCCTTCCTCGACGCGACGCCCGCCGGCCGGACGCTCTACGAGCCGCTCGGCTTCCGGGCCGTCGAGCCGATCACCCGCTGGCGCGGCGAGGGCCGCGGCGGCTCGACGGGCGGCCCGGCGCCGGTTCCGGGCACGGCCGCCATCGCCGAGCTCGACCGGCGCGCCTTCGGGGCCGACCGCGTCGCGATTCTCGCCGACCTGCTCGCGCGCGAGGGCGCGCTCTCCGGCCTCGCCCCGGGCGGCCGCGGCTTCCTGCTCACGCGGCCCGGACGGACGGCGACGCAGGTCGGGCCCGTCATCGCCGACGAGCCAGCCGCCGCGCGGACACTCGTTGCCTCGGCGCTCGACACGCTGGCCGGGCCGGCGCTGCTCGACGTACCGGACCGGGAAACCGCCGTGGCGGGTCTGCTCCGCGAGCGTGGCTTCGAGCCCGCGCGGACGTTCACCCGGATGGCGCTCGGGCGCGACCGCGCCTTCGGCGAGCCGCCGCTCGTACGCGCGATCGCCGGGCCCGAGCTCGGCTAGGGTAGCCGCGTGCGCTGGCAGGAGCTCCCCGCCGAGCCGCTCGCCGCCTTCCGCGCGGGCACCGTCATCCCCGCCCACCCGCTCGCGCTCGACGCGGGGCGGAAGCTCGACCGCCGCCGCCAGCGGGCGCTCGCCCGCTACTACCTCGACGCGGGCGCGGGCGGGCTCGCCGTCGGCGTCCACTCGACGCAGTTCGCGATCAGAGAGGTCGGCCTCTACGAGCCGGTGCTCGAGCTGGCGGCCGAGACCGCCGCCGCCTGGGCGACCCGCCCCGTCTTCCTGATCGCCGGCGTGGCCGGGCGGACCGAGCAGGCGGTGCGGGAGGCCCGGACCGCCCGCTCGCTCGGCTACCACGCCGTCCTGCTCAGCCTGGCCGCGCTGCGGGGCACGAGCGAGGACGAGCTCGTCGGGCACTGCCACGCCGTCGCCGCCGAAATGCCGACCGTGGGCTTCTACCTCCAGCCGGCCGTCGGGGGCATCCCGCTCGGACGCGGCTTCTGGCGGCGGCTCGCGGAGCTCGAGAACGTGATCGGGATCAAGGTCGCCCCGTTCGACCGCTACGCGACGCTCGACGTTGCCCACGGCGTCGCCGAGGCCGGCGCCGGGGAGCGGATCTCGCTCTACACCGGCAACGACGACCACATCGTCCTCGACCTCGTGGTCCCGCTCAGGACGGAGGCCGGCGAGCTTCGCTTCGCCGGCGGCCTGCTCGGGCACTGGTCGGTCTGGACGCGCACCGCGGTCGAGATCCTCGAGCGCTGCCGCGCCGTCCGTGGCGCCGCGAGCGTACCGGCCGACCTGCTCGCGCTCGACAGCGCCGTGACCGAATGCAACGCCGCCGTCTTCGACGTCGCCAACGGCTTCCGCGGCGTAATCCCGGGCTGCCACGAGGTGCTGCGCCGCCAGGGCCTGCTCGAGGGCCGCTGGTGCCTCGACCCGGACGAGGATCTCAGCCCCGGCCAGGCCGAGGCGATCGACCGCGTTTGCCGCCTCTACCCCGAGCTCGCGGACGACGACTTCGTCGAGGCGAACCTCGAGCGCTGGCTCGCCTGACTCGGGCCGGGCGGGCGACCGCTCCCGTCCCGGCAAGCCGCTGCGCGCTCAGGTTGCTCCCGGGCAGTGCCCGCCCCCGGCGTCACCCGCGAGGCGGCCGAGCAGCTTCGCGAGCAGCGCGAGCTCTGACGCGTCGAACCGGGCCACGAACACCTCCTCGAGATCTGCGAGGTGCGTCTCGGTCGCCGCGGCGAGCCGCTCCAGCCCGGCCTCGGTCACAACCGCGTACGTGACCCTCGCGTCGCTGTCGCACTGCCCCTTCTCGACGTAGCCCGCGCGCTCGAGCCCGTCGAGCAGGCGGGTGATCCCGGACGGGGTCAGGAGCACGCTCCGAGCGAGCTCGACGCGCTTGAGGAAGTGGCCGGGCGCGCGCGAGAGCAGGAGCAGCACCTCGTAGTCGTTGAGCGTGAGACCGTGCTCGGCGACGAGGCGCGCGTTGAGCGCACGGCTCGTCGCCGCGTGCCCGCGCAGATAACTCACCCAGGCCGCGAGAGCCTCCGCTGGGAGTGCCTGACGGCTTCTCATCTCACCCGTGCCTTTCCCTTGCCTACTCAAGCGTATCCTCCGCAGCGGGCGCGGCCGAGTCAGCTCGCCCGCCAGCTCGTCGCGGGCGCGGGCGGCATCAGAGCGGGACGATCTCGTCGCCGACCGCGATCTCGCCGTCAGCGAGGATGTCGGCGCGCAGGCCACCGCGGCCCGCGAGACCCGCGAGCACGCCGGGCGTCGTTCGCCCTTCGAGGTGGGAGCAGGGGTCGCACAGGCGCCGGCCGAGGCACTCGACGCTGCCGAGGCGAAACCGCCGGCCGACCAGGTCGTTGAGCCCGATCCCGCGCGTGACCACGTTTCGCCGAGTGTCCCCGGGGGCGAGGCGGATGCCCGCCGCGACGGCGAGCGCGTCGAGCGCCTCGGCCTCGATCAGGGTCAGATCGCGACCCGTGCCCGCCGTCGCCGAGAAGGTGCCCGCACCGGACGCGTAGCGGTCGCCCTCGAGGCCGTGCCCGGCGAGCGCACGGGCGCGCGCGACGGTGACGGGCTCGCTGCCCGGCGCGCCCCGCAGGACGATCGTCTCGACTGTTCCGCTCACGGCGCTCACCCCCAGCTCGCTCGATCGAGTATTCCTACCCTACGCGGCGCGCGGCCAGGACGGTGCTCGTCACGGGCGGGGCACCGGGATCCGCGCCGCGATCGCCAGACTCCTCGCCGCGGCAGCACGACCGAGCGGGCGCTCGCCTCGGGGCTAGAGCCCCGGCGGCAGGCCGACCGGGTCCGGCGGCACCGGCTCGGCGAGCGGTAAGAGCGCGCCGTCGCCGTAGACGCCGAGCGCCCGCTCGAGCAGGCGGGGCGCGAGCCCGCTCGACGTCGAGATGTCCTTCGCCTCGAGCAGCACCGCGGCGGGCGCCGGCGCTTCGAGGCGGAAGCTCGCGTCGAGATCCCGCTGCCACGCGGTCAGGTACGGGTACGGGTTGACGACGCCGTCGTAGCCGAGCCCGAGCAGCCCGGCCGGGTGGACCTCGAAGTGGAGGTGGGGCGGCGTGCCGAGCGCGTCGCCCGTGTCGCCCGCGAAGCCGAGCACGTCGCCGGCCGCGACCCGCGCCCCGTCCCGCGCGAGCGGGGTGTAGGCCGAGAGGTGCGCGTAGTAGTACTCGTTGCCGTCCCCATCCCTGAGCCAGAGCCTGAAGCCGCCGACGGGGTTCCAGCCGACCGAGAACACCGTCCCCCCCGCGACCGCGAGTACCGGCGCGCCGCGGCGAGCGAAGATGTCATTGCCGTGGTGCCAGCCCGTGCTCGCCCGTGGCGCCCCGAAGTCGTCCGTGAACGAGACCGGGCCGTAGACGGGGAAGACGTAGCCGCGCCCGGTGAGCTCGGGGCGCACGCCCGCGGGCGGGTCGCGGACGATCGCGGGCGGCTCGGATCGGGTGCCCGGCGGCTGGGGCGAGGGATCTCGCGGCACAGGCGGCGCCGCTCCGCCCGGCTCCGCGGGCTCCGCGGGCTCGTCGGGAACGCTCGGGGCCGCGGGCGGGCGCGCGGCAGCCTCAGCGTACCCGACCACGATCTCGGTGCCGGCCGGCAGGCCCCCGTGCGCGGACGTGAGCACGACGTGGGCGGCGGAGACGAGCACCCGCCGGCCGGAACTGCCGCGGGCTTCCGCCTGCTCGAGCAGGACGAGGTAGCCCCAGTCACCGAGCGGCACGCGCAGGTTCGCGGCCGGTTCGAGCGGCTCGCCGAGCACCACCACACCCTCCAGGGAGCCCTCGACGGCTCCGGTCGCGCCGTCGGAGCCGGCGTACGCGTCGGCGCGCAGGGCGGCAGCCTCGATCAGGATCTCGCCGCCGAAGAGGGAGACCCCTCGCAGGGTCACGCTCGCCTGAGCGCGTGGGACCGAGCCGGGGCCGGTGCGCGCGGCGGTCTGCGCGCTCGCGAGCACGACCGCCCTCCCGTCCCCGGGATACGCGAACCCGCCGAGGTTGTCGGAGCCGGCGGGCGGTGCCGCCGCCTCGCCGGCGACCACGGCCTCCTCGCCCGGGAGGTCGACGAGGACCGCGAGCGCGGACCCCGAGGCTCTCGGGCCGGCGGACGCGGCTTGGGCTCCGACGACGGCGAGGAGGACGGATGCCGCCGCGAGCAGCACGAGGGCGCGTGCGGGCACAGGCAGAGCCTAGCGAAGGCGACAGGTGAGTCGCCCGCTCCAGGCGGCCGCGGTGTGGTATGCCTTCCCGGACGCAGGTCGGCGACGAAGGGAGAGGCTCGATGTCGGAGGCGCACCCCGAGACCCTGGCACTGATCGAGGGGCTCCTGAAGGAGCACCGCACGTTCCCGCCCCCGGACGAGCTGCGCGAGAGCGCGATCATCCGCGACGACTCCGTCTACCGGGAGGCAGAGGACGACTTCGAGGGGTTCTGGGCCCGCCTCGCCGACGAGTTCCTGACCTGGTACGAGCAGCCGACGAAGCGCCTCGAGTGGAACCCGCCGCACTGCACCTGGTTCGAGGACGGGGTCCTCAACGTCTCCGCCAACTGCCTCGACCGCCACGTCGAGGCGGGCCGGGGCGACAGGGTCGCCTACCACTGGGTCGGTGAGTCGCCCGGCGAGAGCCGCGACCTCACCTACGCCGAGCTCCTGCGCGAAGTCTCGCGGCTCGCCAACGGCCTGCGCGAGCTCGGCGTCCGGCGCGGTGACCGGGTCGGGATCTACATGGGCATGGTTCCCGAGCTGCCCGTCGCGATGCTCGCCTGCGCCAGGATCGGCGCCCCCCACATCGTCGTCTTCGGCGGCTTCTCGGCCGAGTCGCTCGCCGAGCGGCTGCGGGACTCCGGCGCCACCGTCCTCATCACCCAGGACGAGGGCTGGCGCAAGGGCGCCAAGGTGCCCCTGAAGGCCAACGCCGACCAGGCCGTCGCGCTGGCACCCGCTGTGCGTCGCGTCGTCGTGTTGCGCCGCACGGGCGACCCCGTGCCCTGGGAGGAGCACGACGTCTGGTGGCACGAGCTCGTCGCGGGCGTCCCCGACACGTGCGAGCCGGAACGGATGGGCGCGGAGGACACGCTGTTTCTCCTGCACACGTCCGGCTCGACCGCGAAACCGAAGGGGGCGCTGCACACGAGCGCGGGCTACCTGCTCCACGCGGCGGTCACCCACAAGTGGATCTTCGACATCCGTGACGACTCGATCTGGTGGTGCGCCGCCGACGTCGGCTGGGTGACCGGGCACACGTACATCGTCTACGGGCCGCTCGCCAACGGGACGACCAGCGTCCTCTACGAGGGCGACCCCGCCTACCCCGACTGGGACCGCCACTGGCAGATCGTCGAGCGCTACGGAGTCACCTCCTACTACACGGCTCCGACCCTGATCCGCTCGTTCGTGAAGATGGGCGAGGACTACCCGGCCCGCCACGATCTCTCCTCCCTGCGCGTGCTCGGCACGGTCGGCGAGCCGATCAACCCGGAGGCGTGGGTGTGGTACTGGCAGGTGATCGGCGGCGGGCGCTGCCCGGTCGTCGACACCTGGTGGCAGACCGAGAACGGCGGGATCCTGATCACGCCGCTACCGGGCGTGACGACGCTGAAGCCCGGGTCGGCGACCGTGCCGTTCCCGGGGATCTCGCCCCGGATCGTCGACGAGCAAGGCAACCCGGTCGAGCGCGGTACGGGCGGCTTCCTGATTGTCGAGAAGCCCTGGCCGGGCATGTTCCGCACGCTCTTCGGCGACGACGAGCGGTACGTGCGCACGTACTTCTCGAAGTACGGCCCGTCGGTGTACGTGACCGGCGACGGGGCCAAGCAGGACGAGGACGGCTACTTCTGGCTGATGGGGCGCATCGACGACGTGATCAACGTCGCCGGCCACCGGCTCTCGACGACGGAGATCGAGTCGACACTGGTCGAGCACCCCGCCGTCGCCGAGGCCGCCGCGACCGGCGCGTACGACCCGGACCGCGGCCAGCGGATCGTCTGCTTCGTGCTCCTGAAAGAGGGCTTCGGCGCCTCCGAGGAGCTCGGCGAGGAGCTACGCGAGTTCGTCGCCGGCAAGATCGGCAAGATCGCCCGCCCGGCGGCGGTGCTGTTCGGCGACGACCTGCCGAAGACGCGCTCGGGCAAGATCATGCGCCGGCTGCTCAAGAACATCGCCGAGGGCGACGAGCTCGGCGACACGACGACGCTGCGCGACCCCGCGATCGTGGACGACCTGAAGCGCAAGGCCGACCACGCGCTCGGCCGGGCCTAGGAGCGCCCGCGGCTACCCAGGGGCCTAGTGCACCGTCCGGGGAATACCGCACAGCTCTGGCGGCTGCAAAGCGGCGCCAGGCGGCGTCCTCGGTCGCGCCAATTTGCCTGCAGTGGGGTATCCGGATGACG
>WBZR01004317.1_pt1 | contig 11730 bp, 9 predicted proteins | sample 5204231 | NCBI WGS metagenome assembly WBZR01 (sample SAMN12412403, study PRJNA552823) | activated sludge metagenome | isolation source: activated sludge from anammox sidestream of wastewater treatment plant... | place: USA: Virginia | collected 2017-08
GGTCTATCCCAAACTCGAACTGATGCGTCTCGCCATCCCGCGCCGCACGTACACGCAGAGTCACATGGACTACGTGGCCGATTCGCTGGCAAAGATCAAAGCCCGCGCCGAATCGGTGCGCGGCTACAAATTTGCCTACGCGCCCGAACTGCTGCGTCACTTCACGGCGCGGTTCGAGCCGCTGTAGCGTCGTTTACGAAATAACGCGTTCAGATAAAAAGGAGCAGCCGCCTCGAAAGCGACCGCTCCTTTGTCATTCAACGACTCTTGCGCCGCGGCTCATGGGCTGCCGGTGTCGTTCCCACCGGGGCGGCGGAATCCCGCCTCGACAGCCTCGCCGAGGTCGACCTCCGCCGTGGCGGTGGTGGTGAGTCTCGCCCAGTCCACATACAGCAGACCCGCGCCTGCCTCCCGGTAAAATCCAAAGCCGACCTGCCCGGTGCGAAGCGTGGGATCGGAGCCGGTCCAGACGAGCTTCCCGTTGATGTAGAATTTGAAGGACGAGCCAACCGCCACCACTTTGAGTTGATTCCAGCCGCCCTGAACCACCGCCGAACTGTCCGTCCAGTCCTGAAGCGTGGTGACGGCCGGGCCGTCCACCAGGAAGACGGCGTAGGAGCCGAGGTTGGAATAGGCAAATTTATATTCCTTGTTCCACCGCCCGGTGGGGTCGAGCGGATTGGGCGCGCCGCGGACGGTGACATAGTTGGCGCATTTGACGATTGGACACGTCCCGGTGCGCCTCATCTTGACTTCGTAGGTGAGATCGCCGTAAGCGCCGGCGTGCCTGGCCGAGGCAAAGCCGTCGGCCACTCCCGCGCTGCGATATTGGGATTTCTGAAAAAGAGTCCAGGTCCCGGCCACCGCCGTCCAGCCTGCGGTGGAGCCGTTGAACGTGGAGTTAAAGTCGCTGGCAATGACCTGCTTGCGGAAGTTCGCCACCGTGCGGGCGGTAGCGTTAAGGACCATATAATTCTTGGAGCGTCTATCGCCCATGGCCGCGCCGTTATGACGCTTTGATGGATTGGACCAATACAGCAGGCGCGTGCAGTTGTACCCGGCCTTCGCGCATTTGTTGTTCTCGCCCATGATGGTGCGCCAGCGGTCGGCGGGCTTCTTTCCGAGATGGACGTAGCCATGCCCGTACGCGTACGGCGCGAGTTTCTTATCCACGAACATATCGTCGCGGGCGCCTTGCAAATGGCCGAATTGATGCGTCAGGGCGTAATTGCTCGTCATGCACCGGAACACCGTCACCTGGAAGGCGGTATAGGCTTTGGCGCGAACGGCCGCGGCCCGTCCGCATTCCTTGCCGCCGTTCCTGACGATCATGGCAACCATGTCGGCGCCGTAGGCGTTTCTCAATTTATGAACATCGTTAAGAAACGCGTCGGTGGTCTTCCTTAGACGCGCCAGATCGGAGGCCAGGTTGCCGGTCTCCGCGTACGCCGCCTCCTCCACATGCACCAATCTCAGCCGCGTTTTGACGCCGGATCTAATGTAGGAAGTGTTGGTCTGTTTGATGGCAAGAGCGATGCGGGCCTTCATGGCTTTTGTGCTTCCGGCCGCCGCGCGCGCGGCAGACGTGTAGACCACCATCACGTCGATCCGGGAGGCGGGATCAGCCTCGGCGCCAAATTGCTCCTCGGGCAACGCGGCAGACCTGGCTTCGGCCTCGAATTGCTCCCCGGCCAGCGCCTCGCCCGGCAGGTCGTCCTGGGTCGCGGACGCCTCGTCCACGAACTGCGACTGGTCCACCTGCTCGATCCTGTAGAGGTCGCCGCCGGCCCACGAAACTTCATAGATGCCCAGCGGCGAGGCGATATGCGCCAGGAAAATGTCATCGGTCATCACAAGGTAGAAATAACCGTCCACTTCCTTGAGATCGCCGATCCAATACGTCGCCAACTGGTCTTGCTCCAGGCTGGTCACCACGCCGGTGTAACCGGCGTCGGGAAAAAGGTCCAGCGCAATTTCGGGCAGGCGAGACTGGTCGAGGGGATTCCCGTCCGCGTCGTAGAGCAGACCGACGTTCACGCGGACGACGCGGGCGCGGGCGACCGCAGCCTCCTGCGGCGCGTCCGCGAACGTCTGGCCCGCGTCCACAAACAGGGACGGCGGGCTGCCCTGAGCCTCGACCGGAGGCAGGTTCAGCGTCAACGTCGAGACGATGACCAGCGCGCCAAAAAGCCGCAACCATACCGCGGCCCGGCCAGGGCGAATGGGAGATGTAGGTTTCATATCTGACTCCTGCTTTCCTGAAAAAGAACCCTCATCTAGACGGGAACGCGGCCGCGCCTGGACAGTCCGTCGTCCGCAGTTCCCGTGTTTGCGCGTCCATAATGCGCCGCGATGATTATATCTCTGCCAGGGCGGAAAGTCGCCCGCCCATTTGTCCCTATTTTACGACGACTTCGCCCAATTATCGCCGCGCGCGCGGGATGCAAGCAAAGTGTAAGTATTATTACGCCCCTCGCTTTCATGGTACAGTTGACGCATGACCCGCTGGCTCGATCCTCCCATCCTCGACATCCCCGCCGCGTTCGCGGACCTGCCCCCGCTTCTCGCGCGGACCCTCGTCCGGCGCGGCCTCACGGACGTTTCCGCCGCCCGCGCGTTCCTCCATCCCGAAGAACTCCCGCCGACGCCGTATCCCAACCTCGAACGCGCCCCGGACGGTTCCTCGCGCGGCGGCATCGACGCGGCCGTCGCGCGCGTCAACCTGGCTGCGCGCAGGGGCGAGACCATCTGCGTTTGGGGCGACTTCGACGTGGACGGACAGACCTCCACCGCGCTGCTCGTCCAAACCCTGCGCGCGTTGGGAGCAAAGGTCGTTTACTACATCCCGATCCGCGGCAAGGAGAGTCACGGCGTCCACGTGGAGAGTCTCAAGCCCATCATTGACAACGGCGCGACGCTCGTCGTCACCTGCGACACGGGCGTCACCGCGCACGCGGCGATTGACTACGCCAACTCGCGCGGCGTGGACGTGGTCGTCACCGACCATCACGACCTGGGAGAAACGCTCCCCAACGCGACGGCCGTCGTCAACCCGAAGATGCTGCCCGAGGATCATCCGCTGGCAAACCTGGCGGGCGTGGGCGTGGCGTATAAACTGGCGGAAGCGCTTCTGAACGCGGAAGGCGGAAGGCAGAACGCAGACAATACAGAATTGCTGGATTTAGTCGCGCTCGGCCTCATCGCCGACGTTGCCCTACTCAAAGGCGAGACACGTTCGCTGGCGCAAAGAGGAATCCAAAAACTGCGCGAGACGAAACGTCTTGGCTTGCGCGTGATGGCGGACCTGGCCGGGGCGAGCATGGACACGCTCACCGAGGAGACCATCGGCTTCACGTTCGCGCCGCGGCTGAACGCGCTGGGGCGGCTGGGCGACGCGAATCCCGCAGTGGAATTGCTGCTCACCAGCGACCCGCCGCGGGCGCGCGTCCTTGCCGCGCAGATCGAGGGACTGAACGCGCAGCGGCGGATGTTGACCAGCCAGGTCTACGCGTCGGCGGAGGCAAAGCTGCGCGCCGAACCCGCGCTGCTGGACGGACCCGTCATCGTGTTGTCGCATCCCGACTGGCCCGGCGGCGTGGTGGGGATCGTGGCGAACAAACTGGCGGAGCGTTACCGAAAACCCGCCATCCTGCTCAGCGAATCGGACGATGGAATCTTGCGCGGATCGGCGCGCTCGGTGGAGGGACTGCACATCACGGAGGCCATCGCGTCGCAGAAGGAAATCCTGCTCGGATTCGGCGGGCATCCGATGGCGGCAGGGATGTCGCTGGAGGCGCCGAAGTTGGCGGAATTCCGCCGCGGGTTGGGAAAAGCCGTCGAAGGGCAACTCGGCTCGAAGGTCCGCGAGGAAGCGGAATTGCAGATCGACGCGTGGGTCTCGCTCGACGAGGTCACGCTCGAATTGGCGGACCAGTTGGAGAGTCTGGCGCCGTTCGGCGCGGGGAATCCCGAATTGACGCTGGCGACGCGCGGGGTCGTCTTTAAGTCCGCGACGGAGATCGGGAAAACGAAGGAGCATCTGCGGCTGAACGTGGAGGACGAAAACGGGACGGCGCAGTCGCTTTTGTGGTGGGGCGGCGCGGGCGAAGCGCTGCCCGAGGCGGGAAGCAAAATTGACGTGGCATATTCACTGCGCGGCAGTTCGTTCCGCGGGCAGAGGCAGGCGAACCTGCAATTCCAGGCGTTCCGCGTCGTCGAGGAAGCGCCGATAGAAATTAGAGAGCAGAGGGCGGTGGTTGTAGACTGGAGGGCGCGAGCGTCGGACGTTGAACGCCTGACGCCAAACGTTCTGGTCTGGGCGGAGGGGGCGGAGCGCTCAAGAGGCAGATCGCGTTTCGAGTTGCATCAGGCGGACGAGTTCGCCATCTACACCACTCCCCCATCGCCGGCAGAATTGCGGAAGGCGCTGGAGGTCGTAAATCCCAAAACAGTGTATGTGTTCGCGCAATCTCCAGCCGAGACGAAACCCGAAGAATTTTTAAGTCGGCTCGCGGGTCTGTGCAAGTATGCGCTCAAAGCGCTCGAAGGCAAAACCAAAGTCCAGGATCTCGCGGGCGCGATGGCTTCACGCGAGAGCGCGGTACAGGTTGGGTTGGAATGGCTGGCGGCGGGAGGTCATTTGAGCGTGACGGTGGAAGAGGACGACGTCGCGTTGTCGAATGAAAAGCGGGAGAAGAATCCGTATTTGCAGGCCGAGTTGCTCGTGGCGCTGCGCGGGATCTTGAACGAGACGTCCGCGTATCGGAAGTATTTTGCGACGGTGGAGAATGTGGGGGGACTATTGAAATAAAGCGGCGTCTCGTCTTCAAAGACGACGATAAAGAGATTACAATGACGCCATGAGAAGACAACTTCCCTATCACGGCTGGTGTTTCGTGTGCGGACACGAAAATCCGCACAGCATCGGTATGGCCTGGTGGGTGGAGGAGGACGGACGCCTCACCGCGGAACGCGCCCTCGGTCTCGCCCAACAGGGGCCGCCCGGCTTCGCCCACGGAGGCGCGTCCGCGGCCATCCTCGACGAGGCGATGGGTCTCGTCGTCTGGGCGGCGGGACATAAAGTGGCGGCGGTCAACCTGGAGATCAACTACCACAAACCCGTCCCGCTCGACCAAACCCTCCGCGTGGAGGCGCGCATCGTCGAACACGACGAGCGGAAATTGTTTTCGACGGGCGAGATCAGCCTCCCCGACGGGACGGTGGCCGTCAGCGGGCGCGGCATCTACGTCATCGCGCCCAAGTTGTTCGAGAATGTGAAGTTGGAAAAAGAATAGGCCGCTTGTAAAAGCGCGCAATACGCCTTCATCGAGAGGATGGACGGGGGAACTATTTCCGCCAACGGGCGTCCTCGAATCAAACTCTGGAGGTCGCCATGAAACAAATCCCCTTTATATTACTTGCCCTGGCCCTGCTCGCCGCGGCCTGCGCTCCCGCCGAAAAATCGGCGAAAGACGATTCGCCGCAAAGCGCGCTCCTGCCCACCGAGGCGCCGATCGCCCTGCAACCGACCGCGAACGCTCCCATGCCCGACCGCTACCCTGTCGTCACTCCCCTGCCCCAAAAGACGGACAACACCATCCCGCGCCGCGCCGACCAGACGCTGGATGCGGTCTACCTCGATTCCGTCAACCTGCTGGCGATGGAAAGTTTCCCGCCCCAGTTCAGCCTCGAAGTGATGGGCAACCTCCCCACGCCGTGCCACCAACTGGTCTATGAAGTCCATCCGCCCGACGAGGCCAACAAGATCGTTGTGGACGTCAACGCGCTGGGCAGCGTAAACGCGATGTGTACGGAAGTTCTCCAGCCCTTCTCGGCGGTCATCCCGCTGGGAAGTTTCCCGGAGGGACATTACACGGTCTGGATCAACGGCGCGCAGGCAGCGGAGTTTGACGGAAGATGAGCGGAAATCATCGGCATCTTTTTTCTGCCGCGAATGACGCGAATTCCACGAAAAATCATGAAAAGTTCGCGCACATTCGTGAAATTCGCGGCCAGAAATTTCATTTCCGAAAAAGTTGATTCGACCGCTCGCGCAAGTCATTCCGATGTTAAGCTGGGCGCGCGTCGGCTCACCTTCGCGAACCTGGCGTTCGTCAACTTCGCGAGCGCCTCGACGCCCAACTTGATATTCAGTCCGCGCTGGCCGCCGGAGACGTGGATCTCCCCCAACGTTTGCGCGGACGAGTCGATCACCACCTGGAAGCCCTTATTGACCAGCGCCAGCGGGGAAATTCCGCCCGCCTGCAGCCCCGTCAACCGCTCGGCTTCGCGCTCGGTCGGCAGGCGCGCTTTCTTCTCGCCAAGCGCGGCGGCCAGCAGTTTTAAGTCCACTTCGGAATCGCCGGGGACCACGACGAGCAGGGGCTTGCGCGGCCGCTCGCGGACGACGACGATCGTCTTGAAGACCGAGTCCGGCTCCACGTTCAGGAAACGGGCCGTTTCGAGCGCGCCGAGTTTTTCGGCGGGAGTCTCGCAGGCCGTGTAGGGAATCCGCCGCGCGTCCAGCAGGCGGGTCACGTTGTTGACAATGGACATTTTTTCTCCCATGCAATACAATGAGTTAATTCTACATCAAGAGGAGGCAGAATGATCACCAAGGAATCGCTGGCTGATTTTGAATTGTTCAAAGGGGTCGAAATGGACGCGCTCGAGGAGATCGCCCACCTGTGCGAGGACGTCTTCGTGGCGAAGGATGGGTACGTCTTCCGCGAGGGCGAAACGGCCGACAAACTCCACCTGCTCGTGCAGGGAAGCATCGCCCTGCGCGTCAACCTGACCTCGCGGCCGCAGGCGATCACCGTCAGCATCGTCAGCCGCCCGCACCAAACCCTCGGCTGGTCGGGGATCGTCGCCCCTCATCATTACACCGCCTCGGCCTACTGCGAGGAAGACAGTCACCTGATCGCCATCCCGGCCGACAAGTTCCTGCAAACGCTGGCGGCGCGTCCCGAAGCGGGCTTCAAGATCATGCTGCGCATCACCGAGATCATCTCGGACCGATTGAGGAACAGCCGCCAGGCGTTGTTGAAAACGCTGTAAGTTTCAACCCCTGTCGTTTCCCAGCAACCAGGTTTCCGCAACGAAACCTGGTTGCTGGTTTGCGTTACAATAATCCCATGCCAGCCACATCCGCCCTCACCGGCATTGAAGACCTGATCGAGGCGCTCCCCGAATCATATTCCATCGCGGAGCGCGAACTCATCCAGCGCGCCTACCGCGTGGCCGAGGAAGCGCACCGCGGACAGAAGCGCGTTTCAGGCGAGCCGTACGTGTCGCACTGCGTGGCGGTGGCGCGCATCCTGGTGGACCTCTCCGTCCCGCCCGAGGCCGTGGCCGCGGGATTGCTCCACGATACGGTGGAAGACACTTCCCTGACGCTGGAAGACATCCGCCTCGATTTTGGGGAGACGATCGCCATGCTGGTGGACGGCGTCACCAAACTGACGAAGCTGCCCCGCGTCTCGCGCAGCGACCAACATGCCGGCCCGGGCGACGGCGGCCCCGAAGACGAGGAGGCCGCGGCGGAACGTCTCCGCGCCAGCAAGCAGGATCTGGCTACGGAAACCCTCCGAAAAACCTTCCTGGCCATGGGCGAAGACGTGCGCGTGGTGCTGATTAAACTGGCCGACCGCCTGCACAACATGCGCACGCTCGGTCACATGCCGGAAGCCAAACGCAAGCGCATCTCCCAGCAGACCATGGACGTGTTTGCGCCGCTGGCCAGCCGGCTCGGCATCTGGCAGATGAAGTGGGAACTCGAAGACCTGGCGTTCAGTTACCTCAACCCCCAAAAATACAAAGAGATCGCCGAACAACTCGCCGAGCGCCGACCCGACCGCGAGGCCAGCATCGCGACCATCATCGAAACCATCCGCAAGCTGCTCGAACGGCACAACATCCATGCCGAGGTAAGCGGGCGCCCCAAGCACATCTATTCCATCTATAAAAAGATGATCCGCAAAGACAAGCCCTTCGAGTTGGTGCGCGACATCCGCGCCGTGCGCCTCATCGTCCCCGACATTCAGGCGTGTTACGCGACGATGGGCTTGATCCACACCTCGTGGCGTCCGCTTTCGGGCGAATTCGACGACTACATCGCCGCGCCCAAAGACAACTATTACCAGTCCCTGCATACGGCCGTCATCTTCGACGACGGAAAACCGGTCGAGGTGCAGATCCGCACGCCCGAAATGGACCAAAACGCGGAGCTGGGCATTGCCGCGCATTGGCGTTATAAGGAGGGCAAGAGCCGCGACCTGGCCTTCGAGCAGCACGTCAACTGGCTGCGCGCCATGATGGACTGGAAACACGACGTGGACGACGCCCAGGAATTCGTGGACGGGATGAGGTCCGACGTGTTCCAGGACCGCGTCTACGTCTTCACGCCCAAGGGCGATATCATCGACCTGCCGGCCGGCTCCACGCCGATCGACTTCGCCTACCATGTCCACACCGATATCGGCCACCGCTGCCGCGGCGCCAGGGTGAACGGGAAACTCGTCCCGTTGGACCAGGTTTTGAAGACCAGCGACCAGGTCGAGGTCCTGACCGGGAAGCGAGGCGGGCCCAGCCGCGACTGGCTGAACGTCAACCTCGGGCTTGTCCGCACGCAGCGGGCGCGGTCGAAGATCCGCGCCTGGTTCAAGAAGGAAGATCACGAGAAAAACTTGTCTTCGGGACGCGAACTGCTGGAGCGCGAACTCCAGCGGCTGGGGATGGGCGACACCAACTTCGAGCGCCTGGCGCGCAGTCTCGGCTACAAACAGCCCGATGAGATGTTCGTGGACCTCGGCTGCGGCGACCTGTCTTTGGCCCGCATCGTCAACCTGCTGTCTGAATCGCAGGCCGGCGCGGACCTGTTGACGGCGGCCGCGCCGACGAGCGAGGCGGTCGCCACCGAGTCGATCAACGTGGTGGGGTTGAAGGGGCTGCTGACCACGATCGCAAAATGCTGCCACCCGACGCAGGGCGACCAGATCATCGGGTTCATCACGCGCGGACGCGGCGTCTCCATCCACCGGCAGGATTGTCCCAACATCCTGCGCGTGGTGGACCGCGACCGGTTGGTGCGCGTTTCGTGGGGCGAACACGTACGGACGTATTCCGTCCCGATCAGGATCACAGCCTACGACCGGACGGGATTGATGGGCGACATTTCAAATTTGCTGAACAGCGAGGACGTGAACATCGTGGACGTGGGGGTCAAGGTGGCGCACAGCATGGCCGACCTGCGCCTGGTGGTGGAAGTGAAAGACGTCAAACAGTTGAGCAGAATTTTGACGAGAATCGAAAATATCCCCAATGTGCTGGAAGCGCAAAGGGTGAAGCCGGGGTGAGCGTTCGGCGCGGACGCGCCCGCTTACTTGACGATCTTAAAATTGAAAATATTCGTGCCGAGTTTTTTCTGGAGGGAGATCCACAGCGGCAAGGCCATCTCCAGGCCGCGCGAGTTGGAGATGTCGCCCAGGTCAATCACCGATTTCCAGCCGAACCATTCGTTTAAAATGCGAGTCGCTTCGGCCTTGGCTTCGAGATCGTTGCCGCAGATGAACGCGTCGTGCGGACCGTGCAGAAGTTCGGGATGCGCCATCAACTCCACGTTCACGGTGTTGAGCGCCTTGACCACCCGCAAAAGCGGATGCGCGCGCTGGATCTGCTCGCCGAGCGAATCGACGTTGCAGACGGTCAGGGTCGGCGGCATGCCGCGCGAGAAATCGAGCGGGTTGGCCAGGTCAACGAGGATCTTGCCGTTAAGATCGGAGCGCCGGGGAAATTCGAGAGCGGACAGCGATCCCCTGCCCGCAGTGCAGTTGAACAGGATCTCGCCGAAGGCGGCCGCCTCCGCGAAGGTTCCGTGCGAGGCGAGTTGTCCACGCGACCTGACCCAGGCGCGCGCGTTCTCGTTGGCGGCGGAACGCGAACCCATCATCACGTTATGTCCCAATTCCACCAGCCGCGAGCCGATGGCCTGTCCAACCATGCCAGTCCCTAAAATGCCGATGTTCATAGACGAGCCTCCTTATTCGTTTATATTTTACCAGCCACGTAATCCAGGACGTCAATTTTCGTGAGGATGCCGACCGGTCGGCTGTCTTCCACCACGATCAGCGCGAAGCCCGCGGCGAGCGACGGCATGGCCTGCTCCAGCGAGGTTTCGGGCGGAAAAACCGCGCCCGCGTTCTGCACGAGTTCGTCCATCGGTTCATCGTGACTGTGGCCGGCGTGCCCCGCCAGCATATGATTTAACACGTCCACTTCCTCGATCAAACCGACGAGCGTCCCGTCCGCGCCGACGACGGGCATTTGCGAAATACTGTGCTGGCGCATCACCGTCACCACCCTGCGAATCGAGTCGCCCAACGCGGCGGTCAACAGCATTTTGCCCGGCTTGGCCAGCAGGATATCGCCGAGGGTCATCTCGCCCAGTTCAGTGGACAGGAAACCGAATTCGCGCATCCATTTGTCGTCGTAAAATTTCGAAAGATAGCGCGAGCCCGAATCGGGGAAGACGACCACCGACAGGCGGTCGGCTGGCAACTTGCGGCAATATTTCATCGCGCCCGCCAGCGCCGATCCAGAGGAACCGCCCGCGAAGATGCCCTCCTGGCGCACCAACTGCCGCGCCCACAAAAAGGACTCGCGGTCGCCGGCGCGCACGATCCAATCCACCACCGACAGGTCTGTAGTGGACGGCAAAAAATCCTCGCCGATACCTTCCACTTTATAGGTCTTGGGGTACGCGCCCTCCGGGATCGCGCCCCCGTTCTGCCAGATCTCGGTTAGGATGGAGCCTTCGACGTCCACGCCCACAATCTTGATATTCGGGTTTTTCGACTTGAGATACCGCCCGACGCCGCTGATCGTCCCGCCGGTCCCCATCCCGATGATGACGTCGGTCACGCGGCCTTCGGTCTGTTCCCACAGTTCGGGCCCGGTCGCCGCCTCGTGCGTCTTCGGATTATCGGGATTGTGATACTGGTTGGCGAGGATGGCGTTCGGCGTCTCGCGAACGAAACGCTTCGCGACCTCATAATAGGATTGCGGGTCATCGGGGGTCACCGCCGTCGGCGTGATGACCACCTTCGCGCCGTAGGCGCGCAGGAGCAGGATCTTCTCGTTGCTCATTTTATCGGGCATGACGAAGATGGTCTTGTATCCTTTCAACGCCGCGGCGATGGCAAGACCGACTCCCGTGTTGCCCGACGTAGCCTCGACGATCGTCCCGCCCGGAGTCAACTCGCCGCGCTTTTCTGCCTGCTCGACGATGTTGGCCCCGACGCGGTCCTTCACCGAACCGCCGGGGTTCATGAATTCCAGTTTTGCGTAGAGCGGACCGGGCAGCTCGCGCGCGATGCGTCCGAGGCGGACGAGGGGGGTATGCCCGATCGCGCCGAGAATGGAATCGTAGACACGGGTTTTATTGGAAGGGGAAAGCGCGGTCATTCAGTCTCCTTTGGCGAGGCTAATTTTAACACGCAATGTATCGAGGTTCTTCAATTTTTTTAACCGAAATTTTTTAACGCGAAGGGCCACAACCTCTGGGATCCTCGCGGAGTCGACAAAGGAAAAACGCGTGAAATGAGGGCGCTTTCATCCTGTACCTTTAAGCGTCTGAGATGAAAATAGAAAGGATTCCGCAAGTTCTACTTGCGGCTCTCCCGAAGTAGAACTTCGGGATTCCAAATTTTCATCATTCGGGGGGGAGCCTCG
>WBZR01004318.1_pt1 | contig 11728 bp, 10 predicted proteins | sample 5204231 | NCBI WGS metagenome assembly WBZR01 (sample SAMN12412403, study PRJNA552823) | activated sludge metagenome | isolation source: activated sludge from anammox sidestream of wastewater treatment plant... | place: USA: Virginia | collected 2017-08
CGGATCGGCGGGCCCGGCGGGCCCGCCGATCCGAGTCCGGAACCGGGATCGCGCGACCCCCGGTACGCCGGATCAAGCCCTAGTGGCCCTTGTCCGGCGCGTCCGACCGGGCCCGACCCGCTCGATGCCGGTCGGCGCCTAGGTGCGCCGCGAGCCGGGTCACCTGTCGGGCCCACCGGTCCACCGTGGCCCGACCTCCGGGCGGTCCGGGCATCGCCCCGAGGAGCGCCTCGCCCTCGTCGAGGTCGCGTGCTGCCTCGGCGATGACGGCGCGCAGGGTCCGCGCCACCGGCTCGTCGCAGACGGGGTCGGCTTCGTCGAGGTGCCGCCGGTACGCCGACAGCAGCGCGGGCAACATGCCGCGGTAGACCGCGGCGAGCCGCTCGGCCGTCGGGTCGGATCCGCCCTGTCCTCCGGGCGGCGCGGCGGCCAGGTCGTCGAGGAACGACATCCACTCCCCCCCGAGCGGTGCGAGGCCGTCGCCGCCGGGAGCCGGCGACGGAGCACCGTCGAGGGCCAGGTGGCGATCCCAGAGGCCGGCGCGCTCCGCATGGTGGTGGGAGTGCCGCGCAAGAAGGAGCTGCACCTGCGGTTCCGGCGTGTCGGACACCCAGCCGCCGAGGACCTCGAACAGTCGCCGCTCCGCCTCCCGGTAGGCGGTGATCCGGCCGACCGAGTCGGCGAGGGTGACCATCGGGCGATGGTCGCCGCCACCGGTACCGCCGGTCAAGCAGGTGGCGGCGGAACGGGCGGGTCGCCTTCACCGACCCCGGCCCGCCCGGGGTCCGGCCCGGGATCGTGGCCCGCGGGGGTGAGGGGGCCCCCGGCCTCCGGCGAGACGGTCGGGAGCCGGTATCCGCCCCGGGCCAGGCCCCGCTCGGCGACGAGGATCGCGACCAGGATCAGAGCCGCTCCCACCACTCCCCACCCCCCGATGCGCTCGCCGATCACGAAACCGATGATCGCGGCCACGACGGGCTCGAGGAGGTTGATGAGGCTGGCCCGCGACGCGTCGACGCGGCGCTGGGCCCACGTCGAGAGGCTGACGGCCAGCGCCGAGGAACCGACCGCGGTGACCACCACGGCCACGACGACCTTGCTCGTGACGGTCCCGAAGCCCGTGACCAGCGCCACGGGCAACGAGAACAGGGCCGTCGCGCCGAGTTGCACCGCGGTCAGCGAGACGAAGTCGAAGCGGTTCGCCGTCTCACCCATGAGCACGTACCACCACCCGAACGACGCCGCGGCCACCAGCGCCATCGCGTCGCCGAGGTTCAGCGTCAGCCGGGCACCGGTCAGCAGGAACATCCCCCCGAGGGCGAGAGCCACGGCCCCGATCACCTCGGGTCGCGGCGGTCGCCGGTGCAGAACCGCCTCGAACGCCGGCGTGAACACCGCGAACAGGCCGGTGATGAACGCCACGTTCGACGTGGACGTGTGCTGGAGTCCCACGTTCTGGGTGAAGTACCCGATCCCGGCGGCGATCCCGAGCGCGGTTCCGGCCGCGAGGAAGGAGCGCCGCGTGTCGGAGCGACGCGGCTCGGGACCGCGCCAGCCCCACGCCACCGCCACCGGGAGCAGGACCGTCGTGCCGAGCGCGAACCGCAGGACGTTGAAGCCCATGGGGGTCATCGTCTCCAGGGCCCCCTGCACCGCCGCGTACGTCACGCCGTAGAGGACCGCGGCGGCGACCAGCGCAGCCTGAGGGGCGAAGCGACGGACCGTCACGGTCGGCGTACGGCGCCGGTGTCAGCCCGGCCAGCGGTTGGTTATCGGCAACCGGCGGTCCTTGCCGAACGCCTTGGGCGACACCCGCACCCCGGGCGGGGCCTGGCGGCGCTTGTACTCGTTCATGTCCACCAATCCCGCCACGCGGCGCACCACCGCGGCGTCGAACCCCTCGGCCTCGATCTCGGCCACGGACCGGTCGCCCTCGACGTAGCGCTCGAGGATCGGGTCGAGGACCGGGTAGGCGGGCAGGGAGTCGTCGTCGCGCTGGTCGGGCCGCAGCTCCGCGCTCGGGGGCTTCTCCACGATGGCCCGGGGCACGACGTCGCGCCCGGCCCGCGCGTTCCGCTCCTCCACCAGCGCGTAGACCAGCGTCTTGGGCACGTCCTTGAGGACGGCGAAGCCGCCCGCCATGTCGCCGTAGAGGGTGGCGTAGCCGGTGGCCATCTCGCTCTTGTTTCCCGTGGTGAGGACGAGCCACCCGAACCGGTTCGAGAGGGCCATGAGGAGGATGCCGCGGACCCGCGCCTGGACGTTCTCTCCCGCTACGCCGGGGTCGCCGCCCTCGAAGGGCGAGTCGAGGATCTCCAGGAGCGCGGCGTGGGCCGCCTCGATGGGAAGCGTGATCGTCTCGATGCCGAGGTTCGAGGCCAGCGCGGACGCGTCGGTGATGCTCGCTTCGCTCGTGAAGCGCGACGGCATGAGGACCCCGACGACCGCCTCGGGGCCCAGGGCGTCGACGGCGACCGCGGCCACGAGGGCGGAGTCCACCCCGCCGGACAGGCCCAGCACGACCCGCTCGAAGCCGTTCTTGCGGGCGTAGTCGCGGGTGCCGAGCACCAGCGCCTCGTAGACCTCGGCCACCGGGCCGGGGGCGGCGGCGATCCGCCCCGGAGCGGAGCGGTCGTGGGGTCGCGCCTCGCTCACCGCCACCGAGGGGAGCGGCGCGCCCGTGGCGCGGCCGCGAGGGTCGAGGAGGCGGTGGCGGTAGCCGGGGTTCACGTCGAGGTCGACGACCAGGAGATCCTCCTTGAACGCCGCGGCCCGCGCCACGAGGCGACCCCACTCGTCGAAGACCATCGAGGAGCCGTCGAAGACGAGCTCGTCCTGACCGCCGACGAGGTTCACGTACACCAGCGGGACGCCCGCATCCGCGGCCCGGGTGGAGAGCATCGCCTCGCGCTCGCGCTGGCGCCCCGCGTGGAACGGGGACGCGCTTATGTTGACGGCGAGCTCGGCTCCTCCCGCCGCCTGCGCGGTGAGCGGACCGCCCGGGCTCCAGGCGTCCTCGCAGACGCTCACCGCGACCCGCACCCCGCCGACCACGAACAACGGCCCGTCGGCCGACCCGGGGGTGAAGTAGCGCCGCTCGTCGAACACGGCGTAGTTCGGCAGGAGGCGCTTGCGGTACACGCCGTGGACCTTCCCTCGGGCGCACACGGCCGCCGCGTTGGACAGGTCGTGGCCGGCATCGGGATAGCCGACCACCGCCGCCGTGGCACCGGTGCGCGCCGCGAGCTTGCCCAACGCCTCGGCGGCCTGCGCCACGAAGGCCGGCCGCAACAGGAGGTCCTCGGGCGGGTAGCCCGTCAACGCCAGCTCGGGGAAGGCCACCAGGTCGCAGCCGGCGTCCTCGGCCCGCGAGTACGCCTCGACGATCCGGGCGAGGTTCCCCTCGAGGTCGCCGACCACGACGTCGAGCTGCGCGGCCGCCACGCGTACCAGGGCCATGACCCAGAGGATACGGGGGCTCCGGCCGACCCGCCGTCGCTCGGAGGTCCCGGGAATGGTCGTCGGGGCCGGTCGTCCGCCTAACCTGGCCCGGTCGCGCCGGAGGCAGCGGGCCCCGGCAGCCGGATCGGAGGGATCCCCATGGGGCGCAAGGTGTTCGTCGTCGGTGTGGGCATGACCAACTTCGAGAAGCCGGGCCGGCGGGAGTGGGACTACCCCGACATGGCCCGCGAGGCCGGTCAGGGCGCGCTCGCCGACGCCGGGATCGGGTACGACCAGGTCGAGATGGCCGCGGTGGGGTACTGCTACGGCGACTCCACGGCCGGGCAGCGGGCCCTCTACGAGGTGGGCGTCACCGGCATCCCGGTCGTCAACGTGAACAACAACTGCGCCACCGGTTCGAGCGCGCTCTACCTCGCCAAGAGCTTCATCGAGGGCGGCCTGGCCGAGTGCACGATGGCGCTCGGCTTCGAGAAGATGGAGCGCGGCTCGCTCGGCATCAAGTACACCGACCGGGCCATCCCGATGCAGTGGACGTTCGAGAAGATGAACGCCAAGCGCGGGTTCACGGCCGCGCCGCCCGCCCCGCAGATGTTCGGCAACGCCGGCCGCGAGTACATGGAGCTCTACGGCGTGAAGCCCGAGAGCTTCGCCCGGATCGCCGAGAAGAACCACCGCCACTCGGCGGCCAACCCGCGCTCTCAGTTCCGCGACGTGTACACGCTCGAGGAGATCCTCGCCGCGCCGATGGTGCACGAGCCGCTGACCAAGCTGCAGTGCTGCCCCACCTCCGACGGCGGCGCGGCGGCCATCCTCGCCAGCGAGGAGTACGTGCGCGAGCACGGGCTCGCCGACCGGGCCGTCGAGATCGTCGCCATGTCGATGAACACCGACTTCCCGTCGAGCTTCGAGTCCGACTCCGACATGAGGTTCGTCGGGTTCGACATGACCCGCGACGCGGCCCGGCAGGTCTACGAGCAGTCGGGGCACGGGCCCGAGGACGTCGACGTCGTCGAGCTGCACGACTGCTTCTCGGCCAACGAGATGATCACCTACGAGGGTCTCGGCCTGTGCGGCGAGGGTGGGGCCGCCGAGCTCATCGACTCCGGTGCCGTCACCTACGGCGGCCGGTGGGTGGTGAACCCCTCCGGGGGCCTGATCTCCAAGGGGCACCCCCTCGGCGCCACGGGCCTCGCCCAGTGCGCCGAGCTCACCTGGCAGCTGCGGGGCGAGGCCGAGGAGCGCCAGGTCGAGGGCGCCCGGCGGGCCCTCCAGCACAACCTCGGGCTGGGCGGGGCCTGCGTGGTCGCGATGTACGAGAAGGCCTCGCTCGCCTAGGCGCTAGCGGGTCGCGGACGCGCGGCCGACGAAGTCGTCCATCGAGCGGTTCACGCCGAGCTCGTCGTTGAGCCGGTCGAACGCGGCGATCGGCAGGAAGCGCATGAGGTGGCCGAGCCCCACGGTGGGCGGCAGGTACAGGCGCGACCGGTCGGCCTCGACGGCCCGCACGACGCGCTCGGCCACGTATCCGGGCTCGAGGATGGGGAGCAGCTTCGGGAAGCGGCTCTTCACCCCGCGGAACATGCCGGTGTCGATGTAGAAGGGGCACACGACCGTGGTCCGCACGGGCGAGCCCTGCCGGCGGAGCTCGACGCGCAGCGACTCGTCGAAGCCCATGGCCGCCCACTTCGAGGCCGCGTAGTCGCTGAGCTTGGCGACGCCCACCAGCGACGACGCCGAGGCGATGGTCACCACGTGGCCGCGGCGACGTTCCGTCATCCCCGGCAGCATCGCCTGCGTGGTCCAGTAGAGGGCGAGCGTGTTCACCTCGAACGTCCGCCGGACCTGCGCCTCGGTCAGCTCGGTGAGCCAGTTGCCGCTCACGACGCCCGCGTTGTTCACGAGCACGTCGACGGGACCCGTACCGGCCGCGGTGCGCTCGGCGGCCTCGAAGACGGCGGCCCGGTCGGTCACGTCGCAGGTGTACGGGTCGGCCCGGCCCGGGCCGCGACGGGTGAGCTCCTCGGCGGCTTCGGCCGCGGCGGCGGGGTCGAGGTCCCAGATCGCGACCCGGGACCCACGCTCCACCATCCCGGCGGCCATCAGGCGACCGATCCCGCTCCCCCCGCCGGTGACCACCACGTTCGCACCCGCGAGCTGCGTCATCGCTCCTCCTCCGATCCGTCGCGACCCTGGCGAGGTTAGACCGCGCCCGCAAGATGACGACCGTGTGAACAGGGTCGCCGTCGGGCCCGCCGCACCCCGCCCGCTGGCACACTGGTGCGTACCGGATCGGGACCGCACCTCGGCTCCGGGACGCGGCCCCGAGCGACCCGAACGGGCCGGCGGCCCACCCCGAACCACGTGCGGCAAAGCGACGACCACAGGGACTACGAGGACGACATGAGCTACGTGGGCGATCCAGGCGACGACGAGGGCGACGAGCCGGTGGAGCACACCGGGAGCCACCAGCGCGACTACGTCATGCGAACCGTGCAGGAGCGCGGGGTGCGCTTCGTCCGCCTCTGGTTCACCGACGTGCTCGGGTTCCTGAAGAGCTTCGCCATCACGCCGGCCGAGCTGGAGAGCGCGCTCGAGGAGGGCATGACCTTCGACGGCTCCTCGATCGAGGGCTACAGCCGGGTCCAGGAGGCCGACATGCTGGCCGTCCCCGACCCGTCGACCTTCGAGCTGCTCCTGCCCGGAGGGCCCGACGACGGCTCCACCGCCCGCATCTTCTGCGACATCCGCACCCTCGACGGCGAGCCCTTCGAAGGCGACCCGCGCCGGGTGCTGGCCCGCAACCTCGACGTGGCCCACGAGATGGGGTACTCGTTCTACGTCGGCCCGGAGATGGAGTACTACTACTTCCGGTCCGCGTCCTCACCCGACCCGCTCGACCAGGCCGGGTTCTTCGACCTGACCCAGCTCGACATGGCCAGCGAGCTCCGCCGGCAGACCATCACCACGGTGGAGGGCATGGGCATCCCGGTGGAGTACAGCTTCCACGAGCTCGGGCCCAGCCAGCACGAGATGGACCTCCGCCACACCGACGCCCTGAGCATGGCCGACAACGTCATGACCTTCCGCCTGGTGGTCAAGGAGGTGGCGGCCGCCCTGGGCGTCCACGCCACGTTCATGCCCAAGCCGCTCACCGGCGCGTACGGCAACGGGATGCACAGCCACCTCTCGCTCTTCGAAGGCGACCTGAACGCGTTCCACGACCCCGGCGACGAGCACGGCCTCTCCAAGACGGGCCAGGCGTTCATCGCCGGCCTCCTCCACCACGCCCGTGAGATCACCGCGGTGACCAACCAGTGGGTCAACTCCTACAAGCGCCTGGTCAGCGGCTACGAGGCCCCGGTCTACGTCTGCTGGGCCCGCAACAACCGCTCGGCCCTGGTGCGGGTGCCGGTGCCCAAGAAGGGCCGGGAGTCCGCGACCCGCATCGAGTTCCGGTCCCCCGACCCGGCCTGCAACCCGTACCTGGCGTTCTCGGTGATGCTCGCCGCCGGCCTGCGGGGCGTCCGGGAGGGCTACGAGCTCCCGCCCCCCGCCACGAACAACATCTACGAGATGAGCGCCGTCGAGCGGGCCGAGGCGGGCATCGGCTCGCTCCCCGAGTCGCTCGACCGCGCCCTCGACGCCATGGAGGGCTCCGAGCTCGTGGCCGAGGCCCTCGGTGAGCACGTGTTCGAGTACTTCCTGCGCAACAAGCGGACCGAGTGGGACGCCTACAAGGGCGCGGTGACCCCCTTCGAGGTAGAGCGGTACCTGGGGACGCTGTGAACCGGATCGAGCCATCGGGCCCCGACGAGCTGCTGGTCTTCCCCGATCCGCCGCCGCCCCTGCTCGCCCAGACGCTCGACCTCGCGGGCTACCGCTGGAAGGCGTTCGGGAACCCGGCGGAGGCGACCAAGCAGGAGCCGTCGACGGGATGGGACGGCGCCGTGCTCTTCGCCGGTGAAGACGCCGAGGGTGCGTTCGTGATGTCGCGCGCGCTGCGCAAGCAGGGCCTCGGCGGCCCGGTGATCGTGCTGGTGACCGGGGCCCAGATCGCGGAGCTCGAGCTGCGCGACGACCTCTACGACGACTTCTGCCTCGCGCCCTTCCACCCCAAGGAGCTGGAGGCCCGCCTACGGCACCTCTTCTGGCGGTCGGGGCGGGCCGCCCGCCCGGAGCTGGTCGAGCACGGCGGCCTGGTGCTGAACCTCGAGACGTACCAGGCGGCCGTCGACGGGCGGCCCATCGACCTGACCTACATGGAGTACGAGCTGCTGAAGTTCCTCAGCACCCACCCGGAGAAGGTGTTCACCCGGGAGCAGCTGCTCTCACGGGTCTGGGGGTACGAGTACTACGGAGGCGCCCGGACCGTCGACGTCCACGTCCGGCGCCTCCGGGCCAAGCTCGGCGAGGAGCACGCCGGCCTGATCCAGACCGTCCGCTCGGTGGGGTACCGGTTCGGACGGGCGTCGGCGTGGGGTCAGACCGGCTGATCCGCGGCGCGGCGCTCGGCGTCGTCGACGAGCAGGAGTCCGTTCAGGAGGCTCCAGGCCGCCCCGGCGAGCATCACGCCCACGGGGAGGACGAGCAGGAGCACGATCGCCATCAGCACGCCGCCGGCCATGCGGGGAGGTTACCCGAGCCCCGTAGGTACACTGCGCCGCGATGCCCAGCCCCGGGTCCGGCACGGCCACCCGCACCGGCGCCGACGGCCGTGACGGCGGGGGCGTCGCTCCCCACGCACGCGCCGACGATCGGCGCATCCCCGGCGGACTCCGGCCCGTGGCCGTGCCCGTCCTGGTCGTCGTGGTGCTGGCGGTGCCGCTGGTCGTCGCCCTCCTGGCCCTGCGCCACCCGCGCTGGTACCCGCTCCTCGACCTGGCCCAGACCGAGATGCGGGTGCGCGACGTCGGGACGACCCACCCTCCGCTGATCGGGCTGCTCGGCCGGTTCGGGAGCGGTGACCACCCCGGCAGCCACCCCGGACCGATGAGCTTCTGGTTCATGTGGCCGGTCTGGGCGGCGGCGGGCCGGTCGTCGTTCGCGCTCCGCGTCGCTTCGGTGACGGTTCACCTGGTCGCGATCGGAGCGGCGGTGGCCGTGGCGTGGCGCCGCGGCGGGGCCCGCATGGCGGTGGGGGTGGGCGCCCTCCTCGCCGTGGCGGCCTCGACGTTCGGCGTCGCGGTGTTCCTCGAACCGTGGAACCCGTACCTGCCCTCGATGTGGTGGCTCGTGCTGGTCCTGGCCGTGTGGTCGGCGCTCTGCGACGACTGGCCCATGCTCCCGGTCGCCGCCTTCGCCGGGTCCTTCTGCGCGCAGACCCACGCCTCCTACGCCGGCATGGTGGGCGGGATGGCCGCCTTCACGGTCGCGTTCGTGGGCTTCAAGGCGTACCGCCGTCGTCACGACCGCGGCGAGCTCCGCCGGATCGCCGCGTGGACCGCGACCGCGGCCGGTATCGCGGTGGTGCTCTGGGTTCCCCCGCTGATCGACCAGTTGACCGCGTCCAAGGGGAACCTCTCGATCATCGCCGAGGACTTCCTGCACCCGCCGGCCGATCCCATCGGCCTGAGGTCCGGGTTGGTGGAGCTGCTGCGCCGGCTGAACGTGCTCCAGGCGTTCTCCGGCCTACGAGCCGGTGTGGGCGAGACCGGATCGATCGTCCCGGGGGTGCTGCTGCTGGTCGCCTGGGCCGGATCCGGTGCGGTCGCCTGGCGCCGTCGCGAGGCGCGCCTCAACCGCCTCAACGTCGTCGCGGGGGTGGCCCTCCTGCTCTCCCTCTACTCGGCCAGCCGGATCTACGGCCGGGTCTGGTACTACCTGCTGCTCTACGGCTGGAGCCTGGGCGCCGTCATGCTCTTAACCACCGGCTGGGCCCTCATGGTCGCCTTCCGCCCCGGTCCGGCGGCAGGCGACGGACCGCGGGACGAGGCGCGGGACGCGGTCCACGACCGACCCCACGGCGCCGACGCGCCCGGCGTTCCCGCCTGGTCGTGGACCCCGGCGACGGCCCTGGCCGCGACGGCCCTGCTGGTCTTCTCCACCGTCCTGGGCGTCCGGGCGTCGGGTGCCACCGCCACCGACGCCATGGCGGGCGCGGCGCTGGGGGAGGTGGTGGCCCCGACCGCCACGGCGCTGCGCGCCCGCATGGCCGAGGAACCCCTGAGGGGCGAGCGGTTCGTCGTCACCTGGACCGACACCGTCAGCCTGGGCGGGCAGGGCTGGGGACTGATCAACGAGCTCGAGCGGGTCGGCATCCCGGTCGGGGTGGCCGACGTCCCGCTCTACCGGGGCGGGGCCCGCGGCCACCGAGTCGTCGCGGACCGTGATGCGCGCGCCACCGTCCACCTGGCGGTCGGTACCGCCATCGACGTGTGGCGCGCCGTCCCGGACGCCACCGAGATCGCCTACGGCGATCCGCGCAGCCGCGCCGAGCGGGCGGAGTTCCGGCGGCTGCACGCCCGCGTCGATCGCCGGCTCCGGAGCGGCGGGCGCGACGACCTGCTCCCCCTGCTCGACTCCCAGCTCTTCCTCCTCGCCCTGGCTCCCGACCTGCCGCCCGAGGTCGAGCGCGACACCCGGCGGATGCTCGAGCTCGGAGAACCCGTGGCGGTGTTCGTCGCCCCGCCGGGCACCACCGCCTGACGCGCCGGTCAGGTGTTCGCGAGGAAGTGGTCGGCGTTGCGGCGCGCGATGGCCATGATCGCGGCCTGCGGGTTTACACCCGGCGCCGTGGGCAGGAGGGAGGCGTCGTTGACCCAGAGGTTGGCGACGCCCCGGATCCGCCCGAAGCTGTCGGCGGCGGCCAGCGCCTGGTCCTCGCCCATGCGGATCGTCGACGCCAGGTGGACGGTCATGAGGTTGACGCGGTTCCGGTCGACGGCGTCCCACCACGACACGAGGTCCCCGCGCCGGCGGAGGACCGGTCCCCCGGCGATGGACGGGTACAGCGCGGTGGCTCCCGCCGCGAAGAGCAGCTCACCGAGATGGACCAGTCCGCGGGCCAGGAGGCTCAGGTCGGCCTCGGTGAGGCTGTAGGCCACGACGGGGGCGTGGAGGCCCGGGAGCGTCCACACGCGCCCGTGGCCCTCGCTCTTGATAGCCGTGTAGTAGACGGCCGTCGACTCCCAGGCGTCGAGAGCTTCGTCGTCGCCGGGGGCGGCGTCGGCGATGGCCAGGGCCACGTGGCCCCGGGTGCTGGCGGACCCGCCGATCGTGAGGTTGGACGGGAACTCGGTCACCCGGTGCATGGGAACGTCGTCGTGGTCGATCGGGTGGGGGAAGCGGGCCGCGACCTTGATCGTCGGGTGGAACTCGAGTCCCGAACCGACCAGGCCCCGGATCCCGGACCGCTGCAGGAGCGCCGGGCTCTGGATCGCGCCTCCGCAGACGAACACCTGGGGCGCGCGCACCTCGAATCGCTCCCAAGCGCCGTCGGGACGGCGCCTCCGGCACGCGACGCCGGTCGCGCGGCCCCCGTCGACGAGCACCCGCACGGCCTCGGTGTCGGGAACGATCCGGGCCCCGGCCGCCACCGCCCGCGGCACGAAGGTGCGGGCCATGGTCTGCTTGGTGCCCCGCCCGTCGGGGGAGTAGCTGAAGAGACGGGCGAACTCGGTGGAACGCCACCCCAGCTTGGTCGCCCCCCGTTCGATGAGCGCCGACGACAACGGCGGTGCGCCGGGCACGGTGGAGATCTCGATCTCCTCCTCGATCGTCGAGGCGTAGTGGTCGAGGATGTCGGGTGTGAACTCCAGGATCCGGCCCCGCTCCTGCCACCGGGCCGCGAGCTCCTCGGGCAGGCGCCGGTAGAGCCCGCTGTTGATCTCGGTGCTGCCGCCGACGCAGCGCCCTTCCGCGTAGGCGATGCCCGGGCGACCCAGCGCGGCCGTCAGGCCCCGGTGGCGGTACCTGGCCCTCATCTCCTCGAAGGAGAACGGCTCCAGCTCGTCGGGAGCGATCCAGGGGCCCTCCTCGACCACGCACACGTCGCGGCCCCCCTCGGCGAGGGTGGCGGCCGTCACCGCACCCCCGGCGCCGGACCCCACCACCACCACGTCGGCGCGGAGGTCGGTCACGCGACCGCTCCCGGGGGCGCCGGAACCGCGTGGTCGAGCTCCTCGCCCGCGTAGAGGGTCAGGGACCGCAGCAGGCGGACGTACTGGCGCAGCGGCGTGACCGAGCTCGCCTCCCACCGCTCCAGGATCAGCCGGAGACGGTCGTCGTCGAGGAGGCCCACCGCGCGCGCCGCGGCGTCGACCGTACC
>WBZR01004320.1_pt1 | contig 11727 bp, 11 predicted proteins | sample 5204231 | NCBI WGS metagenome assembly WBZR01 (sample SAMN12412403, study PRJNA552823) | activated sludge metagenome | isolation source: activated sludge from anammox sidestream of wastewater treatment plant... | place: USA: Virginia | collected 2017-08
CATGCAACTCACCAAGACGGTCGAGATGCTCGGGCTCATTCAGGACAGCGGCACTTATGAGGGCACTGATCTCGGCGAAAAGCGAACCTTCCGCATCGTCGAGCAGCCGGATGCGCTCTGCGTGCGCCCAGCTCGCCTCCTGTGTCGAAGTCGCCGTGCGATAGAAGTCAGAGGCGATATATCCGAGCACGGCCGCGGCAACGAGGACCAGGGCAGCCGCACCCGCGACAAGCGCTGTAACGGAGGGTCGCCTCGACATCTCATACTCCCGCGCGTGTCACGAGGCCCCCGGGCCGTCACGCCATAGAGATCGTCGGCAACTCCGGCGATGCACCGAACAGGCTATTTGCTCTATCGCTGGGAAGCATCTACGGAAACACCCCTACACGTTCAAGCGATGGTCCGGGGCCGGGCATCCTCTTCCGGCAACATCCACGGGAACATCGCGCCCTGCCAGGTACGCTGCAGGGGATGCCCGGCGGCGGCACGGGTGCCGGTCAAGCCGGTGGCGCACCGGGTACGTAGCACGAGGCAGACTCCGCTCAGTCGAAGCGGGCAGGCATTTTCAGGTAGTGGAGTTCGCCCTTCCCCACTTCCTCGACGATTTTCTGCCAGTCGTCGAGTTCCCATTCCCCAACGAAGGTGTAGGCCTGGCCCCGCTTCCCCGCGCGCGCCGTCCGGCCAATGCGGTGGATGTACTCTTCGGCGTTCTGGGGCACATCGTAGTTGATAACGTGCTCGATATCGGGGATGTCCAGCCCGCGAGCGGCGACGTTGGTCGCAACGAGAAACTCGAGCTTGCCCGAGCGGAAGTCGGCCATCACCCGGTCGCGTTGTGATTGACGAAGGTCTCCGTGGATGGCTTCCACACCCATACCAACACGCTGGAGCTGCTCGGTCAGGCGGTCGACACCGATCTTCGTGCGCCGGAAGATGAGCGACCGGCCCAGGTCGCGTGTCTCATAGAGATGCCGTAACGCATAGAACTTGTCGCGCTCGGATACTTCGCAATAGAACTGCTCGACGTTCTCGGCAGTGCGCTGCTCGGGTTCGATGGCCACACGCTGCGCCTTTCGCATGTAGCGATAGACCAGCCGGCCGATACTCTCGGGCATGGTTGCACTGAAGAGAGCCGTCTGTCGCTGCTTCGGTGTCACGCGGAGGATGTAGTCGATATCCCGCGCGAAGCCGATGTCCAGCATCTGGTCGGCCTCGTCGAGCACCGCGAACCGGATACCTGCGAGCGAAAGCGTGCCGCGCTTCATGTGGTCGATGACTCGGCCCGGCGTACCGACGACGACGTGGGCGCCGCGCTGAAGGCCGGCGAGGTCCGTCTTCACCCGCCCGCCACCGATGAGGCCTAACGTGGTGAACCCATAGAACTTGCCCAGGTGCTCGATGACGTCGCGCACCTGGTTGGCGAGTTCGCGAGTGGGTACGAGGACGACGGCCTGTGTTTCATTGATGGCAGGGTCAATCGAGCGCGCCAGCGGCAGACCAAAGGCGATCGTCTTGCCAGTACCAGTCTGGGCAAGACCAACGAGATCCTCGCCATCGTAGAGGATCGGAAGTGACTCAGCCTGGATGGGGGTGGGGTCGGAGTATCCGAGGGCAGCGATAGCATCGAGGCCAGTTGCATCGACGCCGAGCCGGCGAAACGCATCGGAAATGGGCGCCCGCGCCGCCGGGAGCCTGGACGTTACTGCCGCCGCCGGGCCTGCAGCATCATCACCGGCACCGGTGCGGCGGCGCCCGCCCCGCGATCTCTTCCGGTGTGGAGTCGTCTCCCCGGTCTGCGAGGACGCGGACTCCTCCGCGACGGTCCGGGCTGGCGCGGCGGGGCGTACGAGTTTTGCAGGCCGCGCCGGTGCACCAACCACGGCCTCGAGGATTTCGCTGGGAGAGACAAGGGATTCGTCCGCGGGAACGGACCAGGTTGGGGTCTTCTTTCGGAAAAACAGCAGCTTGTTCAGCATCCTTCTCGATGTTCGGTGCGCGCAACGGCCCCTTCAAAGAATGACGGTGAGGGGGTGCGGCGCAACAAAAGGTGGGGCGACGCGGTTCGGGTTGCGAAGGCTGCAAGAGCGGGCAACGCCACCCGGCGTGGCATTCGAACGTGATCGTTCAACAACAACGTACTGTCAGTATACCACATTCAGAGTACCCGGTGCGGACGCTACGAGTCATGAAGCGTGCGGCGCCCGTGTACGATGGTTTCGATAACGAGGCCACTCGCAGCAACCCGGTAGACGACCCTGTAATGCTCGACAATCACCTCACGCAACTGCACCTGTTCAAACTCGGGCAGCATTCGGCCGGAGAAGGGCATCTCGCGGAGGCTTTCGACCCGCTCGATGATGTGCTTCACAACCTCTGCCGCTCGGTCCGGCGACCATGCACTGAGATGCGCAGCGATGCCGTCAAGCGCCGCAACCGCCTCATCAGTCCAGTTGATCTCCACTCAGCTCAGACCGAACTTCTGCTTCACATCACCATGGCTCATCATGCGGCCTGCATCCGCATCGGCAATCCCTCGCCAAATTGACGCCCGATCGTCTTCCGACAACGGCTGCTGCACACTCCACTCGTAATCATCGCAGCGGATACGGTCCCAGAGCGACCGCGCCTCCTCATCGCTCAGTCCGTCGATGTAGTCACGCAGTTCCTGCTTCACACTCATGTGCAAATCATAGTCCATCGTGCCGGCAGGCCGTCAGGAACATCGCCCGCGCCGCACCGGGAACCGCGAAGGGAGGGAGCTCCGTCCCGGCCAGGGTTCAGGCGGCGGGTACGGGCTGCCTGTGCCAGGAGTGGCGGAGAGGGGGAGATTCGAACTCCCGGTGACTTGCGCCACACCGCTTTTCGAGAGCGGCACCATCAACCACTCGGACACCTCTCCACTCGCGAGTGTAGCAAGCCGCGCACGTTTCGAGCGAGCCGGATACCGGCCCAATCCCGCCATCGCCCTCGGTCCTTCAGCGCACACAGTCAGACAGCCGGCCGGTTCAAGCCCAGCGGGCAACTGCGGTCAGCCGGTCCTGGCTGGTCTCAGCTATTCGCCTTCTCCGAGATGCCCGAGAGGAAGCGTTCACGGTCGAGGACAAACCGGCTGTGTGTACCGTTGCCAACCTGCTCCCGGGCATCACGGGCGGTCCATTCGAAATCGACACGCCGGCCGTTGATCGCGACCACCCGGACCTCGGCCGTGACGTTCATACCGATCGGTGTCGCCGCGGTGTGATTGATGACGATCTGCGCCCCGACACTCGTTTCGGTATCGGCAATCTGCCGTTCGAGCCAGCGGGCGGAGGCAGCCTCGATGAGACCGCCAAGCGCCATCGTCGAAAAGACATCAGGCGCGCCATAGAAGATGAGTGAGGCGGAATCGGCCGGGCGGGCGGTAATGGTTGCCTGCTCGACCTGGCCCACGAGGTCGGGGGAAAGAGGCATGCGCGGCTCCCGAGGGGTTTGGCCGGAAGCTACGAGGTAATCGCCACCCATGTCAAACCGGTGATTTTCGATTCGCGATTCACGGTTTTCAATACGACTGCTGATGATGCCGGCATGAGCTGCCCGAAGGATCCATCGGCCTGCAATGGATGGGAGTGCCGCCCGCTCGATCCCCTCAGGCGATACGGTCGTCACCGTGGTGCAGGCGCGGGCGGAAGGTCCAGGTCACCTCGCCATCGGGCTCCCGGTGACTGGCCCAGAGACCATCGAGCGACGAGCGAAGGGCGGCGATGCGCGCCTGCTCGAACTCGAGCCGGCGGGCGAACTCGGCACTGCGCTCGAGAAAAACGATGACCTGGGGGTCGCCGCGCTTGTCCATGCCTTCATCATCGGCAGGGACACAGCGCAGGTGCAGGGATCTTTCCTCGAAATTCAGGGGAACCGCGTGTCCCGTGCGGGAACCTGCTGGCGGGAGTGCATGGGAGTCGAACCCACCCATCGCCGCGCTTGCGACGACGCATCGATTTTGAAGATCGTGCCCGACACCGGCCGAGATCCACTCCCGGATGAGGGTCTCATTGTGAGTTGCGCGCGGTGATGCGCGCAACGGCACAGGAGGGGGCAGCCCCCTGGCACCCTCCTGGCGGCCGTCCCGGAAGAGGTTCAGCGATCTTCCAGGGCACGGACGACAGCTTCCCGAAGCTCAACGAGTTGGAAGGGCTTCTGCACAAACCCCGCGCGGCCATGGGCGGGCAAGCGGTCGGCAACATCGTATTCGTTGTAACCACTCATGACGACGATGGGGAGGCCAGGCCGGATCTCGTGAATGCCCATGAAGGTTTCGGCGCCGGACAGCCCGGGCATCGTCAGATCGAGCAGAACGAGGACGATACGCCCTTCATCGGCGCCAAGGAGTTCGATCCCCTCGGCGCCGTTTGCCGCCGTCACCACGTCGATGCCCCACGTTGCAAGCGCGCGGGCAGCGACGCGGCGGACGTGCTCCTCATCGTCGATGACCAGGACGCGGTGGCCGCCAAGGTCACCTGCCGCTGCTCGAGCCGTCGCGGGATGGTTCTCCGGCCTCCCCGCGGCGGGCAGGAGGATCTTGAAGGTCGTGCCGTGGCCGGTCTCGCTGTAGACGCGGATCGCACCACCATGGCCACGAATGATCCCAAGCACAGCCGCGAGCCCGAGACCACGGCCGGCAGGCTTCGTGGTGAAGAACGGATCGAAGATCCGGACACGTGTGACCTCGTCCATGCCCTTCCCCGTGTCAGATATCTCGAGGAAGACGTACTCCCCCTCGGGGAGTTGGCTCGCGAGGTACACCTCGTTGAGATAGTCACGGTTGGCACTAATCCAACCCGTGGTGACCGTAATTGTCCCAACACCAGCCTCAATGGCATCGGATGCATTGACGATCAGGTTCATCACGACCTGCCGGATCTGGGTCGCATCCGCTTCAATCAGCGGAAGGTGCTCATCGATGTGATAGTGCAGCTCGATGCCCCTGCGGATCGAAAGCCCGAGGAGATGGCTCATCTCCATGACGAGGGCGTTCAGGTCGGTGAATTCGACGGTCAGCGTTCCACGCCCCGAGTAGGCGAGCAGTTGGCGTGCGAGCTCGGCAGCGCGACGGCTCGTGAGTTCGATATCCTCCACCGATTCGCGGAGCGGAGAACCTTCGGAGAGACCCGCGAGCAACAGCCCGGTGTTGGCGAGGATGCTCGTAAGCAGGTTGTTGAAGTCGTGCGCAACGCCCCCTGCGAGGACACCGAGGCTCTCGAACTTCTGCGCCTCGAGAAGCGCCTGCTCGGCACGCTTTTCAGACGAGATATCGCGCGCGATGACAGATGCGCCGGTGATGTTCCCCTCGATATCACGCAAGGGTGAGAGGGTAAGCGAGACGTCGAGAATCTGCCCGTCTTTGCGGCGCCGGCGGGTTTCGTGCATCGCGATGCGTTCACCAGCGCTGAGGCTGGCGAGCAACGCACGGGTCTCGCCAGCGCGCTCGGGGGCCTCGAGGAGTTCGGCGTTCCGTCCGAGGACCTCATCCGCGGAGTAGCCGTAGAGGCGCTCGGCCGCACGATTCCAGGCGATGACCGTACCCTCCATATCCCTCGCGAGGATGGCATCCTCGGCGCCTTCAACGATCGATGCGAGCCTGCGAATTTCCTCCTCGGCCTCGTACCGGTAGGACTGATTGAGGATGAAGGCAACGATCCGCGGTTGGGCGCCGGCCGGGCGGACGGCAATCGTGAGGCCCACAGGCACGTCATGACCATCCCTGTTGCAGGCGTGTATACGGCTGTACCCGTTGGCCCAGCGTACCGCCGGCTCACAGATGCCCGTGGCGCTGCGATTATGGGCCTCGCGTTCATCGTCGGCGATGATGCCTGAAAAAGGCTGTCCAACGATCTCGGCCGCAGTCCAGCCGAACATCATCCCCGCGGCGCGGTTCCACGTCACCACGCAGTTCCCTTCGTCGATACCGACGACCGCGTAGGGAGCACTCCCGATGACCGAATCCGCCCATGCCTCATCCGGCAGCGCACGGCCATGGGCAGCCGATAGCGGGCGGTCATCATTCACGGCGTACTCCGGCAGGCTCGTCGGGGCAGCCACCATGGAATCGCCCTGCGAGTCGCCACCCAGTATGTCGCACATTCGCCAAAGTTGATATTGGTAAAATCCCGCAACGACGGTCGCCAGTGGGGTGAAGTGATGGTTTCGCTCAGTGGCCGCTGCACTCAGAATCCCCATCACGATAATGGCGAAAAGGCTGGGTGTTATGGGTGATTGCATCGTTGAAACCACGGGCGGCGTAATGGTCATTCGCTTGAACCGCCCCGAGCGAATGAACTCGCTCGGCGGCACGCTGCTCCAGGAACTGAACGAGGCCATCAACGCGGGAAGACAGGACGACTCGGTGCGCTGTTTCGTCGTTACCGGCGAAGGGCGGGCATGGTGTGCGGGAGCGGACCTCGTCTCGATTGGGACGGGCGAAAAGCCGAAGAACCCCCGGGCGATGGCCATCGACGCCATCGGCGAGGTTGGCCGCACCGTCTTGAACCTCCGTGCAGCCGACAAGCCAACGATCGCCGCCGTGAATGGCGTCGCCGTCGGTGGCGGCTTCGGATTCTGCACGGCCATGGACATCCGCATTGCAAGCGAACAGGCACGCTTCGGGACGATCTTCATCAAGCGGGCCCTCGCGCCCGACTGCGGCCTGAGCTGGTTCCTCCCGCGCCTGGTTGGGCCCGAACGGGCGGCCGAGCTGTTCTTCACCGGGCGCATCGTCGATGCCCATGAGGCGCTGGACCTCGGGATCGTATCGAGGGTAGTGCCGCACGAGCAGCTCCTGGACCAGACCCTGGAGTTCGCCGCCGGGCTCGCCAAGGCTCCGCCAACAGCCCTCACCTACACGCGGCGGGCACTCCACAATTCACCCAACGCGACGCTCGAGAGCCAGCTCGAGTTTGAGTGGGTGAACCAGAAGGCAGCCCTCGCAAGCCCGGAATTCGGTGAGGGCGTGGCAGCATTTCGTGAAAAGCGGGAACCCGACTTCACGAAATTCTAGGATGGCCACGGCTCCGTGCCACGACGGCAGGCGCGTGCCGCAAGACAACGAGCTGGCTAGAACCGGGCCACGGGTAACGCGGCGAGGCCGTGAAAAAGGAGGAAGATGATGCTGACGAACAAGATCGCACTGGTCACTGGCGGAGCGCGGGGAATCGGCGCGGGGATTGCGACGGTAATGGCGCGGCAGGGCGCGACCGTCGTCATCGCCGACCTGGACGGTGAAGAAGCGGCGAACACAGCCGCCAGCCTGGCGACACCGGGGCTGGGGATCGGTGCCGACGTCGCAACCGCCGCGGGAGCCGCGGCAGTCATCGCCACAGCGATACAGAAGCTCGGCGGACTCGACATCCTCGTGAACAACGCTGGTGCCGGGCGCGGACCCGTCGACCCGCACATGCTGGGCGGAGTGCAGGGTGGCCACGTGGAAGACATGGCGGTTGAATCGTGGGATGAGCAACTCGGGCAGAACCTGCGCACGACGTTCCTCGTCTCGCAGGCTGCGATCCCCGAAATCCGGAAGCGCGGCGGTGGGGCCATTATCAACATCGCCTCGATCGCGGGGCTCGTGGCGTCTCCCACGCTGCCAGCCTATGCGGCGGCCAAGGCCGGGGTGATTTCGCTAACGAAGAGCCTCGCTCTCGAGCTTGCCCCGGCCGATATCCGGGTCAACGCAATCTGCCCCGGGTTCCTCTGGACACGGGCATGGCAGGGGCTCGCGACGGGGCTGAAAATGACCGTGCCGCACTACTCCGATGCCGACCCGCGCGACATCTTCCTCGAGGTCGTCAAGCGGGGCGTGCCGATGGGCCGGGAGCAGACACCGGAGGATATCGGCGAACTTGCAGCGTTCCTCTCGAGCGATGCTGCCCACAACATCACCGGGCAATGGATCGCCGTCGACGGCGGTATCACACTCCGCCAGTAGCCACCACGCCTGGTCCAGGGCCGTGGCTGCGTCACCTTTCGCCGGCGCAATGCCATGAATCGATCATGATAGCCTTGCCCCGTGTCTCCCTCGCCCTGGGCCTCGTCATGTTCATGCTGCTCTGCGTCAGTTGTTCGGCCAGCGACCGTTCCACGCCGTCACCCACCGTTTCGACAACGGCGGAGAGTCCTTCGGCCAGTGCGACTGGCGGTGACCATCATGAGGCGCTCGCAGCCGGCGTCTCCCATGCGTCACTCCAGTACGGCGGCGAGAAGCGCACGTACCGCGTGTTCGTCCCGCCGGCCATCCCGGTGGGCACGCACGTTCCACTACTCGTCGGACTCCATGGTGGGCTCGGTTCGGGCGACCGGTTCGCCGAAAAGACCGGGCTCGAAGATCTCGCCCGGCAGGAGAAGTTCGTGGCTCTCTTCCCCGACGGTAACGATGGCACCTGGAACGCCGGGGGCTGCTGTGGCAAGGCCGCCCGCCTCCAGACCGATGACGTCGGGTTCCTGGCAGCCCTGATCACGCTCATTGAGCAGGAAGCGCCAATCGACCCGTCGCGCGTGTTCATGACCGGCCACTCCAACGGCGCGATGATGGCGTTCCGCTTCGGCTGCGAACGCGCCGGTCTCGTGAAAGCGATCGCCCCGGTCGCAGGCTCGCTCGAGATACCTTCATGCACGCCCTCGCGTGGCGTCAGCGTGCTTGCGATCCACGGCGATGCCGACCAGAGCCACCCGATCGGTGGTGGCCAGGGCGCCGACTCCATCGCGCGCGTCAACTTCCGATCGATGGCGGAGACAATGGCGATGTGGACCGGCGCAATGAAGTGCGCCCCGCCAGTGACATCGGTAGCTGGCCCGCTGACCACGACCGATTGGAAATCATGCAAAGATGGCACGCTGGCGCGCTACATCATCATCGCTGGCGCCGGGCACCCCTGGCCGGGTGACCGGACTGGAGCTTCAGGGAGCGCGGCGCAGGCACTCGACGCTACGAACGCGATCTGGTCATTCTTCTCCGGCCTCTGAGGAGAGAGCAGGCGAGGCGCACTCACCGGCGGCTCGACCGCCGGCGTCCGACGATGAACACCGCCGCCACAATGACGAGAGCCGCGACCCATGTTGCGGCCAAACCAGCCGGAGCCCGGGCCTCGGCGGGCGGACGTTCCAGGGCGGGGCCGGTCACTTCGCCCGCGGTATCATCCGGGATAGACAGCGGTGGCGCCTCCACAGCCGCAGAAGGCTGCGGCTGCGACAGCTTGGCCGGCCCGCGTCCGAAGATTCGGGCGGCGCGACTCCGCGCGCTCGTGATGCGCAATCGAAGCGCGTGAGTCCGCGACTCCCCGGGCGGCAGGGGCCAGCCTGCAGCAACCTCCGCAGTGGCACGTGCCGCTTCCGCGCCGACAAGCATCACCTGGCTCGCAAAGTAGATGAACGCGAGGAGCAGGACGACGAATCCAAGCGATCCATAGGTCCTGTCGTAGTTCCCGAAGTTCGCGGCGTACTGCCCGAAACCGCCCTTCAGCAGCTCGAACAGGAGGCCCGCGAGCAGTGCACCGGGGAGCGCCTGCCTGGTACGGGCAGCCTGCACCGGGATGCGCGTGTACAGCAGCAGGAAGAACCCGACCGAGACCATCGGCGGGATAGTGAAGTAGGCAGCGCTCATCGCGATCCGCGTGAGCGTGGCCGCGTCACTCCCCACGAGGTCCTCGGCGAAGCGAACGAGGAAAGTGAGCGCAAAGCTCGTACCCGTGGAGAGCACCATGATGCCACCGAAAAGGAAGACCATGCCGATGTCGATGAGCTTCCCGGCAACGAACGACCGGCGTTTTTCGCCCCCGAAGATACCGTTGAGCGCAACACGGACAGAGGTGAAGAGCGCACTCCCCGTGTAGAGGCCACTGAGGATGCCGGCGATCCCAAGTGTCCCCCTTGCCGCCACGATCGAGTTGATCACGCCGGCAAGGTCATCGCGGCCGCCCCCCTCCTGGATAGGCAGCCGCTCCATCACCGTGTCGAGAAGCTGTTGCTGACCACTCTCATCGCTGAACACGAAACCGGCGATGCTGAGGCCCACGAGTGCGAGCGGGAAGATGGAGATCAGGGCGAAGTAGGTGATACCTGCCGCCGCGATGCTGCAGCGGTCGTTCGAGAACCCGGCACCCGTGCGCAGGGCGATCTCGGTTGCTTTCGCGGCGAAGGTCGTTGGCTGCATCTGGAAACGATGCTACCGCAGGACGCCATCTGGCCGCGTACGCCGCACCGGTACAGTCTCCCCTCGTGAACTCCCGGATGGCGCCGGCGGCCGTCCCGGCAGAATAGCCGGGCAGCGGGTACGCTTTGCTCAATGCAGATTCGCGCGGTTATCGCTGCAACAGTTGCGGCGCTCGGCATCATGCTCCTGGCGTCGGCGTGCGCGCAGGACGACACCTCGTTCGAGCCGTCTCCATCTCTCCGGACACTCCTCGGAACCACCACGGGAAACCGCATCATGTCACCACCCGGTGAGCCACCAGCACCGCGCGATCCCCCCGCGAACTGGCAGGAGTCGCTCGCACTTGCGGCATGGACGAAGCTTGCGAACGGGACACCGGCCTTGCAGGTGGTGCTCGAGGTGAAAGCCCATGAAGGAGCGGGCATGGACATCTGGCTCACCGACGACTCGGGCGCGGCCATCGTCGAGTGGGCAGGTGGACACACGGAAACGTACGGTGGCAGCGTGTGCTTCCAGCTCTCCCTCCAGGAGAATGGCCAAGCCATCCCGCTCGTCCCTTCCCGGCAGTACCGGCTGACGGTTGCATTCATCGACGTTGCCAGCGGAGATGTAGTGTCTTCGCGGCAGGCCCCCGTCACGAACGATGTGCCGGCACTCACCGGAACGACGCCAGCGACAGGCTCGAGGGTATTCAGCGAAGCGTACGCATGCAGGCGGACAAGCTGACCGGCAGGCGTTCATGAAGCCCGCGCCCGTACACGACGGCTAACCGACGCCGAAGAACCCGAACATCTCGGGGTACTTCTTCAGGCTCGCACCGCCATCGATGTAGAGCGTCTGCCCCGTCATGAGCGTCGAGTCGTCGGAAGCGAGGTAGAGCGCCAGGCCAGCGACATCCTCCGGTTCCCCCGCCCGTCCGATCGGTGATTCGTGGACAAAAGCATCTTCGACACCAGGGATGGCCAGCATCCCGCTCGTGAGGGGCGTGTGGATGATACCCGGCCCGATGGCGTTCACCCGGATCGTATGGCGGCCAAGTTCGAGCGCCCCAACTTTCGTCAGCATCGCCACCCCGGCCTTGGCCGAGCAGTACGCCGCAAAGCCCTCGGTTGCCTGGGTGGCGTTGAGGCTTGCGATGTTGATGATGCTCCCACCCTGGCCCTGCGGGATGAGCCGCGCCGCTTCATGCTTCATGCAGAGAAAAACACCCGTCAGGCAGGTGCCGATGACCCGATCCCACTCCTCGATGGGGTAGGACTGGATGGGGGAAAAGCCACCTGTCCCGGCATTGTTGAAGGCGATGTCCAGCCGTCCGAAGCGGCGAAACGCCTGGTCGACCATGCGTTCGACCGCAGATTCGTCGCGGACATCGAGCGTGGCACCATCGGCGTAGTTGTGGCCGAGCTTGCCGATCATCTCGCCAACCCCGTCCGCGTTCAGGTCGCCGATGATGACGCGCGCACCCTCTTCGACGAACAACTCCGCCGTCTTCTTGCCGATACCGGAGGCGCCCCCGGTAACGATCGCGACCTTCCCATCGAGCTTGCCCA
>WBZR01004322.1_pt1 | contig 11724 bp, 9 predicted proteins | sample 5204231 | NCBI WGS metagenome assembly WBZR01 (sample SAMN12412403, study PRJNA552823) | activated sludge metagenome | isolation source: activated sludge from anammox sidestream of wastewater treatment plant... | place: USA: Virginia | collected 2017-08
AAGGCGGCGTACAGCGCCTCGCCCATCCCGTGCAGGCGCTGGAATTCGAACCCCGAAACGCTTCCGGCGTCCTCGATGACGCTGGCGACGGTCAGCGCGTTGTGCGTCGCGATCTGCGGATAAAGGCGGGGGCGCGCGGCGAGGAGCTTGCGCGCGCAGGCGAGATAGCAGAGATCGGTCATCGCCTTGCGCGTGAAAACCGGGTAATCGGCAAGTCCGCGCTCCTGCGCGCGTTTGACCTCGGTGTCCCAGTAAGCGCCCTTGACGAGGCGCACCATCAAACGCCGGTCGAGGCTTTCAGCCAGCCTCAGAATCCAGTCGATGACCGCCGGCGCGCGTTTCTGGTAGGCCTGCACGGCGAGTCCAAAACCATCCCAGCCGGCAAGCGAGGACTCCGACAAGACGCTCGCGACCACGTCGAGCGACAATTCGAGGCGGTCGGCCTCTTCGGCGTCCACCGTGAGGTTGAGGTCATGGTGCTTTGCCTTGCGTGCGAGATCAAGCAGACGCGGCGCCAATTCCGCCATGACGCGCTCGCGCGAGATCGCTTCATAACGCGGATGCAGCGCCGAGAGCTTGATGGAAATGCCTGGGCGGGTAGGAGGCTCGGCATTGCCGGCGAAAGCGGCGATCCTGTCGATCGCCGCCGCATAGGCTTCGAAATAGCGCCGAGCGTCGTCGGCCGTACGCGCGCCCTCGCCAAGCATGTCGAATGAATAGCGCCAGCTCGGATCGCGCTTCGCGCGCTCGATGGCTTCATCAATGGTCTGGCCAAGAACGAAATGCGAGCCCATGAGGCGCATGGCCTGCCGCGTCGCGGCGCGCAAAGCCGGCGCGCCGAGGCGTCTTGCAATATCGGCGAGGATCGAATGCGGCTCTTCACCGGGCTGAACGATGCGGGCGGCGACGCCAAGAGCCCAGGCGGAGGCGGAGACGAGAATGGCGCCGGAGCGCGCCGCGTGATGGGCCCAATCGCCGGCCGCGAGCTTCTCCTCGATCAAGCGATCGGCGGTCGCGGGATCCGGCACGCGCAGCAGCGCTTCGGCCAGCACCATGAGCGCCAGGCCCTCACGCGTCGAGAGCGCATATTCGTGCAGAAAATCCTCGATCCCGCCGAGGCCGCCGGAACGTGCGCGAATAGCTCGGATAAGCGCGGTCGCGCGCGCGCTGATGCGATCCTCCGCCGCCGGGCTGCGGGCGGCATCGCGCAGGAATTCCTCCGCCATCGCCTCGTCCGGCGAGACATAAGGGGCGGCGAAAGGCGCCCATCCAGGATGTTCGGCGACTTTCAATCCGTCCATCGCGTGCCTGATCCGGTAAGAATTGAATGTTAACATCGCATCGGTTTGGGCGAGGCGGCCGCGCCCTTATCGCGGATGCGACAACCGGCCGCGGCAGCCCAGGGCGCTTTCGAGCGACGAAGTTCAGCCACGAAATCTGCGCACAAGCACGCGCCGGCAAGGAGGCAAGGCATGCGCGCAAGGAGGGATCCCAATCTGCGGATGACGGCTCTCGCCGTCGCGAGTTCCATTCTTGTGGGTTTAGGCGCGGCCAACGCGCAAGGGGCCGTCAAGTTCAGCCTGGACGAAAAATACGAAGCGTCTGCGGCTCCGTTTCTGCTTGCGCTCGATGCCGGACTTTTCAAAGCCGAAGGTCTGAGCGTCACGATCGATCCCGCCGCGTCGGATGCGGAGGCGATCTCACGCGTGGCCTCCGGCGCCTACGATATGGGAATAGCCGATATGAACGCGGTGATCCGGTTCCGCGCAGAGCATCCTCAGACGCCGGTCGCGGCCGTGTTCATGGTTTACAACAAGCCGCTCTATGCGATTATCGGGCGCATCAGCAGGGGCGCCTGCAAGCCCAGCGATCTCGAAGGCAAGAAGCTCGGCGGATCGCCTCAGGACGCTGCGTTTGCGTATTGGCCGGTTTTCGCGCGCCTGAACGGGATTGACGAGGACAAGGTCACGATCGTGGCGATCGGGGCTCCTGTGCGCGAGCCGATGCTTGCGGCGGGAGAAGTCGACGCTATCGCGGGGCGCTCAGTTGCGTCTTACGTCAACCTGAAGGACCGCGGCGTGCCGGTTGACGACATCTGCGTGCTCTCGATGGCGGATCACGGCCTGAAGCTCTACGGGCAGGCCATCATCGTCAATTCGAAGTTCGCCGCCGAGAAGCCTGACCTTATTAGGGCATTCCTGCGCGCCTTCGCCAAAGCTCTCAGAGAAACCAGCAGAAATCCGATCGCAGCCATCGACGCGGCGCGCAAACGCAACGACGCCGAGAACCGGGAAATGGCGCTCGAGCGGTTGCAGAAACTTCTGCGCGATCACGTATTCACGCCGGAAGTGAAGGCGAACGGATTGGGTGCGGTCGATAGGGCGCGGTTGCAGGAATCGATCGGCCAGATTGCGCTCGTTCACCCGTTCAAAGGGCCGACACCGCGTCCCGAAGAGGTGTTCGACCCCTCATTTCTGCCGAAAAGCGGCCTGCCGCGAAGGGGCGGGTGAAGCGATGGCGATTGGGAGCCCGCGGGCTATAGCGGGGTCATGTGCGGAGGAACCGGCCCGGCGCCGTTTCAGTTACCGCACCGTGACGGACCTGCGCCACTTCAGTCCGGTCAGGCCGCCCGATCACGAAACCGTCAGACATCCGAGCTGAGCTTGTGCTAATTTGAGCCATGCTAAGACGAAGTTCGACATATCCACCGCGATCCAATGGGTGCGGAGCTGAGTGAACGCTTGAGCGAGAACCGATCCAGCCCCGGCGCTGACCATTCGGACGCCGTGGCCCAGTCCAACAGGCTCTTGGAGCGCGCGCTGTTTCGCGCGCGCTGCTCCATTTTGTGGGAGCGGTTATGGCCGGCGCTGGCCGCGAACGCGGCGGTGCTCGGCCTTTTCGCAACGGTGTCCTGGGCCGGATTATGGCTCAGCCTGCCTGCGCTCGGACGCGCCATCGGGATTTCCGTGTTCCTGGCGATGCTCGCGATCGCAACGTGGCCGCTCCTGCGCATACGTTGGCCTTCGACCGAAGAGGCGTTGAGGAGGCTCGACCGCGCGAGCGGGCTGATGCACCGGCCGGCGACCGCGATCGCCGATGCAATGGCGACCTCGCCCAATGACCAGGTAACGCTCGCGCTATGGCAGGCGCATGTCGATCGAGCATTGAGGGCCGCTCGCGCCTTGAAGGCCGGAGCCCCGGCTCCGCGTCTGTTTGATCGCGATCCTTGGGCGCTGCGGGCTCTGGTGCTCATTCTGGCGGTCGCCACGTTTTTCGCGGCGTCGGGCGAGCGCGTGAAGCGTATTTCGACCGCCTTCGACTGGGCGGGGGTCATTGCGCCCACGAACTTCCGCGTTGACGCCTGGATTACGCCCCCGATCTATACCGGACGTCCGCCCGTCATCCTGCCAGGCATTCGGCCCGGCGAACGCGTCGCCGTCATTGCGCCGCAATCGGTTCCCGCGGGGAGCATCCTCGTGATCCGGGCGACCGGTGATGTGCGGCTCAATGTCGAGGCGTCGGGAGGGCTTGCCGCAGCGATGGACGACGCGGCCAAGCCGCCGGCCGGAACGCAAGAGCACCGTTACGCGATCCGCGAAAGCGGGACGGTCACGCTGCGCGGCGTCCCGCAGGCCCCGGTCTGGACATTCGTCGCCGTGCCCGACCGCGCGCCGGCCATCTCGTTGGCGAAGGACCCTGAGCCGCAAGCGCGCGGCGCTCTGCAACTGACCTATAAGATCGAGGATGACTACGGCGTGACCGCGGCGGAGGCCAGATTGGCGTTGAAGTCCGCACCCGAATCCTCGTCCGCGCCGCAGCCGCTCTATGGCCCGCCCGATTTCGCTCTCGTTCTTCCGCAAGCCCGTACCCGAAGCGGCGTCGGGCAGACGATGAAGGACTTAACCGAGCATCCTTGGGCCGGCGCCGAGGTCGAAATGACCTTGGCGGCGCGCGATGAGGCGCAAAACGAGGGACGCAGCGATCCGCATACATTCAAATTGCCCGAGCGCAGCTTCGTAAAGCCCCTTGCCCGCGCGTTGATCGAGCAGCGGCGAAATCTCGCGCTTGATGCGCAGCAGAAGCGGCGCGTCCTCGCTGCGCTTGATGCGTTGGCGCTCGCGCCCGAGACGTTCGGGATGGAGACCGGCGTCTATCTTGGGCTGCGGGCGGCGTTTTGGCAGCTCAACCGCGCAAGGTCGGACGACAACCTGCGCGAGGTCGTCGACCGGCTGTGGTCGATGGCCGTCTTCATCGAGGACGGCAATATTTCCGAAGCGGAGCAGGCGTTGCGCGCGGCGCAGGAGGCGTTGCGGCAGGCGCTCGAGCGCGGCGCGAACGACGAGGAGTTGCGCCGGTTGATGGACCAGCTGCGCGCCGCCATGGACAAGTTCCTGCAGGCCCTGGCCGAGGAGATGCGCAAGAATCCGCAGCAGCTTGCGCGCCCGCTCGACCCGAATGCGCGGCAACTGCGTCCGCAGGATCTCAAGAGCATGCTTGATCGTCTGGAGCGGCTCGCCCGCTCAGGCGCCAAGGACGCCGCCCGGCAGCTTCTCGATGAATTGCGTTCGATGATGGAAAACCTGCAGATGGCGCAACCTGGCATGTCGGGCGATGACGATGACATGTCGGCGCTCGATGAACTCGGCGGCATGATCCGCAAGCAGCAGGAATTGCGCGACCGCACGTTCCGGCAAGGCCAGCAGCAACGGGGAGATCGGCAGCGTGGACAGCGCGGCCAGCAAGGCGAGCAAGGCGATCAGGGAAGGGAGAAGGACGGATTTGAGGACCTCAAAGGCAATCAGCAGGCCTTGCGGGAGCAGCTGAACAAGCTCTTGGAGGAGCTGCGCAAGCGCGGACAGCTGGGACAAGGGCAACAAGGCCAGCAGGGACAGGGACAGCGCGGGCAACAAGGACAGCGTGGGCAAGGCGCGGACGGACTTGGGCGCGCCGAAGAAGCCATGCGGGATGCCGAAGGTTCACTCGGCGAAGGCGACGCGGCCGGCGCGGTTGAGAGCCAGGGCCGCGCGCTTGAAGCGTTGCGGCAGGGCGCGCAAAGCCTTGCCCAGCAGATGCAGCAGGGCGGTCCCGGTCAGGGTCCCGGGCAGCCGGGGCGCACCGGCCCCGCCCGCGCGCAGCAGGAGACCGATCCGCTCGGGCGCCCCTTGCGCGGGCGCGATTATGGAGATGACGCGACGGTGAAGGTGCCGGGCGAGATCGACATCCAGCGCGCGCGACGCATCATGGAAGAATTGCGGCGCCGGGTCGGCGAGCCCTCGCGTCCCCGGCTGGAACTCGATTACATCGAACGGCTGCTGCGCGATTTCTAGCCGGGCTGCCGACGGGCCGGCGCGCAGTCCCGCCTGCGGGCACCACAAGTCCTCCAGAACGTTGCCGTGTCGGAGTCTGGCAGAGGAGGACCCTTGTGCAGGATCGAATTGTGCGGATCGCATTGCTTGCGGCCCTGCTGCTGCTCGGGGCGTTCGTCGCCGAGCCGTACGTAACCCGGTATTTCCTCAGCGAGACCACGCCGCGGGCAGTCACCGCACGCGGCGACTTGAGCGAGGCCGAGCACGCCACCATCGCCCTGTTCGAGCGCGTCTCGCCCTCAGTGGTGCACGTGTTTGCGCGCTCCGAGCGAGATCCGAGAACGCTTCAGGGCGGCGGAACGCAATCCGGAAGCGGATTCGTCTGGGATGCGGCCGGTCATGTCGTCACCAACAATCACGTGGTTGAGAATACAGGACCGATCGCGGTGCGGCTGGCCGATGGGGATATTGTGGAGGCGGAGGTCGTCGGCACCGCGCCGAATTATGATCTCGCGGTGCTGCGGGTCGGCCGGGTGCGGACGCCGCCGCCGCCGATCGCGATCGGAACCTCGAGCGACTTGAAAGTTGGACAGTTCGCCTATGCGATCGGCAATCCGTTCGGGCTTGATCAAACCCTGACGACCGGCGTCATCAGCGCGCTGCAACGGCGTCTGCCCACCGCCGAAGGCCGGGAAATCGCCGATGTGATCCAGACCGACGCGTCCATTAATCCAGGCAATTCGGGTGGCCCGCTGCTCGATTCGGCAGGCCGGCTGATCGGCGTGAACACAGCGATCTTCTCGCCTTCCGGGGCATCGGCGGGCATCGGGTTCGCCATTCCCGTGGACGTCGTCAATCGCATCGTTCCCGAGCTGATCCGGCGCGGCAACGTACCCACGCCGGGCATCGGCATCGTGGCGGCTCCCGAGGCGGTGAGCACCCGGCTCGGAGTCGACGGGATCGTCATCGTGCAAGTGCAGCCGAATTCTCCGGCGTCAAAAGCAGGAATCCGCGGGGTCGATCCCACGACCGGCGAGATCGGGGACATCATCGTGGCCGTGAACGGCAAGCCGGTGCAGCGCGTCTCGCAGCTGAGCGCCGAGCTCGAGCGGGTCGGAATAGGACGGCCGGTGCAAGTGACGATTTTGCGGAATGGACGCAGGCTGCAGCTCGACCTCAGTGCGGTGGATATCGGCCAGGCCCGGCTGTAGCGAAGCCATTGTCCGGTGGGCGTCACTTTGCTCCCTGCACAGGGCCGCGGTCGCTCACCGTCGCGGCGATCGCGTCGCGTTTGTGGAAGAAGCGCACGACAAGCTCGCGCGCTTCGGAAGGAGGCGAGGCGAGACGAGACTGAAACATCAGGGCTTCGCCGGCGCCTATCACGTCGCGGGCAGGAACGCTCGTCCATGTTTGGACCTCTTGCCCGCTTCCGTCGCGCAGAGAAAAGCGCAGGCGCGGCGCCGGCAGGTCGGTTCGTGTCGTATTGGCGATCCGCCCTTGCACGGAAAAAACCCCGATCCCGTCATGTGTTTCGGTCACGGCCTTCACATCCTCGAATGCGAGCCCACGCAGATTGACGGGCGCGCCGATCGCGGCGAAAAGCCAGGCGGTTTGCGGCAGGGTGCGCGCCACATTGTACCGGCCGGCGATCAGCAAGGCGATGAGCGCCGCCATGACGATAATCGCAGTCGGCAAGGGGCCGATCGGCCAGTCCCTTTTTCTTCGGCGCGCAAGCCTGCGTTGGGCCGCAGCACGATTTTGCCGCCGAGCCGCGGCCGTTTCGACATCGGCGCCGCCCACGGCATTGGCATGCGCCGGTTCTGAACCAGGCCCCGCAAAGGGATCGTCGTCGGGGATGATCGATGGAGCGGCGGTCGCCGGCGCCGTCGAGACGGCGGAGGCGGCCGGCTGTTGTCTCCATACGCCATTTTCTGCAGAGGCGGCGGGATGCGCCGGGCTCGCCCCGCCTGCGGCTTGCGCTGGCGCGGTGAGGTCAATATCAATCGCCGCAGCAATGGCGTCGGTTCCCGCCGCAAACCACACCGTTTGGCACCGCGCGCAGCGCACCGGACGGCCCCTTGGGCCCAGCGCCGACAATTCGATCCGGTAGGTGCTCGAGCAGGTTGGGCAAACGATCAGCATCGACGGTCAGGGTTCGCAGACATTGACCAACCCTAGCAGTCGTTTGTTAACGCATCGGAAACCATCAATGCCGATGGGGTTCGCGGCCGCGGATGAAATGGTGCGATCGTTAAAGCATTCTTAACACGGGCGCGCGATACCAGACGGGCCCGATTCGGAGACCAGCGTGGTTCGATTCGAAAATGTGGGCCTGCGCTACGGGTTGGGACCGGAAGTTCTCCGCGATGCGACCTTTCGCATCGAGCCTCATTCCTTTCAATTCCTCACAGGACCATCGGGCGCGGGCAAGACCTCGCTGTTGCGCTTGCTGTTCCTCTCGCTCAAGCCGACGCGCGGGCTCGTGACCCTATTCGGGCACGATGTCGCGACACTCTCGAAAGATGCGCTTTCGACCTTGCGGCGGCGCATCGGCATCGTGTTCCAGGATTTCCGCCTGCTCGATCATTTGAGCACCTACGACAACGTCGCCTTGCCGCTTCGGGTGCTCGGGATGGACGAGGCAAGCTATCGGCACGAAGTGCGCGAACTTTTGCAATGGGTCGGACTCGGCGACCGCATGCTCGCGCTGCCTCCGGTGCTCTCGGGCGGCGAGAAACAGCGCGCCGCCATTGCCCGGGCGGTGATCGGCCGCCCGCAATTGCTGCTCGCGGACGAGCCGACCGGAAACGTCGATCCGGGCCTTGCGCAGCGCTTGCTGCGCCTGTTCGTTGAGTTGCACAATTCCGGCGCGTCGGTCGTGATCGCCACGCACGATATCGGCCTCATGGACCAATACGACGCTCGCCGCTTGGTCCTGCACGAAGGACGCCTCTATGTCTATGATTGAACGAGGCATGCAGGCCCGCGCGGTCCGCACCGGGCTTGCGGACGGAATCCGCTCGTCTTTGAAAATGCGGCGCAAGACATCGATCATTCCATCGGATTCGATCGCCCGGCGCGCGCTCATCGCGGTCATCGCCATCATGGCGTTCCTGGCCGCGCTGACCTTGGGCTCCGTCGTGCTGATCCGCGGACTGGCCGCCGAATGGCAGTCCGATGTGGCGCGCGAAGTGACGATCCAGGTCCGGCCCATTGCGGGGCGCGACATCGAGGCGGAAGTGGCGAAGGCCGTCGAGATCGCGCGCGCAACGCGCGGAATTGCGGATGTTCGGCCGTATTCGAAGGAGGAGTCGAGCCGCTTGCTCGAACCCTGGCTCGGCGGCGGACTCGCTCTTGCCAACCTGCCGATCCCCCGTCTCATTCTCGTCAAGCTGGGGACCGAGTCGCCGGATCTCGGCGCGTTGCGCGAGGCGCTTGCGAAACGTGTTGCGGGGGCCATGCTCGACGACCATCGCATGTTCACCGAGCGGATGCGAAGCATGACGGCCGCCGTCCTGACGGTCGGGCTTGGCGTGCTCTTTCTCGTCATGGTCGCTACGATGCTATCGGTGACATTCGCGACGCGCGCGGCGATGGCCACCAATCGCCCTGTCGTTGACGTCTTGCACTTTGTCGGCGCGAAGGATGCATTCATCGCGCACGAGTTCCAGAAGCACTTTCTGCTGCTTGGTTTGAAGGGAGGCGCGCTGGGGGGCGGGGCCGCCATTGTCGTCTTCGCTCTCGGCGCGCTGATCGGGACCTTGTTCAAGGCGGCCAATCATGAGAGTCCGTTGAGCGCTCTGCTCGGCGGCTTCACCTTCGGCGTGCAGGGTTACTCCGCTATTCTCGGTTTGATCATCTTAATCGCGGCGGTGACAGCCGCCGCCTCACGCGTAACGGTGCATCGCACGTTGCGCGGAATGGACTAGACAGCCGCGATGATCATAATCGTCCGGAGGCGAGCACGCTGGCGGCCGCAAGCCACGGGATCACATGCTGGAGAAAAGACCTGCACATCGCTCCCGCGGAGCGGCAATGGCGCGGATGATCGGCTGGAGCGCGCTGCTGTTCTGCGCTGGCGTGGCGGCAGGCTTTATCTGGTTCGTAAACCGCATCCCGCAGAGCGAGATCGCGCTGGATCGTGGCGCGGACGGAATCGTGGTCCTGACGGGAGGGGCCTCGCGGGTCGCCGATGGGGTTGAGCTGCTCGCCGCTGGGCGCGGCAAGAGACTCTTGATCAGCGGCGTGAATAGGGACACCAGGGCCGGCGAAATCGCGCGCCTCGTGCCCAAATACGAGGAGCTGTTCAAATGCTGCATCGATCTTGACCGCTCGGCGATCAACACGCTGGGCAACGCAGTCGAGACCCGGCGATGGGTGCATCAACAGGGTTTCGGATCCGTGATCGTGGTGACGTCGAACTATCATCTGCCCCGCTCGATGATTGAATTATCGCGCCAGCTCCCCGGAATCGTCCTTGTTCCGTTCCCCGTCGTCTCGGAACGATCGCGCACGGAGCCGTGGTGGATGAGCGCGCCGTCCTTCAAGCTCCTATTTATCGAATACCTGAAATATGTGCTGGCGCAGACGCGTATTCGGCTCGAGCCGGGCGACGCTTCAACCGGACTGGCCAACGGCCCGCAGAAAAAAGGTTGACGGTGGCGCTCCCTGCTCGCGGGCTCAAACGGAACTTGGCCGTGATTTACGTCCGTTCGGCGCTGTTTAACATCTGTTTCTACCTCAATCTGCTGGCTCACATGATCGCGGCTTTGCCGACATTCTTTATGCCGCGCCGCGCCATCATCGCAGTGGCGAAGCTTTGGGGCCGCAGCAGTCTCGTGCTCCTGCGCGTGATATGCGGGATCGATGTCGAATGGCGCGGTCTCGACAAGATCCCGACAGGCGCCTTGCTTGTCGCCTCCAAACATCAATCGGCGTGGGAAACCTTCGCCATTCTTTCGCTATTTGATGACCCGGCTTTTATCCTCAAACGCGAGCTTCGCTGGATTCCCCTGTTCGGCTGGTACACTTGGAAAGGCAAGATGATCCCGGTCAACCGCGGCGCGCGCTCGCAGGCGCTCGCCGCAGTCACCGAGCATGTTCGCTATTGGCTCGCGCATGGTCGGCAGATCATCATTTTTCCCGAGGGCACGCGCCGGGCGCCAGGGGCGGAGCCGTCGTACAAATATGGAATCACCCATCTCTACGGCGAAACCAACGCGTGCTGTCTGCCGATCGCCTTGAACTCCGGCCTGTTCTGGCGTCGCCGCTCGTTCCTGCGCTATCCCGGGACCGTGCTCGTCGAAATCCTCGATCCGATCCCGCCGGGTCTCGACAAGCAAACATTCGCCGAGCGGCTTAAAGCCGAAATCGAAACAGCCACGGCTCGGCTCGTCGCAGAAGGTGAGCGCCAACTCGCGGGCGACAGCGAGACGCCGCTCTCCGCCTTGTGATCCGTTCAAATCGAATCCCTGTGCGCTCCGGCGCGCAGGCGTTCGGCCAGAAGGTGAAGCTCGCGATCGCGACAGCCAAGGGATTCGAGCGCGATTACGGTCGACAGCACATAATCGCGATTGGCTCCGGACTTGCCATGGCCCTGCCGGACGAGGTGGATTTGGTCGGCCAGCGACAGACGCCCCGCATATTGCGGATGGCTTCGGTCGGCCACGTAGCACAGGGCGCGCACGCGTTTCGCGCTCGGAATGAGCGTGACGCCGCGCAAGCATTCACGGTAAGCTTTGGTGATCTGCTCGCGCTCGCGCAGATACGCGATCGTGCGCCGGCGGTCGGCCGCCGCCACGCGGAAGGCGATGCCGCGGCACGTCCCACCCTGATCAAGCCCCAGCACCAATCCCGGTTTTTCTGGGGTCCCGCGATGGTTGAACGAATAGATGCAGAGCGCACGATGCACGCCGAACAGGCGGGCCGGAACGCGCTCGAGGAACGGAAAATCCGGCCGCCACATCAGCGAGCCGTAACCGAAAACCCACAGGTCCTCATCAACGTTCGGCAATTCAGGCGACATTGCGGCGAATACGGCGTCGAGCGATTGACAGGGTGGGCGCATTCCGCTCGGCTAGGCGCGCCATAGCCGGCCCGCGTGTCGACATTCTAACGCGCATAGGCCTGAAAATTCTGTGGGGCTGCCTTGATCGGGTCATATCTGGTTGGGAAGGAAAGTACCTGGCTTGACCCCTCCGGTCACGGAAAGCGCCGATGACTCATCCCCTTCTTGCCACGCGCCGGCGGCTTTGGTCCATCATCGTCCCGGGCGTGGTCGCGGCGCTGCTGGCGGTCGGGTGGGCCGCCGCTTGGCGCTACGCGGCCGCGCTTGCGGAAGAGAGAATCTCGGCTTGGCGCGCCGATGAAGCGAAATCGGGCCGCTTCCATTCGCGCGCGCGCCAGACGGTGAACGGCT
>WBZR01004323.1_pt1 | contig 11715 bp, 30 predicted proteins | sample 5204231 | NCBI WGS metagenome assembly WBZR01 (sample SAMN12412403, study PRJNA552823) | activated sludge metagenome | isolation source: activated sludge from anammox sidestream of wastewater treatment plant... | place: USA: Virginia | collected 2017-08
GAAGGTGAAAAAATATGGGGATCGTCATCCGATATGGATGAGACGGCATATTGAAAGGGTAAGGTAGAAAGGAGAATAAAGTGATCGACTTGCGGTTGAAGGATGAATTAAAACCATTGATAGATCAGTTGGCAGTAACCAATGGCGTAATGCTTGAGGTGGGCGTTTACAAAGGCGAAGCTATGAGGCAGTTCATGGACTCGGGGAAATTCAGAAGATATTTTGGAGTGGACTTTTGGTCTGGTGACTATGCTGACCCAAACCCGCGCTTTCTGGAATGTATTCCTGACGCCGAATTGAAGTTTGATGAAGTCGCGAAGCATTATCCGAATGTCGTGAAGATGAGGATGACCTCTAAGGAGGCAGCGGGATATTTCCACGACAACCTGTTCGACTTTGTTTATATCGACGGAAACCATAATTATGAGTTCGTGAAAGAGGATCTTGACCTGTGGTGGCCCAAGGTGAAATACGAAGGGTATTTCGGCGGCCATGACTATAACATGGCTGATAATGTTGGCAGGGCTGTGAATGAAAAATTCGGTCGTGGAGAGATGTTCCCCGACTCGTCATGGCTGGTCAGAAAAAACTGGGCGGTAAACCAAGAAAGGAGGCATTATAATGATCGGAACAATGACAGATGAACAAATAAAGAATAAAATTGAAAAGTACGAAGGCGCTCAATTATTAGCACTCTTTATGGCTTTGTATCACTTTCATATCAATGAACACAAATTAAAAGAAGAAGTATATGAAATGATTAAGGCTAAGGTTATTAATCGGTTGATTTGTGCTGAATATGGGGTTGATCACACAAATCAAAGGTTTGTTTCATGGGCTACAAATCATTACTGGGATAGTTTAGAAAAAGATAAGGATTTAATAGTAAAACACATTGCGGATAATTTTCAGGTTCCTAGTGTGATTGATGACAACCCGATTGTTGATTACTTAAAACAACACGTCAAAAATCACGAGGGATTGCCTTATTGGGCGTTGGCGATGGGGGTAACTGGCGTAATGGAGAGTATTGGATGGACTCCACCAAAAAGCGATAAGCCACAAAGCGAAGTTGCTCGTAGGATGCTTAAAAGGAGATTTTAAAAATGAGAGAGATTAAATTCAGGGCGTGGAGTAAAATAAGTCACGAAATGTTTACTGTTATAATGTTGGCTTTCCCGTTCGGAGAAAACCGTGTGATCGTTATAGGCGGAAGAGGCGGAAGCACAGACACGGGAGATGATGACTGTGTTTTAATGCAGTTCACTGGGGTCAAGGACACTAACGGTAAGGAGATATACGAGGGGGATGTCGTGAAAACAGACGTTGGACTGTGCGAAATAGAATGGACTGGTTGTGGATTAACTTTACACACTCTTCCAAGGGAAACATCCCGGTCTATATTTTCCATCGCCCATCATGGGCGCGAAGTCATCGGCAATATATACGAAAATCCAGAATTATTACAGGAGGCCACAAAATGAGCTCTACCGAACCCAAGAATACAGCGGCGGCACGGTTAGCATCAGCGCAAGGGTTTTGCGACTGAAAATGGCACAATAAAGGAGGCAAACAATGAGGAAAACATTATCAGAGGAACATAAAAGAAACATCAGTAAGAGCGGAATTGGGAAGGGAAGGAACCCTGTTGTAAAGGGGCAGCGCTTTGGCCGTCTGATAGTTTTAAAGGCGGGCATTAGGAAAATTAGTAGTGGGGGAACGGGAAAGCGGTACTATTATTATGCTGAATGCGCCTGTGACTGTGGCGGAGTAGCGACTATCATGGAAACTTCTTTAAGGTTTGGGAGGGTTCAAAGTTGTGGCTGTTTGCAACGGGAGAACATTCCCCGCCTTCCGCCCGGGGTAGCAATGGCCAATGCTCTTTATAGCAATTACAGGAATAGGGCAAAAATAGACAAGATGGTGTTTGAAATAAACAGGGAATATTTTTTAAGTTTGACTAAGAAGAATTGCTACTATTGCGGAAAGGAACCAGATTGCTACTATTGCGGAAAGGAACCAGCTCAAATAATTAAAGGGAAAACGGGTGACTATATCTATAATGGGATAGACAGGAAAGACCCTAAAGAGGGTTATACTGTGGAAAATACCGTTCCTTGTTGCTGGATGTGTAATAGCATGAAAAAGGCGATAGGGTTTGATGAGTTTTTATCTCAGATAGCCAGAATATATGAACATGGTGTCAGAGCATATTCGAGGCCCGTATGATGAAAACGAAATGGAAATGGGTGAAATGTGGCTCAGAGGGTTTTAATAAAATAATGAGTGCCATTTGGTCCGCGGCATTGGAGGAGGATCGTGAACGAGAAGAAATGGTTTGAGATATCCGAAGACGAATTAAACCATCGCATGATGGTTCAACGTTCGCAAAGAGAAACATATCCCTGAGGCGGAGATGCGGTTTGACGAAGTAGCTAAAAACTATCCAGTAGTCAAGATGAAGATGACTTCTGAAGAGGCATCGGCTTATTTCAAGGATGGAGTATTTGACTTCATCTATCTTGATGGAAACCACAATTACGAATTTGTCAGACAGGACATTGATCTGTGGTTGCCGAAGGTAAAACGAGGCGGATACTTTGGGGGTCACGACTATTCAAACTTGGCATTGCCCGGGGTGATGAAAGCCGTGGAAGAAACGTTCGGAAAAGTGTTTGCATACAGCGATATGTCATGGATGGTGAAAACATATGGACTATAAAAAATTATTGAAAATGGCTTCGTGGGATCCGGTTTGGCTTCAGTTCCCCCCTTCATGGGATATCCTGAACTGATTTATGATGTAGATAATGGGATGACATTATGCACAAGTTGTCATTTTTCTATTCATATGAAAGGCAGAAAACTTTCTGAAGAAACAAAAAAGAAGATATCTGAATCTCGTCAGGGATTTGTTGTGTCAGAGAAAACAAAGAGAAAAATAAGCATTGCCACAAAAGGAAAAAACAATCCTAATTATGGAAACCGTTATCATTGGACGGACAAACAAAAGAAAAATCATACAATCTGGAACAGAGGATTAACAAAAGAAACTGATACAAGATTGGCAAGAAGTGAAGAATGCAGAAAAAAAATTTCAGAAACTAGAAAAAAAAGGTTTCAAAAGGAGGTGTGCCATTAAACTTATACTTCTGTCGGATATCCACATGGTGGTTGATAATCCTATTGCAAGAATGGATGACCTGACGGCAACCCAATGGGAAAAACTGAAATTTGTTTTTGATTATGCTTTCAGGCACGATATTGAAGTGATATTGCAAGCAGGGGATCTGACACACACTCGCAGATCATGGTGGTTGGTGGAAGAGTTGGGTAGACGTTTGGTTTCAGAACCAGCAAAGATTTATCTGGTCAAGGGGCAGCATGACTCCTATTACCATGACATGGGAAACCAAAAAACTACGACAGGTGTCCTGATCTCCACAGGGGTGATCCATCTATTAGATGATGTACCGACAAGTTTTCGGGAAAAAGTCCACATTTATGGATGCTCCTATGGTGAAAAGATTCCAGAGGTAAAGACGGTGGGGATCAATATCCTTGTTATCCATGCTTCCATCGGACACGATAAAAATTTGTGGAACGGGCATGTTGATTTTACAGATGCAGATACTTTTCTGGTGAATCATCCCGAATATGATCTGATATTATGTGGGGATGTACATGAAAAATTTATTGTACAAAGAGAGGACAGAATCATTTGCAACACAGGGGTGATGTTAAGGCTGGAAGCATCAAAACAAATGATGGAGCATAAACCTTGCTTTTTTGTTTATGACATAAAAACTTCAAACATCAAAGAAATCCTGATTCCAACTTTGTCTTCAGACAAAGTCCTTTCTCGTGATCATATTGAAAAGCAGAAAGCACAGCAGGAAAATTTTGCCGACTTTGTGGATCGGGTGAAAAGCATTGAAGGAAAAGGAACAATCAATTTTGCCGATAACCTGAAACAGGTAATTTATAAAAATAAGATTTCAAAAAAAGTCGAGATGATCATTCATCAGCATCTTGGTGGATCTGATTTTTAAAAAGGAGAGGACAATGGATGTAAGGGAACAAATAGAAAGTTATCAACAAGAGTTGATGACAATCCAGAGGAAGTATGATGTCGCCAAAGGACAACTGGAGAATGCCCTGGCAAAGTTAAAAAGAGAGCATGGGGTTGCCACGGAAAAAGAAGCCAGAAAACTTTTGGCAGACAAGCAGAAAAAACTGGACTCCATGGAAGATGAATTGCAGGAAGCAATCAAAAAATTTGAGGCAAAATATTTATGACATTGAAAGACATTGAAAAAGTCATTCTCCAGAAGACTACCGAAAAGGATTACATTGATAAGTCGATCAAGGTGAATCACCTCAAGATCTATGATCTGGAAGAAGAAGCAGAACGGATGGTAAAAGCCCGATGGGTTATCTCTGAAGCTTCACGGATCACACAGGAGCAGTTCAAGATTCTTGTTGAGGAGTTGGTGACCTCTGCCATCCAATCTGTTTTTGAAAATCAAGACTACAAATTCATCGTTGATTTTTCTTTACAAAATAATAGACCTCAAATTAATTTATTAGTACAAGACGGGGACAAGGATCCTTATATCCCAAGAGACGAACAAGGGGGAGGATTGATGGATATAATAGGATTTGCCTTGAAAGTAGTTATGTGGAGTTTGCAAAGTCCAAAAAACAGAAACGTATTGATTCTTGATGAGCCATTCAGATGGACAGGTAATTATACTCAGCAAGCTGGAATGATGATGAAAGAAATAAGTAAAAAGCTTGGTCTTCAAATTATTATGGTTACCCATGATGAAAGATTAATGGATATAGCGGACAGAAGTTGGTTATGTAAAAGAGAAAAAGACATTTCCATTGTGAGAGAAGTTCAAACAACTAACATTTTAACAAAGGAGAAACAAGATGGCAAAAGAAAAGGCAAAAAAGAAGGAAGAGATTTCAATTGAAAAAATGATCAATGAAAAAATCACTAGTAACTTTGAAACGATTTTAGCCGATTCATCAAAGTTTGATTCTGGCAACAATGCTGCTGGAAAAAGAATAAGAAAAGGATTACAGGAAATTAAAGTTGCTGTCAAAGAAATACGTGATGCTGTTACAGAAGTAAAAAATAGCAGAAAGTAAAGTTGTCCTATTAAAAAAAGAGAAAGGAAAAATCCTTTCTCCTTTAAGGAATAAAAGTGGCGAAAATAGTCTGCAAATTACCGGCATGTAAATATTACAAGAAGTGTAAACAGAAAAGCAATCCTTTCAAAAATAACGCGCTCTGTAAAGGATATGAAGAGTATATTAATCAAGATACATTGAAAAATAACAAAGAAATTTTATTCGCTGATATTAATATCAGACTCGATCATTTAATTGTTAAAAATGATCAATACATACGCCTAAATAAAAAAGGTGAAATAATCAAATTTTTCTTTTTTTATAGATTGCCGATAAAGATAATTGCAAATCAACTTTACTGTTCTGAACAGTATGTATATAAAATAATCAAAGAAGCCAAAGAAATCTTATTCAAGCGTTTTGTATTAAAATGAATATACACATAGTAAGGAGAAACAAATGAAAAAGAACATTCGTATAATAGGGGTTGATCCAGGAAATAAGGGAGCGCTTGCTTTAATAGATGAAAATGGAAAAGTAATTTTATACGATATGCCAACTTATACTACAGAAGGAGCAGGGAAAACTAAAATAGGAAATATCAAAAAACATACTGTTCTTGATGAACCTGAATTAAGAGACATTCTCAATGATGATATTGATCATGTCTTTATTGAAAAGGCGCAATCTATGCCCGGACAGGGAGCAGCAGGAACTTTCAACTATGCCGTGAGCTATGGGGTCATTCGGGGAATATGCGTTGGTCTGCAAATACCATATACTTTAGTTCATCCTGCGACGTGGAAAAGAAAAATGATGAAAGATATGGACAAAAGTAAACATGCTTCAATTGTTAGGGCAAATCAGTTATTTCCAAGAGCAGACATCGGTAAAAAGGATGGACGAGCAGAGGCTCTACTCATTGCAGTTTATGGAAAAAATGAAATAAAATAGGTGAAACAAATGGACACGGCAAGACTAGTTTACTCCACTGACCCGAAAAAACTGTTAACCAATGTTCAGTTTTACGATGAATCAATAGGAAAAGAAGCTCGTCAGGACATGAAAGAAACTATTCAGGAAATAAACAAAAGCAGAAGGAGGAAAGTAACCGTGGCCAAAATATCAGAGAGGGATAAATATAAACATTTATCGGAAGTGACTAAAATCATAAAAATGCTTACGGTCAAACCGACTTCCACTAAAGAAATATATGAGGCATTATTTACCCCCCCAAGAAAACCTTCTACTGTAAAATATCTTCAAAATCTTTTGCAAACCATACGACATGGATCGGAAAATATTGTCTTTTGTAAAGATAATTTATGGCAGATAAATAAGAATTATGTTTCTGGCGATGCCCCTTTGATTGAAAAAATAATGAATAACTGGGGCGCCAGATGTAAAGGATATAAAAGGAAATCCAAACCCCCCATTATGGAAAAACCTACGAAACCTATTCCACCTATCCCTCCTCCCGTCTCGAATAATAATATAGGATTACCCACAAAGATTGTTTTGAGTGGGGATCAGGAAGCAATCACTGTGCCTGTTAAAATAGCCTTGACGATTCAGGTCAAGATTGAAGTGATTCAATAATTGAGGATTGACATGTTTCAAAAAAGTTGCGCAAAAAAATTCCCAGACAGGGAATATAAAGAGGAAAGAAAGAATCCTGATGGAAGTGATACCTACTGGTGTCCGATGTGTAAAAAATACCTGCCACGAAATATGTTTCACAAACATGCGATCAAGAAATATGGAATTTCAAGTGTCTGTAAAGAAGATTTGAAAGACCAAAAAATTATGAGAAACAAATCCAAAAGACCAAGGAGCAGATTTGATAAAACTGACCGAAACAATATAGAAGGATTTATCAAATACTTCTCAAAAAGACCTTTTCTGTTTAGGGAAACCTTTAGAGTGGATTATTCAACTGAATCGGCAACCAATATTTTTAATGGGATGAAAGGAAAATGATATGTTCAAAAGGATAATCAACTGGATTTCCAGCGATGAAGGATTTAATGCCATCAGTTATGTAGGATGGATTGTTGGCATCATCGGGTTGATTTATATCATCATCCATATTGCCACTTACTCAAGGGGGATTTACATCCAATGAAGATATACCAATTTTGCGGAATAGTGGAAGGATTAAAAAATAAAGAAAGTGGATACTGTGATGGTGTAATTGGCAGTAGTATGGATTTATCCATCGCAGAAAATTATGAAAAGCTGAAAGAAGATATATGGGAAGGTCTTAAAAAAAATAGCATAGGACAATTTAAAATAACTCCAGAATCAAGATTGTTTTTAATATCACTATCTGTAATAGGAGTAAAATAATATGGCAATGGATACGAAACGCAAACTGGTGATTGTGGGAATCAAAACAATAGGGGAAAGTTATTGCTCCCCTGACTGTGCTTATTTCCGGATGGTTGAAGGGGAAATTGTAGAGGATAAAAAAATCTACATTTGTCATTGCAGTCTGATTGGAGCATGGACTTCTTTGAAGAAAAACAACATGACCCAGACTTACAAGAGAACGAAAGCCTGTATGCTCAAGGAGGTGAAAATTAAGAAACATGGCGTGTAAATATCTTGATCCAGACATAGCAAAGATCGTGCGATGCACTTTTACCAGCAATCGGGTGTGCAAGCAATGGGTAGGACATAAGATGCCTTTATCATCGAATGATCCATATAACTTTTGTGAAAAACAAATGAGAACATTTATCCCTGCACCAGTTGGGGATGCTGAAGGGAGCAATGATGAGTAAAACAATTATGGAGTGTCCTTTGGATCGTAAATGCTTTGATGAGAAGGAAAATAAAAGATGTCAATGGTATATCAATTACCCAATTGTCGAGCAGGACGGAACATCAAAAGAGGATTGGAGATGTGCTCAAATCTGGACTTCTGTTTTATTGCTTGAAGTGTTGAATATGCTTGCTTATACGTTCAAGGCAGAAAAGCCTGTCAGTCATTGAGGTGAATATGAGTAACCCTAAAATAAAATCGGACAATGTTATCAAGATTATGGATTTCACTATTGAGCAAAGCAAAAGTAATGACATAGAAATAGTGTATATCCCAAATCAAACCCAGACATTGGTAAAAGGAATGAAGTATAAATTTGTATTTTCTCCCGAAGGATCAATCACGAATATGGAGCAGGAAAAATGAAAGATTTAAGTGAATTGATACAATATAGAATTAGACATCCGCAAAGAGGATGGGGCGATTCTCATGGTGGTTGTTTCAAAGTGCAGTCACCATTACAGAAGAATCAAGACCTTTTTATTATTGCGTCAAATACCGATGGATGGGATCATGTTTCTGTTTCCATGAAAAAACGGATTCCCACATGGACGGAAATGGATTATATAAAAAGGCTGTTCTTTGAACCGGATGAAGTCGTAATGCAGTTACATCCGGCAGAAGATCAGCACATAAACATCATGGAGTATTGTTTGCATTTATTTCGACCCCAAAACGAAAAGATACCACTTCCCCCTGAATGGATGGTGTGATGAAAGTGACTCCTGAAGACATCATTAAAAATATTGATCAAGCCTTGCAGGAAGCATGGAGATTTGTTTCCATCCCTGATATTGTATTTGTAAATAGTGAACTGGCAGAAGTTATGATTTCATCTGGATGCAAAAGCAAAAAGAAACGCCAGCGGAAGAAATGGGCAAAAAAACATGGATTCAGAAGAATGAAACCGGAGGAGTATGAATGATGGAAACTGTAAAAGTGATGTCGGTGATTGAAACAAAGTTATTGAAAAGAGGAACTGGAATCCCAGCAGACCCAGTACGGATTGTCACTCAATACTGGGACATGGATGGAAACCTTATCTTTGAAATTGACCCTGAACGGATTGCTGATCTAACAGAGAAGAAAAAGTTATATGAAGCAATCCGCAAAAGGATTAATGCCCTCCGTAATCGTTTTAAGCTGGATGGTCTTAATGTGGAAGGCAGGGATTGTGCCCTACATATGGTAATAAATGATATATGGTCAGATTTATGTAAGATAGTGGGAATTGAGCCATATATTAATTGAAAGGGAGGACTTGTAATGCTGACAGATAAACATGATCGTTTTTTATTCTGGCTTGAGAGATGTAAATCACCATATGTGCTTGCTATTCGTTTTTCATGGCAAGAGGGAAAGCCTTATAATGGAAAAATGTTTTTTAACATGCGAAACAAGAAAAAGGAATTTGTGCGATTGAATAATTCTTTTAAGGAGAAATAATCATGGTATCTATTCTCTACAATCAAGCTTTATACTGTCCTGACTGCGACCTTATTTTTTCCAACAAACATAATGTTTGCCCATCGTGTTGTAACAAGAATGGAATTAGTATGAACTGCATCAGGAATAATGTGGTGAAACTGTTAGGTGATTTACAGGAACGGAGAGGGGAAGTCCGGTCAAGCAATTATAATCAACTGGCATTATTTTGAAGGTTGATGATGGGAAGTTTTAATCTCCGATTGGTGTACGGATATACATCGCACGATGTAATTTGGATCAGGTTGAAATGGTTTAACTGTGGAGTGGCTTTCAAGAAAACACCTTTGCTGTTTTCAGAGAGAATGAAAATCACAAAATATCTTCCACTTCCAAGAGGGTGGAGGATGGTTTGTTTAAGAGGTGGAAAATGATTGAGATCGGTTCAAATCTGGCAGACTTGATAAAGAGTGGTTTGGCAATAGCTGGTGTTGTTCTCGTTGTTTATTTTATATTTAAAAATGGTTTATAAGGGGATAGGATTGTAGGTCGATAACCATGATGTGATTCGTTTCATTGCAAGTAGTATGATACGGTAAGTATGGCTACAATCCTATCCTTTTTTGAGGGGAATTGAAATGCGGACTTATGAAGATTGTAGTGACAGAATTAAAAAGGCATATGAAAAACTATTGGCTTTAAACATAATGTCCATGAAAGAATGTACCTGTAATGTTCGTCTTGGTCTTAATGAAGACAGTCTTTGTGAATCATGCATTGCCTCTGCTGATTTGTATTTTATTTTAGATGATATTGAGGACATACCAAAACCAATTTTTGAGGAATCTTAAAATGGATTTTCTTTTATTTATACTGATCCTGTTTAGTGTTCTGACAACCTCGCCAAAATCCTTGCACACATGGAGGTCGTATGACTGAAACAAGGGGGATTACGTTTAGGAAGCTGAGTGTGCGTTGTAAACACAGATATTATCGGAACTATGTCCAAAGATGTGGAGATTCAGGATATAAATTGGCAACAATAGACGTTGAGTGTTGTGCTTTTAACTGCCCCGTATGGCGGGGGCTGAAGGAGAAGGAATGAAAGCCATCCTGGAATTTGAACTCATGGACGACTTTGACATGTTTCAACACGCCACAAAAGGATCAACCTATTACATCGTCATTGATGAAATTGCCGATCTTTTCCGTAAACACCTTAAATACAACACTAAGGAATACAACGAGGTTGAAACTGCTTGATTAATTCCAACAAAAACATTATAAATCGGTTAAATTCACTTGACTTTCAGGTGCAAAATGATTATATTAAAGGGGAATAAGACATGAAGATCATTAAGGTTACGAAGGAATATTTTGAAACGGAAGATGAGAAAGTTTACTTTTTTGAACCAATGGGAAAAGAAATATCCGTTGAGGATATGCAGAAGATTGTAGATGCAAACGAAAAATTAGTTAAGGAGATGAAAGATGCTGACAGATAAAGAGATAGAAGATATAGCGTTGAAATATACTCGGTTGTGTGGTGGACACTGGGAACACGAAGAAGCTATACCCGATGGATATATCTTAGAGTTTGCAAGAGCCATAGAAAAAGCTGTATTGTTTGATGAGCTTCAAACTTGGACTACATCAAGATGGTCTGCATTACAAAAAACGAAAGACGAGCGGTGTGATAAATGTGGGCGGATGTTCTGGCATCATATCAAAGCAAAGATGAATCTGGAGGAATAAATTATGGACTTTATATTCAGCATAAAGAATCATTATTTCGAAAAAGGAACTCCGTGGGTTGAATTGGATAAAATAAAACAACGGAGTTGGTTTCTATCGGTTGATATAGAAGATGATGAAGCGGTCCCTTGCTATGACACAGAGCACGAATTAAGAATAAGCCACGGCATAGCTTTTAAGTCAGTAAAAATATTAACGGGTAAAACGCAAGAGACTCATCCGTATTGGGAAGCCCTTCTTGATATGAGCTATTCTAATAGTACCGAGTTAAGAGACGTTACATTTAAGGATCTTCCAGGTGAAAGCGGAATTTACATGCTCAATATCTGGTTCGATTATGATGGTGAAGAAATTAATTTTGGAGATAACTTCAAAAAATTATGCGAATACCGCCATAAATGGGATGATGGGTGGATTTGCTCAAAATGTGGTGTTCGGAGGGCAGACTGGATTGAATCTGATATAAAAACTACAACGCGAGAGGAGTCATATTGATGGAAATAGGACGACTAGAAAAGACAGCTACTCTTTTCAACATATGTTTCGAGATCGGCGCTCATGTCGTT
>WBZR01004324.1_pt1 | contig 11715 bp, 9 predicted proteins | sample 5204231 | NCBI WGS metagenome assembly WBZR01 (sample SAMN12412403, study PRJNA552823) | activated sludge metagenome | isolation source: activated sludge from anammox sidestream of wastewater treatment plant... | place: USA: Virginia | collected 2017-08
GAGGGCCCGGAGGCGCCCGCCCGCCGAACGGGAAGGACCCGGCGGGGGCGCTGACTTGGCGAAAACGCTTGGGGACGCTAGACTAAGGGGAAAAGACTCGCCCCCGCACTCGAAACGACCCGCCCCCGGACAGACCTGTACGGACCGCGCCGACCCCGGAGGCGGAAAAGGAGACTCGATGCGACGGATCCACTCCGGACTCCTCATCGTGATGGCGGTGACGATGGCGACCGCCCTCTCCCTGTCCGCCCAGATGGCGCCCACCACCACCGGCGAGACCGGGCTGTTCGAGCTGAAGAACGCCGAGATGCTCCAGGCGGGGCAGTTCTCGTTCGGGCTCTTCTACGACCAGCACGCGCTGACGGCCGCGACCTCGACGGCCTATCCGCCGGGAGCCGAGGACCCGCTCCGGTACGACACGGCCAAGGTCGGCCTGTCGGTCGGCTTCGGCCTCCTCTCGAACTGGGAGGCGAGCGTCGTCTTCGGCCCGCGGTGGTGGAAGTCGGACAACCGGGACTGGTCGGGCAACATCAACGGCTTCGACCGGCGGTACGAGGTGGACCACAGCGAGACCGACAAGGTCCGGATCGGGACGAAGCTCCTCCTGAACCCGAAGTCGCATTCGGTCAAGGTGACCCTCCTCGGAGGGTACGCCATCGCGATGCAGAGCCGGAACGACCCCGACGCGCTCACCACGCACCGTGCGGACTGGGACCTCGGGACCTCGCTGAACTACGGGGTCCTCACCGCCCAGCTCGGGTACCTCTGGACCGGAGACCGGACGGACGTCAAGGTCGCCAACCAGCTGCTCTTCGGCGTCGGCGTCGGCGTCCCCGTGATCCCGAAGACCCTGAAGATCATCGGCGAGATCAGCCGCATCCACTTCGACGGAAGCCCGCTCAAGCCGGACGACTACACCGAGGCGACCCTGGGCGCCCGCTTCGGCATCCCGAAGATCGGATTCACCACCTCTCTCGGCCTCCGCGCCAACATCGACCGGTGGACGACGTACGGCAGCTCGCCCCACAACTTCGGAGGCATCCTCCAGCTCTCGTACACCCCGCGCCTGGCGGATACGGAGCGCCCGGTCGTCCAGCGCGCCCCGGAGCCGGAGCCGGCCCCCGAGCCCGAGCCGCCCGCGGCCGCGCCGGCCGCCGCGCCGGCCCCCGCGCCGGTCACCGAGGTCCCCCCGTCGCCCCGGGGCGAGACGGCCACGACGGACGAGGTCCTGTTCGACCCGGCCAAGAGCCGCCTGACGAACATCGCCAAGGCGATCCTGGACGGCGTCGCGCTGAGGCTGAAGAACAACCTCTCGGCCACCTGCACGGTGACCGGCTACGCCGACCCGAAGGAGAAGGGCGACAAGGCCGCGCTCTCGCAGGCGCGCGCCGAGGCGGCCAAGGACTACCTCGTCAAGCGCCACGGGATCGACGCCTCGCGGATCAAGGTCGAGGCCAGGGGCGACGCCGAGGCCGGCGACGACGCCACGCGGAACCGGCGGGCCGTCGTGACGGTCTCGTTCCCGTAAGGCCGGGAACCACGCAGGGGAGGGCCGGGGACCGGAAGGCCCCGGCCCTCGCTGCTTGATGGGGCTCGATCCCTCTCAAGTAGACTCGGGCCGTTGACATCGAGCGGCGTCTTCTCCACGGGCTCCGGTCCCGCGCTCGGCGGCGTCTTCCGCTCGCGCGCCCTCGGTGTGCTCGCCACGGTGGCCGTCGTCGGCCTCCTCTGGGCGGGCAAGCTCCTGATCGTCACGTTCTTCTTCGCCCTCTTCCTGTCGTTCGCCATCCACCCGTTCGTCGAGCTCCTCGAGCGGGTCCACGTCCCCCGCGTCGTCGCCATCCTGCTCGTCCTCCTCCTCCTCTTCGGGCTCCTCGTCTTCTTCGTCGGGAACGCCCTCGACCAGACGGCCGCCTTCTCGCGCGACTGGCCCGCCTACGAGCGGAAGATCCAGACGCTGACGGAGCGCGCCCAGGGCGTCTTCCGGAAGTTCGAGGAGAAGACGCGCCGCCTCCTGCCCGAGCCCGACCGGTCGATACGGTCCGTGAAGGTGGAGGAGCGGCCCTTCGACTCCATCACGCGGGTCGCGCTCCAGCTGCGGACGCTCCTCTCCCTCCTCCTGTACGCGGCCGCCGTCCCGATGCTCGCTTTCTTCATGCTGAAGGACCGCGAGAAGTACGCGGGCGCCGTGACGCGGATCCTCCGCCTGAAGGGGGGGCGGGCGGCCAGCGACTTCGCCGAGGGCGTGGCGCGGGTCCTGTCGGGCTACGTCCTCGGCGAGGTCTTCGTCGTCCTGATCACGGCCTGCGTGACGACGGCAGGCCTCCTCGTCCTGAAGGTGCCCTACAGCTACGTCCTCGGCCCGCTGGCCGGCCTCTGCGTCCTCGTCCCCTACGTCGGCGTCATCTTCTCGACGACGCCCGCGCTGGTCGTCGCCGTCCTCTCCGGGGACGACCTGTCGCTGGCGGTGAAGGTCTTCGTCCTCTACTCCTCGATCCAGTTCCTGGAGGGGAACGTCCTGACGCCGTTCATCGTCGGGGGCCGCGTGAAGCTCCACCCCCTGGCGGTCATGGTGGCGTTCCTCTTCTGGGGGATCCTGTGGGGCGTTCCCGGGGCGATCCTGGCGGTGCCGCTGACCGCGACGGTGAAGGTCGTGGCCGAGCGGTTCGAGCGCTTCGCGCCGTTCGCCGCCCTCCTCGGCGAGCGGACGCCGGACCCGGAGCCCCCCCCGGCGAAGAAGCCGGCCGACGAGAAGCCGCCAGGCGAAGCGTAGTCGCGCGGGCCGCAGCCCCCTCCCGCCCCCTCGCTCCCGCGGAGCCCCGAGCGGCGGCGGGCGCGTCAGCCGGTCGACGCGATGTCTCGCCGGCGGACGGCCACGGCCCCGCCCAGCAGTCCCGCGAGCAGGCCCCCTGCGACGAGGAGCCCCGACACCGTGGGCGAGAGGAAGCGGACGACGAAGACGCCGAGGAGCAGGTTGTGCGTCGCGGCGACGTGGACGAGGAGCAGGCGGAACGCGACCCAGAGGAGCCCCACCGCCAGCGCCCCGCCCAGGAGCCCCTGCACGAGGCCGCCGACGAGGAAGGGGCCCCGGATCAGGAGCTCGGGCGCCCCGACCAGCCTCAGGACCTCGATCTCGTCGCGGTGGAGGAGGATCGTCAACCGGACGACGTTGGCGATCGTGAAGGCGGCCCCGATCGTCAGGACGAGCCCGATCAGGAGGCCTCCCGCCCTCACGAGCGCCACGACGCCGCGCAGCCGGCGGATCCAGTCGACGTCGAACTGGACCTCGTCGACGCCCTCCCGGGAGGCCAGGAGCTTCAGGAAGCCCGGGAGAGCGCCGGAGCCCACCGCGTCCCGCAGGAGGTCCAGCTCGATCGTCTCCGGGAACGGGTTCGTCGGGAGCGCGCGGGCCGCCGCCGCGAGCCCCTCCCAGGACGAGGCGAACCGCGCCCGCGCCTCCTCGGGCGACACGCGGCGGGCCGAGGCGACGAGCCGCGACTCGGACGCCAGCCGCTCGAGGTCCGCCTTCTGCGCCTCCGTGGCGTCGGGCCGGAGGAAGACGGTCGCCACGGTCTCGTTCCGGACCACCTCGACGACGCCCCGCAGGTTCTCGGCGGCCAGGAAGAAGCCGCCGACCAGGAAGACCGAGACGGCGATCTGGAGGACCGACACGACGGTCAGGCGGCGGGCCCGCCAGAGGCCCGTGAACGCCTCGTCCAGGAGGGAGGCCGCCGCCGAGACGGGACGGCTCACGCCCGCTCCTGGGGCAGCGCTCCGGAGAGGTCGGCGGCCGGCGCCTCACGGCGCCCAGACGCCTGGGGCGGGAGCGAGGCCTCGACGAGCCCTTCGAGGACGCGCCCCCGGTCCAGCGTCAGGCAGCGCCGCCCGGAGCCCTGGATGAGGGTCCGGTCGTGGGTGGCCACGAGGACCGTCGTCCCCCGGACGTTGATGGCCGAGAAGAGCTTCATCACCTCCTCGGCGAGGCGGTGGTCCAGGTTGCCGGTCGGCTCGTCGGCGATCAGGAGCTCGGGCTCGTTCACCAGGGCCCGCGCCAGCGCGACGCGCTGCTGCTCGCCTCCCGACAGCTCCTCGGGGAAGGCCGTCAGCCGGTGGTGGAGCTCCACCAGCCGGAGCGTCTGGTAGGCCCGGCGCTTGCGCTCCGCGGAGGCCACCCCGAGGAACTTCAGGACGAACGAGACGTTCTCGTAGACGTTCCGGGTCGGGAGCAGCTTGTAGTCCTGGAAGACGATCCCCATCGTCCGCCTCAGCTCGGGGACCCGCTTGGGGGGCATCGCGCCGACGTTCATCCCGTTGACGAGGATCTGCCCCTCGCTCGGCTGCTCCCCCCGGTAGAGGAGCTTCAGGAGGGTCGACTTGCCGGCGCCGGAGGGGCCGGTGAGGAAGAGGAACTCGCCCCGCTCCACCTTGAACGTCACGTCCTTGAGGACGCGCCGGCCGTGGTACTCCTTGCCGACCCGGTAGAACTCGATCACCGGCGCCCCCCCGTCCCCGCGCGTCCCTCCCGCCCCGTCACGGGGCGCCCAGGACCTCGCGGAGGAGGCGGTTGACGAGCGCCGGGTTGGCCCGTCCGCCCGTCGCCTTCATGACCTGTCCCACGAACCAGCCGAAGGTGGCCGCCTTCCCGCCCCGGTAGTCGGCGGCCTGGCGGGGGCTCGCGGAGACGACCGCCTCGACCACGGCGCGGACCGCCCCCTCGTCGCTCAGCTGACGCAGCCCCTTCTCCTCGACCAGCTCGTCGACCCCCTTCCCCGTCCCGAGCATGGCCGGCAGGAGCTCCTTGGCGATCTTCCCGGAGATCGTCCCGTCGTCGATCCGCGCCACGAGCGCCGCCAGCGCACCGGGAGCCAGCGGGACGCGACCCGCCTGCCGGTCCGCGTCGGGCATCGTGGCGAGGAGCTCGGAGAGGAGCCAGTTGGCGATCCCCTTCGGGTTGGACGGGTGGGCCGAGGCGGCCGCCTCGAACCAGTCGGCGAGCGGGCGCGAGAGGCAGACGAGCTCGGCGTCGGCGGCCGGCAGGCCGAGCTCCCGCGCCAGCCGCGCGGCCCGCGCGTCGGGGAGCTCCGGGAGGCTCCGGGCCACCTCCTCGCGCCAGGCCTCGTCGACGGCGAGCGTCCCGAGGTCCGGCTCGGGGAAGTAGCGGTAGTCCATCGCCTCCTCCTTCCCCCGCATCGGCTTCGTCGCGCCGCTCTCCGGGTGGAAGAGGCGGGTCTCCTGGACGACCGGCAGCCCCCGGTCGAGGAGGTCCGCCTGCCGCTCGATCTCGTGCTCGAGCGCCCGCTTGACGTTGGCGATCGAGTTGAGGTTCTTCACCTCGACCTTGGTCCCGAGCCTCGCCTCGCCGCGGGGACGGACGGAGACGTTGGCGTCGCACCGGAGCGAGCCCTCCTCCATGTTCCCGTCCGAGGCGTCCACCCAGCGGACGAGGCGGCGCAGCCAGGTCAGGTAGTCGTAGGCCTCCTCGGGCGTCGCCAGGTCCGGCTCGGAGACGACCTCGATCAGGGGGGTCCCGGCGCGGTTCAGGTCGACGAGGGAGACGCCCGTCGGCACGTCCTCCCAGGGAACGTCGTGAATCGACTTGCCGGCGTCCTCCTCGAGGTGGATCCGGGTGAGGCGGACCCGCTTCGCCCCTCCGCGGACGGGGATCGTCCCGCCGAAGGCCAGCGGCCGGTCGAACTGCGAGATCTGGTAGCCCTTCGGCAGGTCGGGGTAGAAGTAGTTCTTCCGCGCGAAGACCGAACGTTCCGCGACCCGGGCCCCGACGGCGATCGCCACGCGCATGGCCAGCGTCACCATCTCGCGGTTGAGGACCGGGAGGGCGCCCGGGTAGCCGAGGCAGACGGGGCAGACCGCGCTGTTCGGCGGGGCGCCGAAGAGGACCGGGCAGGGGCAGAAGGCCTTCGAGCGGGTCCGGAGCTGGCAGTGGACCTCCAGGCCGATCACCGGCTCGACGTCTGCGCGCGACATCCGCCGGAGTCTAGCGGAGGGGGTGGGCGCGCGCGGGCGGACGCGGGAGGAGCTTCCCCGGGTTGAGGATCCCCCGCGGGTCGAGGGCCTCCTTCACGGCCCGGAGCGCCGCCACGTACTCCGGCGAGCGGCAGAGGGAGAGGGCGTCCCGCGCGGTGAGGCCGACGCCGTGCTCGCCGGTCACCGTGCCGCCGAGGCGGGCGGCCTCGGCGTAGATCCCCCTCCCGGCCCGCGCGAAGCGCTCCGCGGCGTCCGGGTCGGCCCCTTCGCGGTAGAGGTGGACGTGCAGGTTGCCGTCGGCGGCGTGGCCGAAGCAGGCCGTCCTCAGCCCGGCGCCCCCGGCGACCTCCCGCACCCCCGCGACGAGCTCGGCGAGCCGGGTCCTCGGAACCGCCACGTCCAGCTCCGCCGACGGCCCGAGGTCTCGCACCGCCTCCCCGATCCCGCGCCGCACCTCCCAGAGGAGGCGGCGCTTCGGCTCGTCCGTGGCGACGAGGACGTCGAGGGCGCCGGAGTCGAGGAGGACCTCGCCCGCGAGCGTCGCGTCCCGCTCCACCTCGGCCGCCCCGTACCCGTCGAGCTCGACCAGGAGGCGCGCCTGGGCCTCGGGGAACGGGACGGGGACCCCCTTCCGCAGGGACGCGGCCTCGACGCACGGGCGGTCGACGATCTCCAGGGCGGCGGGGACGAGGCGGGTGGTCAGCTCCGTGACGGCGCGGGCGGCCTCCTCGAGCGTCGGGAACGGCGCCACGAGCGTGGCCACGGCGGCCGGCTTCGGGATCAGGCGCAGCCACGCCTTCGTCACGACCGCGAGCGTCCCTTCGCTCCCGACGAGGAGGGAGGTCAGGTCGTAGCCCGCCACGTCCTTGCGCGTCTTGCCCCCCGTCACGAGGACGCGCCCGTCGGCGAGCACCGCCTCGAGGCCCATCACCCACCTCGCCGTCACGCCGTACTTGGCCGCGTGGGGGCCGCCGGCGTTCTCGGCGACGTTCCCGCCGATCGTGCAGGAGCCGCGCGAGGCCGGGTCGGGCGGGTAGGAGAGGCCTCGGTCCTCGACCGCCTCCTGCAGGACCTGCGTCACGACGCCAGGCTCGACGACCGCCACGGCGTTCGGCACGTCGATCTCCAGGATCGAGTCCATCCGCTCGAGCGACAGGGCGAGCCCGCCGTGGACCGGGACCGCCCCGCCCGAGAGCCCCGTCCGCCCCCCTTGCGGCGTGACCGGGATCCGCCGCCCGTCGCAGAAGGCGAGGAGGTTCGAGACCTCCCCGGCCGTGCGGGGCCGGGCCACGGCCGAAGGCGTCGAGGAGAGCCCCTCGGTCGCGTCGTGCGAGAAGGGGACGAGGTCCTCCTCGGCGACGACGAGGTAGCGCGCCCCGACGATCCCGGCGAGCGCCTCCAGCTCCTCGACGGTCAGGACGCAGCGTTCCTCGGTCCGTTCGTCTCCCGTCATCCGCTCTCCCCCGAAGCCTCCGGCCCGGGTCCAGGGCAGTTTAGGATGGGAGCATGACCCGCACCGCCTGGCTCGGCCTCGGCGCGATGGGCACGCCGATGGCGCGCCGGATCCTCCTCGCCGGGCTCCCGCTCACGGTCTGGAACCGGAACCCGGAGCGCGTGGCCGCGCTGGCGGCCGAAGGGGCCTCGTCCGCCCGGACGCCGCGCGAGGCCGCCGCCCCGGCCGACGTCGTGGCCACCATGCTCGCGGACCCGGCCGCCGTGGACGCCGTCGCCTCCGGGCCCGACGGGATCGTCGCGGGCCTTTCGCCCGGCAGCGTCTGGCTCGACTTCTCGACGGTCGCGCCCGCCGACTCGCGGCGGTACGCGTCGCTGGCGCACGACAGGGGCGCGTCGTTCTGCGACGTTCCGGTCGCCGGGAGCGTCGAGGAGGCCGCCGAGGGCTCCCTCGTCGTCCTCGCGGGCGGTGACGAACCGGCACTCGAGAAGTCCCGACCCGTCCTCGACGCCGTCTCCCGGCTCGTGGAGCGGTTCGGCCCCGTCGGGCAGGGCTCCGCGATGAAGCTCGTCGACAACCTCGCGTTCCTGGCCGGGCTGGTCGGGTTCGCCGAGGCGCTCGCCCTGGCAGAGCGGACCGGGATCGGCGCCGAGCGGGCGGCGGCCTTCCTCTTCGGCTCGCCCCTCGTGGCCCCGTACCTGAAGGTGAAGTACGACTTCGTCGCCGGGCCCGCCGAGCCGGCCCGCTTCTCGATCTCGCTCGCCGAGAAGGACGTTCGCCTCGCGGCGGAGACGGGCGGGCGGAGCCTCCCCACGGCGGGAGCGGTCCACGGAGTGCTCGAGGCCGCCAAGGCGGCCGGCTTCGCCGGCGCCGACGTGGGGCACGCCCTCACGTTCGTCCTCGGGAGGCGCCCCTCGCCGGAGTGAGGGGCGCGCCGGTCCGGCTCAGGGCGAAGTCACGTCCCGCCGGGGGAGGTAGTAGAGCGCCGCGCTGGCGCGCAGGCCGCGGGGGGAGGGCGCTCCCCCGCTCCCGATCACCGCGGCGCGCTCGTAGCGCCGCTCGAGCGGGGCGAGGAAGCGCCGGTGGTAGTCGAGGCCGAAGGCGCCCTCGCCGAACTCCGGGTGGGCGCGGTTGAGGAGGAACACCGCGGCCGGGCGCCGCCGGTCGAGGAGCTCCAGCATCTCGTCGAGGGCCTCCTCGTCCTGCGCCCCCGGGTGGAACTGGTCGTCGGGGAACGGCGAGCGCCGGTCCGAGAGGAAGAGGACGAGCCCCGGCTCCGGGAAGCCCGCGACGAAGGAACGGGGGGGCGTGTCCGCCCGGATCCGCCGGACCAGCTCCTCGAGGAGCGCCGCCTCGGCCGGCAGGAGCGTCAGCGTTCCGCGCTCGAAGCGGGCGGTCCTCCGCGGCTCGAGCCGGTAGTCCCGGACTCGGTCCGCGACCTGGGCGACGCAGAGCCCCGCGGCGAGGGCCGCCGCCGGGAGCGGTCCGCCCGCCATCCGGGCGAGGGCCGAGAGCGCGACCACGAGGGCGAGCGGACCCGAGATGGCCCCGTAGGGGACCTCGGGTCGGATGCCGAACGGCTGTCGGGCCAAGGCTGGCAAGAGGACGAGCGCGACCGCTGCGGCCGCGAGAGACGCGTCCGGTCGCCCCCTCTGCCGCCACGCCCGCCAGAGCGCGGCGAGCGAAGCGGCGGCCGCCAGGGGGACGAAGAGGCGCAGCTCCTCGTTCCCGGAGACGAGGACGCCCGCCAGGCCGAGGAGGAAGAGGAGGAGGGGCGCCAGGAATCGGAGCGGCGGACGAGAGGGGGGTCGGAGCAGCACGAGGACCGCCACGGCAAGGACGACGGCCGAAACTCCGAACGCGGGCAGCCCGCCGGCCGAGAACGGACGCGTGAGGTCGAGGCCCCCGCGGAAGACGTCGAGGTAGGCGCGTCTCCAGGGCTCGGGGACGTCGAACGCGATCAGGAAACCTCTCCGGGCCATCGTCCCGGCGCCCCACGCCGCGAGGGGGGCGCCCCAGGCCAGCGCAGCCAGCCCCCCGGCCGCCGCGAGGGCTGCGGCAGCCTCTCTCCGTCCGCGGCGGAGGAGGACGACCCCGGCCGGCACGAGGAGAGCCGGCAGGACGAGCTCGATCTTCGTCGAGGCCGCGACCCCCCCGAGGAGCCCCGCGCCGGCGCTCGCCAGAGGCGAGGCGGCGCCCAGCGCGGCCAGGAGCGCCCACCAGAGGGCGACCATCCCCTCCACGGCGGCTGCCGAGTACGGGAACGGCCAGGCTCCACCGAACGGCAGGAAGACGCACGTGGCCACCGCCAGGCACGTCGACAGCGCGGCGAGGAGACCGTCGCCGGACAGGCGGAGCGCGAGGCGTCGCAGCGCCTCGACGCCGAGGAAGGCGACGAGGAGACGCACGGCCAGGAGCGATTCGAGCGAGCGGCCGAGGAGCGCGAGCGCCAGGGCGTCGACGTGCGGCGAGAGGGGGCCGTAGCGCCACACGACGTCGCGGTAGAGCCGCTCTCCGTCGAGGAGCCGCGCCGCGGTCACGACCTCCCGCCCCGTGTCCTGGAACGGGACGGCCCAGCGGTTCCAGGAGACGGCGAGGAGAAGGCCGAAGACGAGCGCCGGAAGCACGGCCGCGAGCCGGGTCCGACCCGCGGGAGCCGAGCCGTCCTCTCTCATGGCGACGCGGAAGTATAGGATCGGGCCGCAGCCGGCGGACCGCGTCGCGCCGACGGCTCGCCCCGAGGATGCCGGACTCGCGCCAGGTCGTCTCCCGCCTCTCCAGCCGGACGTTCGGGCTCTGGTTCCCGGCCTTCCGGTGGCTGGCCCGCACGGTTCCGCCGGAGTTCCTGCAGCGGCTGGCCACCCCCACCGTCGAGCGGGCGGCCTGGGAGCGCGACCACGTGCGCGAGGCGATCCTGGGGAACCTCGCGCGCATCCTCGGCCTCCCGGAGACCCACGCCTTCGTCGAGGAGACGGCGCTCGAGATGCTGGCCTCGCACTCCAGGATGTGGATCGACCTCCTCCGGCACGGGTCGCGGCCCGCGACCCACGCCCGCGACCTCGTCTCTCGGAACGTCGGCACCGAGCACCTGATGGCGGCCCGGGCCGGGGGGAGAGGGGCGATCCTCGTCACCGCGCACGTCGGCAACTACGAGCTGGGGGGCCTCTTCCTGCGCGACCTCGGGCTGGACCTGGCCGTCGTCTACGCGCCGGACCCCTCCCCCGCCGTCGAGCGCCACCGGGCGCAGGCGCGCGAGGCGATGGGGATCCGCGGGATCCCGGTGACCTCCTCGCCGCTGTCGAGCGTCTCGGTCCTCCGCGCGCTGGAGGAGAACACCTTCGTCGCGATCCAGGGGGACCGCGACTACAGCGGGACCGGGAGGCGGCTCCCGTTCTTCGGCCGGACGGCGTCGTTCCCGATCGGACCCTACCGCCTCGCCGCGGCCGCGGGCGCGCCGCTCCTCCCCGTCTTCGTCCTGATGGACCCCGACGGGCGGTACCGCACCGTCGTGGAGGCTCCGATCCGCGTCGCGGAGCCTCCGAGCCGGCGAGACCGCGAGGCGGCCCTCCTCGAAGCCGCGGAGCGGTTCGTCGCGATCCTGGAGAGGACGATCCGCGAGCACCCCTCCCAGTGGTTCTGCTTCGCGCCCTTCTGGGAGCAGCCGGAGCCCGCGCCCGGCCCGTGACGGTCAGGGCCGCACGAGGAGGAGGAGCGCCGTCGCCCCGGACGCGTCCCGGGTGACGACGGCCGCCGTCCCCGCCTTCCCGGCCTCGATCTCCTCCACGGCCAGGACCACGCCCACGGCGCCGCCGGCCCCCAGCATCTCGCCCACCTCGGAGGCCAGGTCCCGCGTGCGCCGCGCGGAAACGGCCCGAGCCAGGGCCCCCTCCGGGTCCGGCGAGGCGAGGACGAGGAGGTCCGGCCCGCCGCCCAGGGCAGAGAGGGCCAGCTCGGACAGTCGTGCCGCCGCCTCCGGGGACGCCGTCTGACGGAAGGTCCCGCCCCCGGCCACGCGCGCCAGGGGGCGGCCCTCCGCCGCGGCGGCCCCGTCCCCGAGGAGGAGGATCCCCGCGGCCTCGACGGGCGGCGAGCCGAAGAGGCCCGTCCCGGGCGCGTCGCGTTCGGTCCAGAGGGCCCGGAGCTCGTCGGTGACCCCCTCCGCGCCGCCGGCCAGGAGGCGTCGCGCCGTCCCCGCCTCGATCTTCCACGTGGCCCCGGGATGGAAGATGCGCGTGAAGTCGCTGGTATGCGGCGTCGCGTGCGAATAGAAGCCGAGC
>WBZR01004325.1_pt1 | contig 11715 bp, 9 predicted proteins | sample 5204231 | NCBI WGS metagenome assembly WBZR01 (sample SAMN12412403, study PRJNA552823) | activated sludge metagenome | isolation source: activated sludge from anammox sidestream of wastewater treatment plant... | place: USA: Virginia | collected 2017-08
CAAGCTCTTACACCTTAACCGGGCTTATCCAAGCCGGAGAATTTAAAACTTTTGTAACTCCTGCCGGAAAATTTGCGTTAAATAACACAGGAGGAGATTCGGTGCAATTATTTTCACCGGACAAAAAAGTTGTTGACACCGTAACTTATTCAGGTACGGCAGAAGAAAACAAAACCTACCAAAGATTTGATACGGGTTGGCAGTGGGGAGAGCCCAGTTTGGGTTCGCAAAACATCATCCCAGTGCCGCCAATAACTAACAGCACATTATCAACTAGCACAAATGACGCGCCAGTAAATTACAGCGGGCTGAGTTTTAGTGAATTTTATCCTGCATTGAACAGTGACGAAGACGCCTGGGTGGAAATATCAAATTCCACGGCAGCGGATATAGACTTTGGCCAGTGGCAAATCGACGTGGCCTCCTCACATCTCAAAAAACCGAGCGATTCGGCTATTGTGGTGCCCGGGCCAAGTATTATTCCGGCTAACGGGTTTATGAAAGTTTACCTTCCGCCTGCGGTGGCTGCGGCCATGGAAGAAGACGGGAAGTATTGGCTGTTGCTGTATAGCCCGGACGACAAGTCGCGGGACGCGGTTAATGTTAAGGGGTTAAAATCTCAGTTATCTTATGCCAAAATTGCCGCCGTGGGGTGGCAATGGGCAACGCCAACTCCGAGCCAGCCCAACCAGCCGTTTGCCGCGCCGCAGGTGAAGATTACTGAAGTACTGCCAGCGCATAAAAACGCTGAAAGCGATTCGTTTATTGAATTGTTGAATGTCGGAAACGCTCCTGCCTATTTAGGAAACCTCCAAATAAAAATAGGCAGTAAAACTGGGACGCTTCCCGAATACACCATGCAGCCGCAGGAGTATTACGCGGTCTACGCAGGCGATTTGCCCGCCGCGCTATCGGTTAAGGGTATGAAAATAATTCTGGAAGATCCAAACGGCAGCGCCTTCACTTACCTAAGCTATCCCAAAGCTCCCAGCGGGCTGGCCTACATGGAAAGCAGCGGCAAATGGATGTGGACTTCCACAGCAACACCCGCGGCTCTAAACGTTTACGAGAAGGAAGTAGTGACAGAGTCTAAAAAGCCAGCAACCGCCAAGAAAACAACCGCCGCGAAGAAGCCTGTGGCCGCCACGAAGAAAACCACGGCTAAATCCACGGCAAAGACTGCGAATAAGAATTCTAGCAACGCGGCCTCGGATGACGGTTTAAGCTCTAAGGATGGCAAGAAGCCAGCGTGGGGGATTGGAATTGCCGCGGCGCTCGTTTTAACAGGCGGGATTGTGATCTGGATGTATGTAAAAGAACCGGAAGTTTCTTGACTTGAATTATAGGCAACGTATACTTGTTTTATGAGTTCTGATTCACATCATAAAAAGCGTCGCTACACCCCTTGGCAATGGGTGGAAGTAATAATTGGCGGAATTATCCATTATATAGGACGTACCTTTCTGGATTAATTTCCTTTTATTTGTGCTATACTTGGTAATACCAACTTATAAGTAATTAACTTCCACAAGCACTTTATGAACAAGTCCGATTTGATAGAACAACTTGCCGCGAAGCTGTCCGTGACTTACTCGGAAGCCGAACGCATGTTGAATACATTTATAAACTTGGTATACGAAACCCTGAAAAATGGCGATAAGGTAAACATCAGCGGGTTCGGTCAATTTAGCGTTTCTCACCGCGCGCCGCGTATTGGCGTTAACCCCCGCAATCCTAGCCAGAAGATCCAGATTCCTGAATTGAATACCCCGAAATTCCGGGCCGGAGAAGCTTTTAAGGACGCCATCAAGCTCCGTCCCTAACCAGTTTTTATAAACATATTTAAAGGCCCTAGCTGTGAAGCGTGGGCCTTTATTTCGTTTAGCGCCGCCGGGAGGAGCAGGTTGCCCTTAAAGTCCTCCAAAACCTTTTTCAGGTCGGGGTGCTGTTTTCTAAAGTGCATTTCAATTTCCATGCCTACCGCGCCGAAAGCTTCCTGAAGGGTAAGCTTTTTTTCGAGTTTGGCATCCTTGGGGTCGCTAAACTCTAGTACTGCCGGGGTAAAGCCCTTCTGTTTAAGGGCACTCAGCGGGGCGTCATCCCACTGGGCGATTACTGGGCAGGGTAGCGGGACAGAAGCCGTGGTCTTGGCGGGTTTTGGGTTCGGGAGCTGGACGGTGAGCTTGTGGGCGCCACCGAAGATGTATTCCCAGACTTCCAGTTTTTGGCAGGCACCGCCGGTAAAGCGGTATTTCTTATGGACGTGGGAATCGGGCGGGTCGGTTAGGATAACCCAGGTGCGGGTTTGGGCAGGCGCGCTGAAATGGAAACAGATGCAAAAAAAGAACGCCGTTATTGTGGCTTTCATACGTGACCTCCTGTGGGATGGTCTAATTGTAGAGAAAAGCTAAGCTGTCTGTAAAATTTCCAGAATTTCTCCGGGTTTGCTTACTACGGCGGTGGGTTTGTTTTGCTCTAGAATATGCCGGGTATTGTAACCCCAGTCCACGCAAATAATGTTCATGCCGGCTTTTTTGGCCGCTTCTATGTCCCTGGCTTCATCGCCCACGTAAACTGCTTCACCCGCGGCAAAGCCCGCTTCTTTGATGAACCTTTTCAGGAACTTGTCTTTGCCAAAGGGGCTGCTTCCACAGTAGAGGTAATCAAAAATATCGATATCATTTTTTATCAAAAACGCTTTAACGTTTTCTTCCAAATTGGTGGTCAGGATGGCTTGCTTAAAGCCGGCTTCGCGCGCTTGGTACAGTAGTTCCTTCATTCCGGGCTGAGTGCTGAGGCTGGCCACAATATGCTTAACTTCCTTTAAGACGCGATGGAGCAGGCGAGGTGCTTGGTACAAGTTTACGCCCAACTCTTTCATGACGGCGCGCGGAGTCTGGCCGCGCAGACTTTCCAGATTGCCTTGAGTGACTTGTTTAAACCCTTTTTCTTGGGCTATCTCATTGTATGTTTGAATAGCCATGGCCAGGCTATCGGCAATGGTCCCGTCGAAATCATAAATTATGATTTTTGTTTGGGTCATTTATAAAAATTGGCCAGATACAATCTGGCCGAGAAATTCTATCTATTGGAGCGGGTAGGGGGAGTCGAACCCCCATCATCAGTTTGGAAAACTGAGATAATAACCGCTATACGATACCCGCGGAAATATTGTGGTCGGGAACCCGGGACTCGAACCCGGAACCTCTCGCTCCCAAAGCGAGCACTCTAGCCAATTGAGCCAGTTCCCGATAATTGAATAGCCTGCGTATTATAGGCTATTTCGCTGCTTTTTTCAAGCGTGCCAAGCTGATATAATGAATATATGACAGATAACTTAGATCCTAAAACCCCATTTCAGAAAATTGTCCCTAAACCGTGGGGGCATGAAGTTATTTTCGCGCCAGAAAACCTAAGCTATACCGGGAAGATTGAAGTCATAAACGCCGGCAAAAGGACATCACTGCACTACCACGAAGCGAAGCTGGAAACCATGGCATTGATATCAGGGAAAGCGGTTTTATGGTTAGCGGATGACCAGGGGCAGATTGAAAAGATAGAAATGGAATTGCAAAAAGGTTACACGATACCTCTTAAGCAGGTACACCGTTTTGAGGCCATCGAAGACTCCATGATCATCGAAGCCTCGGAGCCAGAGAAGGGGACCACGGTTCGGGTGGAGGACGATTATACCCGTTCAAACGAGGACGACGAGACCCGAAAAGACCCTATGCGCGGTTGGGCTGGCTAGGATTTTAAAAAAATTTTATTGTAATTTTAGAAAAATTTCATACGTCATATTATATGATAGGTATGCTATAATTAAGGTATCAACGGCCATGGCCTTAAATCGGAAAAAATACCAAAATGCTATTCTGTATTTTTGCAGTAAGCTAAATGGGGAAATAAGGGGAAAGAAAAAGTTAGCAAAATTACTGTATTTTGCAGATTTTGATTTGTTTGAAAAGGATGAAAAGGTTATTACGGGTGATGTATACAAAGCCTTACCCATGGGTCCTTATCCCGTTTCGTTAGTAACTATTACTGACGAAATGGAGAAGAAAAAACTGTTGGACATCCAACAAGTAGAAGAAGCGTATGGGCTTAACCCTACCGAAGTTTATAAATCCAAAAAAGCACCTGATATGTCAGTATTTACCAAGGATGAAAAAGCCATTCTGGATAGAGTATTGGTTAAGTACGGCCAACTTACAGGAAAACAGTTGGAGAACCTGACACATGCGGAAGCACCGTATATAGGAACAGATCCGACAAAAGAAATTGCATTTGAACTGGCTCATTACAGGGGAACTGATTTTTCGGATGTATGATCAATTTTATTTATCATCCTGCGCTGGAAAAAGAAATCGCCGCCTATGAGCGGCGATTTCGATCTATTGAGGCGGCATTCCATGCTTTCGAAAAACTTTGTGAAGTCCAGTTTAATCCTACCAACCCGCAATCCGTTATTGCTCCCGGGAAGCTGCATTGTACAAGCAGAAATGAGGTTTGGACTTCATGGAAAGTCGAGTTAGCGGTTAAAGGCTTGAGAGCAAGCCAATTTCCCCGAGTTTGGTTTGCTGTGAAAGGGGATACTATTTTGTTTACTTGTATGTCTTCCCACATTGATAACTACAAAGATAGCCAAATGTCCGAACTAGCAAATGCGAGGATAACTGAATATTTTTAGTTTGACAAAATAGGCGATAGTTATCATAATACACATATCAGTGACCCAAGCGTCACAATATCTCATATCCGACCGAGAAAACACTAACTTGAAGCACAACCTAAAATAGCACAATAAAAGCCGAAGCTTGATTACAAACTAACCTTATATATGGGTCTTTTGTAGGCAATCTTCGGTTTTTTATGAGCCGTGGGTTCAATAGTCTGAACGCCCACGATGCTTTTAAAAAGCCGCAAAAAATGGTGTAACGAACAGGTTTCCTGGCCGTCACATTATTTGCTTCGGGCTTTTTAGCCGTTAACTAAAAGGTGCTCAAACTAAGATTTAGGTAATATTGATTTTCATCTATTGCCCAAATTCTAGTGGCTCCTTGGTCGAACTTTTAGTGCTTACGCGACTAAAAACTATAAACCCGACAGCCGCACTATATTTATGCCCAACCTCCGGGATAACTCTAGAGATCCTGGAAAGAAACATAAGATAGGGCGTTATAACCAAATCAATTAATATTTTCTAGAGTCTATTGATTATATCAATTGAATAATCAATACCACAGATTCTCTGAAAATGGAGTTACAAATGAGTTCTTTAAGAAAACTCTTTGCTGTAGGCTCTACCGTTGCCATGTTGGCAGCTGGTCTAGTTATGCCGGGCTCTGCTTTGGCAGCCGCTCACGGCGCTGGATCCGTTGTTAAATCTTCCGATGGTACCGTTTGGTTCATCGATAACAATGGCATGCGTAGTGCTTTCACTTCCGCAGGCGCCTTCCAGAGCTATGGCTTCTTGTCATTCTCTCAGGTAGTCGACGCTAACAGCGACGACTTGGCCTTGCCAACCGGCCCTTTCATTGCTCCTCGCGACGGTAGCGTATTCTGCGCCACCGCCACCAAAGGCAGCGATGTAGCCGGCGAATGTTCCTTGATCACTGGCGGCATGAAAGCTGCTTTCACCAGCGCTTCCGTGTTCAATGGTCTTGGATTCTCGTTCTCTCGTGCCAAATATGGTGACTCTTCCTTCTTGGCTAAGACCACCAACATTGGCAACACTACAGATGCTCACCGCCCAGGTGTCTTGGTAAACAACCACGGCACTGTACAGCTGGTAGGTACCTCCTCCTTGTTGGGTATTCCGTCCATCGACGTATTCAACAGCTGGGGTTACTCCTTCTCTGATGTAGTACCTGCAAACGGTGCTGATCAGACTATCAGCCAGGCTGGTGTAATGACTGCTCGTACTCCGGGCCAGCTGAACCCATCCTTCACTAGCACCCCAGGTAATGGCGCTGTTACTGTAGGCTTTGGTTCCGGCAACCCAGCTTCCTCTACTTTGGTAGCAGGTCAAGCTCAGGCTACTTTGGCTCAGTTCAGCATCTCTGGTAACACTACCATTAACAGCATTACTTTAAAGCGTCCTGGCGTATCCGCTGATTCTACTTTGAGCAATGTTTACTTGTTCGAAGGATCCACTCGTCTTACCGATTCTGCTTCCGTTTCCGGCGGTAATATTACTTTTGCCGGTTTGAACTGGTCTCTTAATGGTTCTCGCACCATTACCGTAAAGTCTGATATTGCTTCTGGTACTTCTGGCCAGACTGTTGGCGTAAGCTTGGAAAATGTTGCTACCACAGCTGGTAATGCCACTGGCACACCGCTTGCCGGCAATATTCATACAATTGCTACGGCTCCTTCCTTAGCAACTGTCGCTATTTCTGGTGCTTCTGGTACTTTCACCGACCCAGGAACTGATATCAATGTATGGCAAGGAACTCTTGCCGTTGGTACTCACAGCGTTACCTTTGACCGTTTGGCTCTTCGTCAGATTGGTTCCATTCAGTCTGCTGACATCAAGAACTTCCGTTTGCGTGTAGACGGCAACGTCGTCTCTACCGCTTCTGGCCTTGATGCTAATGGTTATATCACCTTTAGCCCTAACAGCACTTTGACTTCTGGTAGCCACACCCTCAGCGTTTTGGCTGACGTAACCGGTGGCTCTGGACGCACTGTTCAGATGTCCCTTCGCGGTGCCTACGATATTAGCACTACTGACACTCAGTACAATGTTGGTATCTTGGCTACTGGAACCTTCCCATTTGGTCCAGCTGCTTCCACCGTTGCTAACGGTACTGTTACCGTAACTAAGGCTACTGACTCTCCTTCTGCTAACGTTGTAGCATGTGCTTCTGACGTTACCCTTGGAAAGTGGACTATCAATGCATACGGAGAAACCACCAAGGTTGAAACTTTGACTGTGGGCGTAGATTCCAACGACACTGATGCCAACTTGACCTTGCGCAATGGTCGTCTCTTGGTAGACGGCCAGCAGGTTGGTAGCACTACTGACGTAGCTGCTGCTAACGGCGCTGCCACTGGTCAGTCTTTCACCACCAACTTCTACGTTATGCCGGGTACTGCCCGCACCGTAGAATTCCGTGCTGATATGTACGACTCAGAAGGTACTGAAGAAATTTGTGGTACTAACACCTTTACTAGTGTCCAGGCTGCTTTGGTAGCCGGTTCCAGCAATGGTATCCCGCAGACTTCTTTGACCCCGATCAACGTTCCAACTGCTAATGTAAATGCTAATGCAATTACTATTGGCACCGGTTCTATTTCCTTGGTTGCTAACCCAACCTACCCAAGCCAGACCTTTGCTTCTCCTCAGTCCAACATGAAGCTTGGTTCCTTCATTCTTAATGGGAACCCTTCTGAGGCTGTTAACTTGAACACTCTGACCTTGGATATGAAAGTAGGAGACAACACTGACGTTCCAGAAGCTACTGCTGCCGACATTACTAATGTTTACATTAAGTACAACGGCAACATGATGACTGCTATCAAGCCAACTGTTTCCGATGATGGTAACACTTACACCATCAACACTCAGTTGCCTGTCAATGGCACCATGACCTTTGATGTGTACGGTGACGTAGGATCCGACGTTCAGGCAACTGATACTGTCGCTACTAAGTTGAAAGTATCTGGTGTAACTGCTTCTTCTAATACTTCAGTTAACGCTACCTTGCAAGGTCAGACTTTGACCGCTGCAGCTGGTACTATTACTGCTACCTTGGATGCATCTACCCCAGCTTCTAGCTTGGTTGATGACTCTGGTACTGTAACTACTGCTGCCTTCAAGGTTGCTGCAGTTACTGACAGCTACACTGTTACCGACGTAACCGTACAGGTTGCTACTTGTACTGCAGTGTCTATGATCACTATCAAGGACGGTTCCACTGTTCTTGGTAGCAAGCCATGTACCGCAGGCGCATCCGACATCACTTTCAGTGGTTTGAATGTTGCTGTAGCCGCTAACACTAACAAAGTTCTCACAGTTGAATTAACCATGAGCACTATTGGTGTTGGTGCTGGTACTACCGACTCTTCTTTGATCACTACCTTGACTGCTTTCACCGCCCGCAACTCTGCTGGCACCTCTGCAGCTGGTACTGAATCAAACCCAGTTGGTAACTCCTTCTACGCCTACAAAGCTGTCCCAACCTTGACTGGTTTGGCATTGCCTAACAGTGCTTTGGCTGGCGGCCGTATGACCATCGCTAAGTTCACTGTATCTAGCGGCGGTACCGGTACTATTGCTTGGAAACAGGCAATGTTTGAAATCAGCAAGCCGTTGGCTCCGACCATCAGCAACGTTGGTTTGTACAATGCTGACACTGGTGAACAGATCACCGCAGCTGTTGCATTCCAGAGCGGTACTCCTGGCGTAGCTTCTACCTGTGTGGCTGACAACACTTCTTGTGAATTGTTAATCACCCGTGGTACTAACGCTGATGACGATGTAGTTGAAAGCATCAATGGTGCTAAGAACTACGAAGTCCGTGCTGACATTGGTGGTACTCTGGCCTCTGGTAACTTTATTTCTGTTGCTTATAACACATTACAAACCAACAAGAACGCTGGTACTAACAGCACTTCGTTCACTTGGTCTGATGAATCTGCTTCTGCAACAGGCGATACTGGTGTATCCACCTGGCAGAAAGACTACTTGGTCAAGAATCTTCCATTAACTTGGACCTTGAACCGTAGCTAATCTTTAGCCAAAACAACTAGAAGTTTAAATCTAGCAAAACCGCTCCGGGTAACCGGAGCGGTTTTTGTAAATTGCATGAAACGTATAGGAAAATAGGGCGATATTGTAATACAGACAGAGATTTAATATAATAGAGCCTATGAATAAAAAGTATATTTTTCTCATCAGTTCACTAATAATAATTGCCCTCGCCGGAGTAGGGTATAAGCACTATCTGGACCATGCTCCAAAATTTCTTGATTACAAAGATCCCGGATTGACGTCTGAGGAATTAAGCTCTATAGACAATAAAATTAAGGACGAAGAAGTACAATTGAGCAGTGCCGAAAAAAGCGGGACTAACGAAGATAAATTTAAGATATATATGGCTTTGTCGGCTGATTATTTTCTGCGCGGCAGGTATTTTGATTCTAAAAATATGGCCGAAAAAGCAACCAAGGCTCTACCCGATAATCCAACTGGATGGGGGCAATTATATTCTGTGCAGGTGGCTCGTGGGGATTTTAAATCGGCAGAAAGCGCAGTTCGAACCGCTATACAGCGTAACCCTGCTAACCCACAATATTGGAGAGGGTTGGTGCAAATTTCGCAGGACAATCTAAACAAGAATCAGGACGATTTGGAGAAAATATTTAAAGACGCACTGGATCAGACCAACCAAAACCCCGATATTTTAGTTTTGTACGCTAAATTCCAAGAAACTAAAGGAGACCTCCAAGGGGCTGTGGATTCCCTAAAGAAAGCTATTGATAAAAACACAACTAATAAGGCTGAGTACGAATCAGAAATCGTAGAGATTCAGAATAAGCTAAAATAAATATGTTATCAAAGGCCGCTTATTGCGGTCTTTTTTTGTTGACTTTAATGTATTAAAAGGTGAAAATATAGGAAGTATAGAGATCATTAAACAACTTTATGACAGGATTTTTTACCCGGAAGAGATTGATCGTTGGGGGAGCAGTACTGGTGTTTCTAGTAGCTGTAGGAATAGGGATAGCAAAGCGCAATCAGGGTGCGGACAATGTTCTTACGGATACCGTAAAACAGCAGACTATAAAACAGACTGTACTGGCTACAGGCCAAGTTACAAGTACCACTGATTTGAACTTAAGCTTTAAAGGTTCGGGGGTTGTAGCCAAAGTGAACGCCAAAGTCGGCCAGCAAGTAAAAAATGGTGATGTCCTAGCAACTCTTAACCAGCGGGATCAGGCTGCCAGTTTAACTACTGCCCGTGGCGCCTTAGCCCAAGCCCAGGCTAATTACAACAAAGTGATTGCTGGAGCTTCTGGCCCGGATATTGATATTGCGAAGTCCGCTGTTGCCTCCGCCCAAACCTCCCTAGATAATGCCAAAGCGGTATATAGCGCGACTAAAGCTCAGCAAGATGTATTAGTACGGAACGCCCTTTCTGCTTTGTTAAATTCAGGCATAGCACTCACTCCGGTGGCTACGTCTGGAACCACTGCGACCGTTTCCGCTAGCGGTTCCTATAACGGAACCCAGCCCGGGACTTACATTATTAAAACCTATTATTCTAGTCAGGGCGTTAATTACAGTGTTTCGGGACTGGAGAGTGATAATGTTCTAATAAATAGGGGAATTCCAGGACTGGTAGGTAGTAAGGGTCTATATATAACTTTTAGTACCTCAGGAGATATTGCTAGTGGTAATGAGTGGACTATTGAGCTCCCCAACACCCAATCACCCTCATACACTGCCAATAACAATGCTTACCAGGCGGCCCTCCAGGCGCGTGACCAGGCCCTGTTAAACGCTCAAAATGCCATCAATACGGCCCAATCAGGCCTCGACCAGGCCAATGCATCTCTGGCTTTGAAACAGGCCGCAGCGCGTCCTGAAGACGTTGCTGCCGCCAGGGCCCAGATCCTCTCCGCTTCGGGCCAGGTCCAGGCTGCTTCGGCTGCCATTGAAAATGGGTTAGTGCGCGCTCCCGCTGACGGCACCATCACTTCCATAGATATAAAAGTGGGGGAACAAGCAACTCCGGGAAAAGCGGCCATTGTGCTCCAGGACGTAAACAACCTTCACGTGGAAGCCAACATCAGCGAAGCTAATATTGCCAACGTCAAACCGGGACAGGAAGTGGAATTTACTTTCGACGCTTTGGGTAGTGACCGCAAGTTCAAAGGAACTGTTGCCACTATCGACCCGGCCTCAACCGTGGTTTCCGGTGTGGTTAACTACAAGGTAACCGCTTCCCTGGAAAAACTCGAAGAAATTAAACCTGGGATGACCGCCAACATGACAGTTTTGGTGGCGACCAAAGAAAATGTTCTGGCGGTACCGACCCGCGCCGTGCTGTCCCACGACAACAAAAAGTTTGTCCGCGTAGTTGATGACCAAAAAAAGAAAACCTACCACGAAGTTGAAGTGGAAACCGGCATGGAAGCCGACGGAGGGATTGTGGAAATTACTTCCGGACTAAGCGCCGGGCAACAGATTGTGACCTTCATTAACAAGAAGTAGTCATGCCGCTAATTAAGGTTGAAGACTTAAAAAAAGACTACCTCAACGATGACGTAGTCACTCCGGTGCTGAAAGGGGTTAGTTTTACCATTGAGCCGGGGGAGTTTGTGGCCATTATGGGACCTTCCGGTTCCGGTAAATCCACCTTGATGCACATCTTGGGGTTTTTGGACCGGCCGACTTCCGGCAAGTTTGAGTTTGAAGGCAAGGACACAACCACTTTTGATGATGACCAGCTGGCGGAAATCCGCAACGAGCGCATCGGGTTCGTGTTCCAGGCCTACCACCTGCTGGCTCGCGCCACGGCCCTCAAGAATGTCGAGCTGCCGCTCATCTATTCGGGCCTGGGACGCAGGGAACGCAAGAAGAAGGCGATCGCCGCGCTGGAGCGTGTCGGTCTCGGAGACCGGATGTACCATCGCTCCAACCAGCTCTCCGGCGGCCAGAAACAGCGTGTGGCGATCGCCCGCGCGCTGGTCAATGATCCCTCC